>Ga0209717_1005270_pt1 | contig 10296 bp, 6 predicted proteins | sample AD_UKC048_MetaG_FD_184418 | JGI IMG/M metagenome (GOLD analysis project Ga0209717, IMG submission 184418) | Active sludge microbial communities of municipal wastewater-treating anaerobic digesters from USA - AD_UKC048_MetaG (SPAdes) (version 2) | ecosystem: Engineered > Bioreactor > Anaerobic >... | reverse complement strand
GCATGATCGGCGGCTGGCAGCTTATTTTCGTTTACGGTTCATCACAGATCGCAAGAAAAAGAATTTACATGTATAACGGCATGGACTGGAGTTCGAATACCAATATGAATCCGACAACTATCAACATCACCAACTTTGAACTTCCTGAAAATGCCGCTGTCAAGATCTCTTTCGTGACAAGTGACGGAGATGACTATCTGCCTGCTCCCGAATCTCTTGAACTTCAGGGAGGTCTTGCACCTTCAGCTCTTGTTCTGGGTGAGATCGGTGATCAGTCATGCAATCCGCTCAATCAGCCGTTTAACAGCAAGTTCAGAACAATAAACTACAAAGGGGAACAATCAGAATGCAGGACTGAACTCTCTTTTGATATTGATACCTATTTTCTCCAGTACGATCCTGAAGTTCCGGATTCCATTTTCAATCCGCATCTTCAGTACGGCACAAATTCAATGAATTTCTACATCAAAACAGGTGCTGATATTGTCCTCACAAACTATGTCATCCTGTCTGTTGATACACGGCTTCCCGCTTTTGACATTCCGCAGAAAAATGAAAAATTCATACTGACACCCCTCTCCCAGAGTGACAAAGTGTGTCCCAAAACCATTTTCGGATATCAGATAGTTGTCGAAAATCACGGCCACGAGCCAGCTGAATCGGTCATGGTCAAAGACATCGTTTCAGGAATTCAGTCATATATTCCGGGCACTTTCCAGATAGATGAAACCGGAACGGGAACATGTTTCAAGGACTTCGAAGACAATGGCGGATTTCCTCTTGAAGCAGGACTTAAGATCTCAGAATCATTTAATATCTGTCAAAATGAGGCAGATTGTGACAGAGTTCTTTTAAGGTTTCTTGTCAAGCCGGTCGACGAGGCACCGAAAAATGCCTCATTTACCAATTCAGCTTCCATCTGGGATGCAAAAACAGGCGAAGGACAATCATACAAAACCAATCAGGGCCTTCCTGTGAGAGCCACTTTTGACAACACCTGTGAGCCGATGGACGAAAAGAAGGTGAAGAACATGCTCTACACGCCTGAAAGCATGGCATGCGGCGGAGAAGTTGAAGTTCCGGACGATTCAGGCGATACCGGCGACAGCGCAATTGATGATACTGACTCAGGAAACACCGGAGATACCTCTTCAGACGACGGGAACATCACTGAAGAAGACGAGGAAGTCGGTTGCGGCTGTTCAGTGATCTAGAGCTATTTATAATCTTGCAATTCAAACGATTTCGGTTATTTTCTACCGTACTTGTCCGGAGGAGACTATGTTTACTAAAATGAAACTCAACAAGCTGATTAAAAAGATTCAGAATAGACAAAGGCAGATGGGCTGGATAAAGAAGAAACGGAAACTTGTTCCTGAGCCGGTTGAAAAGCGCCTTGTTTCAAATCTTGAATCAACGGAAGAACTTATAAGAAAACACCAGACCGGACATGCGAAGCTCGAAGATGCCCAGAAACTGCTTTATGACATAGATCACAACTTCAAGCTCCATTTTGACAAATTCAAGCAGAACGCGATTGCCGAGCTTTTTGATGAACTGTGGCTTGTTGTTCTTATTGCACTTGTACTCAAATTCTTTGTGATCGGTTCATACCGCGTTCCGACGGGAAGTATGGTCAACACAATAGAGATAGGCGACAATCTTTTTGTAGCAATGTTCGTTTACGGGCTCACCCTTCCTTTTGCTGAAAGTCAGTTCGTTGAGTTTTCAAACCCGGAAAGAGGAGAAATAATCACTTTCACAGAGCCGGAACCGCAGAAAAAGGCACTCGTAAAAAGAGTTGTCGGGATTCCCGGAGACACCATTCTTCTAAGCGGAACAGATGTCTATGTCAACGGGAAAAAGCTCATCAGGGAATTTTCAGGCAAAGTGACCTACACCTCATCAAGAGGCGAAAAAGCAACAACAACGCAGTTCATTGAAACAAATGAGAACGGCAGACAGTATAAAGTGATCTATAACGATGCGATAAGTGAACAGAGAAGAGAAGAAATTGAGCAGTACTGCAAATACTGCAACAGGTCGTTCGTCGTTCCTGAGAGAAATTATTTTGTTATGGGTGATAACCGTGATGACAGCCTTGACAGCAGATACTGGGGATTTGTCCCGAGAGAAAATCTTCAGGGAAAACCGCTATTTGTCTGGTTCTCAGTCCAGTTTGGCGAAAGCATTCTTGATATCGTTGACCTCCGTTTGAAAAGGATCGGTCATATTTTTAAATAAACCCGAATTATACGGAGTAGAAAATGAGAAATCAGCTCATACTAATTTCTCTGCTTACTGTAATTTTTGCCGGATGTGACAATTTTGATCGTACCGACTTTTCTTTTAATCCTGATTCAGAAGAGATCAATGACACAAATTTGACTGACGATGCCGTTGATACAGCAGTTACTCCCGATGAAACAGCTATACCTGATGAAACAGTTGCGCCCGACAATACAGTTACACCCGATGAAACCGTTGTGCCTGATGAAAACAACACTCCGATTCCTGTAACAATGTCCCTTTCTGTCACGACAACTTCTTACAACGGTTCTTATGCACCCAGAAATGTCTTTGCAGTATGGATCGAAAAAGAGGACGGAAGCTACATTAAGACTCTCGGTGCCTGGGCACGCAATTACAAAAGCAAACTGCAGAGATGGGCATCAAAATCAAATTACGGAAGTAACGGAATGGTTGATGCAGTAACCGGCGCATCAAGAATGAACCATAACCCAGTGCCAGAATTGACCTGGAAAATCGATGACATAGCCTTTCAACCCGCAGAGAATGGAATTTATAATGTCTATTTTGAACTGAACGAAACGAATTCCGGCTCAAAATCCACCACCGCAAAGATCCAGATAAGCGAATCATCAGAAGTCATAAAGGCAAATAACACAACCAACATCAAAGATATCCAGATCACATTTAAGTAGATTTTCTTTGATACGAATTTTCAGAGGATCGTCAAATTCGCTATAATAATTCGCTATGGTGATAATTATATTGATTTCGTAGGGGCGAAAAATCTTTTGCCATTACGATTCGCCCATTCAAATCAATTCAATTCCGACACTCTTGAGTCCGATTCAAAAAGATTTTAACAATTGTTATTTTATAGGCAATTTATTTATAATGGCTCCCTCTATTCTTGAAAGAGAGGGCGGTTGAAAATCCCGCGCAAAGCCGAAGAGGGATCGGGTTGAGATGGGCAAGATTTATGACTCATTTGGAAAACAGGTTTTCCAGTTTTCAGGGAAACCCATTTCAGAAACGGGAATGTCATTATATTTATTAAATAAATCCAATAGTCTCTTGTTCCACCTGCTACTTGGAGAAAGGTGTTTTAGCATAAATGAACATATAAAAATTATAACAAAAATCCTGCTTTGAGCATTATAATCAAGAAAGTCCCAATCTTTATATTTTCTTGAATTCGGCAAAAGCGGTTTTATGGAAAGTTCTCTGTTCCACAATCTTGAATGATGCGCACAAATATTTCTAATATAGTTGAGTGATAAAAGCCATGATTCTAGGACTCTGTCAGGAATTCCTATTTCAGCAGAAAATTCTCTCGTGAGATTTGAATTATAACTTCTGAAAATTCGCACAATATCACCAAAAGACATTATTTCAACAGCAATCCATACCGGAGGAAGAGAATGTGAATCACCATACTTGTTCTCAAAATGTTTTTTAAAGACCTCCTGACTTCTTTTATATTCGTTTGTAAGGTTCTCAATCCATTTTTCATGATCAACCTTAAGTCTTGGGAAAAGCAATTCGTTTTTGTAATCAAACGGTCCATTCCAGTGAGCGATGTGATAAGCAGCAAGAGTTCTTGATTTAACCTCTATCCGTTCAATTGCATCAAAAATAAGCAACCTCAGTTTTCTGTCAAAATTATAAATTCTCCATACTTTTTCAAATGTCGTGTTTTCTTTAAACTTTTCATTTTTTTCCTTGAACGGGAAAAGATACCCGCTTAGACGATAATAGTTGATGTGCCTAAGTTTTTTTATCAACCTTTCTCTGTCAACAATCAAGCCTCTTTCAATTAATAAATCTGCCTGTTCTTCAAATGTTTTAGGTGGCTTTGTGTATTTCATTATTATGCTCCGGAAATAAAAAAACCCGCCGAATTACGCATTTCCGAAGAAAGAGGCGCGGCGGGTGTGATGAGGAAACTTTATTCGCAAAAATTTTTATTGTCAAGGATATCTTTATACAAAACTTCAATATCATGCTAAGATTATTGCAGATTATGTTCATTCTTTTCAAAACCAATCCTCAAGAAACATAAATCAAATTCGCATTATTCTAAACTTTAATTGGGAGATATCAAATAAATTAGTGAATTAGGAAAGCAGTTCCCCGCCATCTTTGCCGCTTCCGGGTCCGAGTTCAACGATATAGTCTGCACTTTGAATTATCTGGTTTCGATGTTCTGCAATTATGACTGTGTGCCCTTTTTCATTAAGTGATCTGAAAAGCCTGAGGAGATGTGTGATGTCAGAAAAATGGAGTCCTGTTGACGGTTCGTCGAATAAAAAGAACTTACTTTCTGAATCATTGCCCAAGAGAAACTTTGAAAGGGTGACGGCAAGCGAAAGCCGCTGAACTTCTCCTGTTGAAAGGGAATTCGTCTGCTGATCAAGATGGAGATAACCGAGTCCGCAGTCATTCATAATATTCAATATTTTCAAAACCTTACTGTCATCAGCAAAAAATCGGAGAGCTGTATCGACTTCCATTGAAAGGAGTTCATAAATGTTCTTTCCGTTATATTTCTGATTGAGTATATCGCCACGGTATCCGGAACCTTCACAATCAGGACACAGAGACTCAGAATCGCTTATATAATCAAGTGAAACTGTAACAAAACCGCTTCCTCCGCAGCTTTTGCACAGATCGTCTTTAGTTATTTTAAAACCTTTGCCGAATTTTTTCTTAACAAGATCGCTTAAGCCGGTTATCGTCGCAACAGTTGAAAGTTTTGTTGTACTCAGAAATGGACGGTTTTCGCTATAGAAAATTTCTTTCCCTGCAAGTCGTTTCGCTATTACTTCCTTTAAAAGCGTTGTCTTTCCGCTTCCTGAAACTCCTGTTATGACAGTTGTCGCTTTTAATGGAATTTTGAGGTCAAACTTTTTTAAATTTCTTGGACCCTCAACTTTAAACTCAATAAATTCAGATAGATGCAACATCTTTTTTTCGGGAACGAACTTGAGCGATAAAGCTGTGGGAGTCTCTTTTTCAATCAGTTTTTCAACAGTTCCTTCAAAAATTATCTCTCCCCCTTTCTGACCCGATGCCGGTCCAAGCTCAATTATGTGATCTGCCGCTTTTATAACTGCCGGCTCATGCTCCACAGCAACAACTGTGTTTCCCTTTTCAACAAGCTCACGCAGAATTGAAACAATATTTTCACTCTCTTTTACACTTACCCCTCTTGACGGCTCATCAATTATGTAAATTATGTTTGTCAGTCCGTCGTGACAGCTCTTTGCGAGCTTCAGCCGTTCTCTTTCTCCAAGTGACATTGAAGAAGTTGCCCTGTCAATTGAGATGTGGGAAAGCCCCAGTTTTATCAACCTGTTGAGTATGCTTTCCATTTCGGGCTTAAGTGTATTTAAAACAGCTTTTTCAAGCTCTGTCATATTCAGTCCGTTATCAATGAACTTTTTTAATTCTATCGCTGAAAAACTGTTTATATGAGCAACTTCAGTTCCTGCAAATTTTATTTCAAGCAGTTCCTTTCTAAGCCTTTTTCCATTACATTCAGGACATATTACCTCTTCCATCAGATCTCTTAACACACTTTCATTTTTATTGCCGATCGACCTGTGAAATTCATCAGTTATAAGATTTGCGAAACCCACCCATTTCCCTTTGAAATTGTGAGTCCCCTCAACTGTACCCCTCTTAAAATGCCATGAAACTGCAAACTCTCTGTCTGCAACTCCAAAAAGAGCAATATTCAATTCATTTTCAGAAAGTTCCGCAACCGGCTTTGAAAAATCAATGTTCAGTTCATTTCCTGCTGCAATCAGAGTGTGAACAAACTGTCCCGAAACATCCCCGTAAAATTTACCCTGCTTTGTTCCGTTCATAGCTCCGTTTATGAAAGACTTTTCAGGATTTGTGATGATCTTCTTTATGTCTGTCTGCAGAATTACCGCTGTTCCGTGACATTTTTCACAGGATCCTGTTTCAGAATTAAATGAAAAGTCCCCTGCCGAAAATCTGCACGGCTCACCGTTCTTATTTGTTCCTGCCCTTGAATAGAGCATTCTGAGTATCTCATAAAGTCCGCTCACTGTGCCGGCAGTAGATCTGACCCCTGTTGCAGTAAATTTCCCCGAAATCCCCACAGGTGCCATCAACCCTTCAGTTTTTGAAATCTCATCAGTTCTTTTTTTAAGCATCTGCGTTTTGACATAAGGGGAAACACCTTCAAGAAAGCTGTTTATGCACTCAGTAAAAAGTGTGTCAAAACAAAGACTTGTCTTACCGCTGCCAGAAACCCCGGCAACAACATTGAGCTTTTGCGGTTTTATTCTCAGAGTGATATTTTTAAGGTTATTTGTTTCAATCCCTTCTATAACAAGATCATTCTGCAATTTTTCAGTATAGTTATCGTGACAACTCCCGACAACTTGGGGCATCATGCTGTTATTGACAAAATTCCTGATGACTTCTGCTGTTTTAGTCAATCCGTTTTGAAGCAGATCCTGCGGACTTCCCGAAAAAACGATCTTGCCTCCATTTTCACCGCTATCCGGACCGAGTTCAACGATGTGACCGCTTTCGATAACAAACGATGGATTATTTTCTATGGCAAATATTGTATCACCTTCAATGACATTTGATCTAAGTACACAGATAAGTTTTTTCACATCCAGAGAGTGAAGACCTGTTGCCGGTTCTTCAAAAAGAATATTTCCTCCCCTTTTTGCTTTTGAAAGGTGTGTGGCGAGTTTAATTCTCTGTGCTTCTCCGCCCGAAAGAGATGAAGAGGTCTGTCCTAATTTCAGATACCCTGTGCCAAGGTCTGAAAGGATCCTGAGTGTTTTTATAATTTGAGGATATTCCTTAAAAAATTCAATAGCTTCTTCAACTGACAGATCCAGCACATCTGAAATTGTCTTATCTTTATATTTTACTTTCAGAACTTCATCGTTGAATCTTTTTCCGTTGCACAGTTCACAAACTATTCTGACAGAACCCATGAATTTCATTCCGATCTCGATCACTCCCGCCCCTTCACATTTTGGGCACCTGCCTGCTTCAGAATTGAATGAGAAATGGCTTTTTGTAAGTTCTCCTTTTTTTGCATCCTCCGTTGAAGCGAAAATATCTCTTATTCTGTCACTTATTCCAGTGTAAGTTGCAGGATTTGATCTTGGAGTTCTCCCTATCGGAGTTCTGTCTATTTTTATGTAAGGTACTGATTCTTTTTCAAATTTAGCGATCAGACAATTCATCAGCGACCGCTTTCCCGATCCGCTGACACCACATATCGCATTTATGGAACCTGACTTAAATACCGCTGTCACATTTTTAAGATTATTGATACTGCAATTACTCAGGATCATTTCATTTTTTTGAGATACAGTATCGGTTGGAACTCTTTTTTCCTGCAGAGCTCTTAATGTCGGAGAGATAAGATCTTTCCCAAAGGCACAAAAATCGTGCAAACTGCCTGAAAAGATTATGTTCCCGCCGTTGACTCCGCCACCTAACCCTGTTTCAATTATGTTGTCTGCTTTTACTATAGTGTTCAGATCGTGCTCAACAGCTATGACTGTGTTGCCGTTATCTCTTATCTTTTTAATGAGTTCGATCACCGCTCCCGATTCTAAACCGTGAAGACCGGCAGTCGGTTCATCAAATATGAAAGTCGCCCCCCTGATCGCACTTTCCGATAACGCTGATATCCTGATCCGCTGAATTTCGCCTGTTGAGAGAGAATCTGCGCTTCTAGACAATTTGAGATAAGAAAGTCCTGAATTTATTAAAGGTTTCATCATTTTTACGATTCGGGTCACAAGTGCTTTTTCACCATCGTTCTTTATTTTTGCACCTTCAAGAAATTCAACCAGTTTCACAAAAGTCATGTCGGCAATTTCAGCAATGTTCCTTGATCTGTAAAGCACTTTGAGCACTTTCGGGTTAAGTCGCGACCCGTTGCACTCTGAACACGGAACTGACCGGACGAATCTTAGAATATTTGCGTTACGGTCTCTTTTTAAAATGTCGTTCATAACATTAATAAAACCGGGATAGAACCCCTCTTCTCTCGGTTTTACTGTGATGCCTGTCCATTTCATCCTGCTTTCAAGAGTGTGCTTTCCAAACGGCACTTTTATCCGGTCTGAGCCGTAGAACATGACATTGAGCTGTTCTTCAGTGAGTTCATTAAGCGGAGTGTCGATTGAAAAACCGTGCTCTTTGAAAACTGTGTCAAGAACATCAAGAGTCACCTGTGAATAGATTATGTAACCGTTGGGTGCTGTTATGTTCAAAGCCCGCTGTCTAACCGACTTTGACCAGTCCGCAACAATGAGATCAGGATCAAGAAAATCTTCGACACCGAAACCTTTGCACTTCTCACACCAGCCAGTTTCGAGATTGAATGAAAAAAGTGAACGGGAAAAACCGCCTGTTTGAACTCCATCACTTCCGAACCTTGCAAAAAGGAGCCGCAGATGATCATAAATCCCTGAAAAAGTTCCGACAGTCGACTTCGGATTTGATACAGAACTCTTCTGATCTATCGCAATTGCCGCATCAAGACCGGTAATTGAATCAGCTTTAGGACGGTTTGCGACACCGAGATATTTTCTGCTCCAGCTTGGAAATGTGGAAAAGTATAACCGCTGAGATTCCTTGAATATTGTGTCATAAACCAACGATGATTTACCGCTTCCCGAAACCCCCGTAACAACAGTGAACTTCCCTTTTTCTATCTCAACATTCACATTTTTCAGATTGTTCTCACAACCGTTTGTTATCCTGATGAAGCGCTGCATGACAAAACATCCCTAAAAACCATTGCAACGGAGTATAGCTTCAGTAAATTACGGTGTCAAAAAACAATGTAGCTTTGAGATATGATATTGAATTAACTTACTCGCCAGAAAACTGAAAAAAGTAGAATTGATTAAATGACTTATTGACTATTATTTGATTTCATGCGGTTTTGTTCGATAGCATTTTGTAATTTTTCTTCAAGCAGCTCTTTTTTTGGCAACTCTCATTAACACACGGTAATGAGACCAGCTAAGTCTTTGAGAGAATTGAGGTATTTCTAATTCTCCACTTCGGTTGTGGAGAATTGGGGAAAACTGTTTAAAATACCAAAGATTTGTAGTTGAAAACCCTCTTTTATATTTTTTTGTAAGTTTTTCAGAAAGCTCCTCCACAACTTTTTTCCCATATTCAGCACGATCCTCACCGCCTTGAATCTCTTCAACTATTTCTCGACCGATAAGCCAGTAGGCAGTCACCATGTTGCTGTTGACAGCACGAACAACATTGTTCCTTGCTTCCTCAAGGATCAAGACAACACGATCAAAAATATCGTTCTTCAAGTTGCTGACTTTTTTCATCACGACCCTCCGGCACAAACAAATTAATCGCTTCTTATATTCAATGTCCAGAGTCAATATATCTAATGCCGAATTAATTTACAAGAAATTCAGGAAAATTATCTTACTCGCCAGAAAACTGAAAAAAGTGGAATTGATTTAGGGAGTCGGCGGTTAATTACAGTCACATTTTATATATAAATATTGCTCCCTGACCCCTATTATTGTTCCCTGACCCCTATTGCCTGCCCTTTAAGCGGTTAATGGGACAGGGGGGTTAGGCGGCAGACAAGGAAAATCAATCTTTTATACCCAGAAAACCGTCAATCTTCTTGTAAGAGGGCACTCTTAAATTAAAGAAATAGTCCTCATAACTTTCATTCAGCTTGTTCAATGCCTTGTCAGACTCATAGCGTTTTTCATAAATGTTGTCTCCCTTAATGGACTTAACTGCCTGAAAATGATCCGCTACTAATGCAGAAAATTTAAGCCATAAAGCATAATCCCTAAGCATCGTATAAAAAACTCGATCCTCTAAAGAGTACTCAACAGAACCATTTTTTTCAAGCAGCACAATAATTGAAGTTCCCCCAAAAAAAATTCAGCAGATTTCTAACTGAAGAGGAGGAGCTGTTTTGAGTCAGGCGGGGCGTTCTGTTTGTTGCTCAGGATTCCCTTCGGGGTTCGCATGAAA
>Ga0209717_1005267_pt1 | contig 10306 bp, 5 predicted proteins | sample AD_UKC048_MetaG_FD_184418 | JGI IMG/M metagenome (GOLD analysis project Ga0209717, IMG submission 184418) | Active sludge microbial communities of municipal wastewater-treating anaerobic digesters from USA - AD_UKC048_MetaG (SPAdes) (version 2) | ecosystem: Engineered > Bioreactor > Anaerobic >... | reverse complement strand
TATTGGGGAATAGGGTTTCTCAGGGTCGACTAACTATTCTCTTGAATGATTTCATTGTCCGTTCCGGCGGTTATGTTCAGCACGCCATTGTCGTTTTTATCGGTGAAGAGGATGCGGGTGTTGCCCAAGTGGTTACCGAGCGAAGCCGAGGTATGGTCGCGGATGGCGTACTCGTAGCGGACAAAATCTCCCAATCTTATCCTCCATTCCATTTACAATATCCATATTTAAAATCAAGTGAGCAAAAAGCACTTAAACTCATCGTTCGAATGTAATAGCAGTTTTGTTCAAGTTGATACACTTTTGTTATTTTTCGATTCGCGTTTAAAAATTTTAAGGCTGCTTCAGTGGAATTTTTTTGTAGAAATATCAATCGATATCGATATTTCACTTCACATCCTTGTGCCAGTACTTCTTTGCTGTGATGTTCATATATTTCATCAAAATAGCCTTTTTTTAGCTTTTTTAATTCCTGATAACTTGTATCTGTAAAAATGGGATTTATAGCAAAACCCCAATCGTGATGGCTAATGGCCAAAATATTATGTTTGACCAGCCATTCTAATTTTTTTTGCCAGAAAAGTTTAAATTTTTTAGAAAGAATGGGGGCCCCTGTATATTGGCTGATCAATTTACCATCTGAATACGGCGCAATATAAAATCGAAAATCCTGGGGTCGATTTGGCAAAAAACGAGTTACTCTAATTTCATCAGCTCCTTTCTCACTTTCTAAAGTAATATAAATGAAACGGCCTCCACGATCAGAAGGGCCAATGGATAAATTTTTAAATTCAGTTAATGTGTCATTGTGTATTAACTCAAAAGTATAATCCTTTATGTTTTGCGAAGTGTTTTCACAGGGTGTATTTTTAGTACAGTTCAGTGATAGCATGAAAAACACACATACTAAAGGATAGGCAATTTTTTTAAAAAACCAAGAGCAATAACGAAGGATAAGTATCATTTGTAATAGTCACTAAGAAATCAAACATTTTAGGCAAAACCCAGAAGAGTTCTCTTTGACAACTGGTACCAAGCTGGATTTTGTCTTGAAGATGAGAAATTTATTTCTTGAGATTCAATATCTCTTCTTCTGATAAATCCTGTTCCAAAGAAGGCGTAAAGATGGATGTTTCATCCATTTTAAAAGCCACTCCTCCTAAGAGCTCATACATTACATAATGAAAACTCCATTGCCAGATCTCATCATCATCTGCTGATAGGGCTTTAATTTTTAAAGCCCTATCCATGAAGGTAATAATCAATTCATTGCCATCTTTTAGCTCTTCCAATTTATAAATCAATAAAAATTGGTTCTTTCTTTGGACACCAATCGTGGTGCGTGGGAATGTTGAGCCATTTTCTATATTATCCATGCTATCTATGTGAATCCAAGCTTCCTTAAGCAATTGTTGTTGGATAGATTTATCTCGATCATCAGCAACTGAAATTCTAAACTTAACTTGCTCCACCTTTAAGACTTTTAGATGGTCATTTTTTATTCCTACCCATTCGCCTAGTTTTAATCCAACGGAAGCCAAGTATTCACTCCAGGTTGTTTTTATATTTTCAAATTCAACGGTAGTGGTATCTCTAAAAAAAGAAAGCGAATCCACTTTTAGCAAAATACCGTTCAATGGTTGGTAGCTTGTCGATTTTTTTGAATAATCAACAAATTTGATTCTCTTATTGATAAAGCCTTCCTGCTTGTTATCGCCCAGTCGCTCTATATGCCGTGTACAACCCCATGCAAGCAAAATGAATAAATACCAAAATTTAGCCTTCATGTATTGAAAGGTTTTTAAAGTTACTTATTGGTAGGGAGCAGTATTAATTATTTTGTTAATCCTTTCAAGGGCATTTGCATACTTACGAATAGGAAATATTTGCCCAAAATTGGAAAAACTATCAGTATAACCCTTCCTACCTGGAATTCCTGCGGGAAGCGCAAACTGCTTATTGATGTAATCTGATACTTTTTCTTCTCCCCAACGACCACCTGGAAATCCTTGCACTCCATGTCCAAAGAATTCATGTTCAAAAGTTCTAGCTAGATTTAAAGATCTTTCATGGAATTTATCATTTCGCTCATGATATTTTATTGTACCATTTTCATTAAAATCACCTAGGTCGAGCACAGCTATTCCGGCTTTTGGTTTCCCTGAATGACGACCAAATCCAATTGCACTCCGACTCTTTCCATCATCCTCCCCTAAATTATATCCAAAAGCAAGGGCTACGTCTGAATTTTTTTCGCCCAAAATTCCCTCGATGAGTGCTATTCCAGGCGTCGAAGTAGTATTTTTGGTTTCTACTTTACCTGACTGATAAAGCATATTGGTCTTTGCATTATAAGCAACTGAAATACCATACTCACTGTTGAACATTTGCTGAACTACTTCTGGTACATCATTTACTTGGGTTCCCTCTTGATTATAAAAGAATGTTTTTACACTATCACCGTTCATTTCGATAAACTTAATCGGATTATTAGCTGCATATTGGTAAGGCGTCATTAAAGAATACTTTTCAGCAAATCGATCAGTACTTCCGAACCTTCCAATCGCCGCATCATACCACCTTGCTCCATAATCACTCCAATTTAGCCCAAAATCATCATTTAGTTCTTTCCCATTATATTGATACTTCGTATCCTTCGCCGCCGCATCATTCATAAAGGCTCCCTCCTGGTTCATGCCGAAGGGGTAGTACTGGTTCTCTTGGATGATTTCATTGTCCGTTCCGGCAGTTACGTTCAGCACACCATTGTCGTTTTTATCGGTGAAGAGGATGCGGGTGTTGCCCAAGTGGTCGCGAATGGCGTACTCGTAGCGGAGTGCCAAAGTGCTGCTGCCTGTACCCACATTGGTGTTGTACACCCGCCCCTCTGCATGAAAAACGGCTTCCAGGCGGGCACTATTGTATTCAATGCCGCCCAGGTAGTTTTGGATGTAGAGGGTGGTGCTGCCCTGTTTGACTGTTTTGCGCAGTTTGTTGCCGCCGCCGTCGTATTCTATTTCGATGGTATTGCTGCCGAGGGTGAACAGGCGGGGCATGTTGAGGTGGTTGTAGATGATCACTGCCCCTTTGGAAGGCTCGGTAGTCAGGTTGCCAGCGGCATCGTAGGTGAAGTCGCCGCTGCCCGTATTGTAGTACTTAAACCCTTTGTCGCGGAAGCTGACATTGCTTTCATTTTCGGCAATGTCTACAATGCGGTTGCTGTTGCTCGCATAGGTATAGACCAAATTATCAATGCTTCCTGCCGAGCCACTAGCTAGGCCCGAGCGGGTAAGAGAAAGGATGTTGCCATTGGCGTCATAAGACTGGGCTTCATTGTAGCGGTTGTAGTTGGAATAACTGGAAGTTCCTTTTTCCGCATACAGGGCCGAGGTCAGTCTATTCAGTCCATCATACAGGAAGCCATAAGTAGGCGTTATCGTTTGGCCTTGGGTACGCCATTTCATCATGGTGATGTTGCCATTGTAGTTGGCATTTTGGCCACTTTGATAAGCTAAGCTAAGCAATCCATCCCCAGGGCCATACACCAGTTCCATGCCCCAGGCATCGGCACCCAGGCTGGCCGGATCGTTGATACGGGTCATCCAATTGCGAATGTTATAAGTATAGTCGATGGTTTGTACAAAACTGCTGTTTTTCTTGTGCAATTTTTTGGTACTCAAAAGGTCCAGTTCGCTGTAGGTGCTTTCGCTGATTTGGATTTCGGTGCCTGCATCCACTTTGTGGAAAGCCCGCAGGATCCGACCCGCGTGATCGTGCTCAAAACGTTCCTGGATGGTAAGGGTTGTAGCCACTCCTCCGGGGGGCGTAGCCGTATGCACCCGATGGGTATTTTTGACCCACCCCGCAAAAGTATAGGCAGTATTGCTGACCTCGGTGCCGCCCAAGTGGTTGTCGGCTTTGACTTGTACCACCCGGCCTTTGATGTCGTAGTAGGAGGCGGTTTTATAGTAGTAGTTGATAATATCGGAAGCCCCCGGTGGCAGCAGAGCAGTTTTGACACAGGTTGCTTTACCCCTTACCCAACTGTAGGGTTGTACATACGTTTGATAGGGTGCACTCACACTAGGGGGTGTACTGTATTGTTCTGTAGCATCCACGGTATTACTGGCATCCCAATCATAGCCATCATAATAGGTGATGCTGAAAATTCGTGCGAGCGAACTGGAAGTGGGAAAAGATTGGGTTTGGGTGTAATAAAGTGGGCTATTTCCGTTGGTAATCGACTCATACAAGCCATTGGAAGCACTGGGCGTCAGTGGACCAAAGTATCGTCCGGTCAATACTGGCCTGCCTAAAATATCATACTTGGTAAAAAGTTTTACCCCATTGGCGTCTGCACTCATCACCAAGCGATCCAGGCGGTCGTAATAAAGGGTAGTCGTGCCTGCTCCAGGCACCGTTTTGGTGCTCAGCCTTTGCCTATCATCGTAGGTATATTTAAAACTCAAGTTGTTCAGGCTAGCATCAGTCCAAAGGAGCATACTGTTGTTGTGCCCCAAGGCACTCCCCAAGGGTTGAATGACGGATTGTAGATTGCCAAAATCGTCGTAGAGGTAATAGGTACGAGATCCATCCTGGTTGGTCATGACTTTGCGACCCAATTTATCGGTATAGGTCGTAGTCAATTTATTGTGCTCGTCGGTAACCTGGGTTTTGATCAAGGTATTTACGCCATAAAACCCGGAGGTTTTAAAGTTGCGAACCTCATTGGCATCATTGGCATAATAATTATTTACGATTGGTTTGTTGTAATATAGCGAACCCTGCGCACGTTGTCTCTTTATCCTATTCAGCGGCGAAGCTTCAAATTCGGTTTGTTGAAAAGAATACACCCCGTCAGTGGATCCGAACAAGGCAATATAAAAAGCAGCTTGACTACCACTTGCATTGCTGCGGTAGGCTCCATTGTTGGAAGTTACCGTATGGGGCAAATATTGATAGCGACCGCGGCCAAATTCATCGTAGGTTTGATAATTAACCATATCATTGGTACCTGCAGATTCTTTTACCGCCACCGTTTGAATGGGGCGACCCAGACCATCTAGATAGGCAAATACAGGCCTGACATCGGCGTCGAGTAGGGCAATAGCTGCGGCGTGATTAGCTACCCCACTGATCAGTACGTCATGGGTCTTCACCGAATTCAGTGCTGCTCCGCCGATCTTGTATTGATACTCTAGGGCTTGTTGCACGTGGCGATTGACATCAAATACCGTTTTGAGGCGCTGAACATGATCATACTCATAGGTCATCGGGATACCGCTAGGATCCGCTATACTGATCAATAACTTGCGTGCTGCGTCGTAGCTGTAAGTCGACATGAGGGCATCAATTGGATGTACCCGCGCTTCATCGATGTATACCGTTGATGCGTTACCGGCTAATTTGAGGGTCTCTCCTGCCATTACAACTTTGAATTCAAACCAGGCCCAGCCCGTACTCGTTGGTGATTCAACTTCAGGAGTACTTCCCTTAAGAATGGTTACCTTTCCTCCTTTGTACCAAAATCCGACTAGATAAGAGCCTGATAGGCCAGTTTTTTCCACAAACCGCTGGGTGCTAAGGTTAAACCCTTTTAGCCCCGTTTGAGCAAAACCTACCGCACTATTCCAACCTCCGGTAGTACCTGTCAGCGTCCAACCTCCGTTGGCACTGGCCGCCTGGCTCTCTTCTTCGAAGCTAGTGTAGGCAATTTCGGGAGGAGTGGCGTTTTTCACCGCAGCAGTAGGCAACAGCCCACTATGCCCCCAGATCAAGGAAGATACCTGATCGTCTTTGCGTGCATAGGTTTGTAAATTGCCCTGCATATCGTATGTATCGCTGGTACTGTAATGGTAGTAGTTACCAGAGAAGGTAAACAAGCCACTGCCATTGATGGAGGAAAAGGGAAAACTACCAATGGGGGTAGTGGTGCCCAATAGCCATATTTCACGAGGCTTAATGCGTTGTGAACCAAAGGTATGAAATTTGACGATTCGGCCTCTCACTGCTTGTTCTGGGCTACTGCTATTGGCTTTTACCAATTGTACCGTTTCAATGGGTTCATGGATGATATTGGCATCCACCAAATCCTTAATGGCATAGGCCGCCCAATCATTGAGGGTCGTAGTGGTGTACTCTTTGGGGTATTTACTGCGTTGAACATACTGAATGTCATCACTATTGGTGGTAGTCACGGCCACAGGCATGGTATGCCGGCCAGAAGGAACATCGTATTGGTAATCTGTGATTTTTTCAACATAGTTGGCCGTCCCTGGAGTAAAGGTTCGTTCCTTTTCTTGGGTCAGGTACACCCATTGCGAAACTACGTCGTACCACTCCACTGCATACTCGATCGTGTTGGAGGGGGCTGGTGCACAAGGCAGGGTATATCTTCGTTGGGTATACATCGCCTTCACCGAGGTTTTGTTGACGGTCTCACTCAAATTGTATTGGTACAATTTCTCCCAAATGACCTGATTGTCGGCATTGAGTACCCTTTCCTTGAGCGGTTTTCCACTTTTATAGGCATTATCGATTTGAGGAGTGTTGATGAACACGTTATCTGGATTTGGCCCCATTTGAGGGTCGCCATCCAGCACAATGTTAAATTTATAATACTTCTTGCCATTTTCACCATTAAGCCCATCCAGTTCCCAGGCTTCTTCGTAGGCCACAATGTTTCCACTATAGCCCGTCAGGTTGCGCATGCTGGCTGAACTCAGTCTCAAAAAATCACATTGCTGGGTGCCACAAGTACCAGTTCCTGGTATAATCGAGGCTTCATTGGTGAGGTATTTCAATGGTTTGCCAAAATAGATCGCAGAGGAACCATTGGTGCAAGCTACAGAATCGCGATGATACTTATAGGCTTTGATGATGTTGTTGCTCGTTGTAGCATCGCCATCATCTACCGTAATTTGTTTGATGCGCAAGCCGCCTGTAGGTATATTGGTCACATAGTTGCTCACATTTTTCTGATACGTTGCGGTAATGGATGCAAATTCATTCTCCGTATTGAAGGGAGGTGGAGCAAGCGGGTCAGGGCCTCTGAACACTTGTGATTCAAGGGTATAAGTACCTGCTGCCAGCGTAAGAATTGTACTGCCTTGCAAAATAATCGGATTGACAATATTGGCCGCTCCCCCCATCTCGAAAATTTGCCCCCCACTCGAATTTTTGAGCTTTACAAAGGCACCATTCTGTCGGTGGCCAATTTTGAGTATATCGTACGTAATCGTTACAGGCTGGCTATAATCCAACGTAAAGTACTGGTATACAGCTTCAGGAAAGCCAGGATATTCATTTGCAGCAGTGGCTGTGAGGGTTTGAACACTACTTTGATTGGAGCACACCGCAAGTTCATTGCCTTCATACTGATATTGAACAAATCCTCCTGTTGGGTAGGTGATTTTTTCCAAAATACCATTTTGGGCATTGGTTGCATGTGGTGCACGTTTGGCAGGCGCGAAGCTCGCAAAATGCTGGCGAATGTAATTCAAGGTAGCAAGGGTGCTGTCCGGTGCTGGTGTAAGTTGGTTGGCTGTATTGTTGTTGTGGTACCCCCAATGGTCCTGCTGGTAAGACAGGCGAGGAGGAAGTGCTGTCCGGTTTTTATAAGTAAAGGTATGGCTATTAATAAACTCATTGCCTGCTCCATAAAGGTTTACGGCATCGAGGTACATGCGTACATTATCCAAAGTACTGGCGTTGGGTGGCAAAGTGCCTGAAGAAGTAACAAAACTGTGTACAAGTGTGAATAATTTGACTTGGCCACTTTGAAACAATTGTACTTCCGTGATGCGACTATTGCCACTGATGGTATTGACATCACTGCGGTTATTATTGCTGGTAAAGTTGATTTGCCCCGAGGAGGAACTGATCGACGTCAAATAAACCCCATAATCCGTTTTGACTGTGATGCATTTCTGTGAACTAGCCCCTCCACATCCCGAAGGTTGACCTGTACTCGCTGGATATTGGTAGGTTTCTGAATAATTCAAATCATAAGTAACCTGATTGGTGGCGTAGTTGAAGGTGATTTGGTCGTCGGTACGCGGATTGAATATGGTTTTGAGGTACCAGGCGGTGATAATTGGGTCATCGTAATTTCTGATTTTACAGCCATTCGAAGTTGTTTTCGAATATTCTATCGCAGCGGTGGTACCAAAGGTATATTTTACCCCATCGGGGGTGGTAATGATGATGCTGATGATTTGGCCATTTAAAGGATAAGCACAGCCAGTACAAAGGGTATAATCAATTTTCAGATCTTGATGGGGGATGATGCGACGGTTGCCGCTGGCATCAAAAACAAATTTACCCGAATAGCCGCCAAAATTGAAGTTGAATACATCGGGTTGAGCATCCCAGTTTCCGGTGGCAAACTCTTGCAAGGTTGTAGTCGTAACAGTAGGATAAGGGACCGATGCTCCTTTCTGCAAAAAACCATTGGGGCCTTCGTCTGCTTTACCCATAACCGTACGGGTAACTACTCCGCCTGCATTCAGGCTCCAACCCAAGCCTACATTAGAGGCTACTTCGTCGACTTTTACCCCTCCGGCGTGGTAACTCAAGGATACAGGCACACTGACTCCACGACCCGACAACTCACATAGTGGAATGCTGATGCTGGGCGTTCCGGTATGGTGATTGACTGGATGGTCAACGTATTTTGCAAATGCTGCCGCCGTTGGGGAAGGTGGCAAAATGGATTGGGTGGGGTCTGGATCACTGTTGGCTTGACCGAATGAATGTGTAATAGATGATAACACTATAAAAATGAGGGTAATTAACTTTCTCATTGAAGTAAATTTTTCTTGTTTCGGGAATGTGCAGCGCTTGGCGTAGCGCCTATTTTCTATTTTTGAATCAGGATAAAATTGCCTTGAAATGACTGTATTGGAGATTTAAACTGGTAAAAATAAGTGCCTGGAAGCAAGTTACTTACGTCCAATCGAAATGGATTTCCTTCCACTTTTAGTTTGCGAATCAACCGTCCTTGCACATCCATGATCATCAAGTCCATTGTCTCTGCTTTGAGATTACTAAACTCAAAGTTTAATGCACCTGAACCTGGATTGGGAAACACGCGGTGCTCGGCGTTAAGAAAAGTGTCTGTTGTTGGTGCAAGGGCAGTCTCAGCAGACCCCTGAAGTTCTTTGGCCTTCGGATACACCCCAATAGAAATACTGATTGGGTCGGGGATGCTATAGCCTAAGAAGTCCTCTTGCCTGGTTCCATCCAGATTTGCTCGAAACACTCTATCGGCACCGTAATCCGTCCAGTACAATTTATTTTGTGTAGCGTCTATATACAAACCATAGGGGTGGAAGCCATCACTGCCTACGTATAAGGTTTGTTGTTCGCGGCCTCTAAAATCAATTCGTTCCACTTTGTGATCTACATCATTGGTCCAGTACAGGTATCCATTCACATCATCAACTGCCAAGCGCACGGGATAACCAATGCTATCCACCAGAATTTGCTTTTTCTTTACATTATTGAGTGGAGCCACAAAAATGGCTTGTTTGTCCAAATCTCCCCAAAAAAGTAGGTTTTGAGCGTCGCTCACCGTCAAGCAGGAAGGATTAGATAAACTATCAAGTAAAAGCTCAGATTTGGCTGTACCTGTTATTTTACCATGATAAATGCTTTTTTTATCATGGTCAATCCAATAAATATCTCCTTTGGCTTGATTGATTTCGGCATCAACGGGGGTGCTGAGTTCTTGGCTATACTTACTCGTTGTACCCTCCTTGTCTTTATTGATGCCCTTTTCTTGTAGATCGGTCCAGTAGAGTTCTTCTCGCTCCACAACGAAAATCAAATCGAATGGGTTCTTCAGTTTTTCTTTAGAATAGTTTTGAACTTCTCTTTTATCACTTTCTTCGATGGCATAAATTTTATGCTTGTCGTAGCTCAAAATATAAATGGGTCTTTGAGCAGAAAGTGAAAATGAAAAAAAACATAGACATAACAATACAGTGTTCTGGTTCTTAGTCATCTTGAGGTGTTTGTTACGGTTTTGGGAACTTATTTTATTGTACAATGATAACACAGTTCGCACTAATTATCTACGACCCAATATTAATTTATTGTAAATTAACATTTTTCACACGAATAAAATCGTTTGACTTTAATGCAAACATCGTAACCTTCTTTATACTATTAAAAAAATAGGGCAATTGCCATCGCGCGAATTGCAACAAGTGGATAGATATCATTGGGCTACTAAAAAAAAGCGCCGATCTTGTTGCGATAATCGGATTCACCATGCCCGCTCAAAAGATCCTCATCACCCCCC
>Ga0209717_1005263_pt1 | contig 10312 bp, 7 predicted proteins | sample AD_UKC048_MetaG_FD_184418 | JGI IMG/M metagenome (GOLD analysis project Ga0209717, IMG submission 184418) | Active sludge microbial communities of municipal wastewater-treating anaerobic digesters from USA - AD_UKC048_MetaG (SPAdes) (version 2) | ecosystem: Engineered > Bioreactor > Anaerobic >... | reverse complement strand
AAGAAGAACGAGAAGCACGACATCGACGTGGTGATCGACCGGCTCAAGGCCCGGCCCGACGTGAAGCAGCGCCTGGCCGAGAGCTTCGAGGCCGCGCTGCGCGCCGCCGACGGCAAGGCCATCGCGGTGGAGATGGACAACGGCCAGGAACACCTGTTCTCCAGCAAGTTCGCCTGCCCGGTGTGCAGCTACGCGCTGCCCGAACTGGAGCCGCGGCTGTTTTCCTTCAACGCGCCGATGGGCGCCTGCCCGCACTGCGACGGCCTGGGCCAGCAGACGGTGTTCGACCCGGAGCGGGTGGTGGCCTTCCCCAGCCTGAGCCTGGCCGGCGGCGCGGTGAAGGGCTGGGACCGGCGCAATGCCTACACCCACTCGATGCTGGAGAGCGTGGCTCGGCACTACGGCTTCGACATCGAGACCCCGTTCGAGGCGCTGGCCCCGGCCATGCAGCAGGTGCTGCTGTACGGTTCGGGCGCCGACGAGATCGAGTTCGTCTACGAGGCCGAGAACGCCAAGGGCAAGCCGCGCATGGTCAAGCGCGCGCACCCGTTCGAAGGGATCATCCCCAACTTCGCCCGCCGCTTCCGCGAGACGGATTCAGCCGCGGTGCGTGAAGACCTGGCCCGCTACCAGGCGGCCAAGCCCTGCGCCCACTGCGGCGGCACGCGCCTCAAGCGCGAGGCCCGGCATGTGTTCCTGGTCGGCCAGGACGCCAGCGTGCCGCGCCAGGCCATCTACCAGGTGGAACATGCCACGCTGGCCGAGAGCCTGGCCTACTTCGAGCGGCTGCAGCTGCAGGGCGCCAAGGCCGAGATCGCCGACAAGGTGGTGCGCGAGATCCGCGCGCGGCTGAAGTTCCTGAACGACGTGGGGCTGAACTACCTCAGCCTGGACCGCAGCGCCGACACGCTGAGCGGCGGCGAGGCCCAGCGCATCCGCCTGGCCAGCCAGATCGGCAGCGGCCTGACCGGCGTGATGTACGTGCTGGACGAGCCCAGCATCGGCCTGCACCAGCGCGACAACGAGCGCCTGATCGGCACCCTGCGCCACCTGCGCGACCTGGGCAACAGCGTGCTGGTGGTCGAGCACGACGAGGACATGATCCGCGCCGCCGACCATGTGATCGACATGGGCCCGGGCGCGGGCGTGCACGGCGGGCGCGTCATCGCCCAGGGCACGCCCGACGAGGTGGCCGCCCACCCCGACAGCCTGACCGGCCAGTACCTGGCGCATGTGCTGCGCATCGAGGTGCCCACCGAGCGCCACACCTGGCAGCCCGAGGACGTGGCGCCGCCCCCGCCGCCGCCGGCCCCGGTGAAGGGGCGTGCCAAGGCCGCCGAGCCGCAGCCGATGTGGCCGCGCTTCGAGGCCACGCCGGCCAGCTGCCTGCGCATCGTCAACGCCCGCGGCAACAACCTGAAGAACGTGACCACCGAGGTGCCGGTGGGCCTGCTGACCTGCGTGACCGGCGTCTCCGGCTCGGGCAAGAGCACGCTGATCAACGACACGCTCTACACCGCCGTCGCGCGCAAGCTGTACCACGCCCATGCCGAGCCGGCGCCGCACGACGAGATCGAGGGCCTGGACGCCTTTGACAAGGTGATCAACGTCGACCAGAGCCCGATCGGCCGCACGCCGCGCAGCAACCCGGCCACCTACACCGGGCTGTTCACCCCCATCCGCGAGCTGTTTGCCGAGGTGCCGATGGCGCGCGAGCGCGGCTACGGCGCCGGCCGCTTCAGCTTCAACGTGGGCGCGGCGGCCGGCGGCGGCCGCTGCGAGGCCTGCCAGGGCGACGGCGTGCTGAAGGTGGAAATGCACTTCCTGCCCGACGTCTACGTGCCCTGCGACACCTGCGCCGGCCAGCGCTACAACCGCGAGACGCTGGAGGTGCAGTACAAGGGCCGCAACATCCATGAAGTGCTGGCGATGACGGTGGAAGCCGCGCGCCACTTCTTCGACGCCGTGCCGGCGCTGGCGCGCAAGCTGCAGACCCTGCTCGACGTCGGCCTGGGCTACATCACCCTGGGCCAGAGCGCCACCACGCTCAGCGGCGGCGAGGCGCAGCGGGTGAAGCTGGCGCTGGAGCTGAGCAAGCGCGACACCGGCCGCACGCTCTACATCCTGGACGAACCGACCACCGGCCTGCACTTCGCCGACATCGAGCTGCTGCTGCGCGTGCTGCACCAGCTGCGCGACGCCGGCAACACCATCGTCGTCATCGAGCACAACCTCGATGTCATCAAGACCGCCGACTGGCTGATCGACATGGGCCCCGAGGGCGGCGCCGGCGGCGGCCGGGTGCTGGCCGTGGGGCCGCCGGAAGTCATCGCCGACTGCGCCGAGAGCTTCACCGGGCGGTTTCTGAAGCCGCTGCTGCAGCAGCGCTGAACGCAGGTCAGGCCGCCGCCACCACCCGGTCGCGCCCGCCCTGCTTGGCCGCATACAGCGCGCGGTCGGCCCGGTCGACGAAATCGGCTGCGGCCTCGTCCACCAGCACGCCGCGGGCCGGGTTGCGTTGCAGGAACTGCGCCACGCCCAGCGACACGGTGACATGTTCGTCGGCATCGCCGCCCTTGCGGCGGATGCGGCTGGCCGCCAGCGTGGCGCGCAGCTTTTCGGCCAGCGCCAGTGCCGGCGCCAGCGCCACGCCGGGCAGCAGCAGCGCAAATTCTTCGCCACCCATGCGCGCGGCCAGGCCGCCGTCGGGCGTCATCGCCTTCAGCACCTGGGCCACGGCACGCAGCACCTGGTCGCCGAAGGCATGGCCGTAGCTGTCGTTGACCCGCTTGAAGTGGTCGATGTCGACCATCAGCAGGCTCACCGGCGCGCCAACCGGCGGGCGGCCCAGCACCGCGGCATCGGCCGCCAGGCAGCTGGCCAGGCGGCGGTCGAAGGCGCGGCGGTTGGCCAGCGTGGTCAGCGGGTCGACCAGGCTGTCGTGGCGCGCGCGGCGCACCTCGTCGCGCAGGCCGTCGATTTCGCGCTGGCTGTCGGCCAGTTCCTTCTGCAGCTGGCTCAACGCGGCCTGCATCTGCATGGTGTGCGCCAGCACCTCACCCAGCGGCGCCACGCTGATGGCTGGCTCGTCCGGGCCCAGCGCCTCGCTCAGGCGCTGCAGGGTGTCGCCGTAGCGGGCGGTCTGGTCACCCGCGGCAGCGGCCGAGGCCTGCATGCCGTCGAGCAGCCGGGTCATGCCGTCGGACACCTGCAGCGCGGTGCGAGTGTCCGGGTCGGCCAGGTGGCGGCGGAACAGCCCCTCGGTGGCGGCCTCGTCGAGCACGCCATGGGCTGCCAGATGGGCGTCCACCGCCAGATGCAGCGGTGAATTGACATCGGCCACATAGGCGTACCACACGGCATAGCTCACCGGGTGCAGTGCGGCAGCCTGCCGCGACATCAGCGGCAGCGCCTTGCGCAGCAACTCGGTGCTGCGCTCCACGGTGTCGTGGTACTCCATCAGGCTCTCGAAATGGCGATCAAGGACGGCAGGTGGCAGGCGGCAGTGGGCGCGCGGGCGCAGAGCACCCGGCAGCGTGTCCATATTCTCCGACACCCGATGTGGGGCATGGACGAATCAAGGGGGGCATTTCCAGGCCAGCTTGCTGTGCCGGGCCAGCGCGCGCGGCGGCGGCCAGAACGACAAAGCCGGCCCTGGGGCCGGCTTCGCTGCATCACTGACCGGGCCGCGCGGGCCCGGCGTGCGTCACTTCAGATGGCCGTTGATCAGCTTGGTCATCTCGAACATCGACACCTGGGCCTGCTTGAAGATTTCCTTCAGCTTGGCGTCGGCGTTGATCATGGTCTTCTTGGCCTTGTCCTGCAGGCCGTTCTTCTTGATGTATTCCCAGACCTTGCGGGTCACCTCGGTGCGCGGCACGGCCTTGTCGCCGATGATGGCGGCCAGTGCGGCGCTGGGGGTCATGGCCTTCATGAAGGCGGCATTGGGCGTGCGCTTCTTGGCGACCACCTTCTTCGCCGGCGCGGCGGCCTTTTTGGCGGGGGCTGCCTTCTTGGCCGCAGGAGCGGCCGCCTTCTTCGCCGGTGCCGCCTTGGCCGCCGCCTTCTTTGCCGCGGGGGCCTTCTTGGCGGGGGCCGCCTTCTTGGCCGGGGCGGCCTTCTTCGCAGTTGCCATGTTCAGTCTCTCCATCACGTGAGTGGTTGATGCGCCGGAGTGCCCGGGCCGCTGGCTGCTTGAACCCGCGTTGCTCTCTGTGGCCTTCAGCGGGCGCAATGGTACTGCCAGCCATGGGTGCTGAGAAGCTGTTTTCATAGGTGAAACCGCCCTGTGGCAGCCCTCTGGCGCGGTTTTGTCGCCCCCAGGCATCACCAGGGTCCAACAGGCCGTGTCCGGCATGCCCCAAGGGGGCCGCATGCAGCCCCTCGGCCAGGCTGGGCACCGGTGGCGCGGCGGTATGCTGCGGCCCATGAAACTCATCATCCGCTGGCTGCTGCTGGCCGCCGCCCTGTTGCTGGTGGCCCATCTCTACCCCGGGGTCACCGTCGCCAGCTACGGCGCGGCGATGGTGGCTGCGCTGGTGCTGGGGTTGCTCAACACCCTGGTGCGCCCGCTGCTGGTGCTGCTGACGCTGCCGGTCACGCTGGTCACGCTGGGGCTGTTCCTGTTCGTCATCAACGCGCTGATGTTCTGGTCGGCAGCGGGCGTGCTCAGCGGCTTCAATGTCAGCGGCTTCGGTGCGGCGCTGATCGGCTCGGTCATCTACAGCCTGTGCGGCATGGTCATCGACGTGGCGATGGAGCGGCTGTTCAGCCGCGGCCCGGTCTGAGGGCTTGGGGTTTGCCGCGCCGCCTTCGCGTTAGGTTGGCCCGGGCCGGCTAGTCGGGCGAATCGCCGCGCGGCCGTTCGCCGGCGCGGCGTTCGTCGGCCAGCAGCTGGCGGCGCTGGGCCTGCAGGTCGCGCAGGCGCGCGTCGATCACCGACGCCTCGATGAAATCGGTGCCTGGCCCGCCGCGGCGCGCCAGTTGCTGGCCGGCGCGCAGGCGGTCGATGGCACCGGGCAGGTTGCCCAGCGCAGCCTGGGCTTCGGCTTCGGCGCGCACGGCACGCAGCGGTTGCCCCAGCCGGCCGGCGGCCTGCGCCAGCGCCTGCCAGGCCGACGCGTCGTCGCGCTGGCCCGTCACCCAGGTGTGCAGGGCCTCCACGCTGCGCCGCAGTGCGGCCTCGCTGCCGTCGGCAAGCGCCCAGTCGGCCTGCAGCAGCAGGCCGCTGCGCCTGCCATCCACCAGCTTGCCGGCCACCAGCAGCGCACCGGCACGGGCGGTGTCGCCACGCGCCAGCGCCAGCTGCACGCCCAGCCGCGCCAGCGCGCTGTCGGCTGCGGCGTGGGCGGCCGGGTCGGCACCGGGCGCTGCGGCGGCCAGCAGACCCACCGCCGCGTCCACCGCGCGGTCGGCCCGGTCGAAGTCACGCAGCCCGGACGAGGCCAGCGCCGCGGCATACAGGCCGCCCAGGCGGTCGGGCAGCGGCAGCTGGTCCATGGTGGCGCGCGCGTCGAAGCCCTGCAGCCTGCGCAGCGCCTGCACGCTGGGGTCCATCAGCACGCGGGCGCGTGCCTGCATCAGGCTGTGCAGCAGCGGTGGCGCAGGCGGGCTGGCGGGCTGCGCCGAGGCCTGCACCAGCTGCCGGGCCTCGCCGATGCGGTCGACCGTCAACGGGTGGCTGCGCAGATAGGGGAAGGCGCCGTTGTCGTTGAGCCGGCTGGCGGTGTCGAGCTTGTCGAACATGGCCGACATGCCGGCCGGCGCAAACCCGGCGCCGGCCAGGGTGGACAGGCCGTTGCGGTCGGCCTCGCGCTCCATGTCGCGCGAGAAGTTCAGCTGTGCCTGGGCCATGGCCGCCTGGCCGCCCATGATGGCGGCCTGCGCCATGTCGGGGCTGCCGGCCCGGCCGGCCACCAGCAGGCCCAGCAGCATGGCCGCCATGCTCAGTGTGCTGCTGCGCGCCGATGCGTCCACGCTGCGGGCGATGTGGCGCCTTGTGATGTGGGCCAGCTCGTGCGCCAGCACCGACGCCAGCTCGTCGGGCGTGGCGGTGATGGCGATCAGGCCCAGGTGCACGCCCACGTAGCCGCCTGGCAGGGCGAAGGCATTGACCGAGCGGTCGCGCACCAGGAAGCTTTCATACGGAAACAGGCGCTCGGTGTCGGCATCGATGTCGCCATGCTGGCGCGCGGTGCGCACCAGCGGCGCCCACAGGCTGTGCAGGTAGTCCAGCAGCTGCGGGTCGTCCAGGTAGGCCGGGTCGCGGCGGATCTCGCGCATGATCTGCTCACCGATGCGCTTTTCCTGCGAGAGGTTGAACGCATCGGAGGCCGACTCACCCAGCGCCGGCAGCCGCACCGGCGCCTGGGCTGCGGCGCTGGGCACGGCGCCGATGCCCAGCACCAGCGCCAACGCGGCGCTGGCCAGGCGCTGGTGGCGCACGGCCCGGTGCGGGACAGTGGTGGTGGGCGTGCGGCGGTGGTTCAAGCAAAGGTCCGGAAGCTGTCACCTATCATCCCACCGTCCCGTTTCCCGCATGTTGCGCCTGCCATGACCCTGCCCAGCCCGTCCGCACTGACCCACTTCGACAACCAGGGCCAGGCCCACATGGTGGACGTGGCGGCCAAGGCCGAGACGCACCGCATCGCCCGCGCCACCGGCAGCATCCGCATGCTGCCGGCCACGCTGGCGCTGGTGGCCGGCGGCACCGCGAAGAAGGGCGACGTGATCGGCATCGCCCGCATCGCCGCCATCCAGGCGGCCAAGCGCACGGCCGAGCTGATCCCGCTGTGCCACCCGCTGCCGCTGACCCGCGTGGTGGTCGATTTCAGCATCGACACCGCCGCCAGCACGGTGCACATCCAGGTGCAGGCCGAGACCGTGGGCAAGACTGGCGTGGAGATGGAAGCCCTCACCGCCGTGCAGGTGGGCCTGCTGACGGTCTACGACATGTGCAAGGCCGTCGATCGCGGCATGACCATCACCGATGTCCGCCTGCTGGAAAAGCAGGGCGGCAAGTCGGGTCACTGGGTGGCGGGCGCGGCCGGCTGACCAGCGGTGCCCGCCGGCTGGCGGGGCAGCAGTGGCGGCAACGCCGCCAGGGTGCGCCAGCTGTGGGCTTGCAGCGGCGCCTGGCACTGGAACGGCTGACCGGCCTGCGGGCCGCTGGAGCACGGCGCAAAGAACTCCGCCGCGTCCGGGTTGCGGAAGTCGCGCAGCCGCTGCGCCACCCAGCGCGCCTCGTCGACATGGCCGGCCTCGGCCAGCGCGCTGGACCACGCCATCATCAGCCGGGTGTCCAGCAGCGCATGCGTGGCACGCACCAGGCCCAGCGCGCGGCTGGCGGGCGGCACGGCGTTGGTGGCGGCGGCGTAGTCGGCATGGTGGGCGAACAGCGGGCTCATCTGGCCGCGGGCGATGCGCGCGGACAGCGAGCCGCTGCCGTCGGTGGGCGCGTAGATGACGACGGCGCGCTGGTAGTCCAGCACCGCCAGCAGGCCGGCGGCGGCCATCACCAGACCGGCCAGCAGGCCGGCGGCAGATGCGCTGTCGGGCACACCGGCGGCTGCCGCCGGGTCGGGCCTGCCGGCCGGCCGGGCCGCCGGCAAGCCCAGCACCAGACCCCAGGCCAGCGCGGTGGGCAGCAGGAAGTAGGCGTACCACAGCGGGTACTCCACCAGGCTGTGCAGGCCGGTCAGCAGCACCAGCACCAGCGCCGCCCTGCTGACCACGGCAGTGTCGTCGTCCGCCGCGCCAGCCGCGCGCCGCCAGGCCTGCCACAGCGCCAGCGCCAGCAGGGCCAGCACCCCCAGCGCCAGCGGCAGGCCCAGCTCCACCATCAGCTGCAGCGGCAGGTTGTGGGTGTGGTCGAAGAACGCCGTGGGCCGGTTGACGAAGGGCGTCATCGACCAGGCGAGGTTGAATTCACCGAAGCCGGTGCCCGTCCAGGGGTTGGCGGCGATCAGCAGCAGCGCGTTGCGCCAGATGTTGGGCCGGGCGTTGGGGCTGTCGCCGCCCGCGCCGGCGCCATCGGCTGCCAGCCGCGCCCCGGCGCCCAGGGCCTGCTGGCTGATGTCGCCCCACCAGGCCATCAGCACCCAGCACAGGCCATACAGCAGGGGCGCCGCCAGCAGCGCCAGGCGCGCGCCGCGCGGCAGGCGGCGGTCGACCAGCCCCCACAGCAGCAGCAAGGCCAGGCCAGCCGCGCCGGTGCGCGAGGCGGTCAGCTCCACGCACAGCACCAGCAGCGGCACCAGCACGCCCAGCACCACGCCGGGCAGGCGCCGCAACGCATGCAAGCCGACCGCGGCCACCAGCGCCCACAGCAGCAGGCTGCACAGGTGGTTGGGCTGGCGCAGGTTGCCCACCGCGCGGCCCGGCAGGCCGGAGACGGCGATCCAGGTGCCATCGGCCCACTGCGGCGCGAACACCTGGACCAGGGCCACGGCGCAGCCCAGCACGCCGGCAGCCAGCAGCCCCCAGGCCAGCGCGGCGAAGGCCTGCGGGCCATCACCATCACGCGACGCGGCGGCACCGGCCTGCAGCAACAGTGCCGCCCCGGCCAGCAGGCCCAGTGCCTGCAGCGCCAGGGAGCGCGGCAGCAGGCCCCACAGCCACGAGCCGGCCGCCGACATGGCCACGGTGCCTAGCGCGGCCAGCAATGGCCCGCATTCAGACACCGGGCGCAGGCTGGGCGCCAGCACCGCCACCACGCTGCCCCACAGCGCCACGGCCAGGCACTGGTTCAACAAGGTGGCCGATGGTGGCTGGTGCAGGGCCAGCAGGGTGGGCAGGCAGGCGGCCAGCACACAGGCCGCCAGCAGGGCCGGCCAGGCCCCGCGGTGTGGCGCCATGGTGGCGCTGGAGGAAGGAGGCAGCGGTGACATCGGGACGGATCGGCAGCGTGGAGGCCTTCAGCCTGCCGCGCATTCAACCATGGTGCCTGCTGGGCACCTGTCTGCCACGGGCGGCGCGCAGACGCAAAAACGCCCACCGAGGTGGGCGTTTGTCGGCGGGTAGCCGCAGCTTCAATGCGAGAGTCAGTTCTTCACGTAGCCAACCTTGACGCAATAGCCATCCTCGGTACCGAAGGCCCAGGACAGTCGCCCATTAGCGGCTGTGGGCGTCAAGGTGCACTTCTCTGACGTCGCGATGCCCTTGTACGCATTCGGGGTCAAGGTAATTACACCGTTTGCAACTGTAACTGCATTCAAAGCGCCAGTCGTGTTGCCGGAGATCGCCGCAGGCACCGGGTCCTTACCTTCATCGCAGTCGTCTAGTGCATTGTTCATGCTGTAGCAGATCTCAACGCCCTTCTTGTGGTTGCCAGCACCAGCGATGACTTCAGAGTACGCCGCCTTCTTCATGTACGACTGGTAAGCCGGCAGGGCCACGGCAGCCAGGATGCCGATGATCGCGACGACGATCATCAGTTCGATGAGGGTGAAACCTTGTTGGACGCGCTTCATGGCAGAGTCTCCGGACAGAAAGTGAAGGGGTGGGGGAACAACACTTCAGGATTTGCATGCGGCGTGCCAGGCCCTGACTTGCTGCCGTTGCCTCCGGCGCATGCCATTCCGCACGGTTCGCGGCGCCTGCCTGCCGCGTTCTGTCACCTGCAGCGTGCCCGGGGTGACAGAAAACGTCACCCCTGACGCTTCACGCCAGCGGCATGCGCTGGCCAGCCGCCAGCGCATGCACCGGATGGCGCGCGTCGAGCGCGGTGATCTCGGCCATCACGGCGTCGAGCTCACCCGGCTTGATGTGGGTGATGTACACCTCGGCGCCCTGCTGCAGTTGCTGCAGCTCACGCCCCAGCGCGGCGGGGTGCAGGTGGCGGCTGACACCGGCCAGTTGCGCCTCGTCGTTGCCGAAGGCAGTCTCGATCACCAGACTGGCCACTTGCAGGCTGGCCAGGCGCTGCCACAGCGCCGGGTTGGGCGCGGTGTCGCCGGTGAACACCCAGCTGCCCTGGTCACCCAGCACGGCAAAGCCCACCGCCGGCACGGTGTGCAGTGCAGGCAGCACCTCGACGCGGCGCGCGCCGAGCTGCAAAACGTCTCCGGTGAGGAACGGCTGCAGGCGCAGGATCGGCTGGTCAGCCGTCGGCAGGCGGGTGAAGTCGGGCCAGATGGCCCCGTTGAAGATGTGCCGGCGCAGCGTGTCCAGCGTGGCCGGCAGCGCGTGCACGGTGATGGGCGGGCGCTCGGCGCTGCGGCAGCGCATCACGCTGTCGGCCAGCAAGGGCATGCCCAGCACATGGTCGAGGTGCGAGTGGCTCAGCAGGATGTGGTCGATGCGGGCCAGTTCA
>Ga0209717_1005254_pt1 | contig 10322 bp, 5 predicted proteins | sample AD_UKC048_MetaG_FD_184418 | JGI IMG/M metagenome (GOLD analysis project Ga0209717, IMG submission 184418) | Active sludge microbial communities of municipal wastewater-treating anaerobic digesters from USA - AD_UKC048_MetaG (SPAdes) (version 2) | ecosystem: Engineered > Bioreactor > Anaerobic >... | reverse complement strand
AATAGTAAGAAGCGTCATGACAACCATGATGAAAAAGGCGATAATGACCTGGATCCAGTCGATGATCGCTTTCATGCGATAGGTGGTTTCACGCTCGTAATAGTTGGCGATCTGCAGGGTCACCTTTTTGAGGGTGCCCGATTCGGCACCGGCGTTGAGACGGGAGAGGGCATTCTCGGTGAAAACCTTCGCCTGTTTCAGCGCCTGGACGAAGCTGGCGCCATCCCTGACCATCATCGGGATGGTCACCTCCTTGATCTGCTTCTCGATGTACTTGTTGCGGCAGGCTTCCGCGGCGGTGCGGATCACCTCGAGATTTTCACCGGAACCACTGTACATGGAATGAAAGACCCGGCAAAAAATCTCGATGGAGGTCTTGTGCAAAAGCGAGCCGATGATGGGCACCTTGATCATGTGCTTGCTGACCCAGATTCTCCCCTTCTGTGTGACCGCCAGGCGGTAGAGCACCAGCGGGATCGCAAGCGAGAGCCCGATGATCCAGAAGATATTGCGCACGAGAAAATGACTCAGGTCGAGACTCATCTTGGTCAGGGGAGGGAGCGTCGAGCCGAAGCTGAGAAAGAGCTCGGCCGTCTTGGGGAAGATATAGCCCACATAAAAGATCACCGAAGCGATCAGGACGACGGTGGTGATGGTCGGCATGAGCAGGGCGCTGCGCATGCTTTTGCGGAATTCGTAATCGCGCTCGAGAAAGCGGGCGGTATTCTCAAAAACCTCGGCCATGTTGCCGCTTTTCGAGGCCACTCCGAGCATTTTGGCGGGAAAGCGGCCCAGGTAATAGGCCTGCTTGCCGAAAGCCTCTTCGCCATCCTTGCCATCCTTGAGGTCGGTGAGGATCTCCTTGATCACCTTGCGCATGGCCTTGTTATGGGTATCACTCTCGAGCAAGCCCAGAATTTCATCGAACGGCAGTTTTTCCCGCAGCAGGTCTGCGGAGAGCCGGATGAAGGTGATGACGTCGGCGAAGGGGGGTTTGAATCGCAGATCGAGAATCATTTTCTGCACGCGCACATCTTCAAAGCCAAGGCGGCGGAGGGCGATTTCGACCTCATCGCGCGAAAATGCGATCTGATCCCCCTTGAGGATGGCGCCGTCAAGACGGCGTACTTTGTAGAGGTAGGCCGATTTCTGCTGGATGGAGAGGGGCATAAAATGGTGCAGGGCGGCCAGGGCAGCAGTCCTCTTGCCGGCTTCCCGCATATTTTTCGCTTCGATGTAGCCGATAATGCGCTTCTGCTGCGCATTCAGGCCGTTGTAACGAAACTCCGCCATACTACTCCCGCCAACCTGCGTTAGCTTAGCCCGACATCAGAATAGGGGCCTGACCCACATCAGGCCCCTATCAACGACCATCCGGCATATTACTGTGGAGTGAATGCCGCACTCTCCGATGTGGAAAGATATTCAGCTCATCGTAGAATACGGACAAGTCACCCCTGCAATCGCCGAATTGTGACCCTACGTAGTTGGCTGAATGTCCGATTCAGTGACCGAGACTGTAATGTTAGGGACATTTGTGCGTTTCGGATCACCGGTAATTGTCAAGCCGGTAGCCGTGTTGGACAGAGTGTAACTGCCATTCTCATTGGCGTAAGCGCTATCGGTCGTTTTGTTGGGCATGAGCTTGTCCATGGTAAGGCCGGTAAAGCTGCTGCCACCGCCTCCCATGTTGACAGGTTTGATGTAGTACTGCTGCGCCAGCGAGCCCAGAGTCATCAGGTCATTGTAAACAGCATCACGGTTGGCTGAATCAGCGGAGGTGCCGAACATGTTGATACCGACCACGACGGCGATGCCGACGATGATCACGCTCAGCACCAAAAGCAGAAGTTGTTGCTGTCCCATAATAGTGTCTCCTCACAGCTATTAAAGGGTTGACAGATTTGGGCCGGCTTAGGCCGGACCAGGTGAATTGTGGTGGAACCAAATGCAAAGTTTTTGAGCCGGGACTTCACCTCCTTTCAATTTATTATCAACAGGCCCTATTATCCATGTATCCATATAAATGGATAGTGCGGCCACGGGCCGCAGGAATTCCTGTGCCATTGAATAATAGCCGGCCGAAATACAAGCGGCATATGCCGTTGTTATCTCAGTAGCGGAATTGGATTGAAGTGAGCGAAGTAGTGAGTGCAGAGCTGAAAGAGAAAAAGACCAGGATGCTGGACAAAAAAGAAGCCGGACTATTTGCACACGTCCTCAATCACAATCTCGTGATCACCCCTACCCAAAATAGTCACCGTGCAAAAATAAGTCATATATGACGATAAATAGCCATACAGTGTAATATACAGTACCGCCTGCTCAATGTCAAGTGTATTTTTATTAAACAATAAAATATTTTGTTTTCGATAATCCGAATTTATTACGTAAGTTGTGTACAGAAATTGTACAAGCTGTTTTTAAAAACAGACCTTCATTCTGGAGAAAAAATGAGATTGACGAAGTGGCGGGGTGTCTGGGTACTGGTATCTCTTTTCGGGGCCGTACTGCAAGCGCAGGAACCGGTGGCGGAGCACGGGCTTGCCTTTGCGGTTGTGCCGAGCCTCAGTTACAGCAGCGGCGAGGGTTGGGAATACGGTGGCAAACTCTTTTTCTACCAGTTCGGCGACGGAAAGATTCAGCCCTATCGCTGGCACCTGCTCATCAATGCCGCCCGGTCGACGGAAGAGAAAGAGGACTATTACGCTTTTGTCGACATCCCCCATCTTTGGGGGCGCGGGAGCCGCCTCGACATGCGCGTCGAGTACAAGGACTTTGGGCTTGATGAGTTCTACGGCATCGGCAACCTGCCCGAATACCGGGAGGAATTTACCGAGCCCGGTGGCAGCGGATATATCGACGAAAAGTTTTACAGCTACAAGCACCGCTGGAGCGCAGGCTATCTCAATACCCAGTGGCCCCTGGGCGGGAACGGTGTCAAGCTGCTGGCCGGTGCCGCGGCCGTGCGCACCAAACTGGAGACCTACCCCCTGCCCAACCAGCTCGCGCAGCTCCCGCAGCGCGGCATGGCAGGTGGATGGACCAACTATGCCCGGGTCGGACTGGTATGGGACCGCCGCGATCAGGAGGCCGCACCAACCTCCGGCTTTTGGAGCGACCTGCTCATCGAAAAAAGCGCCTCCCTCCTGGGCAGCGATTACGATTTTGCGCGCATCACGGCGACTGACCGCCGCTACATCAGCCTCTTCCCAGGCCTTGTCTATGCCCAGCGCCTGCTGATCGAGCACATGCCGGGGCATCCCCCCTTCTACGAGATGGCGGTGATCAGCGGCTCCTACCAGCGCATCGAGGGGCTCGGCAGCAGCCGCAGCATGCGCGGCATCCCGAGGCTGCTCTTTGTCGGTCCCACCAAACTGCTCATCAATTTCGAACTGCGCCTCCGCCTCCTCGGCATGCGCATCCTCCGGCAGGATTTGACTTTTTACGGCCATCTTTTTGCCGACGGCGGCAAGGTCATGCTTCGGGGCGATAAAATGGACCTTTCGCACTACCACTGGAGTCAGGGCGCCGGCCTCCACGTGCAATGGAAAAAGGAGCTGATCGGCGCTCTGGATATCGGCCGTTCAGAATACAACGATATGGCGGTTTATCTCTCTTTCGGCAACCTTTTCTGATCCTGCACCGGCATACGTCCATAAAAAAAGCCAGGCTCCTGACGAGTCTGGCTTTTTTTATATTAATATTTTGGATGCGCTATTTGTCCGTCAATGCCGCCACCCCGGGGAGGATCTTGCCTTCCATCAGCTCAAGGCTGGCGCCACCGCCGGTGGAGACGTGGCTCATCTTTTTGGCCACGCCGGCCTTTTTCACCGCGCTGGCGGAGTCGCCGCCGCCGATCACCGTGACAGCACCGCTGTTGGCCATCGCCTCGGCGACCGCGTAGGTGCCCTTTTCGAAACCGGGGGCTTCAAAAACACCCATCGGGCCGTTCCAGACGATGGTTTTCGATTTGGCAATCTCATTGCAGAAGAGCTCGATGGTGCGGGGGCCGATATCAAGTCCCATCTGCCCAGCCGGGATGGCTTCGCCGGGAGTGACCGTAGCTTTCACCTCCTTGCCCGCTTCGGGAAATTCGGCGGCCGCAAGATGGTCGACCGGCAGCAGCAGGGTGACGCCCTTGGCTTTGGCGATGCCGAACAGCTCAGACGCCTTTGCGATGAAATCGGCTTCGACGCGCGAGGTACCGACCTCGATGCCCCTGGCTTTGAGGAAGGTATAGGCCATGGCGCCGCCGATCATCAGGCTGTCGACCTTGCTGAGCAGGTTCTCGATGACGAGGAGTTTGTCGCTGATCTTGGCGCCGCCGAGGATGGCGAGCAGCGGCCGTTCCGGAGCATCGAAAACACGTGCAAAATATTCCAGTTCCTTGCTCATCAGGTAGCCGGACGCGCCCTTGCCCAGCTTGGCGGGCAGTCCGGCCATGGTCGCGTGGGCGCGATGGGCCGTTCCAAAGGCGTCGTCGACATAGAGATCTCCCAGTTTGGCGAGAGCGTCGATGAACCACTGGCGCTCTTCCTTGGTCATCTTCTGGCCAGCTTTCTTGCCCTCTTCCTCGGGGTAAAAGCGGACGTTCTCGAGGAGGAGCACATCGCCCTCCTTCATGGCAGCGACCATCTTTTCAACTTCGGGTCCGACGCAGTCGGGGGCGAAAGCCACCGGCTTGTCGAGCAGTTTGGCAAGAGCGGCGGCCACGGGTTTGAGCGAAAATTCGCTCTTCTTTTCGCCATCCGGGCGGCCGAGATGAGACATGAGGATGGCTTTGCCGCCGTCGGCGATGACTTTTTTGATCGTGGGCAGTGCGGCGACGATGCGTTTGTCGTCCGCCACCTGCAGGTCGGCGGTGAGGGGCACATTGAAATCGACGCGCACCAGGACGCGTTTTCCCTTCATCTGCAGGTCATCGATGGTTAATTTGGCCATATTGAGCTCCACTATAAAAGGTTAAAAAATAATACACCGGTTTGAAGTCTATAATTTAGCCATTTCGGACAAAAAAACAAGCAAAATGAATGGCGGAATTTCCCGGACTCTTGTCCCCACCCAACTTGCCGCAATCTGCGCCCCGGCCCTTCATCTGGCCCCGCTCCTGCCAGCCCCCAACCACACCCTCGCTCAGCCCACCTGGCTATTTGTGGGCCAGATGGTTACGCGAATGACTTGGACAACCGCCAGCTTGTTTCTTTCCTTCATTTCCCGACCCGGATTCCGGAATTCCCCGAAATCAGCTTGACTATATTGCAGAAAATAGCTACATTTACGCCTGATTTCGCCGGGGTGGTGAAATAGGTAGACGCACTGGACTCAAAATCCAGCGTAGGCAACTACATGCGGGTTCGATTCCCGCCCCCGGCACCACATAAGTATATTAAAATAGCCAGTTAGCGTTTGCGCTTCCTGGCTATTTTCCTTTATCGGAGCAGCTCCAAGTACAATCTGATGCAACGTTTGAAAATCCGGTTCTATAAAAGTCCCCCGATTTTTTATCTGAAAAGGCGCTAATGACAGCGCCTTTTTATATCTGATTAGATTCATAATCAGTAGATTACTCTGCCTGATTTACCAATGGCTGTTTTGTCATTTTCTCAACCTGCTTCAGACAGCAAGGCGCCGTTCTGTGAGCGTAAAAATTGCCATGCTGTACACAGCTTTTACAGCCAGGAATGAAACGAAGATGGACCGATCTGATGCAGAGATTGTGCAGACATACAAAAACTTTTGAAAGACGTTGCTTTATATCGTTTGGTTTCGTAGCTTACTTTTACCTGTTGTTTGTCCTTTCGTTTTGTTGTTTTATATTTTTTAGCGAATCACTTCGTATGACGTGAAGGCGACACGGCAACAATTTTAAGATTTCAGCATGGATTCGGGTGTTCTTTTTTTTTTAAAACGGACCTGTTTTGTGCCATTAATAAATTACATGAGAGGTCAGGCTATGATAAAAGCATGCAGAGTGACTGATGTCATCTTAATCGCTGGCCTGGTGGTGACAGGCTGGTTGGGCGTCGCATGTGCGGAGAAAACGCCCGGAAACGACAGTTCATTGAAGGGTGCCGGTGAGAGAGAAGCAGCCCCGCTTGTGCTGCAGGCTCTCGACTATACGGAGAATCCTGTTGATATTCCGAATCCGGACAGGGGCGCATACAGAGGCCGCTGGCAGAATATATCACCGGATTCGGTTAATGTGACTAATTCTCCGTTTGGTATCACGCCTGAAGTAGATCACCGGGTTCCGGTTGACGCAAATTCTGTGCTCTATCATGGAAGACAGGTGCCGCCTGTGGAAGGTGATGATATCGAAGAGACTCAATTTTATAATGGTGTTAATCAAAACACTAACCCATACGTTGGCGGTACCGGGGTCTCTGCCCTTCCTGCCATCTCATTTATGTGTTTTGACTTGTGCAACTTTTCGTCGAACGCGTTCCTCTCGGCGAAAGATGCTTTTGGCTACAAGGATGATGGTTTGTTTGCAGACCCGGGCACCGGAGCCACAAGAACAGGAAAAACTCAACCCCTGACGGCGTTTGCGCTCGATTATATCAGAGGTCTGCTTCAAAAGGTGAGAGATGGCAACGGGGTAGCGTTTGTCAAATTTTCTTATGACGGTAACGGGTTTAATTATATTGAACCCCACAAGTATCCCCACCTGAATCTCACCGAAGGACTCATTCACGGCCCGGAACCAGCCTACGTTACGTCCAATAATCCATCGGCCATGTGCGATGTACCCGGTCATATGGACAAAGACTGGATCGAATATCATCTTTGGCAGCTTGTACCAATTTTCCATGAATTCGAAGACATCATCATGTGTGTAAAAACAGGCATGTTTGGTCCATGGGGCGAACAGCATTCATCACCGATGGCTCTGAGTGCGAATGCTGGCAAGAAGCTTTTAGATGCCTATCTGGACGTTGTTCCCGCTTCGCGTATTCTTTTAACAAATCAGCGCTTGTTCATGGCATGGTATAACCTCACATACGGGACCACTTATAGCGCTGCCAATATAGAGACCATGCCGGTTCCGCCCAAGGGCTCACCGGAGGCGCGTTTTGGCTTTTTCGACGATAGCTATGCGGCTAATTATGGCAACAGTGGCAGATTTCATGGCCCGCATGATCGTTTCAGATTTCTCTCCTGGATTTACAAGCGGAACACCATTATTCAGGTTGAAGGCGGGATCGGCGATAACGCTTTTGGAAATATGCCGGGCGCTATTATAGAAGCCCGTGAATTCCGGACAACTGCGTTGAATATGCGGCATGGTAATTATTCCCGGTGGAGTAATTTTATCTATAATGAAGCCAATGTCACTAAACCGGTTACATTCCCGGCCTCAAGTAAAGAGACAGTTCCTCCATTTACCGGACCAACAAAAACGGCAATTTTTGACCGGGTCTATGACGGCAGAAACGGAATGGAATATATGCGTGACAGACTCGGCTACCGGCTGGTATTGCGTGAGGCTAAAGCAAGTAAATGGGTAGAACAGAATGGCACCCTGAGGTTCGAAGGGAAAATCCAGAATGTCGGTTTTGGCAATGTGGTGAACAGGAAAAATGTATCGGTAATTCTGAAAGCCACAGATGGCTCCAACACCTACATGGCGCTTACGGACCTTGACGCAAGGGATTGGTTGACTGATCCGGACAGCAGGGCCGAAAATACAGCTGCGTGGCGTGACTTGAACTTTTCGGCTAAAATGTCCGCGTTTGGCAGCGTCCCGGCCGGGAGCTATGATATTTATTTGAAGATCAATGATCCCAAAGAACAAAGCGCTAACAAACGTTGCCTGCGGTTTGCAAATAAGGGCAATAGCTGGAATGCTGACCTTGGCGCCAACCTGATTGGTTCGACTACCATAAAGGATACGTTATGAATAGAAAAGAATTTTTAAAAACCGGCCTGCTTGCAGCCGCCGCAATGGGAGCTGCTCCGGCTCTGCTGTCCTGTAATCCCAAACCCAGGCTGTCTGTCAGTGACTCCAACCAGAATCCACCCTGGATACCCAAGGATGGCCGCACGATAGCAGAACTGAATGCGAAAGTTGAAGAGTATTATGGTGATCCTGATGATGTCAGTGCTGTCGGACGCGCCCGCAAGATGCAGGCCTTAATCATGGAGGTTGCCATCAAGGCGAAGACTCGAAATCCGGGTTTTCAGATTATTCCGCAAGACACACTGGAATATGCCCATATTGATGGAAATGCGGATAATGCATACGACTGGAATCTTCTTAACTTGCTCGATGGCTGGGGGATTGAAAACTTCAGCGCTACTACTGTTAACAGGTTGGCCAACCTGTCCAGGGTCGGCATCAAGGGTACGGCGAACACCAATGGAAGCACCGTGCCAATCGTGGCTCAGAACCAGAAAATTGCTGCCGATAATAATATTCTCTGGCACCCGCGGTTAAGTGCGGAGGTGTATCAGTCACCAGGGATAGGAAACCCCGGCTATATGCCCATCTATTCGCCTTCCTCTAACAGTTACAATATTATCCACCATCCGATACCTGCCGGCATAGCGCATACCTTGAACAGCAACAATGTTTACAAGATGAAGGATGCTAAAAACCATCTGTATATGATCAGCACCGGCAAATACACAAACTGGCCGGACTGGGAAATCAATCCCGCCAGCCGTCTCAATATTACCACCACTGCCGGCTATCTGGTTCCTTTCAAAGGCGGACGTTTTCAACCCACCGGCACGGCCGAGGTGGTTGCTAAAGCGATCGCTGACCACGGGACTGAATGGGACTTTTTCTGGGTGGCGAAAGGCTACACTCAAAATGAAGGCAGGAAGGCCTATATTGAGGAACTCGCGGCTTCAGAGTGGGATGCTTTTTATATTGATGCGCATTTTGACGGGGGTTCTCTTACCAGGGAAGAGGTTGAAATCCTTAAATGGAAACCCCAGGGCGGCAGGCGGCTGGTTATTGCATATTTGAGTATCGGCACGACAGAATTGTACCGGTGGTTTGCCGATCCGGTCATGGTTAATCCGGATCCAAGATCTTTCCTCCACGGCGCGGTTGAGGACGGCAGATTTATACCCGCCCGCGAGAGATTCTGGGATGTTGGTATCCCAAACTGGATGCTATGGTCGGCTTACTCCGGCCAATATGCCGATGAAGCCACCCCGATCTGGTGGCATCCTGAGTGGAGAGACATTATTGTACGAGGCGGCAGCCCGTATAGAAATCCCGGCTACGATCATTCCCTTTTTCCGGAGGGCAGATCCTCCATCGACAAAATTGTCGACATGGGATTTGATGGAGTTTATCTGGACAACGTAAGCAGAGCCACCTCTTCCCGTGCTAACTGGACTGCGCTGCAGGCTTACAATGATGCAAATCCCCGATGGTATTTAGAGCCCTAATCAAGGTATTTTTTAGACAAAAACCTGCAAGGCCATAAACAGGAGGTCAGGTTATGGGAAAAGTATTCAGAGTGAAAGAAATCATGTTAATCGTTGGTCTGGTGGTTACGGGAATGTTGGGTGTCGCATGTGCGGGGAAGGCTCCCGGAAATGACAATGTATTGAGAGGCGCGGATGACAGAGACGCAGCCCCGCTGGTGTTACAGGCACTCGACTATAAGGAGAATCCTGTTGATATTCCGAATCCGGACAGAGGCTTTTACAGCCCCGAATCCTATGTAATTCCAGTCGAAAGCGGAACTCCTGGTTTTCCTGACCTGGCGACCATTATCAGTGGCACCACGGTCTTTGTGAATGCTCGCATCGTTTATATGGAATTTGACCTGAAAAACTTTTCGTCGAATGCCCCCCTCAATGGAAAACCTAAAGGACCCTGGAGTGCGGATGGCGCTCCTGCGCCGGATTATGGAACAACGCAACCTTTAACACCCGCTGCGCTTGATTATGTCTGGGCAGCACTTCAAAAAGTAAGAGAGAGCGAGGCTGTTGCTATTGTGAAGTTTAATTACGACGGACGGGGCCATACCTATGTCGATAATAAAAGTTTTAACCAGATCATTCATGACTGCGAACCCGGGGCGCCGAAAGGCCGGGTTTGGTATGAAAGCGGAGTTATTGAAGATTCTGACTTGTGCGGTATTCCCGGTCATGAGGATAAAAACTGGGTACAATATCATCTTTGGCAGCTTGGAGATGTTTTCAGCGAATTCGAAGAGTGCATAATGGCTGTTAAAGGAGGCCTCTTTGGCCCATGGGGCGAAATGCACTCGTCCTCGTATGCCAGAACGCGGGAGGGGTACCACTGGCTTTTAAAAGCACTGCTGGGCTATGTTCCCTCTTCGCGTTCAATTATG
>Ga0209717_1005247_pt1 | contig 10335 bp, 7 predicted proteins | sample AD_UKC048_MetaG_FD_184418 | JGI IMG/M metagenome (GOLD analysis project Ga0209717, IMG submission 184418) | Active sludge microbial communities of municipal wastewater-treating anaerobic digesters from USA - AD_UKC048_MetaG (SPAdes) (version 2) | ecosystem: Engineered > Bioreactor > Anaerobic >... | reverse complement strand
CCTCTCGGTGACGCAGGAAAGTCTGGACGACATCACCGGGAGCACCGATCTTTATCGCCGCGTGACGATGGAGAACTACTGGGGTGAGGCCTGGCGCGAAACCATGGCATGGCTTCCGGTCACGCTCGTCGACGTGCTGGAGCGTAGTGTTCGCTTCACGGCGCTTTACTGCCTGCTCCTGGTTCCCCTGACGATGGCCGCCGTCTGCACCGACAGGACATGGTCGCTGCAGGGCACGCTCCCGGCCCTCGGGTTGCTGAGTCTGGTCTGGTGGCTGGCCGCGCGGGTGGTGATCGATGGAGCAATCACCGACAACCTGACGGAACTGATCGCGCGCGGCGGATCGACCTGGCTCGCAGTATTGACGGCACTTTTCGCGCTGCATGTTTCCTGGGCTTCGAAACGCATTTCCGTGCGTCGAGCATTGACGCTCGGCACAGTCACTCTGGTCATGCTGCCGCTGAGCTGGTGGTTGCTGAAGCAGGGCCTGGAGCAGACGATCCTGAAGTACGGTTCGGTCTGGTCAGCGCAGCAATTCCTGCTTGGACACAACCGAACGGAACGCCTGTCCGACGACAGCCTGTTCCTGCGCTGGAGCGCGGTCTATCTCGCGATGCTCGGTGTCTGCACCTTGGGCATGACGCTGGCCCGACGGCTGTGGACAGCCTTTGCCGCAACCGAGAAAGACCCAACGGCGCCTTCCAATCGGAAGGTGCGCCGGCGTCGACGCTCAAACCTGATCGGAACGGGCGAAAGGCGGACAGAGTGACCCTGGCCAACGCCTACTTTGCGGCCCGCAGACGCTGCTGCCTCGGGCTGGGCCTGGCGTTACCTTTGGCCGCTCTGGGCAGTCAAGTCATCCATAAAGTGGGACCACGCCAGCGCTTCAGCAATATCCAGAGTGCAATCGACACCGCAGCCAGCGGCGACGTGATCGAAGTTCACGCCGGCGACTATCACGGCGACGTGGCCGTCATCGACATCCCCCACCTGACGATCCGGGGCCTGGGCACCGGCGCAGTCTTCCACGCCGATGGAAAGCATCGCGAAGGCAAGGCCATGCTCGTCATTCGCGGAGATGTGGTCCTCGAGAACCTCGAGTTCCGCGGCGCGCGCGTGCCCGTCGGCAACGGCGCGGGTATCCGCTTCGAACGCGGCCGGCTTGCGGTGCGACGCTGCCGCTTCTTCGACAACGAAATGGGCATCCTGACCGCGAGCGACCCCAGCATGCAACTCGACGTGGTGGACTGCGATTTCGGCGCCGCCCCGCAGCACGAGGGCATGCTGCACCACCTGCTCTATGTCGGGGCGATCGGCGAATTCAGCATCCGGGGGAGCCGGTTCGGAACAGGTTGGCGTGGGCACCTGCTGAAATCTCGCGCCCGGCGCAACCGGGTGATCGACAACCGGCTCGACGACCGCCCCTCGGGCTCAGCGTCCTACGAACTGGAGTTCCCGAACGGCGGAGACAACGTGGTCGTCGGCAACCTCATTGCCCAGAGCGCCTTAACCCAGAACCCGGACCTGCTCAGCATGGGCGCAGAAGCTCGGGACGGCATGACCGGCAGCCTCGTGCTGGAGAACAACGTCTTCATCAACACGGCCAGCCCCAATGCACGCTTCGTGCATGTGTGGACCGACCGATTGGCAGGTGAGGTACCGGTCCGCATGGTCAACAACCAGTTTGTCGGACCGGGGCAACTGCATCTGCCACCAGCCTGGGATGGCGGTGGCAACCGGCGGCTGGACGCAGACCTGCTGGTCACACCAGAACGCTGAACCAGCGCCGCGGCGCCAGCGCAGCCTTCAGGACCGGAAACAAGACCGGGCGGCGATCAGGCCCACATCAGCTTGACTCCGACGGCCACCAACAGCAGTGCGATGGCCAGACGCAGAAACTTTTCCGGCGCCTTGCCGGCGAGGTGGGCACCGATCAGGATGCCCGGTATCGAGCCCAGCAACAGGTTTCCCAGCAACGCGAAATCGACGTTGCCCATGACCATGTGCCCGGTACCCGCAACCAACGTCAGGGGAATGGCGTGGACGATGTCGGTACCGACAAGCCGCGCCGGTGTCATGCGGTACGGATAGAGATACACCAACATCACCGCTCCCAGTGCGCCGGCGCCCACCGAGGTCAGGGTGACCATGAACCCGAGAATCGCCCCGGCCAGCACCGTCAGCCCTGGTTGTGCCCGCTTGAACGTATCAGGCGCAGTCGACCGAAGAGCCTGCCCGAACGCCTGCGTTTGCCTCTTGAACACCATCGCCAGAGCCGTCACGAGCAGCACGCCCCCCAGGGCGTTGAGGATCAAGCCCTGCTTGACCTGCACGCCCCCGGTGCTGTGCAGCCACCACAGCGTGGCAATCGCCACGGGCAAACTGCCCAGCGACAGGCGACGAATGACTTGCCAGTCGACGCTGCCCTTGCTGTGGTGCACGGCACCGCCGGCCATCTTCGTGATGGCGGCAAACCACAGGTCGGTGCCCACGGCGGCAGCTGGCGCCACGCCGAACAGCAGAACCAGGATCGGCGTCATCAGAGCGCCGCCTCCCACCCCGGTGACTCCCACGATCACACCGACCCCGAAGCCGGCCAGGGTGTTCAGCCAATCCATCCAGCGCCTCCAAAGTCACGGCGACCAAGTTCGGGCGGCTTCAATGGATCAGGCCCAGTTCGCGCATCTTGGCAATCACCAGGTCAGCGGCGTCCTCGGGAGTGCTGGCGACTGTGTTGACCCTCAATTCCGGATTTGCGGGCTCCTCGTATGGCGAATCGATGCCGGTGAAGTTACGCAGTTCGCCTCGCCGAGCTTTCTTGTAAAGCCCCTTGACGTCGCGGGACTCGGCCACCTCCAGCGGTGTGTCGACATGCACCTCGATGAATTCGCCGGTCGCAACCAGGCTTCGCGCCATCGCGCGCTCGGCCCGGAAAGGTGAAATGAACGCGGTGATGACGATCAAGCCGGCGTCCACCATCAGTCGAGCCACCTCGGCCACTCGTCGTATGTTCTCGACCCGGTCGGCATCGGTGAATCCCAGATCGCGATTGAGCCCGTGCCGAACGTTGTCGCCATCCAGAAGGTAGCTGTGTCGACCCAGTTGATGCAGCTTGATTTCAACCAGATTGGCGATGGTGGACTTGCCGGCACCCGACAGCCCCGTGAGCCAGACCACGGCCGGCCGCTGGCCCTTGAGGGCCGCTCTCGCCGTCTTGTCGACATCGACATGCTGGAGATGGATGTTGTGAGATCGGCGCAGCGCAAAGTGGAGCATGCCTGCACCCACTGTGTTGTTGCTCAACCGATCGATCAGGATGAAGCCGCCGGTCTCGCGATTGACCGAATACGGATCGAAGGCCACCGGGCGATCGAGCGACACATTGCAGACGCCAATTTCGTTGAGATCAAGCTTCTTGGCTGCCAGGTGCTCCATCGTGTTGACGTTCACCTTGTACTTGGGCTCGGTGATGGTGGCACTCACGGTGCGGGTGCCGATCTTCATCAAGTAGGGCCTGCCGGGCAGCATCGGGTCTTCGCCCATCCAGACCAGGGTGGCCTCGAACTGATCGGCCACCTCGGCGGGACTGTCAGCCCCGCTGATGATGTCGCCACGAGAGATGTCGATCTCGTCGGAAAGCGTCAACGTGATCGACTGACCGGCAACGGCCATCGGCAGGTCCCCGTTGCTGGTGACGATGCGGGCCACTGTGCTTTCGCGGCCGGAGGGCTGCACCCGAATTCGGTCGCCCGCCTTGACCGCGCCGGCAGCAATGGTGCCGGCAAAGCCCCGGAAATCGAGATTGGGCCGATTGACCCACTGCACCGGCAGGCGAAACGCGCCCGCTTGCAGACGCTGGTCGTTCACATCCACGGTTTCCAGGTAACCCAGCAGCGTGGGTCCATGGAACCAGGGCGTGTTGTCGCTGGGCACAAGCATGTTGTCGCCCTTCAACGCCGACAACGGAATCGGCGTGATGTCCTCCAGACCGATCTGGCGCGCGAATTCCCCGTACTGCTCGACGATGGCGTCGAAAACCTTTTCGGAATAGCCCATCAGGTCCATCTTGTTGATGGCCAGCACCACCTTGCGGATTCCGATCAGCTGCACGAGGTAGCTGTGGCGTCGGGTCTGCGTCAGCACGCCCTTGCGCGCATCGATCAGGATCACGGCAACGTCGGCGGTCGAGGCGCCGGTGATCATGTTGCGCGTGTACTGCTCGTGGCCCGGCGTGTCGGCAACGATGAACTTGCGCCGATCAGTGCTGAAGAATCGATAAGCCACATCGATGGTGATGCCCTGCTCGCGCTCGGCGGCCAGACCATCCACCAGCAGCGCGAAGTCGATGTCGCCACCCTGCGTGCCCCACTTCTTGCTGTCGGCCTCGATGGCCGCAAGCTGATCCTCGAAGAGCATCTTCGCTTCGAAGAGCAGCCGCCCGATGACCGTGCTCTTGCCATCGTCGACGCTGCCGCAGGTGATGAAACGCAGCAGGCTCTTTTGCTCGTGCTGGCGCAGATAAGCAGCGATGTCGCTGCCGATGAGGTCGGAGTTGTGTGCCATGTCAGAAGTACCCTTCCTGCTTCTTCTTTTCCATCGAAGCCGAAGCGTCGTGATCGATCATCCGTCCCTGGCGCTCGCTGGTCCGTGCCAGCAGCATCTCCTGGATGATGGCCGGCAGCGTGTCGGCCTCACTCTCGACGGCGCCTGTCAGCGGGTAGCAGCCGAGGGTGCGGAAGCGGACCTTGCGCATCACCGGAATCTCGCCCGCCTTCAGGGGCATGCGCTCGTCGTCCACCATGATCAGCGTTCCATCGCGCTCCACCACCGGGCGCTCGGCCGCGAAGTAGAGAGGAACGATCGGTATGTTTTCCAGGTAGATGTATTGCCAGATATCGAGTTCGGTCCAGTTCGACAGCGGGAACACGCGGATCGACTCGCCCTTGCTGATGCGCGCGTTGTAGAGCTGCCAGAGCTCGGGCCGCTGGAACTTGGGATCCCAGCGATGCTGCGCGCTGCGGAACGAGAAGATGCGCTCTTTCGCGCGTGACTTCTCTTCATCTCGCCTCGCCCCGCCGAAGGCGGCATCGAATCCGTACTTGTCCAGCGCCTGCTTCAGGCCCTGCGTCTTCCACATGTCGGTGTGGATCTGCGAACCGTGGTCGAACGGGTTGATGCCCCGTTCGATGGCTTCCGGGTTCTGGTAGACCAGCAACTGCATGCCCGTCTCGCTGACCATGCGTTCCCGCAGCGCATACATGTCGCGAAACTTCCAGGTGGTATCGACATGCAGCAGCGGGAACGGCGGCGGCGAGGGATAGAAGGCCTTGCGCGCCAGGTGCAGCATCGTGGCGCTGTCCTTGCCGACCGAGTACAGCATGACCGGGTTCTCGGTCTCCGCGACGACTTCACGGAGGATGTGGATGCTTTCGGCTTCAAGCCGCTGCAGGTGAGTGAGTTTCATGGGCGCAGATCCGGTTGAGGCCGGTTGTTGAATCTTCATGAATGGGTTCGCAACATCCTTGACCGCCGCCTGGACTGGCCGACCCCGGCGAGGAGTCGGACCTGCCGGGCAGGCTTCGATGACCAGTTCGGGATGGCACTTGAGCCAGTCGACCAGGCCGCCCGTACCAAGATCGACGCCGTGCATGAGCACGTGTCTGGCATCGTCCCAGGTGGCCAGGAGGCGCTGCAGGAATCCGGTGTACGACTGAATGCTGTTTGCGTCAGGAATCGGGAGCCAGGACACGCTGCCGCGCAGCGTCTGGGCGACGAGCAGGCGGCGAGGACTGGCGCCGACACCGATGCGGATCTGCCCGCACCAGACGATCGTCGCACCGCGCTTGCGGGCCTCGCGGGTCACACCGGACAGGCGCTCACTGCGCCAGCCAGCCAGGCCGACGTGGTTTTCGGACAGCTCGGACATGGACATCAGCCCGAGTCCGGCGCGTTCCAGCATTCGGGACAGTGCTCGCCCCTGAGGTGCGTGGCCGAAGCGAATCTCAGCGAATTGACGCACGGCCTCGACAGTCCACAAACCGAATCCGCAGCCGACCGCTTCGGGGGGAGCCTCGAACATGACTCGCTGCAACTCGGACTCTTCGCCCTCGGTGAGCGAACGACGCTGGCCCGACCTGCGCCCCAGGGAATGAATGGCAACACCGGACCAGCCCTGGCTCAAGAACAGCCTGTAAGCGCCGATGACCGTGGGGGCACTGAGGCCGGTCTCGATACGTATCTGCTGCAGCGTCCTGCCCGCCAATCGCAGCTGAACCGCACGGCGCCGCCGTTCGTTCAACGTCAACAGTGCCGACGATGGGCGCTCCTTCAATTCAGCTCCGATTTGTTCGGCGAGACGCATTGCAACTCGTGACTGGTAAACCTTTAACAGACCATACATTAGTAGGCGGGTATTGAAGCCCCCATTCAAGGAAGTCACCCATGACCGACGCTGAATTACTCGAATCCGTCACGCAGATTGCGCGTGCGGCAGGCGAGCTCATCCTGCGCGTGTACTCGACGGATTTCTCTGTCCGCGGCAAGGGCGATGCCTCACCGGTGACCGAAGCCGACGAGCAGGCCGAATCACTCATCCTTGCAGCACTGGGTGAACTGACCCCCAACACGCCCGTGGTGGCAGAGGAATCGGTCGCCGCCGGATGCGTGCCCGACATCGGCGATGGGAGCGGGCGGTTCGAATTCGTCGATCCGCTTGATGGAACCAAGGAATTCATCAGTCGAAACGGCGAATTCACCGTGAACATCGCGTTGATCGAGCGAGGAGAACCGGTGCTGGGCGTCGTACTGGCGCCCGCGCTGGGCCGACTGTTCGCGGGGTCCCGCGGCAACGGGGCCTGGGTGCAGGATCAATCAGGGCGCAGGAGCATCCGCTGTCGAGCCATACCCGAGGCTGGAGCGACCGTCGTCGCCAGCCGGTCGCACGGTGACGCTGCCGCCCTCGACGCCTTTCTGTCGGGCACCAAGGTCGCGAATCTGGTTTCGGCAGGCTCCTCGCTCAAGCTTTGCCTGGTGGCCAGCGGCGAGGCAGACATGTACCCCCGCCTGGGTCGCACGATGGAGTGGGACATCGCAGCCGGGCACGCGGTGCTTGCTGCGGCGGGAGGCCGTGTGCAACGACTCGACGATGGCCAGCCCCTGCTTTACGGCAAGCCGGGTTTTGACAACCCGCATTTCGTGGCTGCCGGCTGACGCGGATCAACTTCAATTCGACAGCACCACCTGTTTTGTCTGGCCGCCTGACTGCTTTCAGGATGCGCTTTTCGCGGATTTGTCGACCAAAGCAAGGTTTCAGCACACAACAAGCGCGAACACGACACCAAACTCAGCGTGTTGCGCCAGTACGATCCGACACATATTCAGAAAGCCATCTCGAAGATTCGGCCGCCAGCAGCGGTGTAACCACAGCACCGGCGGTTCCGGCACACCACTTCTGCGGACTGCCGCCGTCTGGCGCATCAGAAGACGACACCGCCCAGAACTCATGTGCGGGACATACCCAATGAACAACCTGCCATGAGCGCCGCCGAACTCGCCGCCCCAGCCAATTCCACGGAGCTGCGGGCCCCCTTGCGTCCACGACTGACGCTTGGCAACCCGAGGTTCACCAACAGCCAGCTGGTTGCCCTGGCCCGGGAACAAGGCAACCCAGCAGCATGGGCGGCCGCGCTGACCCAAGGGCCAGCGAAGGCTGCCGCCGCCGCAGAAGGTGACTTTGCGGTCGGCTTGACCGACCACACGGGAAGCACCTTTCTCGCGGTGGACCGGTTTGCCGTCTGCTCGATTTGCTACCGGGTCATCGATGGTCAGTTGCATTTCGCAGAGCGCGCCGACGAACTCGCCAAGCTTGCACCGACGGCGGCGGTGAGCCCGCAGGCCATATTCGATTACCTGTACTTCCACGTGGTGCCGTCCCCACGCACCATCTTCGAGGGCGTCTATCGCCTGCCGGCGGGCCATTACGCCTGGTTCGAATCCGGCAAACTGACCGTCGCGCCGTATTGGATTCCGGAGTTCCACGAGCCGGCAAGTCCTTCATTCGAACCCCTGGCTTCGGAGTTCCGCGACTTGCTGCGCCAGGCCGTTGCCACCCAACTGGACGGAAGCAAGCCAGCCTGCTTCCTGAGTGGCGGAACCGACAGCTCGACGGTCGCCGGGATGATCGGACTCGCAACCGGCCGGCCGGCAGCCAGCTACTCGATCGGTTTCGAGGCTGAAGGCTACGACGAGATGGAATTCGCACGTATCGCTGCCAAGCGATTCGGGACGGAACATCACGAGTACTACGTGACGCCTGCCGATCTGGTGCGCGGCATCCCCGCGGTGGCCGTGCACTACGACCAGCCATTCGGCAACTCGTCAGCGCTGCCGGCGTTCTACTGCGCCAGGATGGCGCGCGAGGATGGCGTGACCCGGCTGCTCGCCGGCGATGGCGGCGACGAGCTCTTCGGTGGCAACACCCGCTACGCCAAGCAACGTGTGTTCGGTTACTACGACGGCGTACCCGCTGCGCTGCGCAGCCGCGTGCTTGAGCCTCTCCTCGAGCACACCCCGCTCGGCAAATTGCCGCTGGCACGCAAGGCGCGAAGCTACGTCGAACAGGCGAAGGTGCCGCTTCCAGATCGCATGCAGATGTACAACCTGCTTCTGCGTCTGGGCCCGGAGCAAGTCTTCACGACTGCCTTTCTGGACCGTATCGATCAAGCCGACCCGCTGCGACAGCAGCAGGCAGTCTGGAAGCAGCTGCCCGACACGAGCCCACTGAACCGCATGCTCGCCTACGACTGGCGTTACACGCTGGCCGAAGCCGACCTGCCCAAAGTCTGCGGCACCACCGCGCTGGCGGGCGTGGCTGCAGGGTTTCCTTTGCTGGACCAGCGGCTGGTCGACTTCTCGCTGCGCCTGCCCACCGAATACAAGTTGAACGGGCTGAAGCTGCGCTGGTTCTTCAAGGAGGCACTGCGCGGGTTCCTGCCTGACGAGATCCTCACCAAGAAGAAGCAAGGGTTCGGGCTGCCGTTCGGAGTGTGGGCAAACCGGGACGAAAAGCTGCGCGAGTTCGCCAGCGAATCCCTGCGGTCGCTGGGTCGGCGCGGCATCATCCAGCCGGCGTTCATCGATGCCCTGCTGAAGCAGCATCTGCCCGCACACCCCGGCTACTACGGCGAAATGGTGTGGATTCTCCTGATGCTGGAGCAATGGTTGCGAGGACATTCACCTGATGTCACTGCATGACCTGACCAGAAGGCGGTTGATGCCACACCGTCCCGTAAACCGGCCGACTAGAAGAGCTTGACACCATGCTGAGAGTTGCCAAGAACATATACGACTACCGCGGGCTGATGGCCACCCTGGCTTGGAAGAACATTGCCATCCGCTACAAGCAGGCCTATCTGGGCATCGCCTGGGCCGTCATCAAGCCCCTGACGCTGATGCTCATCTTCACGCTGGTGAAGACCTTCGTCGGCATCGACAGCGGCACCATCCCCTACCCCGTACTCACGTTCGCGGCCCTCATGCCCTGGATCTTCTTTCAGGAGTCGGCCTCCGAGGGAGTCAACAGCGTGGTCGCCAACACGGCGCTGATCAAGAAAATCTACTTCCCGCGCGAGATCTTTCCGATCACGTCCGTGGCGACGAAGATGCTCGAACTGGGGATCAACTTCCTGATCCTGGCCGCGCTGATGATCTGGTACGGCATGCTGCCCACCGCCTATGCAGTTTGGGTACCGCTGATCATTGCCTACACGGTGCTCGCCGCCCTCACCGTCTCGTTTTTCGGCGCAGCGTTGAACGTGTACTTTCGCGACGTGGGTCAGGCCCTCCCGGTGCTGCTCTCGCTCGTGATGTATGCCTCCCCGGTGATCTATCCGCTGCAACTGGTCAAGGACAAGCTGCTCGTGCAGCAGGCGGCAGGCGCATGGTCCGATCGGCTCTACACGCTCTACACGCTGAACCCCCTGGCGGGCATCATCGATGCGTTCCAGCGCGTGGTGCTGCGCGGCCAGCCGCCTGACTTCGTCTCCATGCTGCCCGGGGCCGCGCTGGTCGGTGTGTTGTTGCCACTGAGCTATCTCTATTTCAAGCGCGCGGAAAGCTATTTCGCCGATGTCATCTGAACGAGGTCACTGCACACCATGCCCGTCATTGAAGTCGAGCACCTGACCAAGGAATACCAGCTGGGCGCGCTGCAGGGCCTGAAGCAGTCGGTGCTGAATGCTGGCGCGCGGCTGCTGGGCCGCCCCGTCGAGCCGCGCCCCCTGTTCAAGGCGCTCGACGACGTGAGCTTTTCCATCGAGCAAGGCGAGGTGGTGGGCA
>Ga0209717_1005246_pt1 | contig 10336 bp, 8 predicted proteins | sample AD_UKC048_MetaG_FD_184418 | JGI IMG/M metagenome (GOLD analysis project Ga0209717, IMG submission 184418) | Active sludge microbial communities of municipal wastewater-treating anaerobic digesters from USA - AD_UKC048_MetaG (SPAdes) (version 2) | ecosystem: Engineered > Bioreactor > Anaerobic >... | reverse complement strand
GCTGGCCAGCAGCTGCCACATCCGTGTCGCCGAGGAAAGCGCGTACTACGGCCTGCCCGAAGGCCAGCGCGGCATCTTCGTCGGCGGCGGCGGCTCGGCGCGCGTGCCGCGCCTGGCCGGCGTGCAGACCATGACCGACATGATGCTCACCGGCCGCGTGCTCGATGCGCACGAAGGCGAGCGCCGCGGCCTGTCGCAGTACGTCGTCGCCAACGGCGCCGGCTTCGCCAAGGGCTGCGAGCTGGCCAGCAAGATCGCCGGCAATGCGCCGCTGTCGAACTTCTCGGTGATGCAGGCGCTGCCGCGCATCGCCGACCTGTCGCAGCCCGACGGCCTGTTCGTCGAGTCGCTGATGGCCGCCATCGCGCAGGGCGACGACGCCGCCAAGGAGCGTGTGCGCGCCTTCCTGGAAAAGCGCGCCGGCAAGGTCGGGAAGCAATCATGAGGCCCCCACGCTCACTTCGTTCGCTGCCCCCCGCGGGGGCGGTCGGCCTCCTTGGGGCGGCCCGGCGGAGGCCGTCATGAGCGCCGCGGTCAAGTACCGGCACCTGCCGCTGGGCGGCTCGCTGGCGGCGCGTTTCGAGAAACACGCCGACGGCACGACGCGGGTGACTTCGGCCGAGCCGCTCGCCGAATATCCGCGGCGCCTGACCGACCGGCTGCTGCACTGGGCCGCGGTGTCGCCCGAGCACACGCTGGCGGCCAAGCGCCACCACGGCGGTGACTGGCGCCGCATCAGCTACGCGCAGGCGCTGGCCAGCGCGCGCAGCATCGCGCAGGCGCTGCTCGATCTCGGCCTGTCGCCGCAGCGGCCGCTGGTGATCCTGTCGGACAACGACCTCGAGCACCTGCTGCTCGGGCTCGGCGCCATGCTGGCGGGCGTGCCGTATGCGCCGGTGTCGGCGGCCTACTCCACCGTCTCGCAGGACTACGGCAAGCTGCGCCACATCCTCAACGTGCTGACGCCGGGCCTCGTGTTCGCCGCCAGCGCCTCGGGCTACGGGCGGGCCATCACCGCCACCGTGCCGGCCGATGTGCCGGTCGTGCTCACGCAAGGCCAGATCGACGGCCGTGCCACGCGCAGCTTCGACGACCTGCTCGCCACCGTGGCCACAGCGCAGGTCGACGCCGCGCATGCGCAGGTCGGCCCGGACACCATCGCCAAGTTCCTCTTCACCTCGGGCTCGACCAAGCTGCCCAAGGGCGTGATCAACACGCAGCGCATGCTGTGCGCCAACCAGCAGCAGATCCTGCAGTGCTTCCCCGGCCTCGGCCAGGTGCGCCCGGTGCTGGTCGACTGGCTGCCCTGGAACCACACCTTCGGCGGCAACCACAACGTCGGCCTGACCATCTACAACGGCGGCACGCTCTACATCGACGAGGGCAAGCCCACGCCGGCGCTGATCGGCGAGACGCTGCGCAACCTGCGCGAGATCGCGCCGACGGTGTACTTCAACGTGCCCAAGGGCTTCGAGGAAATCGCCAACGCGATGGAAACCGACGCGCCGCTGCGCGACATGCTGTTCAGCCGCGTGAGCATGTTCTTCTTCGCCGGCGCCGGCCTGTCGCAGCCGGTCTGGGACAAGCTCGATCGCATCGCCGAGCAGACCTGCGGCGAGCGCATCCGCATGCTCACCGGGCTGGGCATGACCGAGACCGGGCCGTTCGCGATGTGCGCGAATGCAGAAGAGGTGAAGTCCGGCCACATCGGCCTGCCCGCGCCCGGCATGGAGCTCAAGCTCGTGCCCTCCGGTGACAAGACCGAGGTGCGCTACCGCGGCCCGAATGTCACGCCGGGCTTCTGGCGCGCGCCGGAGCAGACGGCCGAGTCCTTCGATGCCGAGGGCTTCTACAGCAGCGGCGACGCGGTCAAGCCGATCGATCCGGCGAACCCCGGCCGCGGCTTCCTGTTCGACGGCCGCACGGCGGAGGACTTCAAGCTCTCCACCGGCACCTTCGTCTCGGTCGGCCCGCTGCGTGCGCGCATCATCGCCGCCGGCGACCCCTGCGTGCAGGACGCCGTCGTGGCCGGCATCAACCGCGACGAGATCGGCCTGCTGCTGTTCCCGCGCCTGGACGCCTGCCGCGCCTTCGCCGGCCTGCCGCCGACCGCGCCGACGCTCGATGTGCTCAACGCGCCGGCGGTGCGCCTGTTCTTCCAGCGCATGGTCGACGAGCTGTGGTCCGGCGGCACCGGCAGCGCGACCCGCGTTGCCCGCGCGCTGGTCATGGCCGAGCCGCCGAGCATCGACCGCGGCGAAGTCACCGACAAGGGCTCGATCAACCAGCGTGCCGTGCTGACGCACCGCGATGCGCTGGTCGAGCATCTGTACGCCGGCGGCGACGACGTGATCCTGCCCAAACGCTGAAGGACGCCAGCCCATGAACATCCACGGACAAGCCGCACTCGTCACCGGCGGCGCCTCGGGCCTGGGGGCGGCCACCGCACGCGAACTGGCTCGGCTCGGCGCACGCGTCGCCGTGCTCGACCGCAATGCCGAAGGCGCGGCGGTGGTCGCCGCCGAGATCGGCGGCATTGGCATCGAGTGCGACATCACCAGCACCGACAGCGTGCTCGCCGCGCTCGACGCCGCGCGTGCGGTGCACGGCCCGGCGCGCCTGCTGATGAACGTGGCCGGCATCGGCAGCGCCAAGCGCATCGTCGGCAAGGACGGCGCGCCGGCGCCGCTGGAAGACTTCGAGCGCGTCGTGCGCGTCAACCTGATCGGCACCTACAACATCACCCGGCTCGCCGCGGCCGAGATGGTCAAGCTCGAACCGCTCGAGGATGGCGAGCGCGGCGTGATCGTCAACACCGCTTCGGTGGCCGCCTTCGACGGCCAGGTCGGACAGGAGGCCTACTCGGCCAGCAAGGGCGGCATCGTCGGCATGACGCTGCCGCTGGCGCGCGACCTGGCGCAATTTGGCATCCGCGTGTGCACGATCGCGCCGGGGCTGTTCCTCACGCCGCTGATGGCCGAGCTGCCGCAGGCGGTACAGGATTCGCTCGCGGCGAGCATCCCCTTCCCCAAGCGTCTGGGCAAACCCGAAGAGTTCGCGCAGCTCGCCGCGGGCATCATCCACAACCTTTCGCTCAATGGCGAAGTGATCCGTCTTGACGGCGCGCTGCGCATGGCGCCGCGCTGAAGCCCACGCAACTGGCCATGGCCAAGACCACCCTCCACACCGTCGACGTGCACTTCGGCGACTGCGATCCGGCAGGCATCGTGTTCTTCCCGAACTTCTCGCGCTGGATGGACGCCGCGTCGCTGAAATTCTTCATGGAATGCGGCGTGCCGCCCTGGCGCGAGCTGGTCAAGACGCGCGGCATCGTCGGCACGCCGCTGCTGGAGATCAACACCAAGTTCATCAAGGCCGTGACCTACGGCGAGACGATCACCATCGCCACCTGGATCGAGGAGTGGCGCGACAAGGTGTTCGTGCAGATGCACCGCGTGACGCGCGGCGACGACCTGATCTGCGAAGGCCGCGAAGTGCGCGCCTTCGTCAAGCGCGATGCCGACAACCCCGACCGGCTTCGCGCCATCCCCGTTCCCGACGACATCAAGGCCCTGTGCTCTTGATCATTTCCCGTTCAACTTCCGGAGACAGACGATGAAAGCAATCAAGACCCTGGTGGCCGTCGCGGTCACGCTGCTGGCCACGGCCGCGCAGGCCGACATCACCATCGGCATCAGCCTGCCGCTGACCGGCCCGGCCTCGGGCCTGGGCATCCCGATGAACAACTACATCAAGCTGTGGCCGACCGAGATCGCCGGCGAGAAGCTCAAGGTCATCGTGCTCGACGACGCCACCGACCCGACCAAGGGCGTGAGCAACGCGAAGAAGTTCGTCACCGAAGACAAGGTCGACATCATCATGGGCTCGGCCGCCACGCCGGTGGCCATCGCGATGGCCGACACCGCCGCCGAGTCGGGCACGCCGCAGTTCATGTTCTCGCCGGCCGTGCTGCCCACGGGCAAGGACCACTGGGCTTTCCGCCTGCCGCAGGGCACCGCAGTGATGGCCCACGCGATGATCGAGCACATGAAGAAGAACGGCGTGAAGACCGTCGGCTTCCTCGGCTACACCGACGCTTACGGCGAGAGCTGGCTGACCGACTTCAAGGCGCAGTCGCAGCAGCTGGGCGGCCCGCAGGTGGTGGCCGTCGAGCGCTTCGCACGCGCCGACACCAGCGTCACCGGTCAGGCGCTCAAGCTGGTCGCCGCCAACCCGGATGCGATGCTGATCGTCGCCTCGGGCTCGGGCGCCGCGATGCCGCACAAGGGGGTCGTCGAGCGCGGCTACAAGGGCAAGATCTACCAGACCCACGCCGCGGCCTCGCGCGACCTGGTGCGCGTGGGCGGCAAGGACGTCGAAGGCGCCTTCGTGACCTCCGGCCCGGCGGTGATCCCCGAGCAGCTGCCGGCGAGCCACCCTTCGAAGGCGCTCGCCGCCGACTTCGTTGCCAAGTACGAGAAGGCTTACGGCGCGGGCAGCCGCAACCAGTTCGGTGGCCACGCCTACGACGCCATCGTCGTGCTCGAGAAGGTGCTGCCGGGTGCGCTGAAGAAGGCCAAGCCGGGCACCAAGGAGTTCCGCGCCGCGATCCGCGACGGCGTCGAGACCATGGGCCGCACGGTGGTGTCGCACGGCGTGCTGAACTACACCAAGGACAACCACTGGGGCTTCACGACCGAGACCGGCGTGATCCTGAAAGTGGTGAACGGCGACTGGAAAGTCGAGTAAGTCATGGACTTCACGATCGCCAGCATCCTGACGCTGGACGGCGTCACCAACGGCGCGATCTATGCGCTGCTGGCTCTGGCCACGGTGCTGGTGTTCGCCGTCACGCGGGTGATCTTCATCCCGCAGGGCGAGTTCGTGGCCTACGGCGCGCTCACGCTCGCGCTGCTGCAGCTCGGGCAGGTGCCGGGCACGGTGTGGCTGCTGCTGGTGATGGCGGTGGTCGCGTCCGTGCTCGACGCCGTGGCCGGGCTGCGGCGCGGGCTGCCCGCAGCCGCGGTGGCCACGGGCGCGCTGAAATCGCTGGCCTTCCCGGTGGCGGTGTGCGCCGTCGCCTGGTGGGCCGCGCCGCGGCAACTGCCGCTGCTGTTCCAGAGCCTGCTGACGCTGGCGATCGTCACGCCGCTGGGCCCGCTGGTCTACCGGCTGGCCTACGAGAAGCTGGCCGACGCCACCGTGCTGGTGCTGCTGATCGTCTCGGTGGGCACGCATTTCGCGCTCACCGGCCTGGGCCTGGTGTTCTTCGGCGCCGAGGGATTCCGCAACCCGAGCTTCTGGGATTCGCGCTTCACCGCCGGGCCGCTCACGCTGACCGGGCAGACGCTGATCATCTTCATGGTCTCGATCGCGCTGATCGTCGCGCTGTACCTGTTCTTCGAGCGCACGTTGCGCGGCAAGGCGCTGCGCGCCACTGCGGTGAACCGGCTCGGCGCGCGGCTGATGGGCATCTCGACCTCGGGCGCGGGGCAGCTGAGCTTCGGCCTGGCCGCCTTCATGGGCGCGCTGTCGGGCCTGCTGATCGGCCCGACGACGACGATGTTCTACGACTCCGGCTTCCTGATCGGCCTGAAGGGCTTCGTCGCCGCGATCTTCGGCGCGCTGGCCAGCTACCCGGCCGCGGCGTTGGGCGCGGTGTTCGTCGGCCTGATCGAGAGCTTCGGCTCCTTCTGGGCCAGCGCCTTCAAGGAGGTGATCGTCTTCACGTTGATCATCCCCGTGCTGCTGTGGCGCTCGTTCCAGCACGGCCACCACGACGAAGAAGAATGAAGATGATGCGTCGCAACGTCCTGATCGCCTTCGTGCTGCTGGTGGCGGCCCTGCCGCTGCTGCCGGTGCCCGAGTTCTGGATCACCCAGGCCAACTACATCGGCTTGTACTCGCTGGTGGCCATCGGCCTGGTGCTGCTCACCGGCGTGGCCGGCCTCACCTCGTTCGGCCAGGCCGCCTTCGTCGGCATGGGCGCCTACACGGCCGCCTACCTGACGCTCACGCACGGCGTTTCGCCCTGGCTGACGATCTGGGTGGGCCTGGCCTTCACCTTCGGCGCGGCGCTGCTGCTGGGCTGGGTGACGCTGCGCATGTCGGGCCACTTCCTGCCGCTGGCCACCATCGCCTGGGGCCTGAGCCTGTACTACCTGCTGGGCAACATCGACGCCCTGGGCAAGTACGACGGCCTGCTCGGCATTCCGGCGATCGAGTTCTTCGGCATCTCACTGAACACCGGCCGCAGCTTCTACTACCTGCTGTGGCTGCTGGTGCTGCTGGCGGCCTTCGGCGCGATCCGCCTGCTCGATTCGCGCACCGGCCGCGCGCTGCGCGCGGTCAAGGGCGGCACGACGATGGCCGAGGCGATGGGTGTCAACACCTTCCGCCTGAAGGTCACCGCCTTCGTGCTCGCCGCGTTGCTGGCCTGCGTGTCGGGCTGGCTGTTCGCACACTTCCAGCGCACCGTGAACCCCTCGCCGTTCGGCCTGAACAAGGGCATCGAGTACCTGTTCATGGCGGTGATCGGCGGGGTCGGCCACGTGTGGGGCGCGATCGTCGGCGCCACCGTCGTCAAGGTGCTGGAGGAGCAACTGCAGGACTGGCTGCCGCGCCTGATGGGCACCAGCGGCAATTACGAGATCATCGTCTTCGGCATCCTGCTCGTGCTGGTGCTGCAGTACGCCCGCGACGGCATCTGGGCTTTCGTCGAGGCGCGCTTCCCGAAGCCGCAGCGCGCGGTCGACTGGGGTGACGCGCCGGCGCTGCCGCACCGCGAGCAGCCGCCGAAGGGCGAGGTCGTGCTCGACGTCGACCAGGCGCGCAAGGAGTTCGGCGGCCTGGTGGCCGTCAACGACGTCAGCTTCCAGGTGCGCGCCGGGCAGATCCTCGGCCTGATCGGGCCGAACGGCGCCGGCAAGTCGACCACCTTCAACCTCGTCACCGGCGTGCTGCCGGCCACGCGCGGCAAGGTGCTGCTGCGCGGCCAGCCGATCCAGAGCCTGCCCTCGCGCGAGATCGCCGCGCGCGGCGTGGCGCGCACCTTCCAGCACGTGAAGATGATCCCGACCATGACGGTGCTGGAGAACGTCGCGCTCGGCGCGCATCTGCGCGGCGCCTCCGGCGTGGCCTCGGCGGTGCTGCGGCTCGATCGCGCGGAAGAGAAGCGCCTGCTGCGCGAGGCGCAGCGCCAGCTCGAGCGCATCGGCATGGCCGACCGCATGCACGAGCTCGCCGGCAACCTGGCGCTGGGCCCGCAGCGGCTGATGGAGATCGCGCGTGCGCTGGCCGCCGACCCGATGCTGCTGCTGCTCGACGAGCCGGCCGCCGGCCTGCGCCTGAAGGAGAAGCAGGCGCTGGCCGACGTGCTGCGCCAGCTGCGCAGCGAAGGCATGGCGATCCTGCTGGTCGAGCACGACATGGACCTGGTCATGGGCCTGGTCGACCGCGTGGTGGTGATGGAGTTCGGCACCAAGCTGATCGAAGGCACGCCTGAAGAGGTGCAGGCCAGCCCCGCGGTACGCGCCGCCTACCTCGGCACGGAGCACTGAAGATGTCGGATCTCATTCTCGACGTGAAAGACCTGCACGCCGGCTACGGCCGCGCGGAGGTGCTGCATGGCCTGAACCTGCAGGCGAAGAAGGGCAGCGTGGTGACCGTGATCGGCCCCAATGGCGCCGGCAAGTCGACACTGCTCAATGCACTGATGGGCGTGCTGCCTTCGCGCGGCACGATCGCCTACCGCGGCCAGGCGATGGGCCTGCGCAGCCTGGAAGAGCGGGTCATGCAGGGCATCGCGCTGGTGCCCGAGACCCGTGCCCTGTTCGGCACCATGCCGGTGGAAGACAACCTGCTGCTCGGCGGCTACCGCCAGGTGCGGCTGGGCAGCAAGAAGGGCGGCGAGGTGCTGGAGCAGGTCTACACGCTGTTCCCGCGCCTGAAGGAGCGCCGCGCGCAGCTCGCCGGCACGCTGTCGGGCGGCGAGCGGCAGATGCTCGCGGTGGGCCGCGCGCTGATGGGCCAGCCCGACCTGCTGATGCTCGACGAGCCCAGCCTCGGCCTCGCGCCGCTGGTGGTGAAGGAGATCTTCCGCACCATCGAGGGCCTGCGCGCCACCGGCGTGACGATCCTGCTCGTCGAGCAGAACGCGCGCGCCGCGCTCGAGGTGGCCGACCACGGCTACGTGCTCGAGATGGGCGAGATCGCGCTGGAGGGCCCGGCCGAGCAGCTGGCGAACGACCCGCGCGTGATCGACACCTATCTCGGTGCGGCGCGGCAGAAGACCCACGCCTGAACCGAGACCGACTCCATGTGGCAGTACGAAGCGCCGCTGCGCGACATGCGCTATGTGATCGAGGACGTGCTGGGCCTGCCCGCCCAGTGGGCATCGCTGCCCGCCTTCGCCGACCTGGACGCCGACACGGCGCGCCAGGTTCTCGACGAGGCGGCGCGTTTCGCCACCGAGGTGCTGGCGCCGACCAATCCGATCGGCGACCTCGAGGGCTGCACGCTGAGCAACGGCGAGGTGCGCACGCCGCGCGGCTTCCGCGAGGCCTACCGCGCCTTCGTTGAGGCCGGCTGGCCGGCGCTGGCTTGTGCGCCCGACGCAGGCGGCCAGGGCCTGCCGCAGGTGCTCAACGCGGCGCTGTACGAGATGCTCGCTGCGGCCAACCACGCCTGGACCATGTACCCGGGCCTGTTGCACGGCGCCTACGAGTGCCTGCACGCGCACGCCTCGCCCGAGCTGAAGGAGCGTTACCTCGGCAAGGTGGTCAGCGGCGAATGGCTGTCGACCATGTGCCTGACCGAGGCCCACGCCGGCTCCGACCTCGGTCTGCTGTCCACCCGCGCGCAGCCCGCCGGCGACGGCAGCTACCGGATCAAGGGCACCAAGATCTTCATCTCCGGCGGCGAACAGGACCTGACCGACAACATCGTGCACCTGGTGCTCGCCCGCCTGCCCGATGCGCCGGCCGGCACCAAAGGCATCTCGCTGTTCCTCGCGCCGAAGTTCCTGCCCGACGGCTCGCGCAATGCGGTGCGCTGCGACGGCGTCGAGAAGAAGATGGGCATCAAGGGCAGCGCGACCTGCGTGATGGCCTTCGAGGGTGCCACCGGCTGGCTGGTCGGCGAACCGAACCGCGGCCTGGCGGCGATGTTCGCGATGATGAACGCGGCGCGCCTGCACGTCGCATTGCAGGGCCTGGCGCATGCGCAGAACGCGCACCGCAATGCGCTCGTCTATGCGCATGAGCGGCTGCAGTCGCGTGCGCCGGCGCGCGGCGACGCACAGGGTGCCGCCGATCCGATCGTGCTGCACCCGGCGATGCGCCGCACGCTGCTGCGCCAGCGCGTGCTCGTCGAGGGCTCGCGGCTGATCGCCTACGAGGCGGCCCACCTGATCGACCTGGCCGAGCAGTCGCCCGACGCCGCCGTGCGCGAGCGTGCGCACGAGCAGGCCGCGCTGCTCACGCCGGTGCTCAAGGCCTTCCTCACGGACAACGGCTTCGCGCTGGCCAGCGAGGCGCTGCAGGTTTTCGGCGGCCACGGCTACACGCACGACTGGGGTGTCGAACAATGTGTGCGCGACGCGCGCATCGCGATGATCTACGAGGGCACCAACCAGATCCAGGCGATCGATCTCGTGGTGCGCAAGCTGGTCGCCGACGGCGGGCGAAAGTTCGCGGCCTGGTTGGAAGCGCTGGCAGCCGGGCTGCCGGTGGCCGCGCGCCATGGCCCGGCGGCCTTCGAGCAGTTGCGGCTGCTCGGTGAGCTCGCGGCCGACGTGGTTGCCGCCTCGCGCGAAGACGCCGAGCTCCCGTTCCGCGTCGCCGACGACCTGCTGCGCGCCACCGGCCTCGCGCTGGTCGCCCAGGCCTGGGCGCGTGCCGACGCCGTGTCGAGCCGGCCGCAGCATGCCGGCGACGCCTTCCACCGCGCCAAGTGTGAGAGCGCTGCGCATTGCTTCGTCCACCTGCGGCCCGAGTTCGAGCATGCGCTGGCGCAGGCACGCGCCGGCTGGCAGCCGCTGGCCCGGCTGGCTCCGCCTGAAGCGGCATGACGCAGGTAGACATGGCCGACAGCCACGGGCTCGACCATTCGCGCCTGACCACGCTGGTAGGCTACGCCGCCAGCCGCGCGGCGATCGAGCTGCGCAAGGACTTCGCCCGCCACCTCGGGCCGCTCGGGTTGAAGGTGGTCGACTACTCGATCCTGTTGCTGGTGGCCTCGAACTCCGAGGTCAACCAGAAGCAGCTCGGCGAGGCGCTGGACATCTCCGCTCCGAACATGGCGATCACGCTGGACCGGCTGGTCGAGAACGGCTGGG
>Ga0209717_1005240_pt1 | contig 10342 bp, 8 predicted proteins | sample AD_UKC048_MetaG_FD_184418 | JGI IMG/M metagenome (GOLD analysis project Ga0209717, IMG submission 184418) | Active sludge microbial communities of municipal wastewater-treating anaerobic digesters from USA - AD_UKC048_MetaG (SPAdes) (version 2) | ecosystem: Engineered > Bioreactor > Anaerobic >... | reverse complement strand
ATTTTATCTTTTCATATCTTTATGCGTCTTTTTTGCTGCAACTTCGTTAGATTTTTCGACATAGGATAAACTATGTCTGCAAAATCTGCCTCGTTTCGCTAAAAAATCCATCATAAATCTTATGTAGTGTCTGAACGAAAACTCCATTTTCTTCGTTACGTTTGCTCCAAAAATGCTCATTTACCCCAGTAAACTCCGCTTTTTATCGCTTCGCAAGCCTGCCTGGCTGGCCAGTCAGACAGGCCTCGAAACTGAACTTTTCGATTCAGACACTGAGTTTCCGCTCAGATTCTATGTAACATAAAATCAAAACAGTTTCTCAAATAAAATAATACTTATCAGGTAAATCAAGCTATTATAAAGTACATTTTTCAATTCTGACTTTTCACTTCTGCATTCTGAAATTCTGCTACCTTTGTAATAATGGTTAGAACCTATCATCTTTCCGACTGGTTGCCGGTTTCACGCGAAGAGTTAGACAAGCGTGGCTGGGATTACGCAGATGTCATAATAGTCAGCGGCGATGCCTATGTGGATCATCCTTCGTTTGGACATGCCATGATAGCCCGGTTTGTTGAACATGAAGGGTATCGTGTGGCCATACTGCCTCAGCCCAACTGGCGCGACGATCTACGCGACTTCAAAAAGCTGGGAAAACCACGTTTGTTTTTCGGCGTTACGGCAGGCTGCATGGATTCGATGGTAAACCATTACACGGCTTTCAAACGCCTGCGCAGCACTGATGCATATACTCCCGGTGACAAATCAGGGTTTCGCCCCGATCGCGCCTCAGTGGTTTATTCGAATATCTTAAAACAATTGTTCCCTGATGTACCGGTAATTCTTGGCGGTGTAGAAGCGTCACTGAGGCGATTCACGCATTATGATTACTGGTCGGATACATTAAAGCCATCTGTGCTCTTTGATTCAAAAGCAGATCTGCTGGTTTACGGACAAGGCATACAGCCGCTGAAGTCATTGCTGACACACTTAAAAAATGGAGGAAGTATCGAATCAGCCAAAAACATTGAACAGGTTGCATATCTTGCAGACAGCATTGACACGACAACTGCCGGAGACAGTATATTGCTCCCATCGCATGAAGATTGTCTTCGCGATAAGAACCTTTTTGCCAAAAGTTTTACCATCATCGAAACCGAATCCAACAAACTGAATGCAAAACGCCTGTTGCAGTCATGCGGCGGGAAATATATCGTGGTTAATCCACAGTTTTTGCCGATGACCAGCGCCGAACTCGACAGCGCTTACGATCTGCCATACACCCGTATGCCACATCCGCGTTATCTGAAACGGGGTACTATTCCGGCTTACGTGATGATCCGTCATTCAGTGAATACGCATACCGGATGCTTTGGAGGATGCAGTTTTTGCTCTATCTCAATGCACCAGGGGAAATATATAGCAAACCGTTCCGAAAGATCCATATTGAGTGAAACAGAACATATTGCCCACATGCCCGATTTTAAAGGGTATCTGAGCGACCTGGGCGGTCCGTCGGCCAATATGTATCACATGCAGGGTATTGATATTAATCTTTGTAAAAAATGTCAGCGGTACTCATGCATATATCCTAAAATCTGCAATAATCTGGACGATAACCACGCACCGCTTATCGAAATCTACAAAAAAGTGAGCGCTGTAAGAGGAATTAAAAAAGTTTTTATAGGCAGCGGGCTGCGCTACGACCTGTTTATCGGGCGTAAACCTGAAGAAGACACACAAAAACATTTTACTGAATACTTTAAACGGCTGGTAAAAAACCATGTGTCGGGGCGGCTGAAGGTGGCGCCCGAGCATACATCCAACAAGGTGCTGACCATGATGCGTAAGCCGTCGTTTGCGCTGTATGAACAAATGAAAAAGGAGTTCAACAAGATTTCACAGGCGGAAGGTCTTAATCAACAGATCATTCCGTATTTTATTTCGAGCCATCCCGGCTGTACACTTGAAGATATGGCATCGTGTGCCACCGAAATAAAACGCAACGGCATACACACCGAACAGGTTCAGGACCTGACGCCTACACCCATGACGTTGTCTTCTGTAATGTATTACACCGGCACCGATCCTTACACCGGTAAATCACTATTTGTGGCACGCCATACTGAAGACAAGCGGAAGCAGAAACTTTTATTTTTCTGGTACAAAAAAGAATACCGGCAGGAAATAATAAGGATTTTAAAACAAAACGGTCTGAACCGGTTTATTGACAAGTTGTTTTGAAAAAAGCACCATATTCTGGTTATAAGTGCTGCAAGCGCGCTCGTGCCAGTAAATCAACTATAATGAAATTTTATATGAAAAATTGTATTTTTGTTCATTAATTATTAGTTTTTTGAACCCAAAATAAACACCAAGGAATCCGGGCTTTTAGTGTGGCTGCTATTGCAAACCATTCCGGGCAACAACGATAACAAATGAAGAGCATTTTTATAATTATACTGAAACTTGTATTGATAATATTGTTTTTAATTTGTCTTCTTGATATGCCCTATGGTTATTACCAGTTTACCCGGTTTACAGGCATGGCAGGGTTTATACTACTCGGTTATTTTGACGCTAAAAAAGAGAATAAAGCATTATTTGTTGTGTGGATTTGCTCTGCTATTCTTATTAATCCAATAATTAAAATTGCACTTGGAAGAATTATCTGGAATATTATGGATGTAATTTGGGCAGTATTATTAATTTTTACGTTAATTTATGACTTTATTAGCAGGAAAAAATAATAATAATTGGGATAACTTTATCGAAGATTATGGAAAACAATTTGAGGATGTTAAAAATATTTTAAAGTATAGCCACACTTATCCGGAGGTCATTGCTCTGTCAGAAATATTCGGTTCCATAAATGACGATTTAACAGCAAATCAAAAAGAATGGGTATGGTTGAATTCTAAATTCACGCACCAGGAAGAAATCGATTTTTTCAGACCTCATTGGGTACCGCTTTATGGTCGGCAAGGTATCTATGATTATTTTATTGACTTGTCACACGAACGATACATGGTAACTGGCGCCACATATATCAATTGTGTAGATCCATATTATTGGTATAAAGCCGATCTATTTAACCTTAAAGATTTTATACTACAGTTAGATAATGAAACTTTTGATTTTAAAGGATTTTTCGAATATCAGCAAAACTTTTATGGAAGAAAATTTGAGTTAATCATTAAGGAAGAAAATGAAAGAGATTTAGAGGACGCTTCAGATGAATAAAAACTGCATGAACAATCATGCAGGAAAATCAACCCGGGTTTCAAGTTTTAGAAATTGTTTTGATTTTATCTTTTCATATCTTTATGCGTCTTTTTTGCTGCAACTTCGTTAGATTTTTCGACATAGGATAAACTATGTCTGCAAAATCTGCCTCGTTTCGCTAAAAAAATCCATCATAAATCTTATGTAACAAAAAATCAAAACAGTTTCTTATTTCAAAATGTCCATATAATCCTGATGTTATATTTTTTTATATTTTAGGCGATATTTTATATCATGGTAACTATGGAAAAAGAAAAATCTCTCTATATCTGAAATCATGTTCTTATAGACATTAAATTATATTATGGCAAAAATATATCATTCCGGGACTCCATGAAAAAAAACAGACTTATACCGGCAATTGTCTGGGCGCTGATACCTGCACTGTTCATCTTTCTCACACTGAACAGGCATTCCAGGACAGGAATCTTAAATTATCATAGTGAAATATTTGCCGATAAGGCCGGATATTATGTATATCTGCCCGCAACATTCATTTATCATTTCAATGTTTCTTCATTTCCTGATTCCATTGCAGATAAGACGGGCAATGGCTTTTCCCTTGATACTGTGAATAATATTATCAGAACAAAATATCCTTATGGTGTAGCGCTATTACAGACTCCATTTTTTTTATCAGCCCATTGGCTGGCGAAACCATTAGGTTTTGAAAACAACGGCTTTTCCCTGCCTTACAACCGTTCAGTTGATATTGCGGGAGTTTTTTATTTTCTTGCGGGTTTGTACTTTTTATGGAGGTTTCTTACAAAATACCACAGCAAAAGACTCAGTTTTTTCACTCTTTTTTTCACGATCACGGCCACAAACTTATATTACTATGCTATTGATGAAACCGGGATGTCGCACATTTATTCATTTGCAATCTTCTCGGCCTTACTATGGATGTTTGAAATTTTTGATATAAAAAAAACCGTTCATATTCTGAATATCACCGTATTGATAGCCTTGCTGTTCACGGTGAGGCCGATCAATATAATTTTTATTTTAGGTCTTGCTTCAATAAAAATAAAATATATTATAGAGATAATCCAAAAAGGATTCAGACAGATTCATACGACTTATACCATACTTGCAGTAATTCCAGCTATATTAATTGTTGCGGCACAATTTACATATTGGAAATATATATCAGGAAGTCTTTTTCCCAATCCATACCCAGGAGAATCATTTACTTTTGCAGCATCGCCTCAACTGTTCAAGATATGGTTTTCAACAAATAACGGGCTTTTCATATACACCCCTGCCTGGTTCCTTATAATATCAGGGATGCTGGTCATGATTTTCAGTAAAAACTACCGGGGATGGATCTATCTCGGCTTTTTTCTCTTTTTAAGTTACGTATTATCATCCTGGTGGAACTGGTGGCTTGGTTGCAGTTTCGGGCACCGCGGCTATGTTGAATATCTGACTGTTTTCGTTATCCCCGCTGTTTTTTTATGGAATAAATTATCAGGAAACAGATTGTTGCAATTTCTGATTATTACATTATTGGTCATTTTCTCCATATATAATTTGCAGCTGACTTATGTATGGGATGGTTGCTGGTATGGCAATACCTGGGATTTCAGGATGCTTTGGAATAAGTTTCTTTCTGCATTTTAAACTGCAGTTTTTCTTTTACAAATTCCAATACCATTGAAGAAACTTTTCTGTTCATATAAACAGTTATTCGACTTTGCCTGAGTTTTATAAAAGATATTAAATGTTAATTGTTAAAAATTAATTCAGTTTTATTTTTTTTTATTCAATTATGTAATTATTTTTGTCAAAAATTAGTATTAATAATTTTAAAAAACAGAAACTATGAAAAGAGTACTATTAGTGTTGCTGGTTGCATTAATTGCATTTCCGGCATTACAATCATGTAAAAAAGGAGCCAATGACCCTGCGTTATCCTTTGCATCAAGAAATGCAAGAATAACAGCAAAATGGAAATTAACAAAAATTGAATCCACAAGAACTGTTGTTGTTTCCGGAACCACCAACAACATTACTGCTGCTTATGATGGTTCCGTATTGACTATTACTTCGTCATTATGGGGCTCAACAACGGCTACGGGATCTTATGAAATGACCATTGAAAAAAGCGGAAAAATGTCATGGAATGAAACATATACCTCTGGTAGCCCGGCGGTGACGGATGTTCAATCTGCAACAGGTGACTGGGAATGGCTTGACAGTGATAAAAATAAACTTTTTGTTATTCTGGTCGGAGGCGATCATTTGTTTGAAGGCGGACTCTGCCGTATAGACAGACTGGCATCAAAAGAACTTGTTATCATTAACGAAGGTAGTGCTAACGATAATGGTGACACAGATGTCTGGAACTATAAATTCACTTTTGAAAAACAATAGACCGTATGAAAAGATTATTATTTGTGTTTTTGATTGCAATAATTGCATTTCCGGCACTGCAATCATGTAAAAAAGGAGCTAATGATCCCGGACTTTCTTTCGCTTCAAGAAATGCAAGAATAACAGCAAAATGGAAGTTGAAAAAAATAGAAGGGACAGCAACTTATGTTAATTCGGGAACTACCAATAATGTTACTATTGCTTATGATGGATCTGTAGGAACCTCCACGTCATCATTGTATGGGTCTCAAACCGCAACAGGATCATACGAAATGACGATTGAAAAAAAAGGATACATGTCATGGAATGAAACGTTTACCACCGGAACTCCTTCTGTTACAGATGTGCAATCAGAATCCGGGAGTTGGCAATGGCTTGATACTGATAAAAATAAGCTATTCGTAATTCTAATAGGCGGAAATCATTTTTTCACAGGAGGCGCATGCCGGATCGACAGACTTGCAGGGAAAGAACTTGTTATCATTGACGAAAATTCTGAAAACGATAATGGTGACACAGGGGTTTGGAACATTAAATACACCTTTGAAAAACAATAAACCGTTATTGTAGATTATTCTTTGTCGAATTTCATTACACTATAAACCCCGGAAGTTTCAGCTTCCGGGGTTTTTTAATTTTTAGTTTTGGCATAATGGACAAAAATAATGGTAAAAACTTGTAACTGCTTTTATATTAGAACTTTGGAGTAAATAAAAGGTTCTGAATAATAAAAGCCTGCATTTGGTCATATAGTAATAAATGAATGTGCTGATAGTTCGTGTTCATTGAGTTTTACGAAGCAAAAACGCATTACAAATCCTTACTTTGGTACGATACAATTGTTATATGATTATTCTGAAGATCATATCCCTGCTTCAATTTCAGAACAAAAACGGTCGTAATGAGGCCAAACATGCTACGGACTTATGTGTATTTTGCATGGCAGGTATAATTAAAGCATACCAGGAAGGATGAAAATTCTGACGGTAATTGGTATCATTTATGACCCATGGCAATAAGTTTATCCTGCCGGAGGCAAGAATGCAGTTTTAGTTGCATTAGTTTTCGGCCATGCGCCTGCTGACTTGGTCTATTATTTCATCTTACAATGGCTGTAATAAAGTCCTGCTAAAGTGAACAACCTCCCAATGGCAGGCGGCATACACTATCAATGGCTTCACGCAAAAAATGTTTTTTAAGAGCTCATTACTATTACAATAATAAAAAATTCATTTTTGATTATTGTCATTGTGCGATGCTTGAATTACTGAATATTCCATAAAAAAAGAGGCTGTCTTAATGACAACCTCTTCTCTTAATGATTAAATCCTTCTCTTTCTATCGCGCAACAGTTATTTTTTCTGTTTTTACCATATTTACGTTGGCTGTTTCAATTTGATATTTGATGAAATATATGCCTGAGTTTAATTCACTAACATTGATCTCCTGAATATTTTCGCTATTTGCAGAAAAAGTATTGCTGAATGATTGTACTTCATCACCCATCAAATTATACACTCCTAATGTAATCTTACCATTTTCCGGCACACTGTATTTAACATTGACATTTCCTTTGGCAATGGTAGGATAAATTTCCACTGCAGGATTTTTAACTGAATTATCTTCAATACCGGTCGAAACACCACAGATCTGGCCATTCGTATAGGTAACCGTATATTCATTATAATTCGTATCAGCAACCAATCTGGGTGTTGGAGCATCGATCCATGATAAATTCGAACAAGCTCCGGTAGCGCTGATATATGTAAAATTTAGTTTACATAAAACTCCATTTATTGCAACAGGAGTATCTCCCCACACAAAAGTGATTTTTCCAGGTGTCGGCGATTGAATTCCAACACCAGAAACTCCTGCATACCAGTTTGTACAACCTGTACCCGGATCAAAAGTAAGAACTGCAGGATCAAACTCAATTGTCCACTGTAATGCAGTAACCGATTGACCGAAACCTGTCATACCCAAATCCACCTGAACTGCACCCGGTGCAACATTTGATAAAGATCCCAGGGTACATGTCTGCGAATAGGAAGTCATCCCAATCAGCATTATAAAAACCATAAGTAAATTTTTTCTTTTCATAATTAAATTTTTTTGTGATTAACTATTATTTTTTGTTTTTATTCAATTAGTTTCAAAATTAAACATTTTTTTTAATAAAAATTCAAAATTAAAAAAAAACTGCAAACATTTCGTCTGCAAATTTATTAATATTTCAGACAGTCGTATCTTTTTAAAAAATTATTTTTTATTCATAGCTGATTTCTTTTCGGTTTTGGCAGAATAAGAAGGTTTTATTAATATTTTTGTTTATATGAATAATTACTTCAGGTTCAAGCAAGGTAGCCGGATTTATATATCACTGGTAATTATATTAATTATTACCGGGTTTATTTATTCTAAATCAGTTTCATTTGGCCTGGTCAATTGGGATGATGAGCAGAATATCAGAAATGACATTCATTATACAAATCTCGATATTAACAATTTAAAATATCATTATCATCATGCCAGGTACAAAGCTTTAGCAATATGGAGTCTAATGGTTGACAGAGAATTATTCACCCAAAATGCGGGTAAAAATTCTATTCTGGATACAAGAGGATTTCACATACATAACATTTTCCTGCACCTGATCAATATTATAATGGTTTTCTTAATTTTTAGGCGAATAACAAAGAATGAAATAATTACTTTGACTGTCGTGGCATTGTTTGCTTTACATCCGGTTTTTATCGAACCGGTAGCCTGGGTGACCGGACGTAAAGACCTGCTATTTTTACTTTTCTCACTATTATCATTGTGGTTATACAGTAAATACTTATCAAATAAAGCTTATATAGGTTGGCTTGTAGCAGTTGCTTTGTTTGCATATCTGGCAAGCCTTGCTAAAATCCATGCATTTACCCTTCCCATACTGATGCTTATTCTTGACTGGTACACTAAAAGGAAAATATCTTCAGCATTGATACTTGAAAAAATGATGTTATTTTTTCTAATTGCTGACTTATGGATTATTTTCTTTCTACTGCTTTTCATCTACCTCATCATTTTTCTATTTAAGACCTACAACATAAATAAATGGAATATTCCCCCGACCTTTTTATTCTGGTATCTGTTGATATTTTTATTTTTTATTTTCGGATTTTCAACAAGATTTTTCACATTAAAGGAACCTGATTTTTGGATTCCGCTCATAGCATTGGTTATCTATATCATAATATTTGCGTATGTTTTGAAAAATAAATCAAAACTGATTACAAAACTTTCCAAGATAAAAATTTCAAAAAGGATTTTGTTAGTAGTTGCTCCAGCTATTGTTTTACTTTCCGAACTATATATTAAAAAAATACCATATGATTTCACATGGTTTCATTTATGGAATAATCATCCTGATATTTCCAATTATTTCTCACTTTATGAACGCCTTATCTTAGCCCCCAATACCCTTATTTACTATGTTTCACGTTTTTTCCTGATACTTGCGCAGAATCCCATGGTTTCGTACCCTGCGCGTAATCCCGATGGAGGATTGCCGGCAGCAATGATACTATCTGCTATAATTGTTTACATCATTTTTGTCTTCGGTTTTTTTCTTTTTTTCACATACATAAGAAAAAACAGACTAGTAATCTTTGGCTTATTATGGTTTTTGGCAAGCATAAGTATAGTATTGCAAATCATTCCCATTGAAGGACGAGTGCTTGCTGCTGACCGTTACGCTTATCCATCTTATATCGGTCTGTTTATCATTTTCGGTTCAGTAATTGAATTCCTCATAAAAAAAATAAACAAAGCCATTGTTTTAGCAGGCATGGCCTGCATTTGTATCATTCTCAGTATTAAAACGTATTATGATACTGACACCTGGAAAAACTCAAAAAGCCTCTGGGAAAAAGCACTAATGGCTGACCCTGAAAACCATTATGCGATGTACAGTTTAGGTATGGCGCTTTTTGAAGAAGATAATAGAAGTCAGGAAGCACTAAAATACCTTAACAAAGCAATACAATTAAAAGAGGATTTTCAATATTACAACAACCGCGGACGTATCCGTTATGCTTTGCATGATTTTTACGGTGCATTAGCAGACATAAACAAATCCATTTCTCTGGACAGCAACAACTTTGCTGCATACAACAACCGTGGCATTTTGCAGCAACAATCCGGTAATTTTAAAAAAGCTCTTTCCGATTTTAATAAAGCTATCCGGCTTAAATCCGATTTTAAGCAAGCTATTAATAACCGTCACAAAATTATTAAACTAATCGCCATTGACAGTTTGGTCAGTAACAACCTTTATATACCGCCCGAAAATCATTCTGAAGTAAAAGAAACAATAAACCAAATAGCACAGATTTATATTAACAGAAAAGAATTTGATAAGGCTGCTCAATATTTGTTAAAAGAAATAAGTTTAGAACCTGATGATCCGATTTTATATGAAAAACTAGCAGTTCTTTATCAGTATAACCGAAACTATGAAAAGTCATTGGAAATATATAACACAGGTTTATCTTTTTTGCCCGGCAACCCTCCTGGGTTTGACACTTGAACCGCCCATACCCCTCTGAAACCCTTATTCAGCAAGGGATGTTGTTTTAAAATTCAAAAAATGTAGTGCGAAAACTATTTTGTATTTTCTGTTTTCTATATTATATTT
>Ga0209717_1005236_pt1 | contig 10347 bp, 3 predicted proteins | sample AD_UKC048_MetaG_FD_184418 | JGI IMG/M metagenome (GOLD analysis project Ga0209717, IMG submission 184418) | Active sludge microbial communities of municipal wastewater-treating anaerobic digesters from USA - AD_UKC048_MetaG (SPAdes) (version 2) | ecosystem: Engineered > Bioreactor > Anaerobic >... | reverse complement strand
CATGGCCGACGCCGGCTGCCAGTGCGTGTACGTCGTCGATTCGGCCGGCGCGTTGCTGCCGGACATGGTCCGCGACCGGGTGCAGGCGCTGGTGGCCGAGCTCGGCGACGACGCGCAGGTCGGCTTCCACGGTCACCAGAACCTGTCGCTGGGCGTGGCCAACTCGATCGTCGCCTACGAGAACGGGGCCCGGCAGATCGACGGCACGCTGTGCGCGCTGGGGGCCGGTGCGGGCAACTCGCCGACCGAGATCCTGGCGACGGTCTTCGACGTCATGGGCGTGCCGACCGGGGTCGACGCGGCCAAGGTCCTGGACGCCGCCGAGGACATTGTCAAGCCGATGATCACCCGCATGCCCGTCGCCGACCGAGCCTCAATCGTGCAGGGGCGCTACGGTGTTTACAATTCATTCCTTTTGCACGCCGAACGTGCAGCGGACCGATACGGTGTGTCTTCTCACGAAATACTCCGAAAGGTCGGCGAGGCTGGTTACGTCGGCGGACAGGAGGACATGATCATCGATGTCGCCATCGGGCTCGCGGCGCAGCGAACCGGTTGACCTGACCCGACACCTGGCTAGGAGAACGCCGTTGACCAAGTACGTGTACGACTTCACCGAGGGCGACAAGGATCAGAAGGACCTGCTCGGCGGCAAGGGCGCGAACCTCGCCGAGATGACCAAGCTCGGCCTGCCGGTACCCCCCGGCTTCACCATCACCACCGAGGCCTGTCGCGAGTACCTCTCGATCGGCACCGAGCCCGGTGATCTGCGGGTGCAGGTCACCATGGCGCTGCGTCACCTGGAGGACAAGACCGGTCGCCGGCTGGGCGACCGGCACGATCCGCTGCTGGTCAGCGTCCGGTCCGGGGCGAAGTTCTCCATGCCCGGCATGATGGAAACCGTCCTGAACATCGGCCTCAACGACGCCAGCGTCAAGGGCATGGCCGAGGAGTCCGGCGACGAGCGGTTCGCCTGGGACTCCTACCGCCGGTTGCTGCAGATGTTCGGCAAGACCGTGCTCGACATTCCCGGTGAGGTGTTCGCCGACGCCCTGGACAAGGCCAAGGCGACCCGCGGGCTGGCCAACGACCTCGAGCTCGGCGTCGAGGATCTCAAGGAACTGGTCACCGAGTTCAAGGGCTTCATCGTCGAGCACTCCGGTGTCGATTTCCCGCAGCATCCGCGCGAGCAGCTGGACATGGCCATCCGCGCGGTCTTCAACTCCTGGAACACCGACCGGGCGCGGCTCTACCGGCGCCGGGAGCGGATCTCGCAGGACCTGGGCACCGCCGTCAACATCTGCACCATGGTCTTCGGCAACCTGGGCGAGACCAGCGGCACCGGCGTCGCGTTCACCCGTGACCCGGCGTCCGGCAAGACCGGCGCCTACGGCGACTACCTGCCCAACGCGCAGGGCGAGGACGTCGTGGCCGGCATCCGCAACACGCTGTCGCTGGACGACCTGAAGAACCTCGATCCCGACTCGCACCGCCAGCTGCTGCGGGTGATGCGCCGGCTGGAGACCCACTACCGGGACCTGTGCGACATCGAGTTCACCATCGAGCGCGGCAAGCTGTGGATGCTGCAGACCCGGGTCGGCAAGCGCACCCCGGCCGCGGCGTTCCGGATCGCCGCGCAGCTGGTCGACGAGAACCTGATCACCATGGACGAGGCGCTGGCCCGGGTGACCGGTGCCCAGCTCGCGCTGCTGATGTTCCCGCAGTTCGACCGGTCCGCCGAGCGCGTGCTGCTGACCAAGGGCATGGCCGCCTCGCCCGGCGCCGCGGTCGGCCGGGCGGTCTTCGACTCGCCGACCGCCCAGGAGTGGGCGGCCCGCGGCGAGCAGGTCGTCCTGGTCCGTCGGGAGACCAACCCGGACGACCTGGGCGGCATGATCGCGGCCAACGGCATCCTCACCCAGCGGGGCGGCAAGACCTCACACGCAGCGGTCGTGGCTCGCGGGATGGGCAAGACCTGTGTCTGCGGGGCCGAGCAGCTCGACATCGACGTGGTCGCCAAGCGGCTGACCCTCGGCTCGACGACCATCAGCGAGGGCGACGAGATCAGCATCGACGGCACCACGGGCGAGGTGTTCGCCGGTGCGATGCCGGTGGTGCCCTCGCCGGTGGCGACCTACATCGAGAACGGCCTGGAGTCGGCCCTGGCCGACGCCGACGCCGAGACCGCCGACCTGGTCAAGGCGGTGGACCGGGTGCTCTCGCACGCCGACGCGGTCCGCCGGCTGGCCGTGCGAGCCAACGCCGACACCCACGAGGATGCGGCCCGGGCCCGTTCGCTGGGGGCTCAGGGCATCGGCCTGTGCCGGACCGAGCACATGTTCCTGGGCGATCGCCGGTCGTTGATCGAGCGCGTCATCCTGGCCCACTCCGGCGACGAGCGCGACGCCGCCCTGGAGGCGTTGCTTCCGTTGCAGCGCGAGGACTTCCGGGAGCTGCTGCGGGCCATGGACGGGCTGCCGGTCACCATCCGGCTGCTCGACCCGCCGCTGCACGAATTCCTGCCCGACCGCACCGAGCTCGCGGTCAAGGTGGCGGTGGCCGAGGCGACCGGGCAGACCGGCGATGACGTCGAGGCCGACCGCAAGCTGTTGCACGCGGTCGAGCGGATGCACGAATCCAACCCGATGCTGGGTCTGCGCGGCGTCCGGCTCGGACTGGTCGTGCCCGGCCTGTTCGGCCTGCAGGTCCGCGCGATCGCCGAAGCGGCGTGCGACCTGGTGCTGGATGGGCACGACCCCCGGGTCGAGATCATGGTGCCGCTGGTCGGGTCGGTCCGCGAGCTGCACATCATCCGGGACGAGGCCGAGGCGATCCTGGCCGAGGTGACCCAGGCCCGCGGCGTGGTGCTGGGCGCGTCCGCCCCGCGTGGCCAGCAGAGCCTGTCCGTACCGATCGGCACGATGGTCGAACTGCCGCGGGCCGCGCTCACCGCGCACCGCATCGCCGACGAGGCCGACTTCTTCTCCTTCGGCACCAACGACCTGACCCAGACCACCTGGGGCTTCTCCCGGGACGACGTCGAGGCCGAGCTGTTCGTCAAGTACCTGGAGAAGGGCGTGTTCACCATCTCCCCGTTCGAGACGATCGACGCGGACGGCGTCGGCCGGCTCGTGGAGATCGCGGTGAAGGAAGGCCGCGCGACCAAGCCGGGCATCAAGCTCGGGGTCTGCGGCGAGCACGGTGGCGACCCCGAGTCGATCCACTTCTTCCACAACGCCGGCCTGGACTACGTCTCCTGCTCGCCCTTCCGGGTGCCCGTCGCCCGGCTGGAGGCCGGCCGCGCCTCAGTGATCTGACCAGTGAACTGACAGTGATCTGACAGTGATCTGACCAGTGATCTAGACAGTTCGACCCAGCGCATCGCCATCGATCCCCGGGGACCGCAACACGCGGTCACCGGGGATCGCTGTCTGTCACCCGTCGCGCGATGATGATGGCCCAGCCATCGGCGGCCACGGCAAAGGAGCAGCGATGAGCACGAGTCGGACTCGCACAGCAGCGGCGGCCCCGGTGGCGGTGACGTCGGTGTTGGTGCTGGCGCTGCTGTCCGGGTGCGGATCGAGTGGGTCCACAGCCGGGACCAGCGCCGCCGCGAGCAGTAGTGCCGCCTCGGTCGCGTCCAGCTCACCCGCGACCCGCGGGTCGGCCTCGACCGGCGGGTCCGGCTCGGCCACCGCGTCCAGTCCCACGGCGGCCAGTCCCACGGCGGCAAGTTCCGGCGCGGCCTCGGCGGGGGCGACCGCCGAGCAGGAGCAGTACTGCGGGACGTCCGGGGGGCAGGTCCAGACCCGGGCGCCGTACTGGAACACCAATGGCAGCCAGAACCAGTGGCTGGCGCTGGGCGGGTCCGCGACCATGTGCCGGTTCCAGGCCGACGACGAGGCCAAGTCCCGGATCTATGTCGACCTGACCACGCTGTCCTCGACCGAACCGACGCTGGCCGGGCTGGCCTACCTGTCCAAGGTGCCGATGCCCGCATCCACCGGGGGCGGGAACCCGGCCACCGGCTACTGCAGCAAGGAGCTGAACGGTTCGTCCACCTTCGGCGGTGGCGTGAGCGCGTCCGGCGGCGGATGGGTCGCCCAGCAGGACCCGGACGACGTGGTCGTTTCTTTGTGTGTGTTCCCGGACGGCTCGTTCATCGACGAGTGGGGACTGGCCTACCACTCGGCCGGTGAGGTGCGCGGGCAGGACCTGACCACGGTGATGCGCTACCAACCGTCCGGATCGTTGCCGCCGGTATTCCCGTCCGGCTCCGCGCAGCCGACGTCCTAGCCCGCCGAGCAGGCGCGGCCACGAGCGCTCCCGGAGCGACGAGCGGCCGGCAGGTTGCCTGCCGGGTCAAGATCCACTGCGTGGCGTGCATCACGAGAGCTGAACGGGCGCCGGGACTTCCGATGGTCACCAGCACCTCCGCAGATGCCGTACAGTTGTCGACGGCCGTGCGGGACTGGCCGGCGGGACGCAGGATCCGAGAGGGTCCGCTCCAGAGCCGGACAGATTCACTCGAAAGAGCGACTTGACAGGCCAGGATGGACCCGGTAACGTTTATCGGGTTGCCCCCAAGCAGATCGAAAGGTCTGGGCGGGTGTGTGTCCGTTCTTTGAGAACTCAACAGCGTACCGATAGTCAGTGCCAAATGTTTTTGTTTGGTGTTGTTTGCCGGATTGTCTGCCCTGCTTTGTGGGGTGGGTGGTTTGGTGTTGGATTTTGAATGGGTCAGTTTGGCTCGTTTGGGGTTCAGGTTTTCTCTTTGTTGACTGTGGCCCTTTTGGGGTCTGGTTATATGCATTCGATGGAGAGTTTGATCCTGGCTCAGGACGAACGCTGGCGGCGTGCTTAACACATGCAAGTCGAACGGAAAGGCCCTTCGGGGTACTCGAGTGGCGAACGGGTGAGTAACACGTGGGTAACCTGCCCTCAGCTTCGGGATAACTCCGGGAAACCGGGGCTAATACCGGATATTCATTGTCTGCCGCATGGTGGGTGGTGGAAAGTTTTTTCGGCTGGGGATGGGCCCGCGGCCTATCAGCTTGTTGGTGGGGTGATGGCCTACCAAGGCGTCGACGGGTAGCCGGCCTGAGAGGGCGACCGGCCACACTGGGACTGAGACACGGCCCAGACTCCTACGGGAGGCAGCAGTGGGGAATATTGCGCAATGGGCGGAAGCCTGACGCAGCGACGCCGCGTGAGGGATGACGGCCTTCGGGTTGTAAACCTCTTTCAGCAGGGACGAATGTAGACGGTACCTGTAGAAGAAGCACCGGCCAACTACGTGCCAGCAGCCGCGGTAATACGTAGGGTGCGAGCGTTGTCCGGAATTATTGGGCGTAAAGAGCTCGTAGGCGGTCTGTCGCGTCGAATGTGAAAACCCGGGGCTCAACTCCGGGCTTGCATTCGATACGGGCAGGCTAGAGTTCGGTAGGGGAGTCTGGAATTCCTGGTGTAGCGGTGAAATGCGCAGATATCAGGAGGAACACCGGTGGCGAAGGCGGGACTCTGGGCCGATACTGACGCTGAGGAGCGAAAGCGTGGGGAGCGAACAGGATTAGATACCCTGGTAGTCCACGCCGTAAACGTTGGGCGCTAGGTGTGGGGGTCCTTCCACGATCTCCGTGCCGCAGCTAACGCATTAAGCGCCCCGCCTGGGGAGTACGGCCGCAAGGCTAAAACTCAAAGGAATTGACGGGGGCCCGCACAAGCGGCGGAGCATGCGGATTAATTCGATGCAACGCGAAGAACCTTACCAAGGCTTGACATGCACGGGAAAGTTCCAGAGATGGTTCCCCCGCAAGGTCCGTGCACAGGTGGTGCATGGTTGTCGTCAGCTCGTGTCGTGAGATGTTGGGTTAAGTCCCGCAACGAGCGCAACCCTTGTCTTATGTTGCCAGCACGTGATGGTGGGGACTCATAGGAGACTGCCGGGGTCAACTCGGAGGAAGGTGGGGATGACGTCAAATCATCATGCCCCTTATGTCTTGGGCTTCACGCATGCTACAATGGCCGGTACAAAGGGCTGCGAAACCGTGAGGTGGAGCGAATCCCAAAAAGCCGGTCTCAGTTCGGATTGGGGTCTGCAACTCGACCCCATGAAGTCGGAGTCGCTAGTAATCGCAGATCAGCAACGCTGCGGTGAATACGTTCCCGGGCCTTGTACACACCGCCCGTCACGTCACGAAAGTCGGTAACACCCGAAGCCAGTGGCTCAACCCCCTTGTGGGGAGGGAGCTGTCGAAGGTGGGATCGGCGATTGGGACGAAGTCGTAACAAGGTAGCCGTACCGGAAGGTGCGGCTGGATCACCTCCTTTCTAAGGAGCAAGTGGCCATGGTTTCCTGCTGTGTGGTGGGAGATGTCGTGGTTCATTGTGTGTCGTTTCGCAGGCGTTTGTTCTGTGGCGGCCGCTCATGGGTGGAACACTGACTATGCGGTTCATTGATGGTCTTGTCGTGGTTAGTACTGCTGTCTTGCTCCTTGTGGGGGGTGGGGTGGTGGGAACGGGCGGTGGGGTTGTGGGTGGGTCGTGGGTGCGCTGTTGGGTCCTGAGGGAACGGGCTTTGCTTGTTTCTTCTCCGGATCAGTGAGTGTCATACCGCTGCGCGTTGTTGTGGTGGGTGGGCTGGTGGTGCTGGTTCTGGGTTTGTTGTTTGAGATCTGCATAGTGGACGCGAGCATCTTTATTTTTGTGGTTTGTGTGTAAGTTTTTAAGAGCACATGGTGGATGCCTTGGCACCAGGAGCCGATGAAGGACGTGGGAGGCTGCGATAAGCCTCGGGGAGCTGTCAACCGAGCTGTGATCCGAGGATGTCCGAATGGGGAAACCCCGCACGAGTCATGTCGTGTGACCCGCACCTGAATGTATAGGGTGTGTGGAGGGAACGTGGGGAAGTGAAACATCTCAGTACCCACAGGAAGAGAAAACAATTGTGATTCCGTGAGTAGTGGCGAGCGAAAGCGGATGAGGCTAAACCGTTGGCGTGTGATACCCGGCAGGGGTTGCGTTGGCGGGGTTGTGGGGATGGTGTGTGCTGGGCCTGCCGGCCTGGCGGACAGTGATAAAAACTTGTGTTAGTCGAACGGAATTGGAAAAACCGGCCGTAGTGGGTGATAGCCCCGTAGGCGAAAACACTTGTTCTGTCTGGCATTGTTTCCCAAGTAGCAGCGAGCTCGTGAAATTCGCTGTGAATCTGGCGGGACCACCCGCTAAGCCTAAATACTCCCTGGTGACCGATAGCGGACAAGTACCGTGAGGGAAAGGTGAAAAGTACCCCGGGAGGGGAGTGAAATAGTACCTGAAACCATGTGCTTACAATCCGTCGGGGCTGAGTCCTTGTGGCTTGGTGACGGCGTGCCTTTTGAAGAATGAGCCTGCGAGTTAGTGGTGTGTGGCTTGGTTAACCTGTGTGGGGTAGCCGTAGCGAAAGCGAGTCCGAATAGGGCGTTGTGGTCGCATGCTCTAGACCCGAAGCGAAGTGATCTACCCATGGCCAGGATGAAGCGACGGTAAGACGTCGTGGAGGTCCGAACCCACCAGGGTTGAAAACCTGGGGGATGAGCTGTGGGTAGGGGTGAAAGGCCAATCAAACTTCGTGATAGCTGGTTCTCCCCGAAATGCATTTAGGTGCAGCGTTGCGTGTTTCTTTCCGGAGGTAGAGCACTGGATGGTCTAGGGGGCCTACAAGCTTACCGAAATCAACCAAACTCCGAATGCCGGGAAGTGAAGCGTGGCAGTGAGACTGTGGGGGCTAAGCTTCATAGTCGAGAGGGAAACAGCCCAGATCGCCGGTTAAGGCCCCTAAGCGTGTGCTAAGTGGGAAAGGATGTGGGATTGCCCAGACAACCAGGAGGTTGGCTTAGAAGCAGCCATCCTTTAAAGAGTGCGTAATAGCTCACTGGTCAAGTGGTTCCGCGCCGACAATGTAGCGGGGCTCAAGCACATCGCCGAAACCGCGGCATCTCACCTTCAGTGGTGGGTTGGGTAGGGGAGCGTCGTGTGGGCGGTGAAGCGGCGGAGTGATCCAGTCGTGGAGGCCACGCGAGTGAGAATGCAGGCATGAGTAGCGAATGAGGAGTGAGAACCTCCTCCACCGATTGACCAAGGGTTCCTGGGCCAGGTTCATCCGCCCAGGGTGAGTCGGGACCTAAGGCGAGGCCGACAGGCGTAGTCGATGGACAACGGGTTGATATTCCCGTACCCGTGATGGAGCGCCAATGACGAGGCCGGTGATGCTGACCGCCCGAACCATGGCCCGACTTCGGTTGGGTTTGTGGGGAGCGCGGGACCCTATCCGGTAGTAGTCAAGCGATGGGGTGACACAGGAAGGTAGCGTCGCCAGTGAGTGGTAGTACTGGTGTAAGGGTGTAGGTAGCGTGGGTAGGTAAATCCGTCTGCGTGTTGATCTGAGACCTGATGCATAGCCGATTGAGGCGAAGTAGCGTGATCCTATGCTGTCGAGAAAAGCCTCTAGCGAGCTCCGAGCGGCCCGTACCCCAAACCGACACAGGTGGTCAGGTAGAGAATACCGAGGTGATCGAGCGAACTATGGTTAAGGAACTCGGCAAAATACCCCCGTAACTTCGGGAGAAGGGGGACCGAGGTGTGTGAAGCCCCTTGCGGGCTAGCACGTTTTGGTCGCAGAGACCAGGGAGAAGCGACTGTTTACTAAAAACACAGGTCCATGCGAAGTCGTAAGACGAGGTATATGGACTGACGCCTGCCCGGTGCTGGAAGGTTAAGAGGACCGGTTAGTCCGTAAGGGCGAAGCTGAGAATTTAAGCCCCAGTAAACGGCGGTGGTAACTATAACCATCCTAAGGTAGCGAAATTCCTTGTCGGGTAAGTTCCGACCTGCACGAATGGCGTAACGACTTCTCTACTGTCTCAACCATAGGCTCGGCGAAATTGCATTACGAGTAAAGATGCTCGTTACGCGCGGCAGGACGGAAAGACCCCGGGACCTTTACTATAGCTTGGTATTGGTGTTCGGTTCGGCTTGTGTAGGATAGGTGGGAGACTGTGAAGTGGCCACGCCAGTGGTTGTGGAGTCGTCGTTGAAATACCACTCTGGTCGTACTGGATGTCTAACTTCGGACCGTGATCCGGTTCAGGGACAGTGCCTGGTGGGTAGTTTAACTGGGGCGGTTGCCTCCTAAAGAGTAACGGAGGCGCCCAAAGGTTCCCTCAGCCTGGTTGGCAATCAGGTGTTGAGTGTAAGTGCACAAGGGAGCTTGACTGTGAGACAGGCGTGTCGAGCAGGGACGTAAGTCGGGACTAGTGATCCGGCACCTCCGAGTGGAAGGGGTGTCGCTCAACGGATAAAAGGTACCCCGGGGATAACAGGCTGATCTTGCCCAAGAGTCCATATCGACGGCATGGTTTGGCACCTCGATGTCGGCTCGTCGCATCCTGGGGCTGGAGTAGGTCCCAAGGGTTGGGCTGTTCGCCCATTAAAGCGGCACGCGAGCTGGGTTTAGAACGTCGTGAGACAGTTCGGTCCCTATCCGCCGCGCGCGTAGGAGTCTTGCGGAAGGCTGTCCCTAGTACGAGAGGACCGGGACGGACGAACCTCTGGTGTGCCAGTTGTTCCGCCAGGAGCATGGCTGGTTGGCTACGTTCGGAAGGGATAACCGCTGAAAGCATCTAAGCGGGAAGCCTGTTCCTAGATGAGGGCTCCCACCCCTAGTGGGTTAAGGCCCCCGGTTAGACCACCGGGTTGATAGGCCGGAAGTGGAAGCATCGTAAGGTGTGGAGCTGACCGGTACTAATAGGCCGAGGACTTACCACAATTAACACCAAGACTATTGCGTGTTCGCGTCCACTGTGCAGATCTGAAACAACAAACGACCCACCCACCACTGTGGTGGTGGTGTTGGGGTTTGTGTGTTTCATAGTGTTTCGGCGGTTATAGCGTGAGGGAAACGCCCGGTCCCATTCCGAACCCGGAAGCTAAGCTTCACTGCGCCGATGGTACTGCACCTGCGAGGGTGTGGGAGAGTAGGACACCGCCGGACATACATTGCGAAAGCGGAGACCCTTCGGGGTCTCCGCTTTTGCGTTTCCATGCCTTATTGCTCGGAGTCGTCGACACTTGTCGCTGAGGGCACGTGTTCGGAAGCAATGGGCCGGCCAACGAGCCGAAGCTGGTGCCCGGCCCATCCGGCGACTCGGGCTGTGATCTCCGTGCCGACGGCCGGATAGTCCTCATCCATGGGAAGCGGCCTATGCCGGCTCTTCAGAGTTAGCAGGGCTTCGCGTGGCTGGTTGACGCCCGGGATTTCCGGGTGCAGGCGTAGCGTACCCGGCGCTTCTGGTTGTCCTGGTTGCGGAA
>Ga0209717_1005233_pt1 | contig 10350 bp, 7 predicted proteins | sample AD_UKC048_MetaG_FD_184418 | JGI IMG/M metagenome (GOLD analysis project Ga0209717, IMG submission 184418) | Active sludge microbial communities of municipal wastewater-treating anaerobic digesters from USA - AD_UKC048_MetaG (SPAdes) (version 2) | ecosystem: Engineered > Bioreactor > Anaerobic >... | reverse complement strand
CCGCTGAATGTTTGGCCTGTCCGGCTTACTGTTACAGGTGCATTGGCTGTGTAACCAACATAATACCTGGCGTTGGTCTGTGTGTAACCACAATCATTAAATACAAAAGTATAACGACCGGCGGTACTCATATTCAGACCCATATCATTACCACTGTTATAAGCAGAAATGCCATTAATTGCATTCACCGCACCCGATCCTATTCCACTAAAAGCCCATTTGTTTTGAAAAGGGTTTCCAGGTGATTGCGGGCCTGAAATAAAAAGAAATCCACCAGCACCGCCACCTGTCATATTGATGGGGGTAACATCTCCACCGGAGCTTTGTACGTTAAAGGTGGTTGCCCATTGACCTCTTCCGTCTACAGGATTACCAGATGATACAGATACCCTGCGAAAAGTTGTGGTCCGGTAGTCAGAACCATAAGGCACAGTGTTAAAACTATTAAAAGTGCCAACTACCTGCACTCGTTCGCCGCTGAAAATGTTCTGCGCCTGTACATTTTTTTGTGAAAAGAGTGCAATCGTGCACACTCCAAATAAGAGTAATAAGTTTTTCATTACTGTTGAATTTAGTTTAATAAAATATTGAGAGGTATTAATTCCAATGGAGAAATGTGCGTAACATTTGTTCATAAGCAAGCAATCAATTTTGGCAAGTAGTATAAATACAATTTTACAACACAAGTGTTGTATAGAATATAAAAAAAATTAAGTACGGAACTTTAAATGGAAGTTTTGGATAAGGTGGCGGCAGCAATCTTTTTCGCAATCGATGGCAAAAATAGCCAAAAATTTCAAATGTGTACATTTTACACAAAATATTTTTACCTATTATCTACCTATTAACAAAGTCCGGATTTATCACTCCCTTTGCAACTAGCAAACAGCTGCCTATATTTGCTCATGCTTAACATCAGTAAACGTGGCAACGAGATGCCCTCCTCCCCCATCAGGAAACTGGTTCCATTTGCAGAAGCTGCAAAAAAGAAAGGAACCACCGTATATCACCTCAATATTGGCCAGCCGGATATTGCCACACCGGAAACCATCCTGGACGCCGTGAGAAACAGTGATTTTAAAGTATTAGAATACAGTCACAGTGCAGGCAATGAAAGCTACCGCAAAAAATTGGTGGAATATTACCAGCAGGTGGGTATACAGGTTACTGCAGAACAAATTATCGTCACCACCGGTGGCAGCGAAGCCATCCTGTTTGGTTTTATGGCCTGTATGGATGCCGGGGATGAAGTGATTATACCAGAACCTTTTTATGCCAACTACAATGGCTTTGCAGTAGAAGCCGGTGTCATTGTAAAACCCATCACTTCTTCCATTGAATCAGGTTTTGCACTACCCCCAATAGAAGATTTTGAAAAAGCCATTACGCCCAAAACAAAAGCCATCGTTATCTGCAATCCCAATAACCCCACCGGTTATTTATACAGCCAGGAAGAGATGGAGGTGTTAAAACAGATCATCCTTAAGCATAACCTGTTTTTATTTGCAGATGAAGCTTACCGTGAGTTTTGCTATGAAGGCACCCATACCAGCGCCATGCACTTAACAGGCGTGGAGGAACACGTGGTATTAATGGACACCATCAGCAAAAGATACAGCGCCTGTGGCGGAAGGATCGGTGCATTTGTTACCAAAAACCAGGACCTCCTGAATGCCGCCATGAAATTTGCCCAGGCCAGGTTGAGCCCACCCAGCTTTGCACAAATTTTAGGTGAGGCAGCGGTAGATCTTCCAGCCAATTATTTTGATACCACCAAAGCAGAGTATAAGAAAAGAAGGGATACCATTGTATCAAGACTGAACGCAATGGAAGGCGTATTTTGTCCCAACCCCGGCGGCGCATTTTATGCAATGGCCAAACTACCCATTGATGATTCGGATACATTTTGCCAATGGCTGCTCGAATCTTTTTCACACAACAATCAAACAGTGATGCTGGCACCCGCTACCGGATTTTACAGCACACCCGGCTTAGGCAAACAGGAAGTTAGACTAGCCTATGTATTAAATGTGGAGCGTATCAATAAAGCGATGGATTGCCTGGAGGTGGCTTTGAAGGAATATCCTGGGAGGAGCTAAGAGGATAAAGAGAGAAGGAGGGCAAAGAAGCAAGGAGGAAAGAGGGCTAAAAGATAAAAGAAGAAAAAAAGGCAAGCAAGCAAAAAGTAAATATGCAAAAAGAGTAAGGAGGCTAAGTGACAAACCAGCATAGCGCAACTGATTCATTGGGGGCATTGATGTAAGGAATCAAACCAGGAGGCTAATAAAATTAAAATAATCAGTAAGCAGGTGACATGTTATAGTGTCCTTCCTTTGTAAGCTTCTTCTCTTTTTTATACTTATAGCAATTATAATTCATAAATTAGCCGCCAATAAATCAAAACTGACAAACATGAGAAAATGCTTCACCAGCTTTATTGCTGTGATGATTTGCACGTTGTGCACCTACGCTCAAAAAACCATCAAAGGAAAAGTAACCGACCGTAACGGCCAGCCATTGGAAAATGTAACCGTAAGGGAAAAAGGTGGAACCGGCGGTACAACAACCGACAGGGATGGTAACTATAGCCTTACCGTAAGCAATCCAGAAACAACAATTCTATTTAGTGGTGCCGGTCTTGCCGGGCAGGAAGTGCCAGCTGCCGGCGGGTATGCAGATGTTTCTATGACTACTTCCACCATATTATTAGGTGCAGTTGAAATAGTTGGCTCCCGTAGTTTAAAACGCTCGGCCACTGAAACGGCCGTTCCTATTGATATCATTCCTGTTTCCAGGGTAGTCAACACCGTTGGACAGGTTGACCTGAACCAGATATTGCAGTACGTTGCTCCTTCCTTTAACAGCAACAGGCAAAGCGGCAGTGATGGTGCTGATCATATTGACCCGGCATCCCTGAGAGGGCTGGGGCCAGATCAAACCCTCGTACTGGTAAATGGCAAACGCTGGCACCAGTCTTCATTGGTAAATTTATTTGGCAGCCGCGGACGTGGTAACACTGGCACTGACCTGAACACCATTCCTGCTGCTGCTATTGAAAGAATAGAGATATTAAGAGATGGCGCTGCAGCACAATATGGCTCGGATGCTATCGCAGGTGTGATCAATGTGGTACTAAAATCTGCAGTCAATAAAGGTTCAGCGAATGTGGCTGTTTCTCAATTTATGACTGGCTATGGCAAATCTTTGAAAGATGCTGATGGTAATAAAATAATGGAAAGCCGCAGCGATGGACTGACTGTGAATGCCAATGTAAACTATGGCTTCGCTTTAAAGGATGGTGGTTTCTTTAACGTTACAGGCGATTTTCTAAAAAAATCAAGAACACTGAGGCCAAACTTTATTGAGCCAACCGATGGAGATCCGCGCCGCAAAGCCGGTGATGCTTCGTTGGATAATGCTGGTTTATTTTTCAACAGCAGTTTCCCTATAAAAGGGCAAACAAGCTTTTATGCTTTTGGTGGCTATAGTTACCGCAGGGGAAGCGCTTATGCATATACAAGGTCGGCTACCAGCTCAAGAAATGTTCCCTCCATTTATCCTGATGGTTTTGATCCCCTGATCGGTTCTAAAATAACAGACCGGTCTGCTTCTTTTGGTATCAAAACAAAATTTGGCGGATGGAATGCAGATTTTAATGCCACTTTGGGCAGCAACCGAATGAACTACGATGTGAGCAACACACTGAATACTTCTTTGGGCGCTGCATCTCCAAGAGAATTTAAAGCAGGCGGATTTCAGTTAGTACAAAACATAATTGGTGTTCACTTAAATAAATCTTTAAAAGGATTGCAGGGATTGAACATTGCTGTGGGTACAGAAGTGCGCCAGGACCAGTACAAAATTTTTGCTGGAGAAATTGGTTCCTACAAACAATACCCCAATCCGGATGATGCTCCCGGTGGCTCACAGGGCTTTCCTGGTTTTCAGCCTGCTGATGAAACAAACCAGCAAAGAAATAACTGGGGAGCTTATGCTGATGCAGAACTGGATATTACCAAAGCATTTATGGTGAATGTGGCTACCCGTGTTGAAAAGTACAGCGACTTTGGATGGACCGGAAACTGGAAACTGGCTTCAAGAGTGAAAGTAACCGACAAGGTTGTTATCCGTGGTTCTGCCAGCACCGGCTTCAGGGCACCCTCTTTACCACAGATCAATTTCAGCAACACGTTTACGAACGTAGCCGCCGGCATTACTTCCGAAGTGGTGATCGCACCCAATAGTGGTGAACTGGCCAAACTCGTGGGACTACCAGCTTTGAAACAGGAAACGTCTACCAACTTCAGTCTTGGTTTTACAGCTAAGCCTGCCCGTAACCTTACCGTAACTATTGATGGTTATATGGTAAATATTAATGACCGTATTGTACTCACGGGTTATTTTGATCAAAGCGATGATGTGATCGGGCAAATACTGGCCGACCGTAATATTGGCTCTGCACAATTCTTTACCAATGCGGTGGACACAAGAACAAAAGGTCTTGACATTATTACAACTTATTCATTCAGGATAGGTCATGGTAAATTGAATGCAACCTATGCTGGCAATTTCAACAGTCTCAAAATCGGCGCTGTAAAAACTGCGGAAGCACTCAAAGGAAAAGAAGATATTTATTTCTCCGAAAGAGAAAGGTATTTCCTGCAGGCTTCTGCTCCCAATCACAAACACAGTTTCAATTTTGAATACAAGCTCAACAAGTTTGCAACCAACCTCAGGTTCACCAATTTTGCCTCTATCACGTTAATTGATTACGATCCAAAACAAGAAACCTTTAAAGGCAGAACGGTGACAGATCTTTCTTTCAATTACGAAGCAAGTGATAAGGTATCCGTAACCGTTGGTGGCGCTAATATCTTTGATGTATATCCTGAGTTCCGTGCAGATCCGGGTCTTACAGAAACCGGCACCCGCTACGAAGCCATTCAAATGGGCATGGGTGGTGCGATGTTTTTCGCAAAGATCGGTGTGAAGTTTTAATTGTTCTTTTACTAATAGAAAAGAGGCTGCGGTTGCAGCCTCTTTTTATTTTGCATAACTCAAAATAACCGCAGGCCAATATTAAATTTTAAAAAAGCGGGATCAATCAACAAACAAAGTGCTATATTGTTATCCCTCTGCGCAACTGCATTCAAACTAAATAATAATATCAAAACAAAAGCAACATGACAACAACAAATGTAAAAGCCTTCGGTACCGAAGCCGCTGATGCAGCACTAAAAGAAATGGTGATCCCACGCCGGGAAGTACTGGCAAAAGATGTGGAGATAGAAATATTGTATTGTGGTGTTTGCCACAGCGATTTGCACATGGCCCGAAACGATTGGGGCGCCAGTGCCTACCCTGTAGTGGTGGGTCACGAAATTGTTGGCAAGGTAATCTCCACCGGCAGCAGCGTTACCAAATGCAAAGCAGGCGACACTGTAGCCGTTGGCTGTATGGTTGACTCCTGCCGCACCTGCAGCCCCTGCAAAGAAGACCTGGAGCAATATTGCCAGCAGGGATTTACCGGCACCTACAATTCACCTGATAAACACCTCAACCTCCAAACCTATGGCGGCTACTCCGAAAAGATTGTGGTGGATGAACATTTTGTACTAACGGTACCGTCTAACCTCGATCTTGCTGCCGTAGCACCCGTACTTTGTGCAGGCATCACCACCTGGTCGCCGCTGCGCCACTGGAAAGTAAAAAAAGGAGATAAAGTAGCAGTAGTTGGCCTCGGTGGTCTTGGCCACATGGCACTTAAATTGGCCAATGCACTCGGCGCAGAAGTTACCTTGTTCTCCCGGTCTGCCAGTAAAACGGAGGAAGCCAAATCATTGGGTGCACATGAAGTGGTGATCTCCACCGATGAAGCGCAAATGCAAAAGGTGCAGGGCAAATTCAGCCTTATCATCGACACGGTTCCTTATGTACATGACCTCAATCCATATATTGGCACATTGCAAACAGATGGCACATTGGTATTGGTTGGTTATCTCGGTCCACAAACAGATATACTCAACACCTTTCCCTTGGTATGGAGCAGGAAAAGCATTGCCGGTTCACTCATTGGCGGCATTGCCGAAACACAGGAACTGCTCAACTTCTGCGGTGAGCACAATATCGTCTCAGAGATCGAGATCATCAAAATGCAGGACATCAATCAAGCGTACGAAAGAATGCTGAAGAGTGATGTACGCTATCGTTTTGTAATTGATATGGCTTCGCTGAAGGGATAAAGGATTGGAAAATAATTTTTATGGGGCTGTCATCTGGCAGCCCTTTTTTATCATGGGTACCGGCTATCCGTTGCAAGTCCGGCACGAGCTATACGAAGGTCTTCACCGGGCTTTCCACTGCTATCCGGCAGCGATTTGAATCGGGTTTTCTTTTCCACTTTTTTGAGACAACTAAAGTACAGTGACTTAAGTTGCTGTCGTTGCTGAAAGTTCAGCCATGCTCAGTTTAGCGTCGAAAAATTCTCTTTGCATGTTGCAACTCTTTGCGTAAAACAACAATGGGCGAAGGTGTCGTTTTTATGAGGATAGCGGCAACCATACTTTTTGGCGGCATTGCTGCAATAATGTAAGTTTGAGTTGCGGCAATGCAGGAGTTAGCGGCAATCAGACAGCCCGCAATTCAAGCAACCTTTTCAAATTTTAAGGTTTAAATTATTATGGTGACAACAATTGCTAAATGGACAGTAGTCGCTTTCGGAATATTTTTTATCGGAGTTGGGCTATTTATGCTTTTGTCACCAAACAAAGCAAGAGACATTTTAAGAAAAGCAGGTAGTACTAATTTTATAAACTATGCCGAAATAACAATAAGGATGATACCTGCCGCAGCACTAATCTTATCGGCTGACATATCTAAGTATCCTGAGATTCTCAAAATATTTGGCTGGTTTATGCTTTGCACATCTTTGGTACTGTATTTTGTTCCCAGACAAATTCATCATCGTTTTTCATTAAAGGCTGCAAATATTTTAAAGCCAATTTACTTCCAAGTAATTTCTCCATTCGCATTTGTAATTGGTGGAGCCATTATTTACAGTGTAACCTAAGTGACTTATATCTGCTAGAATTTAGTATGACATATTAACCGAGCGAAGACAGCCAGCCGCTAACATGCTATACTAAATTTAATCAATTGCAAACATAGGATTGGGTTTGGCGCTATACGGGCAGAATGAAGATCAACCAGGCAGTTGAGCTTTGTTGGGCAGTGGTCACGGGGTGACGTTTTTCAAAACAAGGTTTCGTTTACATCAATAATTTCGTTTCTTTATCATCATTTTCGGGTGGGCGGACACTGCTACAATTCCCGTACAGCCCCAAGCCCTGCCCGTTGTGCGCAATTCTAGTAAAGCGAAATAACGAAGGCTTTCACAATATATAAAGCATTCACAGGTTTGTTTTAATCGCTGGAGGAAAACTTAGTGTTATAGTCCTAAACCAAAATTCAAACAACGGCATAAAAAAAAGCCCGGCTTTGTGAACCGGGCTCTCTGCGTCTTTGACCTTACCGTGCTTTTTTCTTTGGATTCGCTTTTTTCTGTGCTGAGCTTTTCTTTTTAGTAGGCTTGTTCTTCCTGGGTTCAGCTGTCTTTTTTGGCATACATTTAAATTTAAGGTTAGTTAATTATTTACTCATCGCTGCAGGATATTTCTATCGTTCTTACAGATTGTCCTTTCAGAAGGAGCACCTTTACAGCCAACGTGTAATGAACAAAGATATGTCTATATGCGTAAATCGAAATTAATGAAGGTTAACCGCCCGGAATACTGTGACCTTTTAACGCCGCTGTTAAGCCAGGATTGGCAATAGCCTTCACATTGACGGGATATGGAGACTATCCTGGAATGACTACACAGAACACTGTTATTGTTGCAAGTAGTAAGACGTTAAAATGTCCAACCGTCAGCAATACCTTTGACTTTGTTGGTGTTGTAGACTTAAAAACTGGTTGCTATACCTAACACCCCGGTTGTTTTTTTTAACTAACCGGCGAAGCTTTATAATCTGGTCCAGAAACTACTTTGTTGAGATAGCTGAAGTACAACGGCGTAGTTTATATCGCTGGTGATTTCGGCTAAACGCTGTACACACAACAACGGCTTGTGCTGAATTGCTTGCAACTTTTTATACAAAACAAACAATTGCGAAGGAGCATGTTTATGGGGCTGGCGGCAACCATACTTTTTTGGCGGCATTGCCGCAATAATGTAAGTTTGAGTTGATGATATACAGGAATTGTGCATCATACATGACAGACATCAAATCTTTAAGAAAAATAAAATTTATGAGAAAACTTTCAGATGAAGAAGCTAAAGAATTAGAAGACGCTTTAGCTCAAAATGGGTTTGAGTTTGACACTCAAGAGGAAGCGGAAACATTCTTTTTTGCTCAACGTGACCGAGACCTGGAGGATATTGCTAAATTAAATGTAACAAACCCTGAGCTGGACCTGAACTTTCGGGCCGAGAGTCTGCAAAGGTTCGAGGATTTTTATTTTAAGTGCTATGTTGACAAAACCCTTTCTTCTGAAATTTTAAAAGAAAGAATGGAGGAATTGTTAACTCAATATATGCGGCAGGTATTTGTTTCAAACGAAATGGCAGAGTGGATGGTTTTTGAAAACGATTTTGCTGAAGGACAGTATGAACTTGGAATTCTGTATGGTTATGGTTCAGGTACAATGGAACACTATGCAGAAGGCTTAGATAAAAAAGAAGATAATGACAATCGAACTTACTTGTTTGACAAGTTTATGTTGTATGTTCCAGAAGAAAGACAAAATGAAATCTTGTGACAGCTATGTACGAACGTACAATATGGGTATTGCCAATAGTGGGGAGGGACGAAAGTACAACTAGCGGAAGTAAAAATCCAATCTTCATTTCGGTGAGGGGCAAACAACGCTGAGCATTTAATCTTAACTTCAATAAAAAAATTTCAATCAGCAGCGGTTCCCGGCAGACTTAATTCTATTTTTCCGCCTGAAACAAAGCCCTGTCCGTTGGCAGTAATTATAGACAGGCACCCTGAAAATTTCAAACAGCATTTCAACATATTTTACCGGCATCTTGACAACACAAACATTACAAATAGACAGACTCGTTTCAAAAAGATTGATTCTTATTCCGTTTACATTACAGATTTGCAAAAACCTGGTAAATAATGATTGTAGCGATCTATATAAAATGGGGCTAAAAAAAGGAAAAAGCTGGCCGGATAGTGATGTTATAGAAACCTTGCCTAAAATAATTAATAATTTATCTAAAGTTGAATCACCAACAGGATTTGAGTCGTGGATGATCATTAAAAAAGATACCTTAGAAATAATTGGCGATGCAGGGTTTAAAGGATTTAATTATGAAGAAGAAAATATTGACATAGGATATGGCATTATAAAAGAAGAGAGAAGAAAAGGCTATGCAGAAGAAGCGGTAACCGAACTTCTACAATGGGTACACTCAAGAGAAATTGTAAAGGAAATAACTGCACGTTGCTTAATAGACAATATTAGTTCTATCAATTTACTAAAGAAATTAAATTTTATAGAGACAAAGAAAGATGATGTAATGTTTTATTGGTCTTTGCAAAATAAGTTTTGCAAAGAATAAATACTATTGCTAAAGGCATATGTTTCTGTTGTTGCTGATATTTCGGCTACGCCCAATACTACACCGACGGCTTATGCTGAATTACTTGTAACTTTTAGTGCCATCCCACCACGGACAAAGAATACTAACATACCCAAACTGAAATTTTACAAATTCAAATTTTCTACCAAATTGAACAATTAGATTTGCTGCATGAAATTATTACTCATTGAAGATGAAAAGGAACTGGCACTAAGTATTCAAAAATACTTAACCCACAAAGACTTTGTTTGTGAATGGGTTTACAAAAAGCAGGATGCGATTGAGAAAATTTCGATGTATGAATATGACTGTATCTTACTTGACCTTATGTTACCGGATGGTAATGGATTTGAAATTTTAAAAGAAATAAAAGATCAGAATAAATCAGAAGGTATTATTATTATTTCAGCAAAAGAAACGCTGGAAACAAAAATTGAAGGCTTCAGGATCGGCGCCGATGACTACCTTACCAAACCATTCCATTTATCCGAATTGCTCGTAAGAATTCAGGCGCTCATCAGGAGAAAAAATTTCAATGGGAATAATATCGTTGTATTTAATGAAATCAATATCGATATCCTATCAAAAACGGTCAGGGTCAATAACAAATTAATTGACACTACTAAAAAGGAAATTGATTTGCTGCTGTACTTAATCGGCAACGAGAACCGGGTGCTGTCTAAAAGCGCCATCGCTG
>Ga0209717_1005225_pt1 | contig 10354 bp, 9 predicted proteins | sample AD_UKC048_MetaG_FD_184418 | JGI IMG/M metagenome (GOLD analysis project Ga0209717, IMG submission 184418) | Active sludge microbial communities of municipal wastewater-treating anaerobic digesters from USA - AD_UKC048_MetaG (SPAdes) (version 2) | ecosystem: Engineered > Bioreactor > Anaerobic >... | reverse complement strand
TGAGCGGGCTGATGAGCTGCCAGAAGCGCTTCGGGATCGTAGGCGCCATCGGGGTGGTGAACATCGCCGCGTCGTTCGCGGCGGTGATTCTGGGGCATGCGCGCTACGGGATCATGATCCTGCCGCTGTCGGGCCTCGCCGGAGCCGCCGCATCCTTCGTAACGGCTCTCACGGCGGCCCTCAGGTACGGATTCGTGTTCACGCCCCTCATCGACCCGCGCGAGAATGACTTCGGACGGCTCGTCAGGCTTTCGGCCCCGGTGCTTCTGGGCGCTCTCCTGGGGTTCACCGGTCCTATAGTCGACAAGATCCTGGCGTCGTTCCTCTCGGAGAGTTCCGTGACGGCCATGGACTATGCGGCGAGGGTGCGGGACATGGCCCTCGCGCTGCTCTTCCTGCCCGTTTCGGCCCTGTCCGACGTCGGCCTGTCCGAGAAGGCCGCCAGGAAGGACATGGGCGCCTTCGGCGTGGAGCTGTCGTCGCTGCTCAACTGGACCTCGTTCATGATGCTGCCCGCAGCCGCTCTCCTGTCGGTGTTCGCCACACCGCTGGTATCAGTGCTGTTCATGAGGGGAAGCTTCGACGCCGACAGCGCTTCGCTTGTGGGGCGGACCCTCGGGTACTACGCCCCGTGGCTCGCGCAGTTCGGCTTCGGAGCGGTCATTTCCAGGGGTTTCTACGCCCTCAAGAACTCGAGGACGCCGGTCCTGATCGGCATCTGGGGAACGGCCGCCAACATCCTGCTCGATGTGATACTCGTAATGCCGATGGGGACGGGCGGGATCGCGCTTGCCTCCACCCTCTCGTCCACGGCGAAGACGGTGCTGCTGACGTGGACCTTCCTGAGGATGCGAACCGGGATATCCCTGCGCCCGGTGCTAGGCGAGCACGTCAGGCTCGTCGCCGCCACGGCGGCGGCCGTTTGCACCGCGCTGGTCCTGATGAGGCTTCTCCCGGTGCAACTGGACATGGATTTCTTGGCGAGGCTGGGCAGGCTGTCCGTCTGGATCGCGGCTTCCCTCGGCGCCTATGTCCTTGCTGCCGGGCTGCTCCGGTCCTCCACGCTGTCGGCCCTGTCCGCCAGGATCATGAAGAGGGCCTGAGCGACGGCGGGAGCCCGGCCAGGATCTCCTCGAACCGCTTTCTGGCGTCTCTCACGTGGTAGCGGGCGTGCGCGAAATCCCTGTTCCTGCGGCGTATGTCGAGAGTGGAGGCCCAGTCCCTTCTGATCCCGTCCAGCACCGCGGCCAGCCCTGCCTCGTCGGTGAACGTCCTGGTGAGATCCGGTGCGGTCACGGCGAGATCCGACCAGGGCATGACGACGGGAAAGAGCCCTGCGGCCTGGTACTCTGTGACCTTCATCTGGAAGGATGTGTGCCAGCCCTTCTCGAGGCAGGCCACTCCTATCTGATGCTCCGAGAGCAGGGCGGGCAGGGACTTCCGGTTCACGGGCGGCACGAGGCGGACCCTGCCGCCCGTCTCCGCGCACAGCGTCCGGATCTCCTCCCGCATCGGGCCGTCCCCCGCTATCGTGCCCGTGAGTCCGGACAAGGCGGTCCCGCGAACGAAGATGTCCGGCCTCTCGGCCTGGACGAGGCTCGCGGTCATGACCGCCGATTCGGCCTTTCCGGGTTCGGAGTAGGTGAAGCGGTCCAGGTCGATGGAATGGGGCAGGTAGATAGCGCCGGGAAAGTCCGGCTGGCTTCCCGTGGCGAAGAGCGAGGCGTCCAGCAGCTTCCGGTAGGCTTCGCCCTGCAGCAGGCCGGGACGGGAATGGAAACGGATCGCGAAGGGCAGGCCGGCGTCGCGGGCGCCCGAGGCGGCCCACTCGTCCGTGCAGAGGACGATGTCGGCGCGGAACCTTCTGAAGGCCGCGGCCGTCTCGCGGACCAGCGCCCTCCTCTGCAGGGACTCCCGGATACGGTTGAAGGCCGGCCAGCCTTCCTTCATGCGGGCCCGCCGGGAGAGGGCGGTGATGGGAACGCCCTCGCAGGAGGTCATCCCCGCAGGAACGGAGGCGCCGAGGAAGGCCATGAAGTGGGCCGGCTGGAGCAGGTCGGCTACGGTGCCCCATCCCCCGGAGATGCCGGGCCTTATGAACCATGAGGAGACAAGGATTCTCATGGCCGGACCTCAGCTCGACCTTTTGAGGACGGATTCGAATGCGGATGCGGTCAGCGCGGCGCAGTTGCTCCAGGTCAGCCCGTCGAGCTTCCGGATGACTGTCGGGTCGTCAGGTGTGCGCCTCCGGCGATGGAGGACCTTCTCCATGGCGTCTGCAGCCGACTCCGGAACCCCTGTCTCGAAGGGTTCGTAGAGGCCGGAGAAGAGTTCGCTGATCGCGCTGTTGTCCGCGGCCGCGACAGGCAGGCCGAGCAGTGCGGCTTCGGCCACCGGCAGGCCGAACCCCTCGTGCAGGGAGGCTTGCAGGTAGGCGGCTGCATGTGCGTAGAGCGAGGAAAGCATCTCTCCGTCGACATACCCCGTAAAGCGGACCCTGTCGTCCGGGAGGAGCGTCCGCGCCAGATCCCTGACCTCGTCGGCCCGGTATCCGTCGCCGCCTGCTATCACCAGAGGAGGGAGGTCACTTCCACCCGGGCGGTCGGAGAGTAGCCGGTATGCCCTGATAAGTGTCGCGTAGTCCTTCCTCGGTTCGATGGTGCCTACCGAGAGGAGGTATCCCGGGGCCAGCCCTTGGGGCGGTTTTCCTGCTGGGGCAGGCAGGCGGAGAACATGATCGCAACCAAGCGGGGTGAGGCGGCAGCGGTCCGACGCCTCGGGGAAGATGTCGAGCAGATGGTCCATGGTGGTCTGCGAGTTCACGACGATGACCTTGCAGAGCCTGACGATCCGCCGCGTACGCTCCCGGTAGAAGTCGCGGAGATCGGGCGGGAGGATGTCGTCGAAGAGGAACGGGGCGAGATCGTGGATCATCGCGGTCCGGGGAACCGGTGATGGGAACAGGTCGCCATTGGGGAAGTGATGGATGTCGGGACGGGAGATCAGGCTCCAGAGATGAGGGAAGACGCATGGGCCGGCGCCGCGGAGGTGGGGGAAGGTGCGGATTCGCGAATCGCTTCCGACCTTGGCGGTTAGAGGGCCGCGGAGGCGGTTGAACGTCCAGTACTCGACCGCGTGCCCCTGGAGTGAGAGGGCCTTACCTAGTTCGAAGGCGTATCGCGCGACCCCGGTAAGAGGATGCGCCATCACCGCCGCATCCATCGCCACCCTCACAGGTCCAGCCCCCGACAGGTCCAGCCCTGGCTTGAGATGCTTGAGATGCATTCGCAGTTGCTTACCCCACTTGTAGTTAGATATTTTTCAGAGCGCCTGTGATGAAATATAATTGGCTTTGATTTCGTTTAGAATCACTGTTTCACGGATGCTCATCTTCGATTCCATGAGTCGCGTGACCCCGGAATAGGTGATGTTCAGCCTCCTTGAGATATCGGCTCTGCTGATTCCGACCTCGGTGAGCAGTTGAGCAAGGACTCTCCTGACGGAGCTTAGATTTCCCCCCCTGGAACTACTGGTGAGCCTGGCCGGGTTAACGGAGAAATGAAGGCATACTCTGGCGGCGAGTGCCTCGATCAGCTCGTGTTCCTCTGCCCTATCACGGGTCTTTCTTCTTCTCCGGTTGAGAAGCTTTGAGTAAGCTGCGGCAAAGCCCAGGCTTCCGAGGATCATTCCGGCATAGTCATATCTGCGCTGATCCGATTCGGTTCCGATGGTCTGGACAATACCGTTCTTGCCGATCCTCAGGTTGCCGGATTCGAGCACCATGGAATCCCTTTTTCTGATTCCGGCGGAGAGGAATTCTAAATATGCGCACTTTCCATCATATATTTCAGTCGAAAAGGCATTCAGGACTTCTTCCGTCCGATGCCAGACTCTGTCGTTTCCATGGATCATCGCTCTGTGACCCGTCCAGGGATAGTCATCGAGCTCTTCAATGCTGCGGACGATGCCGGCCCGCAATGGATTGAGGTGAATGTACCTGATCAGTTCAAGAAGGTACTCGTCTCTTGAGACCAGAATCGATTTGAATCTGGCCATGAATACATGTCCCTTGCGCTGGTGGCGTTTGTTGTAGGAGACACTGAATCCGGTGAGGAGTCGGTGCATGATCCTGAAAAGCCCTTGATCACCGACTTCGAGGAGTAGATGGAAATGGTTGGGCATGAGTGCCCAGGCATAGGACTTGAAACCCATGGCTGGCGCGATTAAGTCGAGTCGGCTGAGGAAACTGACCTTGTCGGCTTCAGTGTCGAAAATGTGTTCACCCCCGGCTCCACGTCCCATGACATGGTGCAGGGAACCAGGATAATCGAGGCGCGATCCGATTTCCATATAGATGATTGTGATCCAAATGGAGGGAGAATGCAACCCCTGGGAAATGAGAATCAGTCATGTACTTGCCCAGCATAGAGTTGCTGGTGCAACTCAAGCATCTCAAGCCAGGGCTGGGCCGGGGACTGTTAACGAGCCAGGCCGGCTGGGACCAGCCTGCCCTTCATCGGCTCGAAGCCTGGTATCTCTACGATCACATACTCGAACATCGGATTTGATCGGCTGTTGTCCGCATCGACCCCGTCATCGCAGACTCCGGGAGCGGGCCCTCCTCCATTGAGCCTGATCGATACCGTCCTGCCGGCTGGACAGGCTGAGGGACTGATCGACGCATCATCTCCATCAGCAGATTCATGATCCGACCCCGATCCTGGCGTCTGTGCGCTGAACCAGTTCCAGGATGCAAGCTGCTCCTGCCCCGTGGCCAGCCCGCATCGACCTGTAGCGGGAAAGGAATCGACAGCCTCGAGCAGCCAGTGATCATTCGTGGAGGGAACGATGATCTCAAAGAGTATCTGCTCCCCGATGCACGATAGGTTGAGTTCATAGTCGACATGGCTGGGAAAGTCGGCCGAGAGGGACGCCAGTATGGTGGAAAGTTCGCCCAGGCTGATCAACCTTATCCTGGCCACATCGCTATCCGGGGAGACATAGGCAATTATGCCTGAATTCGAATCGCTCATCCGCGCGACAAGCCCCAGGACATGCTTCATCGCAGTCCCTGAAGTCGAAACCTGAACATTCATCGATTCAGGCACCCAGGGACAGAGCAGCGCGCTGCAGGATCGGCCGGTCGATACTCTGACCTGCCCGCTGACAGCGTACCAGAAGTCCGATCCGCAGCAGGGAGTCCAGCCGCTCAGGTCGTTATCCTCGAAGTCGGTGAAAAAACACGAGGCGTGAACTTGTGCGCAGAATCCGCATATGGCGAAAAGGCACAGGAGCCTATTCATGCGCTTCACCTCCAGTTTCATGTTCTCTATTCTGTTGAGTAACTCTTGTCAACAACCGTGGATCGGGTAGTTCTGATCTGATGTCTGAAGACAGGAGAGCCAGCGAAAAGGGCTGTGGGATGATGGAGGAGATCTTCAAAGAGATGCCGCTTCCGAGGGGCTGGAAGGCTTTCGATCCACACTACTTGATGATAGTAGAGTTCATAAACCGAATGGCATCATCGCGCCGGGTGATCCGCGAGACGGCCGTCCACATCGACGGAATACTACAGATTTCGACCCGCTTATCCCTTGGAGTGTACCGACCGGTATCCGGGTTTCATACCAACCTGCCGATCAGCCTCCGGTTCAGGCTTCCAGAGCGGAATCCAAGAGGATCGCTTCAGCCCGGCAATCCACGTGGTTGGAGCAGCGTAACAGGAAGCAGGCCATAGATCAGCCGGAGCGAGCCTGGCTGAACGCGTTTCGCACATTTGCTGCCTGTCTGGAAACGATGCGCAGGAGCCGCCTCACAGCTTGTTCCTGCCGGTATGCCGTCGCCAGTTCGTCGATAGAGCGCTCGATTATCCCGCAGAGAGTCTCTGCCGTATCCAGTACGACACTCCTGACCCATCTGGCCCCCAACCCGCAATCCATGGACAGTTTGTCGAAATGCTTCGGGCCCGCTCCTCCAAGGTCGGAAGCCTCGCCTATCTTCAGAGCGGCATCTCTGGACAGACCAGGGTATGCCAGAGTAGAGACCATGTCGTAGAAGGGCGCCAGCCTCACACTGCCGTCGAGGCCGTGGAGAAGCGAGAGATTCTTCGCATGACCATCGGCATTTCCCAGCAGGAGGTTCATGATCTGCCACCGGAGCAGGAGTTCTTCATCCGGGAGGGGTTCTTCGCTGGCTTCCTGGACGAGGGTGAAGCACTGACGGAACGACGGGCCTCCATCAGCCTCGTATTTCATCGCCGACGGAAGGCCGAGGGCCTGGCAGAAATCCTCCTGGTGAAGGCGCACCATGCGACCGGAGACGGTGATACGGTCATATCTCTCGACGAGACATGCCTTTATCCCGCCAAGATCGACGAGCGTGGTCTGCACGACCGGCAGCCCGCAGCGCCTTGCCAGTTCCGACGCAAGGCATTCGTTGAGGGGGAGGTCGGCATAGTCCCTGTTCTCGAACTTAAGGATGTGCGAGGACGGAGCTCCATCCAGAGGGAGTGCAAACGCTCCATCCCTTACGGCGATCGGAATCTTGTCCTGCGCCCCTGCGAGGGATAATCTCACTCCCGGCGCCATCACCCCAGCCATCGCGCCATAGGTATAGGCCAGCCGCCCCAGTTCCACTGCATCGATCGGCTCGTACCTGTCCGGGCTGTCCACCGGAGGCTGTCCGGGCCCGATCCACAAAGCTCCGGCGCACTCGCCCCCTATGGCTCGCAGCAGTGCGAAGTCGTTCCCCCCGGAGATGCCCAGCTTCCTCGAGACCGCCTCTCGAACCATCCCTTCCGGAAGAAGGTTCGCGAAGAAGGCATGGCTGCGTTCGGACGGAAGCGGCGGGCCATCCAGCGGAAGGCTTCTCGATATCGGGAAGCGTTCTTCGGAATCCAGCCATTCCCTGGCATACTCGAACAGCATCATGCCCCGGCTGTCACTGTGAATCCGACCCACGAGCCTCTGTTCGAAGAAGACGTTCAGACTGTCCAAGGACATCGTCTGTCAGCCTCTCCGGGTCTTCGGTTCCACGCACAGATCGAGACCGAGCCTCCTGACCACCTGTAGAACCTTGCCGATCTCAGCAGTGGGCTTGCCGCGTTCGAGTTCGGAGAGGAAGCGGATGCCCACCCCGAGAAGGCCGGAAGCTCTCTCCTGCGTCATTCCGAGCGCCTTCCTCTTGCTCCTCAGCATCTTCCCCAGGTCCTCCGTCGTCTCTACCACTCCGAAAACTGGAGCCTCTCGCTCTGGCATCATCCACCTTCTTTCCCGTTCGGGAGAATATGACTTCATATCCCTCCCGTCAAGCAGATTCATCCCGTTCGGTATTGTTCTACGTCTGGGAGTTGAACAAAGACTGAATCATCCCGATCGGGATGGTGATCAATGAGACGACAGAATGCAATTATCTACATTGTCCCCAGCCGAGAAATGGCCCGGTCGGTAAAGACGATTCTGCCGGAAATGACCGTATCTCCGTCCAACGACATGCTACTGGAGAACCGGGATGATCCAGGCGGGATCCGATTTCCAAATAGATGGTTGTGATTCTATTGTAGTGAAAATGCAGCTCTGAAGAAGCGCAAAATAGTCATATATTTGTTCAGCAAAGAGTTACTGATGCAACTCAAGCATCTCAAGCCAGGGCTGGGCCGGGGCTGGGCCGTGGGCCGTGTCGCAAACACTGTCGCAAACCTGTCGCAAAGATCAGTTCCCCTCCGCCAATCGGTAGCACAGTTGGTGCGTTTCACCCTCGGTGACGATCAATCCCAGGTCCACCATCGTTTTCAGATCCCGCTGCAGAGACCGGCGGTTTACATCGGGGCATAAGCCCTCGAAATCCTTGATGGTCAGACTGCCGTGCTCCAGGATATGGGCGAGGGCTCTTGCCTGGCGGTCCGAAAGCATGTGCTCCTTGACCAGCATATCCCGTCGAATTGCCTGCTCACCGCGCTCTCTGACTTCGGCAAGCTGGGCAGTCAACCCCTCGACGAAGTATTCCAGCCAGACGGTCATATCCATCCCGTGCTCGCGGACGCTCTGAATAGCCCGATAGAATGCCGGCCGGTCCCGATCGTAGTATTCGCTGATCGTAAACAGCCGCTTGAAATCATACCCGGCCCGGTAGAGGCACAATGTCGAGAGCAGCCGGGATGTCCGGCCGTTGCCATCCAGGAACGGGTGGATATGCACGAGCTGGAACTGAGAGATGCCGCTCACCAGAACCGGGTGAATCGCCTTCTCCTTGTTGAGCCAGTACACCAGATCGGCCATCATGATCGGCACATCGTGCGTCGGAGGCGGTGTGTAGACTATCTCGCCGGTGACGGAATCGACCACATAGTTCTGGATTCTCCGGTACTCGCCTGGAGCAGCGGCTCCCCCGCGCACGCCATCGACGAGCCGTTTGTGGATTTCCCGGACCAGCCCCTCCGTGATCGGACCACCGTCTTTGACATACTCGGAAACGAACTCAAAGGCCTTCTTATAGTTCAGCAGCTCCAGAACATCGTCGCGATCGGCCCCGGGCACCAGCTTGCCTTCCAGGAGTCGACCGGCCTGATCCAGGGTCAGGCGAGTTCCTTCTATGTGCGTGGTGTGATGGGCTTCAAGAACCAGCGCACGGCGTCCCATCTCATTCACCCAGGCCTCGGACAGAGTCGCGGCATCCAGGAACCCACGGGCCCGCTCAATGCTAGTCAGGCCAGCGGTAATCCGGTTGGTGATCGTGAACACGGGATTGAATCCCCTGGTCATTCCGCCTCACCTCCGTTCCCGGTACAACTTGTAGATCCAGGGAGCTACACGGCGCCATTCGGTGATGAAGTCGATGGGAATCATAAGTCGGGCTCAACCTGGACATTAATCAGCAACCGCCAGCGCTTGTCATACGGCGCTCCCTCCACCGGTGCGCTCGGAACCAGCGCCGTCGTCTCGTTCACGACGCCCGCGACGTGCCTGGCAAGCTGAATCGCTCTGTCAGCCGCACCGATTCGCTCGAGTAGGAAGCCGAGTCGTTGCGCCCAGGGCACGGGAGATAGAGGAGCGAGCGAAGCCAGGGCGGCGGGGTCCAATTGCTCGGCAAGCTCAGCGAGGACCGTGGCGACGTTGTCGACGCCGCCCGAGTGCTGGGGGTAGCCGACGAGGTCGAACGCCGTGGCCTCCGGAGTAGAGACCGCGAGATACCCTCGTGGGGTTTTGAAGCTCACCGTTGGGACATCTGCTGCGTTTCGGCGGGCGACGAAGGAGACTCGTACCTCTCCGCAGGCGATAGAGGAGGCCGGTTTTGGGCCACCATGACCTGGAACACCTGAGGCTGCTGGTGGGCCGCGCCGTGGTAGCGACCGGCCGTCAGGAGCGCGGCATAGTACGATAGACCCAGATGTTGCATCAGTTGCGGAATAAACTGGTCGGCAGGCAGGCACCCGAGCCTCCGGTACTCCGGGGGCACCACGACATAGAATCCACGGTGTGGAGCAGCAACGAGCCCCTTGCTCTTAAGCCGGCGGATGGAGGCACGCGCGGCGATGACCGACACGCCAAGTCTATCCACCGCTTCCTTCATCGTGAAGTGGTACCGCCCCTGGGACGACAGGTCGTCGATGACATCCACTGCCGCCATGGATCGTTCCATTCCAGAATTCACTATACCAGGATAACTCGGGAAGTTATTTTTGTCCAGTGAATCCTGAAAAGACACCCCGCCGGTTCAGTATGGTCGTCACGAACAGCCGCACGCCGAAGAGCCCGTTGTTACAAGTGGATTGTTTCAACCCGGCAACCTGCGCGACAATGATACTAAGAACCAGGATGATACAGGCGATATCTGATTTTCCAAAAACAGATGGTTGTGATTTTATTGTAGTGAAAATGCAGCTCTGAAGAAGCGCAAAATAGTCATATATTTGTTCAGCAAAGAGTTACTGATGCAACTCAAGCATCTCAAGCCAGGGCTAGGCCGTGGCTTAACCGTGGCTCCCCGGCGAGGACTTGAACCTCGAACCTAGTGGTTAACAGCCACCCGCTCTGCCGATTGAGCTACCGGGGAACCGTGAGGCCAAAAACAATAGGCAAAGAGGACCGTCTTGTCAATCAGAAAGACGGATTCCGCGTTGTGACGACGATCCGGCCCGGACGACCCGCACCGGACTCAGCCGGTCTGTCTCGCGCAGTCTTCAGGAGATCCCGGGGATCGGCTCTCTTCTTCGCCCGCCTCGTCTCGATACCACTTCCGCCACAACGAAGAGGAACAGTTCGGCGACTACCGTCAGGCCGCGCATCACTCCGGCGGCGAGCAGAACCTTTTCCTGCCCGAACACCGGGCCCAGCGCGGCGACAGTCATGGCTTCCCT
>Ga0209717_1005219_pt1 | contig 10359 bp, 8 predicted proteins | sample AD_UKC048_MetaG_FD_184418 | JGI IMG/M metagenome (GOLD analysis project Ga0209717, IMG submission 184418) | Active sludge microbial communities of municipal wastewater-treating anaerobic digesters from USA - AD_UKC048_MetaG (SPAdes) (version 2) | ecosystem: Engineered > Bioreactor > Anaerobic >... | reverse complement strand
GATGGACAATTAGTAATTATGGCCGACGGAAAAGTGGTGGGTGCTGCTTTATCTTTAATTCTAGACGAAGTTTTAGTCGATAAAAATCCAAATTATGCTAAAATAACAGGGAATTATACATTCTCAACTCACAATCCAGAAGGCGAAATTTTATATGGAATCGACGTGTTTATCAACCCAGATTATAGAGGATTGCGCCTAGGAAGAAGATTGTATGACGCCCGAAAAGAATTATGCGAACAACTGAATCTAAAATCAATCGTTTTTGCGGGTAGAATTCCCAATTATAAAGAACACTCCGATAAATTAACCCCTAAAAAATATATTGACAAAGTCAAAAAAAAGGAATTACACGATCCCGTTTTATCCTTTCAGTTGAGTAATGATTTTCACGTAATGCGGATTATGAAAAACTATCTTGAAGGCGATGTAGATTCCAAAGAATTCGCCGTTTTATTGGAATGGAACAATATTTATTATGACGAAAGTCCGCAATTAATCAACACCCAAAAAAGTGTCATCCGACTTGGATTAATCCAATGGCAAATGCGTTCCTTGGCCAACTTGGAAGCTTTGTTCGAACAAGCCGAATTTTTTATTGATGCCGTTTCGGGTTACAAAAGTGATTTTGCCGTTTTTCCCGAATTGTTCATTGCACCATTGATGGCGGATTACAATCATTTATCGGAACCCGATGCTATCCGAGAATTGGCAAAATATGCCGAACCAATACACAAAAAATTTAAGGAATTTGCTATTTCGTACAATATCAATATCATTTCGGGAAGTATGCCTTATTTGGAAAATGGCACTTTGTACAATGTGGGTTTTCTATGCAAAAGAGACGGAACTTCCGAGATGTATTATAAAATTCATATAACGCCAAACGAAGTATTGCATTGGGGAATGAAAGGCGGTTCGCAAATAAAAACATTCGATACCGATTGTGGTAAAATAGGAATTATGATTTGTTATGATGTTGAATTTCCAGAACTCTCCAGACTATTGGCCGATGAGGAAATGAAAATTTTATTCGTACCCTTTTTGACCGACACCCAAAGTGGTTACACCCGCGTAAGACACTGCTCACAAGCTCGAGCCATCGAAAACGAATGTTATGTTGCCATTGCCGGCTGTGTTGGAAATCTTCCAAAAGTGAACAATATGGACATTCAATATGCCCAAACTGCTGTGTTTACGCCTTCGGATTTTGCATTTCCAAGCACCGGAATAAAAGCTGAAGCGACTGCCAATACTGAAATGACATTGATTGTGGACGTCGATTTGGATTTATTGAAAGAACTGCACGAACACGGAAGCGCCCGAATCCTGAAAGACCGTCGAACCGATTTATATGAAATTAAAAGAGTGGGAAAAGCCTAATGAAAAACAATTTCGACATAGAAAAATTAAAATTTCCGATAGGGAAATGTCCAAAAATAGATGATGTCTCTAAAGATGATTTGGAAACTTGGATAGCTGTTATTGAAACTTTTCCATCCAAAATAAAAGCGCTGACTTCAACTCTTTCTGTCGAAGAATTGAATTGGATTTATCGTCCAAAAGGTTGGTCTATTAAACAAGCCGTGCATCATTGCGCCGATAGCCATATCAATAGTTTTATTCGTTTCAAACTGGCTTTGACCGAAGACGTTCCTACCATAAAACCCTATGAAGAACAACTTTGGGCAGAACTTTCGGATGGTAATTCGAATGATATTTCGGCATCCATTCAAATCATCGAAGGTGTTCACGCTAGATGGGTTTTTCTTTTGAAATCTCTTGGTTCAACCGAATTAAAACGACAATTTTTTCATCCCGAAAATATGAAAATATCTAGTTTAGAAGAAACCATTGGAGTATATGCTTGGCATTGCAATCATCATTTGGCACATATTGAACAAGCTTTATTGCACAAAGGTCAATTTTAAAACATCAATTTCAATGGCAATGGCAATGACAATATAAAAAAGATTAATTTTCTTATCCAGATAGCTATCGGAACTTAATGGTTTAAAGAAAAATAAATGGTTACAACAATTTCCGTAAAAACGAAAAACTATGGACAAAACTTGCCTGGAATGTGGAGACAAAATTGTGGGTCGCGAAGACAAAAAGTTTTGCAGCGACGGTTGCCGCAATGCCTACAACAACAAAATAAACAAAGACAGTACCAATTTTATGCGCAACGTCAACAACAAATTGCGCAAAAATTACCGTATTCTTTCGGCATTGAATGTCGATGGAAAAGGCAAAACTACCAAATCAAAACTATTGAGCAAAGGATTCGATTTTGAGTTTTTTACCAATATTTTGGCCACTAAAACAGGAAACACCTACTATTTTGTTTACGACCAAGGCTACCGCGTTTTAGAAGACGACTATTATATGCTTGTCAAAAAAGAAATTTAGAACCCAATTCTATCCCAATGAAAAAAAGTTATTCCTCCATTTTATCAGTGTTGTTTATCCTTGGATTCCTTGGATTTACATTCTTCACGATGATGCCCCAATGGACATCCGATGACGATGCTCCGCTTGCCGAGTTTTCTACCCAAAGAGCTTTGGAACAAGTGAAAAACATATCCCAAAAACCGCATTTTGTAGGTTCCGAAAATCACGATGTTGTTGCCAATTATTTGGTGAAAGAACTCCAAAATATGGGTTTGCAAACTTCCATTCAAGAGGGTTTTGCCTTTTCAGATTGGGGAACTTTGACCAAATGCAAAAATATCTTGGCTCGAATAAAAGGCACAAACAGCAACAAAGCCTTGCTCCTGCTTTCGCATTATGACAGCGCGCCGCATTCCTATTCAAAAGGAGCAAGCGATGCGGGTTCTGGCGTGGCAACAATTCTCGAAAGCGTTCGTGCATTTACCTACAACAAAAAGCAGCACAAAAACGACATTATTATTCTGTTTTCGGATGCTGAAGAATTGGGATTAAATGGTGCGGCTCTTTTTGTAACCCAACATAACTGGGCAAAAGAAGTCGGATTGGTACTCAATTTTGAAGCCCGAGGAAGTTCGGGACCAAGTTATATGTTGATGGAAACCAATGCTGGAAATGCAGGTTTAGTCAAAGAATTTTCGGCTGCCAACGCCCAATATCCAGTTTCGAATTCCTTGATGTACAGCGTTTACAAAATGTTGCCCAACGATACTGATTTGACCGTTTTCAGAGAACAAGGCAATATTCAAGGCTACAATTTTGCTTTTATCGACGGTCATTACAATTACCACACAGCTCAAGACGACCTCAATCATTTGAACAAAAACACCTTGGCACATCAAGGAAAATACCTGATGTCGTTGTTGGATTATTTTTCGAATGCCGATTTGAACTCGACACAAACCACCGAAGATTACGTTTATTTTTCGATTCCATTTAGTTTTATCAGCTATCCTTTTAGCTGGGTTTTGCCAATGGTTATAATCGCTTTTGCACTTTTGTTGTTTTTGATTTTTATTGGAATGGGTAAACGCCTTTTTTCTTTTCCAGAAATGACGAAAGGATTCGTTCCGTTTTTGGGTGCGGTGCTAGTTTCGGGATTAATCACGTTTTTAGGATGGAAACTATTGCTGTTGGTTTATCCACAATACAACGATTTGCTCAACGGATTTACCTATAACGGTCACGAATATATTGCAGCTTTCACGCTGTTGAGTTTGGCGATTTGCTTTGCGTTTTACCAAATTTTCTCTTTCAAAAAAGTGACGATGAACCATTCTGTTGCGCCACTATTCTTTTGGATTCTCATTAATGGATTGCTGGCTTTCTTCCTGAAAGGTGCAGGATTTTTGATTATTCCCGCTTTTGCAGGATTGCTAATGTTGACTTCTTTTGTATTGACTCAAAAATCAAAATGGATTTTGAACCTTTTTTTGAGCATTCCCGCTTTGTTGCTCATTGCACCATTTATTCAAATGTTTCCGATAGGTTTGGGACTAAAAGTATTGTTCGGAAGTGCCATTCTAACCGCTTTGACTTTTGGTTTATTGTTGCCTATTTTTGGTTCGGTTATGCGAAAAGGAATGGCTTCGGTGATTTTATTGGTTCTGTCGATTGGCTTTTTTGCCAAAGCGCATTATTATTCCGGTTATGAATTGGGCAAAGCCAAATCCAATAGTTTGGTCTATATTTTGGATGCCGACAAAAACAAGGCAACTTGGGCAACTTATGACACCAATTTGGACGAATGGACAAAAACCTATCTAGGAGAAAATCCAAAAGATGCCTCATCATTAAACTCCATTTCTTTGCCAAGCAAGTACAATTCTTTTTTCACTTTCACTGCCGATGCGCCAATTAAAGTTCTTTCGAGACCAATTACCGAATTCCTGAAAGACAGCATTGTTAGTGGCAATCGTTATTTAAAAATCCGAATTACACCAACACGAAAAGTCAATCGGTATGATGTTTTTGCCAATGAAGCTTTGGTTATTCAAAATTTCAAAGCCAATGGTTTGTCGTTGTTGGGGCAAAAAGGTTCCAAATATCAACGAAAAGGCAAGAAATTGGTGAGTTATTATGTGGTAGATCAACTTCCGCTGGAAATAGAATTTAGTGTGGCTGCTTCGAGTGTTTTGGATTTAGATTTAATGGAAAGTTCTTTCGATTTGATGGATAATCCCTTGTTTCCAATGGCAAAAAGAGCCGATTGGATGATGCCAACACCTTATGTTTTGAATGATGCCGTGATTATTAAAGAGAAAATAAAGCCTTCGCAAATAACGGTTAAACCAATTGAGTTGAATGTTGGAAATGCAATTCAAAAAGATAGTTTGGCGGTTGAAAAAGATAGTTTGAAGAAGCCTTGAATTTAAGGTCACAAATTGTGATGACATAAAACTTATTTTTACTATATGCAAATTGGCAACTATTCTAACAATAAATGCTTCAAATGAACAAACTTTTTTTAATCTATATAATCATAATTTTGACACTTGGATGTTCAAGTCAAAAACAAAACGTTAGTTTTAATGCAAATGATTTTTACACAGAAATAGAATCAGGAATTAAAAAACATAATTCGTTTGAAAATGATACTGAATATTTCAAAACGAAAAAATTCAATCCTGTAAAATACATTTTCAAAAGTTTAGAGAAACAATTAAAAAATACTAATCATTTAGTTTTTCTTTTTAGTTGGGTTAATCATTTACCAACTACTGGAACAATGCATTTTCAGTCAATAGTTTATGATTTTGACAATCACAAAAAATACTATTGTTATAATTTCGTTGATAACAACAAAAATATACTTATTGAAGAAACTTTACCTAAAGATTTTCAAACTGCTAATGTGGTTATCAAAAATTATGAATTGAATAAAATTGATTATTTAAGAACGCTTCAAAATAAATTTAGTTCCGCAGAAATGGGTCAGGATTATTTAATACAAGAGATTGATTTACTAAAGAAAACAAACAAAACTTTAGTTTTAAAATCTGTCACTTTGGATGATTTTTAGTTTAAATAATGGTAGCTAACAGCTAAATATTTTGTTTACTAAAAAGAATGAAAGCTACAAATTCCCAAATCCAACACCCGTAAAACCTATAACAATTCCCCAAAATTATATAACAAATTCCTCCTATAATTCTATCATTTTTACATAAAACAAAACCTTATGAAAAAATCGATTCTTCTCCTTGGAATTATAATTGCGCTTACCTCAGTGTCCTGCAAAAAAGCAGATGCTGAAAATACGCCACAAATAAATAAAATCGTCAAAAAAGCTCCCGTTCGTAAAGCTCCCAAAGCCGTTTCTTATACTTTAGAAAGCCCTAAAGAATGGTTAAAAACCAACGAAAATGCCGCAGACTTAGAAATTGCTCTTGCCGTAAACCGAACCGACAAACAATTTTTTACCAAAATGGATTCCGTGATTATTCCAACGGATATGACAGGTGATATTTCGTTTTATTTGCCCTTTCCAGTTGAAGTTCCTTATTTGGTAGATGTCGATAAAATCCTTTTCTTCTCCTATCCTACCCAAACTTTTGCGGCTTATGAAAACGGAATTTTGATTTATACAGGACCAACGAATATGGGTCGAAAAACAGATCAAACGCCCACAGGATTGTTCTTTACCAATTGGAAAGCCGAAGAAACCATCAGCACTTTTGATGATGAATGGAAATTGCTTTGGAATTTTAACATCGAAAACAAAAAAGGCGTTGGGTTTCATCAATACGATTTGCCAGGTTATCCTGCCTCGCATTCGTGCTTGAGGTTACACGAAAAAGATGCCAAACAGTTATACGAATGGGCAGATCAATGGGTTTTAGTCGATGACGAAAATGTGAAATTCAAAGGAACTCCAGTAGTGGTTTTTGGCAGTTATCCTTTTGGCAGTCCAAAACCTTGGTTGCAACTTGTTGAAAACCCAAAAGCATTGACTATTTCAGTTAGTGAAATGGAGAAAGTTACAGCTCCTTTTTTAAGCACTATTTTGAAGGAACAGGAAAAAAAGAAGAAATCTTAAAGCAATACCGTTTTTAAATGGAGTGTTTTTAAACTACTTTTGAACACTCTATTTTTTTATAATGACACAAATTAGCATTCTGGGTTGCGGTTGGTTGGGATTGCCATTGGCGAAAGCCTTGTTGGAAAATGGATTTTCTGTAAAAGGTTCTACGACTTCAAATGAAAAACTTTCGGTTTTAGAAAATCTAGGAATTCAACCTTATTTGATTGCACTTTCAGAAGATAAAGCGACTGGAAACCTTGCTGAATTTCTAGAAAATTCAAAGATTTTAATTATTGATATTCCACCAAAACTTCGAGGTTCTCAAACAGAAAATTTTGTTTCAAAGATTAAAAACTTGATTCCATTTATAGAAAAATCGACTGTTGAAAATGTGCTTTTTATTAGTTCGACCTCAGTTTATGGAGAGGATAATTTAGTTGTGACAGAGGAAACTAAATTAAACCCTGACACAGAAAGCGGCAGACAATTAGTAAAATCAGAGCAACTTTTGCAAAGCAATTCGAATTTTAGAACCACCGTTTTACGCTTTGGCGGACTCATTGGCGAAGACAGACATCCGATAAAATTCTTGGCTGGAAGAACTAATATTGAGAACCCAAATGCTCCAATCAACCTGATTCATCAAGAAGATTGTATTGGAATAATTCTAGAGATTCTTCGACCTTTCGGCAAGCTCAAGACAGGCTCAGCTCAGAATGACAAATTGGAATGGAACCAAACATTCAATGCCGTGACTCCTTTTCATCCAACTCGAAAAGAATATTACACACAAAAAGCTGTTGAATTCAATTTGGCATTGCCCGGATTTAATGTTGAAAACTCTAGTTTTGGAAAGACTATTTCGAGTTCGAAAATTGAGAAAGATTTGGGATATTCTTTTAAGAAATTGAAATTATAATCATCAACTTAACTAGTTCAAATTTTCTTGATTGCAAAAATAGTGTTGCAACAAATTGGACAATTCGTCTTTTTTGATGGGTTTAGAAATATAGCCATTGCAACCCACAGCTATCGTTTTTGCTTTGTCTCCTTCGAGAGCATAAGCAGTTTGAGCCAGTATGATTACTGTCGAATTAAATTTTCTAATTTCCTTAGTAGCTTCATATCCATTCATTTCAGGCATTTGAATGTCCATTAAAATTAAATCTAAATCGGAATTGTTATGGCATATTTCTACCGCTTCCACGCCTGTTTGTGCGATTAGTATTTCGTTGCCAAATTCCTCCAAAACCTTTAAAATTAGTGTTCTGGAAATGTTGTCATCTTCAGTAACCAATATTTTTAAATTTTTAATTTCACAAGGCTCTTTCGGGATTGATATGCTTTTTTGTGCCAAATCGTTTTCCTCAAATCGAATCGCATCTGGAATAGAAAAATAAAATTCTGAACCTTTTCCGATTTCGCTTTCAACCCAAATTTTGCCACCCAGCAATTCTACATAAGCTTTGGCTATTGCTAAGCCCAAACCGGCGCCTTGACGAGCCATTTTGTCGTTGAAATCAGCTTGGACAAACCGTTCGAAAACCGCTTTTTGCCTGTCTTTTGAAATTCCGATTCCGGTATCTTTTACAAAAAATTCTATTTGGTTGTTTTTCCTTTCATATCCAAATTCTATAGTCCCTTTGACTGTATATTTGATAGCGTTTTTAACCAAATTGATCAAAATGGCGTATAATTTTTCGCGATCTGTGCTAATGATTGTTTCTTTATCGTCCGAAGATTTTCTTAAAATAAGTTGTATCCCTTTGTCTTGGGCTTCGTGCTCAAAAAAAGTGTGTATGTACTGCATTTGTTCATCAACATTTGTTGTCGAATAACTAACTTTCATTTGTCCGGCTTCAATTTTTGAAATATCTACAATATCATTGATGATACTAAGGAGTCGGGTTCCGCTTTTTTCGATGATTTCGATATAATTTTTATTCTCTTCGGGGCTGAGATTTCCTGATTTCAACAATTCGGCAAATCCCATTATTCCGTTCATTGGCGTCCTGATTTCGTGGCTCATATTGGCCAAAAAAGCCGACTTCAATTTGTCACTTTCCTCTGCTTTTACTTTTGCTTTTTCTAATTCAACATTAGTTTCTTTTAATTTTTCCTTAGATACAATTAGTTTTTTATAATTTTTTTTAAGCGATTTGTTCATTCGTTCGTATTCCTGATTTTTTATTAAAAGGTCTAAACTTAATCGCTCAGCAATTGTTTTTGCACGTTTTTTTGTAATGAGTACTGTATAGGATAATGCCGATAATAACACACTTATTATTATTCCGCCTATTGATATGAGCAGTGTTTGAGAAGAAAAATAAAATATACTTTTTGAAGGTCTTGAAAATAGTAATGTCCATATTTTATTGTTTAACAAAACTGAAATTTTCTCTGTTTGTGTATTGGTATCAAAAGCACTATTTATGTTGTTTTTATGGCTATCAAACAAGAGTGTTTTTGATGAAATAGTACCATCTTCATATATTTGCAAACGAATATTTGTTTTATCATTTAAATATTTGCCTTCTAAAATACTATTGATTAAATCCTCCATTCGAAAAGCACTAAAAACCCAGCCAATGATTGCTTTACGACGAGATTCAATGGTGTTTATTGGAACGTTTTTGTACACAGGAACATACATTATTGTGCCCGCTTGCATGCTTTTCTTGGTTTCCAGAAGCAGAACCACTTTTCCTGAAAGTATTGGTTTATTATAATCACGAGCTAGTTCCATGGCTTTGCGCCTAACAGGTTCCGAAAACATATCGTAGCCAAATGCAAGAGTATTTCGGCCACTAAACGGCTCCAAATAAATTATAGAAGTGTAACTGTCCCTTATCATCAAAGGGAAAACTTTATATTTAGGAAACCCCTCCTTTTGAATAGCTGAAACGTGGTTTTTTAGTTGTTCTTTTTTAATTAAAGTAGAAAAACCCAAACCCTGAACGCCTATAAATTTTACATTTCCAACAGAAAATTTATTGAACCGTTTCCACTCTTCTCTGGTTACCGATTGTGAGGCTTCAAACAAGGATGACCCACTAATTAAGAACTCTGTTTGTATATTAATTCGGTTGATGATTTTTGATTTTATCTCATTACAAACCTGTACAAACTCTTTTTGTTCCTGAGATTCTTCTTCTTGTCTGACATAATTTGTTATAGCAAACGTTAGAAAAAGTCCAACTATAAAAATCAAAGAAGAAATCCAAATAGGTTTTTTGTCCCTAAATGGATTTTTTTTTAAAAGTCTTATAATTGATGTTTTCATTTTTTATGATGAATTGGAAAACTTCTTGAAGGTATTCATTTAATTATACCTTCGTTTGGGCTTACTAAATGCAAAAAAATGCTTTTTGACTTGAAAAGTTTTGGATTAAATTGCCCCTAAAATCAAAATTAATAGCACAAATTAAGAAAAAAAAGCCAATAAAACAATTTGTTAGAATCTTTATTTTTCTACAAAGAATGCTAGATTGTTATAATTTGAGCAAAATAAAACCATATTGTCGATACTTGGGCATAAAATTGAACATTGGTTTGATTTGAAAAGTATTTCATTTCAATAATATTATCGAAAAGCTTTCCTTTTGATCCTTGTTTTTCGAAACATGTATTGAGAAATACTTACTTTTGAAGTTCCAATTTTTGAGTTTATAATTCTATATTTAAAGTGAAAACTAAAATAAAAAATGCTCTTTCGTCCAAAATAAACACCATTGGATTACCAATAATTGCCTTGTGTTGGGTGAGTTTTTTTTGGGGAACCACTTGGCTCGCTTCAAAAGAAGGTGTAAAACATATGCCTGCTTTGCAACTGGCGGGAATCAGACAACTCATTGGCGGAATTCTTTATGTTAGCTTCTTTTTAT
>Ga0209717_1005217_pt1 | contig 10360 bp, 5 predicted proteins | sample AD_UKC048_MetaG_FD_184418 | JGI IMG/M metagenome (GOLD analysis project Ga0209717, IMG submission 184418) | Active sludge microbial communities of municipal wastewater-treating anaerobic digesters from USA - AD_UKC048_MetaG (SPAdes) (version 2) | ecosystem: Engineered > Bioreactor > Anaerobic >... | reverse complement strand
AACCATATACGTATGGACACAATCGGGTGATTGTACAGATGAGAGCAGCTTTACGGTTACCATAGACAGTCAAATCACGCCGACTTTCAATCCGGTTATCAATCCTTGCGTAGGAGACGTTCCGCCTGTATTGTCATTGATTTCCTTAGAAGGCGTTATTGGAACATGGGATCCACTAATTGTCGCAACAGATACTGCCGGAACCACGACCTATACATTTACTCCAACCGCAGCATTCCCTTGTGCGGTTCCAACAACTGTTTCGGTTACTGTTAACGCGCCAATCCAGCCTACATTCAATCCGATTGCTGATGTATGCTTAGGCGCCGCTGCACCGACATTGTCAGCTACTTCATTAGAAGGCATCGCAGGAACCTGGAGTCCGTCTACGGTGGACACCTCTATTGTAGGAAACACATGTTATACTTTTACACCGACCTTGAGCTGCTTCTTGCCAGCGACACTCTGTGTAACGGTAACCGGACAAATCCTTCCAACATTCGACCCAATCGCCAATATCTGTGAAAACGGAACCGCGACTGCGTTGCCATTGACATCGTTGAACGGTGTGGCAGGAAGCTGGACGCCAACAGACATTAATACTACTGTTGTCGGACCAAGTGTGTATACCTTTAATCCGGACACTACACTTTCTCCATGTGCCATCCAAACCACTCTTACCGTTACCATTGACCCATCGGTGTTGCCAACATTCAACACAATTGCAGATATCTGTCAAAACAGCGTTGCGCCAACCTTACCAACAACTTCACTCAATGGAGTTACGGGAACCTGGAGCGCTATCGATACTACAGTAGTCGGATCGGCAACCATCAACTTTACCCCAGATGCGGGTCAATTGTGTGCGCTTCCTACGACGATGACCATCAACGTAATTGCGCCACTGGTTCCGAACTTCACCGATATCGCCCTATGTGCAGGACAAACCGCGCCAACATTGGCCGGAACTTCGCCGAACGGCATTACCGGAAGCTGGAGCCCATCTGCGATAGATAACACCCAAAACGGAAGCTATGTGTTTACACCAAACGTTGCTTGTGCATTGCCACAGACCATCAATGTTGTAGTGTCACCACAAGTAGCGCCAGACTTTGCGCCGATTGCCAATATTTGTTCGGGAGATACAGCGCCTGCTTTGGCTGCGACTTCACCTAACGGTATTTCTGGTACTTGGTCACCAGCTACCATAAGCAACACCCAAAGCGGTTGTTATGTATTTACGCCTAACGCGGGACAATGTTCGCAACCGCAAACCGTTTGTGTAACGATAGATCCAAAACTTTCACCTAACTTCGCAGAAATCGGAACACTTTGTTCTGGAGTTACAGCGCCAGTTTTAGCGAATTCTTCTAACGGAGTTACTGGAACCTGGTCACCGTCGGTAGTAAGTACTACACAAAGCGACAGTTATGTCTTTACGCCAGACGCAGGACAATGTGCCAACGGTCAGACTTTAGTGGTTACCGTGGTTACGCTGCCAGAGATTGAATTCAACCTTGGATGTGTGGGCGGAAGTTACTTGCTTAGCGTGAAAGATCCGATTGAAGGTGCTGCCTACTCTTGGTCGCATAACGATTCGCCAATCAGCAACCCGAGCGCTAATGGGCCAGGCATCAATCTTTCGCAACTGGGAACCGGAACTGGGCAGTACACTGTTACAGCAACAGTTGGAGGTTGTACTACTGATGAAAGCATCGCAATTATGTCTGTTTCGTGCGATATCCAGAAAGGTATTTCACCTAAAGGAACCGGAGCCGGAGATAACAAGAATGACTTCTTTGACCTTGCCGGGCAAAATGTGAAGAAACTCGAGATTTTCAACCGCTACGGAACTAAAGTTTATTCTAAGGCAAATTATGTCAACGAATGGTACGGACAATCCGACAAGGGCGACGAATTGCCAGATGCGACTTACTTCTATGTCATAGAGTATAACGCTGGAGGAAGTGCAAAAACAGGTTGGATTTACATCAATCGCGAACAATAACAGTAAAAAAATGTTGAATTGGAATTGCCGTCGTATATTTGGCGGCAATCCTTCAACACAAAACATACACACATGAAGAAAATATTTTATACGGCATTAATCGCAAGCTTCGCATTTTTAGACGCTAATGCACAACAGGATCCACATTATACACAATACATGTATAATATGAGCGTAGTCAATCCGGCGTATGCTGGTTCTAAAGAATCGCTATCCGGAGGACTTTTATACCGCAAACAATGGGTTGAAATCGAAGATGCGCCGTCGACCGGTACGTTTTTCATCCACAGCCCAGTAGGAAAGAATGTTGGTTTGGGTATCTCGTTCATCAATGACCAGATCGGACCAGTAGAAGAGAACAACGTTTATGCTGATTTCTCGTACACCCTCAATTTGGGTGGTGAGCATAAGTTGGCTTTCGGGGTAAAGGGAGGTGCAACTTTTCAAAATGTTGGATTGTTGGACATTAACCCAACGCTTCCCAATCAAGGGGACGAAGCGTTTTCGAGCAATGCCAACAACACCTTTTTGAATGTAGGTGCGGGATTCTTTTACTACACCAATAAATATTATGTCGCGCTTTCGGTTCCAAACATGCTCAAGTCAGACCACCTAGAGGTACGAAGGGGAGCACAAGACGTAAAATTCGGAAGTGAGGCATTGCACTATTTCCTTACAGGAGGTTATGTATTCAATCTTTCACCAAATACCGAGCTCAAACCGTCGGCAATGTTGAAATCGGCGTTTAACGCGCCACTGTCGGTTGATGGATCGCTTAATGTTAGATTTTACCAGAAATTTGAGATTGGCGCTACCTACAGGTTAGAGGATTCTTTTGGAGGAATGATTAACTACGCCATTACACCGGGCTTGAGGGTAGGTTACGCGTACGACCACATCATTTCAGATTTGAATGTGACCACACCATCCTCTCACGAGTTTATGTTGTTGTTTGACTTGAACTTCTCTAAAAAGGTATCACAATCACCAAGATATTTCTAACGTATAAAGCAATAGTAAAAATGAAAAATCTATATATAGCATTAAGTTTTGTGATAGCGAGTGCAAGTCTTTCTGCACAAAATAAGGACACTGCAAAAGCAGATAAATTGGTTGAACGTTACGAGTATGTTGATGCTGCAAAAGAGTATTTGAGCTTGGTTGAAAAAGGAAAAGGCGATCCATACGTATACAAGCAGCTTGCCGATACCTATTACAACATGTTTAATGGAGCAGAAGCAGTTAAATGGTACGCCAAGGCCACAGAAACGCAACAAGATGCCGAAACCTATTACCGTTACGCACAAATGCTCAAGTCAAACGGTAAGTACGAGGAAGCCAATAAGCAAATGCAAAAATTTGCTGGCCTCGCGCCCAATGATTCTAGAGCCAAGACATTCAAAGAGAACCCAAATTACATCCCAAGATTGTTAGACAAGCAGAAGATGTATGATGTGAAATCGTTAGACGTCAGCAGCGATAAATCTGATTTTGGCCCTGTACTTTACGGTAATGAGTTCTACTTTACCAGTGCCAGAAACGGTGCCAGGAAAGAATACGGTTGGAATGATGAGCCGTTTTTAGACATCTACAAAGCCAGCTACAACGACGACGGTACTATCACCGCCGCAGAAACCGTAAACACATTGAATTCAAAATACCACGATGGTCCTGTTACCATGAGTGCCGACGGTAACGTAGTGTATTTCACCAGCGACAGTTTCCGTGAAAAGGAATTTACCAGAGACCGCAAGAACCGTCTCAAACTGGGAAGAAACAACATTTTCCGCGCAACGCGAAACGGCGGAAGTTGGGACAACATCACCCCGATGCCGTTCAACAGCAATGCCTATTCAACCAGTAACCCAAGCTTGAGCCGAGATGGTAAAACCCTTTACTTTTCATCTGACATGCCAGGCAGCCTTGGTGGTGTAGATATCTGGAAAGTGTCTATCAGTGCCGACGGAACCTACGGAACCCCAGAGAACCTAGGTAAGAAAATCAATACTGAAGGCAACGAAAGTTTCCCTTTTATCGCCGATGACAACAGCACGTTGTACTTTGCTTCTGCCGGAAGACAAGGTTTTGGAGGTCTTGATATCTACATGATAGATCTGGCCAAAGGAACCGATGCTGTGAACTTGGGCAAGCCGGTTAACACAGAGAAGGACGACTTTTCGTTCACTTTCAATGAGGCCAAGAAAACGGGTTTCTTCTCTAGTAACAGGAATGGTAACGATGATATTTTCGGAGCCAATCCAATCTGTGGCATCGATGTGTTGACTGTAGTGACCGACGCCAAAACAGGCGCTATCCTGGCCAACGCAAGCGTAGCAATTGTCGATGACAAGAAAAACGTGATCAGTACAGAAATGACCAACGCCAAAGGTGAAGTGACGTACAAAGTAGAGTGCAACAAGGCTTACACCATCCAAGCTTCAAAAGACGGATACGAAAGCAATGTGTTCCCGGTTGCGGCACAAAGCAAAGCCGGACAAACTAAAGTAGACGCTGCTTTACAACCTATCGAAAACATCATCACCGAGAACGAGATTTTGCTTAAACCAATTTATTTTGAGTTTGACAAGAGCAACATCACCCAAGAAGGTGCTTTCGAGTTAGATAAAGTGGTACAGGTCATGAAAGGCAATCCCAACATGGTTATCCTTGTAAAATCGCATACCGATAACCGTGGTTCTGACGCTTACAACATGAGCTTGTCAGACAGAAGGGCCAAATCTACCGTTCAATACGTGATCTCAAGAGGCGTTAAAGCTGCAAGGATTACCGGAAAGGGAATGGGAGAAACAGAACCTAAAGTAGATTGTGGTGAAGCTTGTACAGAAGAGCAACATGCGCAAAACAGACGTTCAGAATTCTTGATTGTTAAATAACAAAACGATGATAATAGAAAAACCGGGCCATACGCCCGGTTTTTTTGTTTTAGGTGATTCCGGGTCCCGAAATCAAGATTATTTCGTGAAGGGATTTATTATGCACGTTTTTGGCATGCTTCGACTTGCTGGCCAATGTTTCTGATCCAGCAAGCTACGCGGCGCCGGTATTTGGAAAGATCCGCTGATTAAATTGAGATAGGGAGCCGTTTATGCTCCTGCAAACCGGATGGTTTGGCGTCTATGAGTCGACTTTAAGTTTTCACCGGCCATTGGCAACTCGCTTATAAAGCTAAAACGCAATCGAGGCCGACAGAGTGCGTATTTTGACGCATTGCAACAGCAAGCAGCGAATTACTCTCCAGCCAAAGAAAGTGTCCTTAAAAGGCTGTTACGGCTTCAAGCGCGTTTGCTTTTCCTAGTAGTCAGACAGAAAAGCAAAACCAAGGTAATGAAGGTTAAATATTCCCTTTTGACCAGTGAAATAATACCGACAGGCGTTTTGGAATCCTTTAAACGAACCATCAAATAAATTACTTCGGGATGATCCAGAATAGACTGGGTATACTTGAGCACTGCTGACTCAGAATTCAGGTCTCGGTTGCCAATAACGCCAATCCAGTCACGGGTGCTAACCAGATTGCCTAGAAAGTCCGCATCCGTTAACGGCAACAGTTGCAACAACAGTCGATTGGATTGCAATATTTTTTATGGTTGCCGTTTGTTGGCAAAGTAATCCTATAAGAACCAACCACCGCCATTTGACACAAAAAAAGGCTGCTTGTTGGGCAGCCTTTTTGTATTGGGTGAAAAAGAATTAGTTTCCTGAAATCTTTACATTGTCAATTTCCCAGGTAGAAGACTGCGCTGTGGTCGAAGTGTACTTGAAAGCCACACGTACATTAGTGTTTCCGGCACCTGTAAAAGCAGTGATGTCAAGCGGTCCTGAGTTTGCATAGATATAATTTCCGGTAGACAAAGTAGCTCCTGTCAGCGTAGTCCATGTAGCCGCATTAGGATCTCCCGATACATAATTGTTAGAAATCAAGGCAACAATTGCAGGCCCATCAAACTTGTATGCGTTGTCAAAAGATAGAGACGCAGTAGTCAAGGCTGTCAAATCTTGCACTGGTGAAATCAACCAATCTTCGTTTGCATTAGAGGAAGAAGCGAAACCAGACATTTTGGCCATACCACCTGGGTTACCGAATGTTGGGCTGTGTGTCCAAACTTGTGCGCCGGTTACGCTAAAAGCAGACCAACCATTAAGTGAAGAGGTGAATGCTTCGTTGAGCAGCGGTGTAAAACGAGCACCGTTAAGGTTGATATCGTTAATCGACCTTGCAATAAATTGGTAAGTGTCACCAAATTTAGTCAACACTCCTCTAACGGTTCCTCTTCCGGTTGCTACTGGCTTAGCAGAGAAATTCGCAAAAGAACTCGTCCTGAAAATAACAGAATTTCCGTCGATATCGGTAAGATTAAGGTTGGTGGCGCCTCCCAAATCGTTGTTTATGTCGTAGTAGGTTGAGGCAATCGCGGCATTATCGAACTGAACACCATCAACTTCAACCAATTTATTGATGTATGCGTCTGTATTTAAATCGGCCAAAGTAACGTTTTGAACCAACACATCTTCATTTACAATAGTACAAGATCTTTGAACAGAAGTCCTGAATTGAGCGAAAGGCAGCCTTCCTACTTCGGCACCGCCGGATGAATTGGCGTATAAACCACCGATTCTCAGACTACCGTCATTAATATCAGTATACAAACCGTCCATTTTGATAAGCACTTTTCTTCCAGGCTCATAATTGATGAACAAAGAAGTCTGGTCTACTGGTATGGCAAAAGCCTTAGACCCGTCGAGGGTCTGGAAAGAAATTGATTTGAAAAAGTTACCGCCGACGTCGCTTGAAGTGATATACGCTTCAATCACGTCAGAAACGCCTGGCGTAATGTTTTCGTGCAACTTAACAGTTTCAGATGCTGCAATGTCAGAAACTTCTCTGTTTGCAACCAAGGTAGTCTCGGTACAAGCCGCAAGGGTAGGTGTCTTGTAGTCGTCATCATTTACGCAACCGGTAAAGATACCGGCGGTAAGCGCGACTAAAAAGGCTGATTTTAAAAATGGTGTTTTCATATGTAATTTTATTATAATATTAGAAGTTAACGTAAAGGTTCAAGAAATAAGTTCTTCCGTATCCGTAGAAATATTTCGGGGCAAAAGAAGGCGTTCCGCTGGAGACATCTTGGTTGAGCGCGCGGTAGTTGGCGTTTCTCGCTTGCTCGTATCCGCCGGTTTTGTACAACTCGTCAAGCACGTTGTTGATGCTCGCGAAGAAACCAAAGGTCTTACCTGAAATTCTCCAAGACTTACCACCGGTGAGGTTCAACAGCATGAAATCATCGAATTTCTCCTGCTTGAGCAATTGGTCGCCTCTTTCCTGGGTCGCCTCAGAAAAAGCAGCACCGTTTACGTCGCTAAAGTTTCTGTAGAAATTGGCCGTTCTCAAAACTGGAGCTACATCAATGTAGTTGTTGCCCAGGTAGTTCACGTTGGCACCGATCCACCAGAATTTAGGATCGCGGTATTCCAACCCGAATGAAGCAGCAGTTTGCGGCATACCCGGTTGCTTGTAATCCTTAAGGTAAGAAGTACCCAAATTGGTGGTCGTCCCGTCATTATCGTTAGACAAGATTACCGTTGGATTGTTTGCATAAGTGTATTGCCCGTAAGCACCGCTAACAACAGCTTTCAAGGTAGAGGTAATGTTGTATTCCATACCCAATTCCAGACCAATGTTCTGTTTGTCAAGTTTGGTTACTGTTTCGGCAACGAATTCGTTGGCATCGCTTCCACCATCTAAATCTTCTCCGGTTCCTTCGGCAAAGAAGAAAGAAGTTTCGGTAGCGTTCATGATCTTAGAGAAGTAGGCGGTCAAACGTGCCTTGAATTTTGGGGCATTGATGATATAACTCACATCAGCCGATGATATCGTCTCAGAATCTACATTATTGATGTTGTTGTTCACCCTGGCATTGTTGAATACGCTGCGCATTGATGGCGCTTGACTCATGTAAACACCATTCATGTTGATGAAATGCCTGCCCGACAATTTGTAAGTCAAACCTCCTTTGAATCCAAAATTGTTGAAGCTTTTCACGTTGCTGTACCCGTAAGAGTTGTTTGGATAGAAACCGTTTCTGTACAAACCTTCTCTTTGGAATTCGGTGTGCGAGAAAGTCTGCGCTACATAGAAATCCACTTTTTTGTAAACAAACTTAAACTGTGTAAATGCGTTGTATTTGGTGGTGTACAAATTGTAGTTGTAACCAAAAGTGTCTCCTTCCTGTACCCGTCTGAAAGGGTTGTTCAGGTCAGTCTGTTGAGATTGTCCAACACCAAACAAGGTAATGTCTTCCCAATAAGCGCCGCCCAAAAGGTCAAGCATGTTCTTAAAGTTGTGCGATTTGAGTTTGGTAAAAGTACCACCGGCATTCATTGAAATGTTGTCTGCAATCTGTGAGTTCAGGATTGCATTGGCCGTCCATTGCTTGTCATCGGTACGGTCTTCGTAAAGTACGTATTTGCTTTGTGAAGCCACGCGACCTGCAGGGTTTCCGTTCACGTCAAAAATACCGGTTGTGTTGGCAAGGTAAAAATTACCCCAATTGATTTGACGCTGACCGAGGAATGTAGCCATATCGGGGTTTTGCGCCGCTGCGTAATCGGGTGTGAAGATACCGCCCAATCCGCCTGGCAGATAAGCCGCAGGATTGTTTAGCGTTACGTCATCGATATTGTTGTTGTAAAGCGATGTATAGTAGCTTGGCATATTCCTGTAATAAGTAGGATCGGGGTTGTTCACGCCTTGGAAATCCAAACGGCTGTTTCCAATTTTACCAAACTGGTAAGAAGCATTAAGATTTAAGTTGGTTTTTGAAGTCAGTTTCCAGTAATCGCTAAGGATGATGATTGGCTCTTCTACTTCTTTGTACCTTGAGTTTCTTTTCTGGCCGTTGGAGTTGTAACCCCAATAAGAGTTGTATTTTTCACCGGCTATGTCGGTTACTTCTTGTGTGTTGGGAGAGTTCTTGCCGCGTTTGTTGTTCGCGTAGATTGCAGTTACGTTAAGCGAGTTGTTCTCGGTCAATTTCTTTTCAACGCTCGCAAAAAGCGAATTGGCATCGTAAGTAGTACCTTCAAAATAACCTTCCTGAGCAAAACGCCTTGAGGCCGAAACCGCGTAAGCCCATCCGTCATTGCGCATCCCAGAAGCGGTAGTTCCCATGATACGGCCTTGATAGTTGGTGTTGGTACCTGCAACCGAAACCCTTGATCCTTTTCTGTAGATCGAAGCGCGCGTATTCATTTCCTGTGTTCCGAGGATACCGCCAAAAGTGTAATCAGATGGTGCAGAACCCATGGTAAACTCCTGGTTACGCAAAGCGTCGTTGAGTCCGCCCCAGTTGCTCCACTGCGGTCTGCCATCATACAATTTGTTCATGACAATACCGTTGATCATGGTTGTTCCGTACTCGTTGTCCAGACCGCGAACCCTGAAACGTGCCTGACCCCAGTTGAATGCGGCCGTTTGTTGGAATGCGTCGCGCGATGCCTGAAGCAAGCCTGAAGTACTTTCAGAACCACTGTTGTCATCGCCGAGGTCATTATCTGTGATGGTAATCAAGGCATTCTGTTGCTCTTCGGTAATGTCAAGCTCAAGGACAATAACGCCCAGATTCACGGTTTGCCCTGCAACGATATCTACCTGCAATAGTTGCTCTTTGTAATCCACGGTTTTAATTTGTAACAATTGTTTTCCTGTGGCCACGTCTTTGATTGTGAAACCTCCGGCAGCATCGGTAAGCTGGGTGAGGCTCGTGTTCTGGATAGACACCACAACGTTTTGTAACGGCTTCTGTGTTTTTGAGTCCACCACCTTTCCGGTCACCCCGGTTGCGGTTTGCGCAAAAGCAAAAAGCACCTGCATTACAAATAAGGTACTAATAACAAGTTTTCTCATAAATAAAGATTAATTAAATTTTTGTTTTTGTGAAGCTTAATAAAAACTTAACAGCCGACAAATGTACATCTTTTAATAATAAATCATACTTTTGACGCGAAATTTATAGATTGGTTGACCTTAATTTAATATAGTATTTATGAGGATTAGAAAAATTATTGCCCTATTCATTGTAATATTCGCAATTCAAACGGCAAATGCGCAAAAAAAATTCGTTGTGCACACGGTGGCTTTCTATAATTTTGAAAACCTCTTCGACACCATCAACCAAGCCAACAATGATGAAGAATGGCTGCCCGCTGGCGCACAGAACTGGACGGGCAAAAAATACAAGCAAAAACTGCACAACCTGGCGCGTGTACTATCAGAAATCGGTACCGGTGAAAACCCCAACAATTCTCCTACGCTCATCGGAGGATGCGAGATAG
>Ga0209717_1005210_pt1 | contig 10372 bp, 13 predicted proteins | sample AD_UKC048_MetaG_FD_184418 | JGI IMG/M metagenome (GOLD analysis project Ga0209717, IMG submission 184418) | Active sludge microbial communities of municipal wastewater-treating anaerobic digesters from USA - AD_UKC048_MetaG (SPAdes) (version 2) | ecosystem: Engineered > Bioreactor > Anaerobic >... | reverse complement strand
CTTGAAACAACAGGGATAGAAGTGCGCGAGGTGCTGATTTCCGACATTAAGGAAAACACCTTCTACGCAAAGATAATATTGAATGACGGCACCACCGAATACGAAATAGATTCAAGGCCGTCGGATGCCATTGCTCTTGCGCTAAGGTTTGAAGCGCCCATTTTTGTGGCGGAAAACGTTATTATGGAAGCCACTATTATGGATAAGGAAAAATACGAAAAAGAAATGCAGGATTTTAAGGACTTTTTAAAGGACATTAAGCCTTCGGATTTTCATAAGTAAAAAAATTTTTTGATTTTTAAAAACGGAACGATGTTTTAAGATACGGTAGGCGGTTCTTAAAAAATGAAAATAGACAGTGATTTAAGGGAAGGGCTTAAAAGTCTAGGCACGCTTGGTACGCTTGGTTTCACCCTTGTAATATGTACGTTTGCCGGGCTTGGAATCGGGCTTTTACTGGATAAACTTACCGGTTTCAAACCGGTATTTACGATAATATTTCTGCTCTTTGGAATTGTATCCGGTTTCGTAAACATATTTGTGAAAACAGGAAGGTTTAAAGATGACGCCAAACGTTAAAGTTTTTATCATGCTTGTGGTATTGGCGGCAGTATCAATGGCGGCGGCTTTTTTTGATTTAAGGCTTGCGCTTGGAATTACAGCCGGCATTATGCTTTTTGCCTTAAATTACCTGGCAATTACGTTTACGGTTAAGGGTATTGTTTCCGGCGACGGACAGCCCGTTCAGAAAGCCGTATCGGTAGTCATGATATACACAGGCAAGATACTTGTAATAGGCGCCGCGGTGTTTGCGGTAATTAAGTTCAGGGAAGTAATTTCAATAAAAGGTTTTTTAGCAGGCGTTTTTGCGGCAACTGCCGCGGTACTTATAGGCCACACGCTTTTATTTAAAGAAAACAAAAAAACTATATAAAGGAGACGCAATGGGAGAGTCACTGCATTACCACTCATTTATACCTTTTCTTGACAATCACGCGTTTACCATTGTCCTTATGATGATGCTTGATTACGCCATAGTAATTTTCATACTCTGGCTTGGCAGCTTAAAACGCGATTTAAGGCCCAAAGGCGCGCAGAACCTTGTGGAATGGTTTATTAAATACGTTACGGATTACGCGGATTCCGTAATAGGCAAGCAGGCGCCGCGCTACTATCCGATACTTTTAATGCTTTTTATGTATATCCTTGTGGGTAATTTAATGGGTTTAATACCCGGTCTTATTTCGCCCACCAGTATGCTTACCGTTACCGTCACCCTTGCCGTATCTGTTTTTATAATGGAATGGTTTGAAGGTATCAGGGCAAAGGGCATAATCAAATACCTTGCGCACTACACCGGCGGCGATACCGTGCCGGGCCCTTTAAAACCGTTTTTATTTTTCGTGGAACTTATGAGCGACATTTCGCGCCCTGTATCGCTGTCTTTCAGGCTTTTCGGCAATATCATGGCAAAAGAAATTCTTCTTGGCGTGCTTATAGTCCTGGTAATTTTATTCTGGCCCACGGTTAATTCAAACGCGATAAGCGCGATGATGGCGGGTTTTTCTCTGGTGTTAAGGCCGCTTATAATCGTTCTTGGCGTACTTGTAAGTGTTATTCAGGCGGCGGTTTTCACCCTGCTTACAGCCATATATATCAGCGGAGCAGTAGCTTCGCATGAACACAGTGAAGAACATTAATTCAAATATTTTAACAGGAGGTGGAAGATTTTGAAAAAGTTCAGGTTTGTAGTGCTTATGGCAATTTTTGTAATGGGATTAGTTGGTGTAGCAATGGCAAGCGAAGCAGCGGGCGCGGCGGGAAAAGCGACAAATGAAAGCGTTTCTTTCTTTGCGTTTTCCGTTTTAGCGGCAGCACTGGGTGTAGGGCTTGCGGCACTTGGATGCGGAATCGGACAGGGAATGGCCACAGCGAAAGCTGCGGAAGGCGTAGCAAGGCAGCCGGAAGCTGCAGGTAAGATTCAGGGTGTTCTTATCCTTGGTCTTGCTATCATTGAATCACTTACAATTTACGCGCTTGTTGTAGGCCTTATCCTTATATTCGCAAACCCGTTTAAAGATCTTTTTATAGGATAGTTATAAAGCGGGCCGCAGGGCCCGCTTAGCACTCATAGCAAATACGGTTTTTACGCGGCAAGTTTTATAAAATAATAATTACATCCCCAAAGGGATAAAATACAGGAGGACAAAATGGTTTCAGTGGATAAAGCGGTGTTGCTTGTACAGCTTATTACTTTTCTTTTAGCGGTTCCCATGGTATGGGTGCTGTTTCTAAAGCCCCTTATCAGGACGCTTTCCAACAGGGAAAAATATATCACGGATACCCTTGATAAGGTTGAAAAGGACCGCGATGAAATGCAGAAACTGAAAGAAGATTATGAAATAAAGATGAAAGAGATGTCTTTAAACGCCAAAGCAGCCCTTGAAAAAGCCGTGGCAGAGGGCGAAAAGTCAAGGCACGAAATAATTGAAACCGCCAAAGCAGAAGGGCATAAGCTTATTGTTGACGCGAAAAAAGAAATTGATGCGGAAAAAGTAAAGGCGATTGAAGACGTCAAGGGCGCCATTGTGGACATTGCCGTTATCGCAGCGGAAAAAATAGTGAAGGCAAGCATGACAAAGAAAGCGCAGACAGATATAGTAAAAGACGCGATTGAAAATATAGGAAAAAACTAAAAGGGTGATGTGATGATAAATACTACACTTCCTGCAAAGTATGCCGAAGCGCTTTTTCAGGCGGCGGAAAACTTAAACCAGATAGAAAAGGTAAGGGAAGACCTGGAGCTTGTGAAAAACGCGGCAGCTTCCAGCCGTGAATTCGCGGCCATACTGGGACATCCCGGCGTAAGCAAAGCTTCCAAAAGGGCTGTAGTAGCCGGCGAATTTAAGGAAAAGATATCAAGGCTGGCGCTTAATTTTATATGCCTTCTTATTGACAAAAAAAGGGAAGGTATTCTTGAATCCGTTTACAGCCTGTACGCGCAGAAGGCGGACGAACTTTTGGGAATCAAAAGGGTACAGGTCAAGACAGCGTATGAACTGTCCGCGGCAGAAGAAACAAAAGTTCTGCAGCAGCTTGAATCCACGTTTAAAAAGAAAGTGCGCATGGACGCAAGGGTGGACAAGGGAATACTTGGCGGAATCATAGTAAGGGACAACATGACGCTTATTGACGCCAGCGTAAAACAGTACCTTGATTCAATGAAAAAAGAACTTAAAGAGGGCGGCAAAAAGAAACAGAAAAAAGGGACAAAAAAGAAAAAATAACTGACATACCTCAAGGAGGAAGAAATGCAGATAAGACCGGATGAAATCACAGGAATTATCAAGGCGCAGATAGAAAATTACGAAACAAAGGTTACCTTAAGCGAAGTGGGCGAAGTAATACAGGTCGGCGACGGTATTGCCCGCGTGTTCGGACTTGACAACGTCATGTCCATGGAGCTTGTGGAGTTCCCCGGCAATGTTATGGGCGTGGCCCTTAACCTTGAAAAGGACAATGTCGGCGTTGTTCTTATGGGCGATGACAAGGGAATTAAAGAAGGAGATATGGTAAAACGCACGGGAAAAATTTTATCAGTCCCGGTCGGAAAAGAAATGATAGGAAGGGTTGTAAACCCGCTTGGCATTCCAATGGACGGCAAAGGACCGATAAACGCTTCCAGGGTAAGGCCGGTTGAAGTCATAGCGCCCGGCGTTGTTGACAGGGCTCCGGTTAACGAACCGATGCAGACAGGTATTAAAGCGATAGACGCCATGATTCCGATAGGCCGCGGCCAGCGCGAACTTATAATAGGCGACAGGCAGACGGGAAAAACCACCATTGCCATTGACGCCATAATCAACCAGAAAAATTCAGGCGTTATCTGCATATACGTTGCCATAGGCCAGAAGCAGTCAACGGTTGCAAAAGTTGTGGACACGCTTACGCAGTACGGCGCCATGGATTATACCATTGTGGTTTCGGCCGGCGCTTCGGAACCCGCGCCTGTCCTTTACATGGCACCTTACGCGGGATGCGCGATGGGCGAAGAATTCATGTGGGAAGGCAAGCATGTCCTTATAGTTTATGATGACCTTTCAAAACACGCGGCCGCCTACAGGCAGATGTCGCTGCTGTTAAGAAGGCCCCCCGGCCGTGAAGCGTATCCGGGAGACGTTTTCTATCTTCATTCAAGGCTTCTGGAAAGGGCTTCAAAGCTGTCGGAAAAACTTGGCCACGGTTCCATCACCGCGCTGCCTATAATTGAAACGCAGGCCGGCGACATTTCGGCTTACATTCCGACCAACGTTATTTCAATCACAGACGGGCAGATATTCCTTGAAAACAACCTTTTCTCCGCGGGCGTAAGGCCCGCCATTAACGTCGGGCTGTCAGTTTCAAGGGTCGGCGGCAACGCGCAGATAAAAGCCATGAAACAGGTTGCGGGAAAACTTAAACTTGACATGGGACAGTACAGGGAACTTGCGGCTTTCGCGCAGTTCGGGACCGAACTTGACAAATCATCAGAAGCGCAGCTTGCACTGGGGCGCAGGATGGAAGAAATATTAAAGCAGGGAAAGAACTCCCCTCTTCCGGTTGAAGACCAGCTTGTAATAATCTATGCCGGCATCAACAGGTTCCTTGACGACGTCGCGCTTGAAGATGTTCAGGAATTTGAAAAAGGGCTTATCAAATACGTAAACGACAAACATAAAGACGTTATTGAAGACCTTAAAAAAGAAAAGAAATTCAGCGATGCGATAAACAAGAAGCTTGATAAGGCAATAGCTGAATACAGGGCAACGTTTAAAAAATAAAAAAGGAGCTTTAAATGGCTACTTTAAGGGACATAAGAAAAAGGATAAAAAGCGCCCAGAATATTCAGCAGATAACAAAAGCCATGAAAATGGTCTCCGCGGCCAAACTGCGCAAATCGCAGGACAGGACCATGGCGGCAAGGCCTTACGCGGATAAAATTGCTGAAGTAATCGGGGAGCTTATGTCAAGCGACGCGGGTTCGCGTTTTCCTCTTTTAAAAGAGCATCCGGAAGTAAAAAAAGAAGCCGTGATTCTTGTCACAGCCGATAAAGGGCTGTGCGGCAGTTTTAACGGAAACCTTGCAAAAGAAGTTATGATTATGATGAAGGCCAATCCGGATATGTCAATGTTCTACATCGGCAAAAAAGGTTTTGACCTTCTGAAAAAATTCGGCAAAGAAAATGAAAAATTCAAATTCAACGACCGCTACATAGGGTGGCCGGATGTTGAAGAAATAGGGAAGATGATAATTGACAATTTCAGCGCGGGCAAATACGGCAAAGTGACGCTGATATACAGCAAATTCCAGACCAATCTTACGCAGAACATAGTGAAAAAACAGCTTCTGCCGGTTGTGTTTGAAGGCCCGGCCGAACAGCACGCGAAAAGGGATTATCTTTATGAACCCACCGAAAAAGACGTGCTGGAAAATCTTTTTGTAAGATACGTAAAGACCTCAATTTACAGGGCTGTCCTTGAATCGCAGGCGTCGGAACACGGCGTCAGGATGGCTGCCATGGAAAAAGCCACAAATAACGCGAATGACATGATACGAAGCCTGACGCTTCTTGCCAACAAAACAAGGCAGGCGGCCATTACAAATGAAATTCTTGAAATTGTCGGCGGCGCGAACGCCATTAAAGGATAGCAAAAAAATAAAAACGGCTGAAAGCCGATATTTAAGGAGGAAGACGGCATGAGTGAAGGAAAAGTGGTACAGGTTATAGGGCCTATTATAGACATTGAATTTACGGGCAAGCTCCCGGAAATTTACAACGCCGTAAAGGTAACGGGCAAATACGAAATGAACGGCGAGGAACATGACATTAACCTTACAACAGAGGTTGCCACCCATGTTGGAGACAACACCGTGCGCTGCGTTGCCATGAGTTCCACTGACGGCATAAGCCGCGGAATGAAAGCCACAGATACCGGAGAGCCCATCAAGGTTCCCGTTGGCGAAGCCACGCTTGGAAGGGTATTAAACGTCCTTGGCGAACCGGTTGACTATATGGGGCCTGTTAAGACGGAAAATTTCAGCGTTATCAGAAGGCGCCCTCCCACATTTGAAGAGCAGTCAATCAAGACAGAAATGCTTGAAACAGGCATAAAGGTTATTGACCTTCTTTGCCCTTATCCAAAAGGCGGAAAGGTCGGCCTGTTCGGCGGCGCCGGCGTGGGCAAGACCGTTGTTATCATGGAACTTATCCGTAACATCGCGCATGAACACGGCGGCTTCTCGGTTTTCGCGGGAGTCGGAGAACGTACCAGGGAAGGCACTGATTTAAGAAATGAAATGATGGAATCCGGCGTTATCAACAAAACGTCGCTTATATACGGACAGATGAACGAGCCCCCCGGCGCAAGGTTAAGGGTAGGATTAACAGGGCTGACACAGGCAGAACATTTCAGGGATGAAGGCGGAAAAGACGTCCTTTTATTCATAGACAACATATTCCGTTTCACGCAGGCCGGTTCGGAAGTTTCCGCGCTCTTAGGGCGTATGCCTTCAGCCGTCGGCTATCAGCCAAACCTTTCAACAGAAATGGCGGAACTTCAGGAACGTATTACTTCAACGAAAAAGGGATCCATCACATCGGTTCAGGCCATATATGTTCCTGCTGATGACTTAACTGACCCGGCGCCTGCCACGGCTTTCGCGCATCTTGACGCGACAACCGTTCTGAACAGGGCGCTTACATCGCTTGGTATTTACCCCGCTGTTGACCCGCTTGATTCAACATCGTCAATTCTTACACCGGAAATTGTCGGCGAAGAACATTACAATGTGGCAAAAGAAGTGCAGAGAATCCTTCAGAGATACAAAGACCTTCAGGACATCATCGCCATCCTTGGTATAGACGAACTTGCGGAAGCGGACAGGCTTATAGTTGGAAGGGCAAGAAGAATACAGAAATATTTAAGCCAGCCGTTCTTTGTGGCTTCCGCGTTTACAGGACAGGAAGGAAAGTATGTGCCTGTAAAGGAAACAGTATCCGGCTTTAAGAAACTTGTGTCCGGCGAACTTGACAGCCTTCCGGAACAGGCTTTCTACATGACAGGCAGCATTGACGAAGTAATTGAACGCGCAAAGACAATGGTGTAACGGAGAAAAACATGGCCAACATGATAAAACTTGACATAGTCACGCCGGATAAGAAAGTTTTTGAAGGCGAAATTAAAAGCCTTATGGCGCCCGGGATTGACGGTGAATTCGGAATACTTCCTGGGCACGCGCCATTTGCCACTGCGCTGGCGCCGGGTGTTGTTGAATTAAAAAAACCCGACAACACGCAGGAATTAATGGCGGTCAGCGGCGGATACATTGAAGTGGCGCACGACAAGGCAGTGCTTCTTGTGGAAACCGTGGACAAGGCAGGGGAATACGACATAGAACGCATAAAACGCAACAAGGAAGAGCAGGAAAAACTTCTTAAGTCCAAAACGCAGCAGGATGTGGACTATGACAGGATACAGCTTGAACTGGTGCGTGAAATGTCAAGGCTTAAGGCTGTTGAACTGCTTGCCCGGCGCGGAAAATAACAGTGCGCTTTAAGTCCGCGGCCCTTGCGTTTTTTGCGGCAATGCTTTTTATTTCCTGCGGAAGAAACGTTGAGCTTTCAAAGGATGTTTTTACCGACATACAGGAAGGCGAGCCTTCCACCCTATATCTTACGACAATGCTTCAGGACCGCCCTTTTTTTATAAGATGGGAAAAGGGCGCCTTAATTGAAAAAAACGCGCTTTCAACAAAACCTTTATGGAACAGGCTTATGGCGTTTGAGCCCGACGGTTTTGTGATAAGAAAAAAAGCGGCGGACAGCGTGATGCAGATTCCGGCCGTTTATATTGAAAATATCGAATTCAGCCCGGGCAACAATCTGGCGGCGTTCACAATAAAACTTGGGTCATCCTTAAACGGCTCCGTGGGAATCGCGGATATAAAAGCAAAAAAAGTTATAATTAACGAAGAGGTGGAGGACCGCCCCGCGTACCCGCCCGCACGCATGAGCATCGCGATAAAAGACGCTTTTTTCAAACCTGTATTTTCCGACGACGGCAGATATGTCGCTTATACAAGGTACAATTATCTTAACTCCAGGCACATAAGGATAAGGGATATAAGCGCCGGCACATTTAATGAAATAGACGACGGAATGCTTCCGCAGATGGCGGGAGGATATATTTATTACATCGGCTATAAAAAAGGCGTGCCAAAACTTATGGTAATGAAAAGGGAGATAACAGGGGGCAAAACCGTCAAAATCGCGGATGTGACTGAAAATCTTTCAGCTTTTTTACGCCTTAAAAGTTCGGTTTATCTTATCACAACAGAAGCCATGTATGAAGTGACGGGTGATAATATCGAAAAGAAATTTGATTTTGCGGAAATTAAAAGGGGCAAGGACCAGACAGAGATTGGCGGCGCGTATCTTTCGTCAATTGAAGGCGCTAATTGCCTGTTTTTAACGGTTAAACACAAAATCAGGGAAGATTACAGATGGCGGCTTTACGGAAGGCTTTTTTAGATTTTTTGAAATTATATTTTGAAAGGCAAAAAACGTATAAAACGCAATAAAATAAGGGGTTTTTTGGAGCAACTACGGGGCGGATTGGCTGTCAAAACGTGTAAAAAACGCATTCTTGTTTGGGCTAAAATATCCTTGACACTGCATAGGCAAAATGATATATTTTATTTACTTATAACAGAGGTGATTGTTTAATGATTAAAAAGTTTTTATTCACAGCCCTTACAGCTGTTTTCGTCTTTGTTTTAACGTCAACCTCACGCGCTGATCAGGGTACAACTTCGGCTGTTTTTTTAAAGCTTGAACAGGGAGCAAGGCCCATAGCCATGGGCGGCGCTTACACTGCTGTTGCCGATGATGTGCATTCAATACTTTGGAATCCGGCCGGATTATCAAGGCTTCAGGGTTTTGAAGTTTCATTCATGCATACAATGTGGTTCGCCGATATTTTTTATGATTATCTTGCGCTGGCGTATCCTGCCGGTGAAATCGGAACTTTCGGGCTTTCGGTTGTTTATGTAAACTCGGGCGATATTAAAAAATGGGATATTGCGGGCAATCCTCAGGGTTCTTTCAGTTCATCTGATCTGGGTTTCGGCATATCTTACGGCACAACAATAAGCAAAGACCTTTCTTTGGGAGTCACAATTAAGCTTTTCAATTCCAGCATTGATGACAAAGGCGCATTTGGTTTCGCGGGTGATTTGGGCGCCATCTACACAACCCCTGTTGAAGGTTTAAAAGCCGGATTCGCGGTACAGAACCTTGGCCCAAAATTCGGCTTCGGCGAAGCGTTCCTGCTTCCGATAAACTTCAGGCTGGGGTTAAGCTACTCCGCGGTCAGAAACCTTATATTAAGCCTTGATTATATCCAGCCCATAGAAACAAACGGTATTCTTGCGGCGGGCATGGAATACTGGTACAGGGACCTGCTTGTTTTAAGGCTTGGCTACCAGTATCAGGGCATGCTTGATAAAAACTACTATTATGAAAATTACGCCGGTCCGTCAATACTTGCGGGATTTGTAATCGGCGCGGGAATAAAGATAGACATATATTCGGTTGATTACGCGTACAGGCAGTACGGTGTTCTTGAAAGCACTCACAGGATAGGGCTTACGGTCAAGTTTAAGTAAGATGAAGATGCTTGAAATTGACACCAAAAAAAGGTGTGAGCTTGTTGAAATAACGGCTGATGTTCAGGCAGTGCTTGACAGGGAAAAGGTGCAGGACGGAATTATTTTTTTAATGGTGCCTCATACCACGGCCGGCCTTACCGTAAATGAAAACGCGGATCCTTCCGTAAAAAAAGATATCCTGAAGAAAATGCAGGAACTTATACCGGCGGACGAAGGTTACACGCACGCCGAAGGGAATTCGGACGCGCACGTTAAGCAGTCGCTGTTCGGGTGCGAAATGTTTTTTATGGTTGAAAAAGGAAAATTGGTGCTTGGCACGTGGCAGGGGATTTACTTCTGCGAATTTGACGGGCCAAGAAAAAGAAAAATATACTTTAAAATAACAGGATGAAGTTCAGGAGGAATAAATGGCGCGCGTTGTATTGAAAAACATCTGGAAAAAGTACGGAAACGTAACAGCTGTCAAGGACGCGAACTTTGTATGCGAAGACAAGGAATTTTTAATCCTTGTAGGGCCGTCAGGGTGCGGCAAGACCACAACATTAAGGATGATAGCGGGCCTTGAAGAGATAACATCGGGCGAAATGTACATTGACGACAAGCTTGTAAACGACATTCCGCCGAAAGACCGCGACATAGCAATGGTTTTCCAGAACTACGCTT
>Ga0209717_1005204_pt1 | contig 10378 bp, 9 predicted proteins | sample AD_UKC048_MetaG_FD_184418 | JGI IMG/M metagenome (GOLD analysis project Ga0209717, IMG submission 184418) | Active sludge microbial communities of municipal wastewater-treating anaerobic digesters from USA - AD_UKC048_MetaG (SPAdes) (version 2) | ecosystem: Engineered > Bioreactor > Anaerobic >... | reverse complement strand
ATCCCCCGTGAAGGAACACAAGCACGGGGGCTGGGCCAGACCCGGTCACGTTTTTTGGTGGGAAGATATCCAGCATCTCTGAAGAATCGGCACCATAGGGCACATCCAGAACGCAAGGCCATTGCCGGCGTGCCTGCTCAGAAAGCCGCTTCCAGCCCTCCATATGCTTGGCAAATTCCGGTACCAGTGCCCGGTTGTTGTACATGCTGTCGAGCCACTGTGGGTCGTAGATTGTCATGCCCTGAATCCGTTTTGAATAAATCCATTTTCGTACGCAATCTTGGCACAAGTTCTAGGAAATCCGGGTCTATCGTTGAATGTCGGGAAACCATGATGCAGGTCAAAAAAACCCCAGTCTGAAACTCTATATTGCCAATATGTCGTTTTCCCCGAAAAGGTGACCACCTGTGAGCACTAACACTACTGACCTGAATCTGGACCAGCCGTTGACCAACTTTTCCCGGTGTCACGAGGGCATTCTCAGCCATCTGGACAACTTCGGGGAGCTACCTGCCCTGTTGGAGCCGCATGCCCGCGCCCACCAGATTGCGAAGGACACCGTGTTATTTTTTCGCGCCGCAGTCTATGAGCACCATGCCGAAGAAGAGCGTGAGTTGTTTCCGGCCGTGCTGAAAAGCGCTAGTCCGGGCGAAGAACATGACACGGTAAGGAATATGGTGGACTGGTTGACTCAGGAGCACCGGGACATTGAATGGCTATGGTCCCAGATCGAACCCCAGCTCAAGAAGCTGGCCAAAGGTCAGGAGGAAAAACTTGATCCGGCATCCATTTCGCAACTGGTCTCTCGATACAAGGCGCATGCCAAATTTGAAGAGGAAGAGTTTCTGCCGCTGTCTGAAGCCATCCTTGGTCGCGACACCAACCACATGGCCGCCTTGGGGCTATCAATGCACATGCGACACGCGCCACATGTAGTGGGTCATATCTGACTGATCAGTTGCTTGCCACTGGACGTAGCCGTGCCGGGCTGAGCATGTTTGCGATGAGTCCGAATTGTGCAATGGCATCTGGCAAAGGTTGATGACGTGCTAACGCCGCGCAAGCCTGTCCCATGGCTGCAGATGTTTGGATACCGTAACCGCCCTGAGCTGCAATCCAGAAAAAGCCGGGGACCTTGTCGTCAAAACCACCCACCAAATCACCGTCAGACACAAATGAGCGCAACCCGGCCCAAGTGTGATTGGGGCGACGTATCTGCAAGGTAGTCATCTCTTCAATTCGATGAATTCCCAGTGCAATGTCCAGCTCTTCAGGTTGTATGTCCTGGGGCGACACGGGATCCGCATTGGCGGGCGAGCCCAGTAACTGCCCAGCATCAGGTTTTAGGTACCAGGATTCGTCCGCGCCAATACACATCGGCCAGGATGTGCATTTCAAGTGCCGAGGTGGTTCAAAGGTAAAAGCCGACCGGCGTTTGGGAATTAAACCCAATGGCATGACACCTGCCAGAGCGGCAATATCGTCGCACCAGGCACCGGCAGCATTGATGACAACAGGCGCGCGGTAAAGCCGCCCACCAGCCCGCACTTCCCAATGCGATCCCTGGCACTGGAGCAACTGCACGGGTGATTGGCACATCAACTCACCGCCATGTGCACGTAAACCCCGCAAATAGCCGTGATGCAGGCTGTGGACGTCCATGTCAAAGGCGTTGGGAGCATACACCGCCCCGCCGACCATATCCCGACGCAGCACGGGCACCAAGGCATGCGCTTGCGACGCCGTCAGCTTCCGGGCCCCTGACGCCATCGTGTCAAGTATTCGCCAGTGATCCGCCAACAAGTCGTCCTCTCCAGCGCGACTCACAATCAGAGCTCCTCGGGGTGAAAGAATGGGGTGCTCGCAAAACCCTGCAGGTGGGCGCTCAAGAAAAGTGCGGCTGGCCTGTGTAAGCGCCCGAACCTGCGGCGTCCCGTAACTTTCGAAAAACAGGGCTGCTGAGCGACCCGTCGAGTGATACCCAGGCTGCGCCTCTCTTTCAAGCAGAATCACCTTCCCATGGGGGGCCAGAAAATACCCAGCCGATGCAGCGGCAATCCCGCCGCCAACGACAAGATAATCGGCCTGAATTGGGCTTTCCATATGAACTGGATGCTATCCAGTAATCAGCCCATTTCAGAAATACCGCCGAAATTTGCACCATACATTCCAAAAATTCGTGCAAGATATCGCCGATGAAAATGCTTAGACTGCCACATGACAAAGTGGTGCTCGGTTCACCGCTGCCATGGAATGTGCGCGACACGGAAGGACGGTTGCTGCTCTCCGTTGGCCACGTTGTCAGCAGTGAGGAGCAACTCGCGGCATTGTTGCAGCGAGGTGCGTTTGTTGATATAGAGGAGATCCGCGCCGCAGCAGGTCTGGTTTCCCACGGAGTAGCCGCACCCAAACCTGCAACAAATTTGTTTGGGAAATGGGAAAACACGACCAGCCAGCTGGAGGGTCTGGTCAAAGACATCTCCAAAGTAACAGATTTCCCTGATCGGATGGAGCAATTTGCGCGTCAGATTGTCGAATTGACTGATCACGATCCCGACGTCGGCATCTATCGCACAGTACGTCAGGAAAAGGTCCACCTTTTCCACTATGGTTATGTCCACTCGGTCCATACCGCGTTGATCTGCATCCTGATATCACGCCGATTGCAATGGACTGAGAACAAAGCAATGAGCCTAGTTAAAGCAGCGCTCACGATGAACCTCACGATTCTGGATCTACAGGGTCAAATGGCCAAGCAGGATGTGCCGATGCGGGACAAACAAAAAGCAGCCATCCAGAAGCACCCCGCCGATGCCGTCGATATGCTCAAACGCGCGGGTATTACCGACATAGATTGGTTAACAGCTATCGAACAGCACCATGAGCGCGCTGACGGCAGCGGCTATCCGACAGGGCTGATTAACCCTTCGGAATTGGCTGTGGCGTTGCGTGTGGCGGATGTTTTCATGGCAAAAATCAGCCCTCGCCTGATTCGTCCGGCATTGACGACACAGGAAGCAGCACGGCAGTTATTCCGCGAAGACAAAGGCGGCGCTTTGTCCATGGCTGTTATCAAGGAGTTTGGAATTTATCCCCCGGGGGATTTCGTCAAACTCAAATCCGGCGAACTGGCCGTGGTGGTTAAGCGCAGTTCGAATGCCAAGACCCCATTGGTTGCCGCCATTACGGATCCTACCGGCAAACCGGTACACACGTCGATTCGGAGAAACACGGCTGAGCCAGAGTATTCGATCACGGGGACAGTAACGGACAAGGTCATGATCCACAACATGCCACCCGAGCGACTGTATGGTTATGCCGAAGTCAGCGCCGATCCACCTTAACTATATTCAACAAAAAAAAGGAACCTTCCGGTTCCTTTTTTCTATTTAACAGTTATTTCACCTGGCTGGTTTGGAGAAACTCTTTTTTGCGTCACGCGGCACAAATACCTTGCCACCGTTACCGGGCTTGACGCCCATCGGCTTACCGAATGCTGGTTTGCGTGCAGGGGTACCAAAATCGCCTCGTGGCGCCGCAAAATCACCGCGCGGTGCGGCAGATTCATGACGGGCACCGCCACCACCTGCAAACCGGTCATTGAAACCGCCTTTACGCTCGTAGCTGAAACCTTCGCGGTCGCCGCCACCAAAGCCGCCCGAACGACCACCGCCATTTCCGCCGCCTCCACCGAATTTGCGATCCCGTGACTGATTGTCATTGGGACCACGGCTGCCGCGTCCGCCGAAATTACCCGCTGGACGTGCATCCGGCATGCGTTGCTTGGGTTCCAGACCGGGCACAACCTCAGCCTTGATCGGCTGGCGGTTGTAGGCCTCGATGTCGAAAATCTTGCGGCGATCACGGAACTCGGCGAAGGTCACGGCAAGACCGTCACGCCCAGCCCGACCTGTACGGCCAATGCGGTGGGTGTAGTCCTCCGCCTTCATGGGCAGGCCAAAATTGAACACGTGGGTGATAGTAGGCACGTCAATACCGCGAGCAGCAACGTCTGTCGCCACCAGAATTTGCACATGACCCTCGCGCAGAGCCATCAGGCGACGGTTGCGCAGGCCCTGATTCAGGGCACCGTGCAGAGCCACCGCGCTGAAACCGTCTTGCTGCAGGTCATTGGCCAAACCGTCGCACTCAATTTGAGTGCTGGCAAACACGATGGCCTGATTAATGCTGGTGTCACGCAGCCAGTGGTCCAGCAGCTTGCGTTTGTGCTGCGCGGTATCGGCCCAGAACAGGATCTGCTTGATGTTTTGGTGCTTTTCCTGCGGCGTATCAATCTGAACTCGTTGTGGCTCGCGCATCACGCGGGTTGCCAGTTGTTGAATACGGGGGGCCAACGTGGCACTGAACATCATGGTCTGCTTGCGCTCGATGGTGAGCTGGTTCACTTCAGCCAGGTCATCCGCAAAGCCGAGATCCAGCATGCGGTCAGCTTCGTCAACCACCAGGAACTGAACCTTGTCCAGTTTGAGTTGCATGGAGCGTTGAAGGTCAAGCAAACGACCCGGCGTGGCCACTACCAGATTGGCGTTTTGCAGCTTGGCAATTTGCAACTGGTAAGGCATGCCACCAACGACATTGGCAACACGCAGGCCACGGCAATGGCGAACCAGATCAATTGCATCATGTGCGACCTGCTGGGCCAGTTCACGGGTTGGGCACAAAATCAGGGCGCCGGGTTCAGCCGCCTTGAAATTGCGGGAGCTGGTAGGGTCCTTACGCTTGGGCCGTTTTGGAGGAGCCTCGCCTTTGGCTTCTGCATCGGCAACCGCTTGTTCAAAATCGGCACGTTCTTTGGCTTGGGCTTCTTCTTCCTGCATCAACAGCGTATGCAGAACAGGCAGTAAAAATGCGGCGGTTTTGCCACTGCCGGTCTGGCTTGAAACCATCAAGTCAATGAAGCGCTTGGCCTCACCAGCTTTGCTGTCCGTTGGCAACGCCAGAGGAATTGTCTTGATTTGAACTGACGTTGGCTCCGTGAAACCCAGGTCCTGCACGGCTTGCAGGAGCTCAGGCCGCAGGCCCAATTTCTCAAACCCGTTGGGCGCAGCAGGAATTACATCCTGCACGACATCATTGGATTCAACAGAAGTTCCGGCGGCGAAGACATCGCCGGAATGATTGGAGTCATGGGAAAGGGAATCGGCAGACGAAAAGTCGCCTGTCACTTCAAAAGCGTCAGTCATGTATTTCTCACACGCGAGTGCCACCGGATAGGCGGCTGCTCCGTTAATGGTTAAAAAACATCAACCATCAAACGGAACCTGCGCAGGTTTTACCAGCGCTTGGAGCTCATTTCTGCGAGCCCTGTGTGTGAAGGGAGATGTGCAAACGCACTACTGTTTGCAGTGCAGCTACTGATTATGGCACGAATTCGGGTTTCTACCTAATCTTCCAACTTAAGGAAGTGTTCCCGGTAGTGAATCAACTCGTCGATGGACTCATGAACATCGGCCAACGCAGTATGGCTTTGCTGCTTCTTGAACGAGCTGTATACCGACGGCCGCCAACGCTTGGACAGCTCCTTGAGCGTGCTAACGTCCAAATTGCGGTAATGAAAAAACGCCTCCAGTTTCGGCATGTATTTCACCAGAAACCGCCGGTCTTGTCCGATGCTGTTGCCACACATGGGGGAGCCGCCTTTGGGCACATACTGGCTCAGAAACGCGATCAATTGCTCCTGTGCGACGTCTTCATCCAGGGTTGACGCCTTGACCTTGTCAATCAGTCCGCTTTTGCCATGGGTACCCTTGTTCCAGGCATCCATCTTGTCCAGTTGCTCGTTAGACTGGTGAATGACCAGAACCGGCCCTTCCACGCGGGGCTCTAGGTTGGGGCCGGTTACGATCACGGCAATTTCGATGATGCGTTCCACGTCGGGCTCCAGCCCGGTCATTTCACAGTCGAGCCAGATCAGGTTTTGTTCAGATTTGGGGAGTTGGGGTGTTGTTTCAGCCATGGGCCACATTGTCGCCGATGACCTAAACTACCAGCCAATGACCGATTCGACAGACAATTTCTTCTCAGCAAGCAACGCACCGTCCATACTGACGCTGGTTTTTGCCATCACACTGCTTCTCGGGCTGGTGCTGAAGCTCTGGCTTGCCTCGCGGCAGATTCGCCACGTGGCGCGTCACCGTGATGTTGTTCCCGCAGCGTTTGCCCAGACCGTTCCCCTGTCCGCTCATCACAAGGCCGCAGATTACACCCTCGCAAAGGCCCGGTTCGGTTTGCTGGAACTGGCGTTTGGTACGGTCCTGTTGCTGGGTTGGACACTTTTGGGCGGGTTGTCCGTGCTCAATCAGACGTTGATGGCTTGGCTGGGCGGTGGCCTGACGCAACAACTCGCACTGTTGACGTCGTTTGCGCTTATCAGCGGCCTGCTTGACCTGCCCGCCACGCTGTACCAGACCTTCGTGATTGAGGAGCGCTTTGGGTTCAACAAGATGACATGGAAGTTGTGGCTGGTCGATTTGGTCAAGTCCAGCTTCATTGGCGCACTCATTGGTTTGCCGCTGGCCGCTCTCATTTTGTGGCTGATGGGTGCGACGGGTTCATGGTGGTGGCTGTGGGCATGGGGCGTCTGGACCGGGTTCAATCTGCTCTTGCTGCTGATCTATCCGACCTTCATCGCGCCATTGTTCAATTCCTTCAAGCCGCTGGAAGACGAGAGTCTGAAGACCCGCGTAACAGCACTGATGCAACGCTGCGGATTTGCAGCCAAAGGCTTTTTCGTAATGGACGGCAGCAAGCGCAGTGGCCATGGCAACGCTTACTTCACCGGGTTTGGCGCCTCGCGGCGCGTGGTGTTTTTTGATACCCTGCTGGCCAAGCTTTCCCCTTCCGAGGTGGATGCGGTCCTCGCACATGAACTGGGACATTTCAAACACAAGCACATTGTCAAACGCATGGTGTCGCTTTTCACACTGAGTCTGCTGGGTTTTGCGCTGCTGGGCTGGCTGGCGAATCAGGTCTGGTTTTACGCCGGCTTGGGTGTTCAACTCAATCTGGGTGCGCCGAATGATGCACTGGCATTGCTGTTGTTCCTGATGGTTGTACCTGTGTTCAGCCTGTTCATCTCGCCTCTATTTGCGCAACTGTCGCGAAAGCATGAATTCGAAGCCGATGCCTATGCGGTCTCACAGACGAGTGGATCGGACTTGTCCAGTGCATTGCTGAAGCTTTATGAAGACAACGCATCCACGCTTACACCGGACCCGGTTTACGTCAAGTTCTACTATTCGCACCCGCCTGCATCCGAGCGCTTGTCGCGCATGGTGCCGCTGGTAGCCGCCCAATCTTAAGGACTAGCAATGACCGATACTTTAAAGAAAAAAGACTGGTCAGCCTTAGCGAGACGTTCGCTGACAGCTACTGAAATAGTAGCAAATCTGGCGAAAATAGAAGGATGGAAACTCACAGGTAATGGCTCGTCAGTCGCCATAGAGAAGACTTTTTCTTTCAAGAATTACTATCAAACGATGGCCTTCGTCAACGCCGTAGCGTTTATTGCCCATGTGCAGGATCATCACCCCGATTTATCCGTTCACTACGGACGCTGTGTGGTGCGTTTCAACACGCACGACGTGGGCGGCATTTCCGTGACTGACTTTGATTGCGCAACCCAGGTTGAAGCGTTGGTGACATGAAGGCACCCTGCGGCCCGGTACGAACCAGGACATTGTGTGGGAGTCCCTTTTGATTGAGCGGGCGACGCTGGACCGCGGTCTGATTGTGGCGAACTATGGCCGACATTTTCTGGTTGAAACCCCCGAAGGAAAACGCCTCATCTGCCATTCACGCGGCAAGAAAAGCCAGGCTGTGGTGGGGGACCGCGTGTTGTGGCAGGCCAGCCAGGACGAAGGGACAATTGAAAAAATAGAAGAACGCCGCAATCTGTTTTACCGGCAGGACGAGATTCGCACCAAGTCGTTCGCAGCCAATCTGGATCAAGTCCTCATCCTGATCGCGGCTGAACCCGAGTTCTCCAGTAGTCAACTGTCGCGAGCACTCATTGCCGCGGAGGCCGAACACATCGCACCTCTCATCGCGCTGAATAAAAGCGATCTGGTAGATCCGTTTGCGCGGGCCTGGGAATGGCTGCTTCCCTATCGACACATGCACTACGGGGTGCTACCACTGTCACTCAAACGCTCGGGTGACGTTGATCGGGACATCTTGCTCAAGCACCTGAAGGGGAAAACTACGCTGGTTCTAGGCCCTTCTGGCGCAGGCAAAAGCACTTTGATTAACCTGTTGGCGCCCGGCTCACTGGCCCAGACGGGCGAGATTTCACAGGCGCTGAATTCCGGAAAACACACCACCACCAGCACCACCTGGTATTGGGTAGATGCAGAGAAAACGACGGCCCTTATCGACTCGCCCGGATTTCAGGAGTTCGGCTTGAACCACGTCGATCCAGCCCAGCTGGCCGCCTACATGCCCGACTTGAAACCCCATGTGGCCAACTGCAAGTTTTACAACTGCACGCACCTGCATGAGCCGGGTTGTGGTGTCATGGCAGCTGTTGAAACCAAAGAAACTGGCCTCAGCCCTCATGAAATAAGCGCGAATCGTTACAAAATTTATAGCGACCTGTTTGCAGAGCTCAGTCAGTCAAAGTATTGACAACATATCGTCCAGCGCATGAATCAGCGCATCACATTGCGCTGGAGTACCGACGCTGATACGCAAATACTGATCTATACGCGGCAACTCGAAATGCCGCACCAACACTGCCCGTTCCCGCAGGCCCTTAGCCAGTCTGCCAGCATCCTGAGCGGGATGCCTTGCAAAAACAAAGTTGGCCTGTGAGGGCAAAACCTCAAACCCTCTCTCTTCGAGCTGCAACACCATGCCTTCACGTGTATGGACAATGGCCGCACAGCATTTTTCAAAGTAGTCTTGATCTTCAAACGCAGCGACACCGCCCGCAATGGCCAGCCGATCCAATGGATAAGAATTGAAGCTGTTTTTCACGCGGTCCAGCGCTTCGATCAACGGCGTCTGTCCGCAGGCAAAACCTATCCGCAGGCCGGCCAGCGAGCGCGACTTGGACAAAGTGTGCACCACCAGCAAATTGGAATACTTCGCAACCAGCCCCATGGCGGTCTGGCCGCCAAAGTCCACGTACGCTTCATCAACGAGCACAACACGATGCGGCAGCATTTGTACGAGTTTCTCAATCTCTGTAATCGGTAGACCGATTCCGGTCGGAGCATTGGGATTGGCGATGACAATGCCAGCCACATCACGCTGCAGGTAAGGTTCAAATGCGCCGACACGAATGCCGAGATCTACTGCCAAAGGAACCACTTCGAAAGGGATGCCGTACAACCCGCAATACACCCGGTAAAAGCTGTACGTGACGTCTGGCATCAGCAAAGGTGTACCGTGCTGGAAAAATGTGAAAAATGCGTGTGCCAGCACCTCGTCTGATCCATTGCCTACAAATACCTGGCTTATATCCAGACCGTGATGCGCGGCAACGGTACGCCGCAGTGCTCGCGATTCCGGATCTGGATACAGTTGCAAGCCATCCATTGCCGCCGAAGTGATAGCTGCCACCACATTCGGTGATGGGGGGTATGGGTTTTCGTTCGTGTTGAGTTTGACCAGACCATCAATGCGGGGTTGCTCGCCCGGCACGTAGGGAATCAAGCCCTCGACGATTGGGCTGAATAGCGACGTGCTTGTCACCATGCCCGTCATCCGAGCAGGCGCGCTAGTGTCAGCAAGGCCAGCAGCAACATCCACATGACGACGGAACGCCACACCAGCCCCACGATCGTTCGCAGGTGGGCTAGCTCGGGCGTCTGCCCCACTCTGGCTGCTGATCTGCGCTCCATGCGACGCGGAGGGTCGCCAACGAATACTGCCTTCAGGTTCAGATTCAAAGCACCGGCCGTTGCCGCGAGGATGATGCCGTCGTTGTCACTACCCCGACCCTGATCCACGTTTCGCCAGTTATCAATAGTGTCTTCAAAACTGCCAACGATGGCGAACCCAAATGCTGTGATTCTGGCTGGCAGCCAGTCAATCGCCTGCCAGGCGGAAACTGAGACCGTCTGCAAGGCGGCGCTCACGGGTTGGCGCAGCGAATGGCTATGGTGCTTCCAATAGCGGGCTACAAATTCACTCAGCCGATATAAAACCGCTCCTGCGGGACCCAAACCAAAGGCCGCCAGCACGGAATACCAAGCCAGCACGCCAAATACGTGGCGATGTGCAGCCAGCACAGATTGTTCGATTACCTGGCGGACAATTTCGCTTTGGGGCAGATCCTTGGCATCAATTTGCTGCCACCTCGCCAGCAGCGTTCGTGCCAGCTCTTCGTCTTCCTCCTCCAGCGCATCCCTTA
>Ga0209717_1005197_pt1 | contig 10381 bp, 8 predicted proteins | sample AD_UKC048_MetaG_FD_184418 | JGI IMG/M metagenome (GOLD analysis project Ga0209717, IMG submission 184418) | Active sludge microbial communities of municipal wastewater-treating anaerobic digesters from USA - AD_UKC048_MetaG (SPAdes) (version 2) | ecosystem: Engineered > Bioreactor > Anaerobic >... | reverse complement strand
GTGATTGAACCCCGGCGCGACATGCTGGCCTGCGAGCAGCAGCATCAGCCCGGTCGCGACCAGAACCGCGAGCAGGAACCATCGCTGTGCATGGCGCAGGTAGTTGATCGTCGAGGCGATCAGGTCTTCGCGACCCGAACCGCGCAACTCGGCGACGAACTTGATCACCGCGCTGGCGGTGCCCGCATTGGTGATCGCGACGCCCATCGCGACCAGCCAGATGATCGCGCTGTACGCACCGTAGTCGGTCGGCCCGAGATGCCGTGCAATGAAGATCGACGTGAGCATGCCGAGGAAATACTCGGTGTATATGCCGACCGAAGAGAACATGGTGTTGCGTAGCGCTTGCGCGCGAGCGGTCATGATGTCACCAGAAGAATCTTCACGAGAATGTAGAGGCCGATGATGCTGCCCAGCGCAACCGCAGGCCAGCGTAGAAGATCGCGCGAAAGCTCGTAGCGCGGCAGCGAAGGATAACGCTGGCGGACGCCGGTGTAATGACCGAGGACCAGCGCCGCCAGCAGGTAGAGCAGGATCACGTAGCTGCGACTGAGGAAGAACGCCGCCGTGAAGAATCCGGCTTGCGCGAGCAGCAGCGTCATGGCGAGCGACTGATCGCGCTGCCAGTCGGCTGCCTCGGCTTCGCCGGACAACTCCGGCTCGTGACGCAGGATTGCCGACATCATCATGAACCCGTAACAGACGAATGCGAGCCAGATCGTGTAGCCGAAGATGCCGACTTCGGCGAGGACCAGGACGAACGAATTGTGCGCGGTCAGGTTGAAGTTGTTGTCGGCGAAATTGCCTGGCCCGATGCCGAACAGGGGATGCGCGATGAACATCTCGAAGCCGCTGTACCAGGCATCCACGCGACCGGCCGCCGAAGACTCGCTGGCATCGATCTCGCCCATGCGCGTTGGCAACATCATGATTCCGCCGAGCGCAACCGCGCCGAGCAGCATCGCGGTCAGCGCGCCGCGCCTGCGCCATATCCAGACACCGAACACCGCGATCAGGGCAAGCAGCGCACCGCGCGAACTGGTCAGGTAGATTCCGTACATCAGCAATCCCCCGCCGCTCCACCAGAACAGCCGCCGCAACCCGAGCAGGCCGCCCCTGGCCGACAGGAACATCGCCATCGGCAGGGCCATGATGAAGAGCAGGCCCAGATCATTGGGGTCATTGAAGATGCCGACGTACTGGATCCGCGTCTCCTGGGACAGGCCGACACCGGTCCAGCCGATGCCATTCGCGACCTGCTGGATGCCATGGAACGAAAGCACGGCGGAACACACCACGATCAAGGCCATCACCGAGATCACGCGCTTCTGTTCGGTCGCGACCTGGCTCAGCACGAGGAAAGCCAGGATGCCGGGGCCGAACGTCGACAGCTGGACCAGGGCGCCACCGGTCCAGCCGTTGGCGACCTGCGACAGCATCAAGGTCACCAGGAAGGCCGGCAGCAGGATGAATTGCGGCGCGGAAAGATCCTTGTTGCGCGAGGGCAGCCAGAACAGGAATGCGATGAGCAGGACGATCGGCAATACCGGAATCCCGATGTTCTCCCACTCCGGATAGTCCTGCGGGCGGATCAGCACGAGGACGAGATAAAGCTGCATGAAGAGGAACATTCCCGGTCAGGCGCTCAACCAAGTCGGTGACGGGACGGATAGCTGAAGGCCTCCGGAATTCCCACCAGCGAAGCGAACCAGGCGAGATCCATGTGCCGCTCGATCGGCAGCCGGCGCAATTCGAAATGGGGGCCCGCCGGCATCGGGCTGGTCCCCGATATGTAGCTGCAGCCGAGTTTGTAACCGGCCTCGCTGGCCGTTGCGATCACGTTCTCGTCGTAGGCGTCGTTGCCACCGACCGGATAGGAAAGCGCCACGGTTGGCGCATCCAGTTCGCGATCGAGCGCCGCCTTCGAGCCGAAGACCTCGTTGCGCATTGCGTCGGGCGACAGTTTTGCGAGCATGTTGTGCCACATGCCATGCGAGCCGATCTCCATCCCGCCGGCATGCATTTCGCGCAACTGGTCCCAACTCATTGGCCGGCAATCCACGTGCCCGGCCCGCCTCGGCATCGACCAGTCGCTCTCAAGACGGGCAACCACGGCCTCCTGGGTCGAAGCGTCGAGCCACTTCATGCGGTCGAGCAACTCCGTGGCGAGTTCGCGGCGCTGCGTGCGCGAACGGGGCATCGGCCGGTCAACGTCGAGTTCGCGGATCTCCAGGCGCGCCGCGGACGATCGGGTGATCATGTGGACGAACCAGTCGTAGGAGAAGGGCAACCCGCTGTCGATATGGCCGGTCGACACAAAGAACGTTGCTGGCACTCCGAGTTCCCGCAGGATGGAAAAGGCGATGCGATAGTTGTCATCGTATCCATCGTCGAAGGTAACGATGACAGGACGTGCCGGCAGGCGCTTGCCCTGTTCGAAAGCCTCGATCACGTCGCTGAAACGGACCGGATTGAAACGCTGCTTGAGCAGCGACATCTGCTCGCGGAACCCGGATTCGCTCGCGCTGACCAGCTCGAGGTCGAAATCGAACGCCTCCTCATCGGCAATCGACAGCACCCGATGGTAGGCAAGGATGCGCAAGTCACGAACCAGCGCCGAGCGCAGCAACGATACGCTTCCCACCAGACGCGAATGGAAGAGCAGCGAGGCCAGCATCTGGCGCCGACTCGAAAAAGGCGCCTTGTCGTTCTTCTCCTCAATCACCGCGTTCATGCCCCATGCGCTCCCCATCTCGCGGGTGAATGCAGGCCCGCGTCATGCCGCGCGGCGATCCGGGCCGCGACCCGGGCGGCGCACGCTTTTCGTCAGCGCAGGTGATTGTTCGAACCACAGCATCCCTCGCCCCAGGCTCCCGTGATCCTGCAACCTTGGCCGCAGTCGAGGCCATCGCCGCGGCCACCCTGCCTGCCGACGACGCCCTTGTCGGCGAAGCATGCACGTGCGACAGCGCGAAAGTCCACAGCACGGTAAGATTGGCGGCCAAGGGGGCAATCACGACAGGCATGGCGCATCCATGATGCTCTTCCCGGCAGGGCAGCGCGGCGGCGTCCGCATGTCGACCCCAAGCGTTTCCGGCAACCGGAAGCCCGCCGCATTGCTGCACGTGTATGCCATCGGGAAGGCGCAGGTCCATGCCGGGCCGGTGACGATCGCGATGCACGGCCCCGATCGTCTCGCCGGCAAATGTCGCGCCACACCGCACCGAACAGGATTGCGATAGCCATGTTGAAAAAAGCGCGCACGCTGCTGCAGAAGATCAAGCGTCGGTCGTGGATGAAATATGCGCTGCGCGGGGTCGGGCCGAACGACAACTTCGAGCGGCTCGATCTTGCCTATTCGATCGAGGATCCGTGGAACATGGATTCCGCCGGCGAGATTGCCCGTTTCGAAGGCACCAACCGGATCATCGAGCGCGAGTTCGGCAAACTCGACTCGCTGCTCGAGATCGGCTGCGGCGAAGGCCACCAGTCCAGCCACTTCGCCCGCGTCGCACGGCAGGTGCACGGAATCGACGTCAGCGAGAAGGCGATCAGGCGCGCCCGCGAGCGCCTGCCGCAAGGCGAGTTCGCGGCGACTGATGTCTTCAACCAGCCATGGAGCAAGGCCACGCCGGCCTTTGATCTCGTCACGGCCTGCGAAGTCCTCTATTACATGAGCGACGTCGACCGCACGCTGGCGCGCATGTCCGAGCTCGGGCGCAACTGCCTGGTCACGATCTTCGCACCCGCAGCGCGCCGGGTGGGTCCGCATCTCGATCGCATCGAGGGCCTGCAGAAGGACTGGATCTGGCATGGCGGCACGGTCTGGCTGGTCTGCTGGTGGCGCAATGGCTGAGCCTGGCGATCCGTTCAACGGCCGCGGAATCCTCTATTTCGGCAACGACTGGCAGGCGGAAAACCGCACCAGCAGCCATCACGTCGCGATCCGCCTGGCCCAGCGGACGCCCGTCCTCTACGTGAGCTCGCCAGGCATGCGCAAGCCGCAGGCCAGCGGGCGCGACCTGCGACGCCTGCTCCGGAAACTCGCGGCGACGCTGCGTCGTCCGACCCGCGTCGCCGACAATCTCTGGCACTGCACGGTGCCGCAACTTCCGTTCCGCCGCATCCCGGGCATCGACACGATCAATCGCTGGTTCGGACGCTGGGCGGTGAAGCGCGCGGCGCGCATGGCTGGCATCGGCCGCCGCATCTCCTGGTTCGTCGTGCCGCATCCGGGGTTTCTTGCCGGTCGGTTGGGCGAAGACCTGTGCGTCTACTACTGCATCGATGACTATGCCGCGCATCCGGGCGTCGACAGCGAGCTGATCGCCCGACGTGACGCGGATCTGTGTCGTCGCGCGGACATCGTCTTCGTCGCCCCGCCGTCGCTGGTCGAGGCGCGGCGTGCACTCAACGCGAATGTCGTGTTCTCGCCGCATGGGGTCGATGCGGCGCTGTTCGGGCGCGCCGCCGATGCCGGTACCGAGATCGCACCCGCGGCGCGCGACCTGCCCCACCCCGTCGTCGGCTACTTCGGCTCGCTGCACGAGTGGATCGATTTCGAATTGATCGAATGGCTGGCGCGCGAACGGCCGTCCTGGTCGTTCCTGCTGGTCGGTCACGTAGCAGTCGAGCTCGGTTCGTTGCGGCAATTGCACAACGTGCATCTGCCGGGCGCGCAGCCCTACGCGAACCTGCCGAACTGGGCGAAGGCGTTCGATGCCGCGATCATCCCGTATCGACTGAACCGCCAGGTCGCCAATGCGAATCCACTCAAGCTGCGCGAGTACCTGGCGACCGGCAAACCGGTCGTCAGCGTGCGCAATCCCGAGATCGAGAAGTTCGCGAACTGGGTGCATATCGCCGACAATCGCGCATCCTTTCTCGACGCGCTCGACTCCGCCGTGCTGGACAAGTCGACCGAGGCCTGCGCGCGACGCATGGCCGCGGTTGCCGACCAGACCTGGGACCGGCGCGTCGAGGATGTCGTCGAACGCGTGACGGTCGAGCTCGCCCGCCGATCCAGCCCCTCTTCCTGAGTTTTCCGAGACAACCATGAGCACACAACATCCCGCGAAGCTGCGCGTCGCTGTCGTTGGCGCCGGCTACGTCGCCAGCCATCATCTGGCCGCGCTGAAGCGGCTCGATTTTGTCGAGCTGGTCGGCATCTGCGATTCCAACGTGGCGGCCGCTGAGACCCTGGCCAAGCGCTTCGGGATCACCCAGGTCGCCGCGAATCTCGCCGGACTGGCCAGCAGCCGGCCGCAGGTCGTGCATGTGCTGACGCCGCCGGCATCGCACGCGACGCTGGCGATCGAGGCCCTCGACATGGGTTGCGGCGTACTGGTCGAGAAGCCGATGGCCGATACGGTGGCCGAGTGCACCGCGATGATCGACAAGGCGCGCGAGAAAGGCCTGATACTCGGTGTCAACCATTCCGACCTGCTCGACCCGGTCGTCATGAAGGCGCTGCAAGCGGTTCGCGCGGGACGTATCGGCGACGTGGTTTCGGTCGACATCCTGCGCAGCTCCGAGTATCCGGCGTATGCGGGAGGTCCGCTGCCGGGCCAGGTCGCACAGGGTTCGTATCCGTTCCGCGATCTCGGCGTGCACGGGCTGTACACGCTCGAGGCTTTCCTCGGACCGCTGTCCAGGGTCGAGGTCGGGTTCCAGGCCAGTGGCCGCGATCCGAACCTGCGCTTCGATGAATGGCAGGCGCAGGCAAAAAGTGAAACCGGATTCGGCCGGCTGCTGTTGTCATGGAATGCGCGACCGATGGAGAACCGCCTGGTCGTGCGTGGCACGCGCGGAATCATCGAAGCGGATCGCTTCCTGCAGATCATCCGCATCCATCGCGTCCTGCCCGGGCCGAAGTTCATCGGCATCGTGCTGAACACCGTTCTCAGCGCCGCGGCCGATGTGTTCCGCGTACCGTGGAATGTGCTCCGCTTCGCCACCGGCATGCTCAAGCCCTCGCCGGGGATCCAGAAAGGTGCGGCGGACTTCGCCGCGGCCGCGCGCGACAACGGCAAACCGCCGTTCGACGGCGCCGACGCCTTGCGCGTGATCACCCTGCTCGAACCGTTGTGTGTCGAGGCGGATCGCCTGCGCCGCGAAGAAATCGAATCCCGCTATGCGTCACTGGCTCCGGCCGACGCGCTGGTCACCGGTGCAGCGGGTTTTCTCGGCCGCGCGGTGGTCAAGGCCTTGCGGGCACGCGGCCAGACCGTCCGCGTCCTGCTGCGCAAGCCGGTCGCCAGCTATGCAGGCGACGCCGGCGTGCAGGTCGTCATCGGCGATCTCGGCGATCCGCGCAGTGTCGATCACGCGGTCGCCGGGGCGACCACGGTCTATCACGTCGGCGCGGCGATGCGCGGCAGCCTGCGCGATTTCGAGGCAGGCACGGTCTGGGGAACCCGCAACATCGTCGAAGCTTGCACGAAGCATCGGAGCTCGCGCCTCGTCCATGTCAGCTCGATGAGCGTGCTCGACCATGCGGGTCGCGATCCGGCCGTCGTGCTCGACGAGGACGCCGCCTACGAGCCGCAGCCGCAGTTGCGTGGCGCTTATACGCAGACCAAGCTGGCCGCGGAGCGTCTCGTTCGCCAGGCGATTCGCGACAACGCCCTTCCGGCGGTCATCCTGCGCCCGGGCCAGATTTTCGGCATCGGCGCGGAGAAGGTGACACCGAATGCGGTGATCGCGCTGGCTGGGCGCTGGATCGCGGTCGGCGATGGCGGGATGACCCTGCCGCTGGTCTATCTGGATGATGTCGTCGATGCCGTGCTGCTCGCCGCCGAGGCACCCGACGCGGTCGGCCAGGTTTTCAATATCGTCGACCCGGCCTCGGTCACCCAGCAGCGTTATCTCGATCGTGCCAAGCGCAAGCTCGGCGACGAGTTGCGCCTGACCCGCGTTTCGGTGCCGGTGTTCATGACGCTCGCGCATGGCGTCGAGCTGCTCGGCAAGGTGCTCGGCCGCGACGTGCCGCTGACCCGCTACCGCGTGCGTTCGCTGCGTCCACTGGCCAACTTCGATACGCGCGCCGCGCGCGAACGACTCGGCTGGAAGCCGAAGGTCGGCGTCGAGCGCGGACTGGATGCGACCTTCGGCCCGTCGGCCTGATTCGCGCTCGTCGCTACGACGCCGCGCGCTGGGCGGCACGCTCGCGATGCGCCTTCCATGTTCGCCGGATCCAGCGCATCGCCGGTCGTTCGACAAGGAAGGTCAGCACGACGGCAAGTGCGGTCACCACGATCGCGGCGGTCAGTGCGGCCAGCCCGGATGAGACGCCACGGTGCTCGAGATGCCAGATCAGGCTGAAGCCGATCGACTGGTGCAACAGGTACAGCGCATACGAGATCGTCCCGAGGAACGCAAACGGCGCCCAGCGCAAGCCACGCAGGTAGCCGAGCGCGAACAGGGCGAAGATCGCCGTGCACACCACCGCGACTACGGCGTAGACAGGTTTGTAGGCGAACATGATCGCGAGCAGGCAAGCGCCGATCAGGGCGATGTCGGGCAGCCGTGCGTCGGGCCGGGTGCGCAATCGATAGAACAGGATGCCGATCGCGAAGTACGGGATGTGGCGGACGATGAGCAGTTCGCTCAGCGTGTAGGAAACGGGCGTATGGTGCTGCTCGGCAAATCCGTGTGCGACGGCGATGACCAGCCAGGCGCCGATGATCCAGCGTATGCGGTGAAGCTGGCCGAGCATGAACCAGAACAGCATCTGCGCGTAGAAGAACAGCTCGACCTGCAAGGTCCAGTAGGAACCGTCCAGATGTTCGCCGCCGAGGATCTCCTGGATCATCGTGAAGTCGAGCGCTACCTCTTCCCACGGCAGGCGTTGCGACGGCATGCCGATCGTGTAGACCACGGCGGCACTGAACAGGATGGCGGCCCAGTAGGCGGGAAACAAACGCGAGAATCGCGAAACGACGAAATCGAGTGCACTGCGCGTGCGCTCGAGGGTCATGAAAATGACGAAGCCGCTGATCAGGAAAAACAGGTTGACGCCATAGTTGCCGAACCCGAACGAGAGCGGCGGCGGGCCGACATGCCCGACCTCGTTGCCATAGTGCGTGGTGTAATGGAACGCGACGACGGCCAATGCGGCCAGTCCTCGCAGGGCATCGAGTTCGACGACGCGCGATCCGCTCGGCGCAAGGGTCTGCAAACGGGAAATTCCGTACGCCTGGCAGAGGCGAAGTGCGCGGATCATACGCCGGTGCAGGCGGGAAATGCGCAGCAGGCTCATGCCGACGGACTCTACCGATACAATCGGCGCTTTCGTCAATCCGTCCGCCGCATGCGCATCCTCGTCGTCACCTCGCAGTTCCCGATTGCCGGCGAGCCGACACGCGGTCGGCCGATCCACCAGACCCTGACCGAGCTCGGCCGCCTGGCCACGGTTCGCGTGCTCAGTCCCGTGGCCCGCTATCCGCGCTGGGCCAGGCCGCGCAGCTATCTGTTCCGCGCACCGGACGCGGGCCAGAGCGCAAGCGGCTGCGATGCCGTGCACGTGACCTACCCTGCCCTGCCGATGCTCTCGCGTCCGTTCAACGGCTGGCTTTGCGGACGTGCATTGCGTGCCGAAGCACGCGCCTTCGCACCGGACGTGATCCTTTCCTATTGGCTCTACCCGGATGCGAGCGGAGCGCGGCGTGTCGCGCGCGAACTCGGCGTACCGCTGATCGCCGGGGCGCGCGGTTCGGACATCCGAGTCCGCGATGCGATCAGCCGGCGCCTGACCGCAACGGTCGTGCGCAGCGCCGACCGTTTGCTGGTGGTCAGCGCCGACCTCGGTCGCCTCGCCGTGACTGACTACGGCGCCGATCCGGCGCGCGTGCGCGTCATTCCGAACGGCTGCGATGCGGCCACGTTCCACCTGCAGGATCGTGCGCAGGCGCGTGCGCTTCTCGACGTGGCGCCGGATACCCGGCTCGTTCTCTATGTCGGACGCCTGGTCGCCGAAAAAGGCCTGCGCGAGCTGGTGGCCGCGATGCGTGCGCTGCGCGGATCTCAACCGGACGCCGAACTCGTGATGGTCGGCGATGGTCCGCTGCGCGAGGAGTTCGCGGCAGCGGCAAACGATCCGCTCAATCGCCTGCGCCTGGCCGGTGCACAGCCCGCCGGAACGGTCGCTTCGTGGATGGCGGCCTGCGATCTGCTTGCGCTGCCGAGTTATTCCGAAGGCCACCCGAACGTCCTCGTCGAAGCGCTCGCCTGCGGCCGACCGGTCGTGTCGACGCCGGTCGGTGGCGTGCCCGAAGTGGTCGATGAGTCCTGCGCGATCCTCGTGCCGCCGCGTGATTCTTCCGCGTTGGCCGATGCGCTCGCCCGCATGCTGGAACGAAGCTGGGACGAAAACCTGCTGTCACGCCGCTTTTCCCGCAGCTGGGCCGAGGTCGCCGGCGAGACCCTGACAGCCTGCAACGAAGCGCTGTCGATGCACCGATCCGGATCGCAGGAGTAGACGAGGACATGTGCGGAATCGCCGGTTTCAGCGGTGCCCGGATCGAGGTTGGCGATGCCCGTCGCACGCTCGAGACGATGATCCATACCCTGCATCATCGCGGGCCCGATGGTTATGGCTTCCATGTCGCACCGGGCATCGGCCTGGCCCATGCGCGACTTTCGATCATCGACCTCGCCACCGGCGATCAACCGATCCGCAACGAATGCGGTGATGTGTGGACCGTGTTCAACGGCGAGATCTTCAACTACGTCGAACTGCGTGCCGACCTGATCGCGCGCGGGCATCGCTTCTACACGCAGTCCGACACCGAAGTCATCGTGCACCTGTACGACCGCTACGGCGATGCCTTCGTCGATCACCTGAATGGCCAGTTCGCGATCGCGCTGTGGGACGCACGCCGCCAGCGCCTCGTGCTCGCGCGTGACCGCGCCGGCATCCGCCCGCTGTTCCACACGCGCGCCCGCGGCGGCGTGTGGTTCGCCTCCGAGATCAAGGCCCTGCTCGCCGTGCTGCCGGAACGCGCCACGCTCGATCCGCGCGGCCTCGCCGAGGCACTGACGTTCTGGGCGCCCGCCGATCCGGATACGAGCTTTGCCGGCGTGCACAGCCTGCCGCCCGGTCATCTGCTCGCGATCGAGGCCGACGGCAGCGAGACGCTGCGCCAGTACTGGGACTGGACCTTCCCTCATCGCGACGCCGCGCCTGCGTTCACGTCGATCGAGGAAGCCACCGCCGAACTGCGTGCCCTGCTCGTCGATGCGGTGCGCCTGCAACTGCGTGCCGACGTGCCGGTCGGCGCGTACCTGAGCGGCGGCCTCGATTCGTCCGGCATCGTCGCGATGATCCGCGGCTTCACCGATACGCCGGTGCGCACGTTCTCGGTCGCCTTCGAGGATGCCG
>Ga0209717_1005191_pt1 | contig 10396 bp, 4 predicted proteins | sample AD_UKC048_MetaG_FD_184418 | JGI IMG/M metagenome (GOLD analysis project Ga0209717, IMG submission 184418) | Active sludge microbial communities of municipal wastewater-treating anaerobic digesters from USA - AD_UKC048_MetaG (SPAdes) (version 2) | ecosystem: Engineered > Bioreactor > Anaerobic >... | reverse complement strand
CCACTACTGCATCATTGGTCAACCCTTTCGGCCAGACCTGCATAGCGATACTACCATCCGCTTTGGCATCGATACCTACATAGTCAATATAATTGGCGGGCATGGCTTCCAGGAACACCGGACGGAAGATGCCACCAAAGACCCAATAGTCGGCCAGCCGCTCGGCGTTGTTGACTGAGGCATCACTGCTCATCTTGCTGACGGTTACTTCCAGTGTATTGGTCTTTGTATAATCCAGTAATTTGCTGATATCGTACTTGAAGCGATAAAAAGCTCCCTGGTGAATGGCACCGGCGGATTGGCCGTTGATCTTTACTTCGGTGTCGGTCATGCTGCCATCGAAGACAATATTCACCTGCTTGCCTTTCCAGGCGGCCGGTACTTTGAAGGAATATTTGTACATCCCCTTTTCATCATAAAACCGGGCATTCTTTCCGTTGGTTTTATAATCACGGCCGTAATTATAATTGCCATAGCCCTGTTGTTCCCAGCAGGAAGGCACTTGTATCTTTTTCCATTCGCCGCTGTTGCGACCGGCGGTACAGAAGAAATCCCATTGCACGGTATTGGCGGCATCCATACCGGAGAGGTATTGAATCTGTTTTTGCTGGGCAAACGCCAGTAAGCTGGTCAACTGCAGGATACCGATCAGTAAATACTTTTTCATGTCATGTATATTTATTGCTTCACTCAATTATTGCTTAACGTTCTTTATGGGCTTCAATTCATCCGGACTGTCCTTGGTATAGGCATCAAATACAAAGCGGGATGGTTCAGCCGTCAGGGCACGGATCTGTTCGGGACTTACGCTGGTATTACTCCACTCCGTTGCAAACAACAGGTGCTGATACAGGGAAAACCTCAACTGTCGCATCACCGCTGAATTTTGATTGAGTGAAATACTGGTTATCAGTAATCGTCCCTTCCCGATCCGGGCTTCAAATGCCAGCCCCAGGTTCCTGTTCATAAACCAGGTATCAATGGGCCGTATGAGTACCGGCATGGCCGGTGAAAAATCTTCCAGGTGCATGACCTGTGAGTGGGTGACCACCTCCCACCACTGAAGGTCACTATGAGAAGCCGTAGGGAAAAAACGGAATGCAGGACTGGCGGAATCAATCAGCAGCCCGAGTGTATGGGGTGGCCGCATTTTGAACCAGGAGGTATTCCAGAATACCGGTGTGAAAGCCTGTACCACTTCGCGCCCTTTGGTAACCTTTCCATACAGGTTCAGGAATACTTTACCCCCGTTATTTAAAATTTCAACTGCCTTATCATCCAGGGTATCTGTGACCAGCAGATCCGGACGGTCTGTAAATTCCACCATGGGCAATCCGGCAGGATACACCCAGATGCTCCATTGGTTACGGAACACTGTCCCTCTCACAGAAACGATCAATTGCAGTTCCTGCGGAGCACTGATTCCTCGCAACTCAAACCGGACCGAACCCACTTCATGTAAAGCACCCCGGCTGTAATTTTTTGCTGGCATGCTGCCAGTTTGTTGGATGCTTCCCTGCTGATCGACCAGCTTCCAGTCCAGAATGGTATTGTTCATATCTGCCGGACCATACTGATACAATTCAATGGCGGCTGTCACTTCCTCGTTATTTGAGAATGTAAAACGTGGCAGACGGGCCAGGGGCACCACACTATTGCAGAACTGTCTGAACTGTGTCTCATTGATATAGCCCTTCTCTTTATAAAATGCGTTCAGTACCCCTACCAGTGCCGTACCCTGTCCGGGAAAATCCTGTAAACCGAGTAACTGGAATCCGGCCAGGTCTTTCGTGCGCAGCGATCGCTCCATTTCCATCTTATAACAAAGGGCCTGGAGTTTACCCGAAGCTTGCAGGAAAGCAGGAGCCAGTGGTAATAATCCCTGTGCCTTCATATCCTCGCGGAACAATTCAAAATTGCGGGCTTTATACGCACCGGTATATAAACTGATCTCTGAGAAATCGGGGAATACACACCACTGTCCCTGTTCATGCTGTACAAAAGGAACCGGGTATTTATTCATCGTCTCCTGGTAATCATCCATGGAGGAAGGGGCCTTGCTGTTCCAGTTGAGTCCTCTTGCACCTGACTTCACCATATACTCATTCTCCGGTACCAACGGCCAGCTGGTAGCTACAGAGGCTCCGGTATAAATGCGTCGTGCATCTTTTGCCTTCCAGTAGTGTACAAAATCAGCCAGGTATTTGGATTGATTCCTTCCGGCAGGCTCATTCCCCGCAGCCAGCATCAGGAAAGATGGATGATTGCCATAGGCTTTTACCATTCGGTTTGTTTCGTCATAGATATACTGATCAATAAAACGACCATCGCCTACCGATGTCCCATGATTGGGCCAGGTGGGTGCTTCGGGTTGTAAATAAATACCGAGTTCATCAGCAGCGGTAAAGGCCGCTTCGGGCGGACACCAGGAATGAAACCGCACATGATTGAGTCCGTAATTCTTCAAGGTCGTAAATACATTCAGCCAGCTCTTCACATCCATCGGTGGGTGACCGGTCAGCGGAAACTCACAGTTATTCAGATCACCTCTTAAGAAAATCTTTTGTCCATTGAGCAGGATGGATTTGTCTTTCACTGTTATTTCCCGCATCCCAAATACAGTTTTGCGTTGCTGACTTTCCTTTTTCATCGATACCTGCAGGGAATATAAAAAGGGATTAAACTCATTCCACAAACTCAGCTCATTACCCATATCGATCAGCTGTTCATGAATGATTGTGTCTCCGGGATTCACCTGGGCAGTGATGGCATTGACTGAGTTATTTTTCTTCCCCTTTCCCTGGATCAGGAAGTTCAATTGAACGGATTGGGCAGCAGCTGAATTATTCTGTAGTTCCACCCGTACTTTAATCTTCTTTTGTTGTACAAGTGGATAGATCTGTACATCCTCAATATGAAATGCAGACTTTGCCTGCAGACTGATGCGACCAATGATGCCGTTCCAGTTGCCCTGGGTATGATCGGATACACTGTGTGAATCCTGTCCCACATCGGCCACCCTGGTCCGGTTATCGACCCGAATGGTAATGGTATGTTTGCCCGGCGAAGCAAAGCGGGTCAGATCATATACATGGGGAACAGATAGTGAGTTCTGAAAACTATCGATCCGGTTGCCATCGATCCAGATAGCAGAGCCAATATGTATCCGTTCTAAAAACAGGTTCACTTGTTTGCCTTTCCAGTCTGCCGGAATCAGGATATCCCGTTGATACCAGGCCGCACCCACATAATATTTCTGTGGCGTGAGCCAGAAGGGGACTTTATAATTATCTGGTTGCCGGAATTTTTCCAATCTGGGTTGAAAGAAAAAAGAACTGTCGTAAATACTGGCGGTCCATTTTGTCTTTAGCCCGACCTCTTCCCCTTTATTCCTGGTGATCATGGTTCCGGGTAACAAAATCTGATCCGATAGTTTTTTGCTGGCCCATTGCTGCACTATTCCTTCATCCCGTGCATCCATAGCGAAACGCCAGTTGCCAGCGAGTGATATCTCCTGCGCAAAAAGCAGTTGATTGAGTACCAGCAGCAATATGGTTACTGAATATTTCATTTACCCTTATTCCGGGGCTTTTGCAATTTTATCTTCACGGGCTTATCCCGGTCACAAATAATCTGTCCATCCTTGTATTCCAGTTCCGCCAGCTGGATCACACTCCGTTTATCATCGAATGAACCTTTTGCTGCCGGTTTGTCTTTGCGCCGACCGGGATGCGTGAAATAATACACAAAGGCTCGATCATTATTTACAATGACTTCGCAGTGACCACCGATGGCCTGATCGTCTTTGCCCTTGCCGGGTGTTTCGAGAATACGGTCTTTTTGTTTGGTCCACTTTAATAAATCAGTGGAACTGTACACTTCCATGCCCTTCCAGGCATCCACGATCATGAAGTATTGATCGTGCCAGTAAAATACTTTGGGACCTTCTCCCCTGGCGGCAATGGCTTTGCCTTTATCGATCCAGGTTTTAAGGTCAGGTGATTCGGCAAACCAGATGCTCTTGCCATCCTTTTCGTTATTGTACCACAAGCGATATAATGAATCATTTACTTTGTAAACGGAGGCATCGATTACTTTCTGGTTTATAAGTTGCAGCGTTGACAAGTATGACCAGTTGACAAGGTCCGTACTTTGGAGATGTACAATGACCCTTGGATGATTCCAATCGGTAAACGTGCCGGGTACATAAGTAAGATACATATGCCAGCCATCCTTTGCTTCGATGATATCCGGTGCCCAATGGGTGTAGCCGGGATCGGGACGATATTGAATATTGGCGGTATCAACGTATTTCCATTTACGACCGTCTTTACTTTCAGCTATTCCGATACGGGTGCCATGTACCCAGGCCACGGTAGAGTCTGTAATAGATGCACGACGGTTGGTGTAAAACATCCACCATTTCTTGACATTCTTATTATAGACGATCACCGGATCGGCAGCGCCATGATACACGGGATCATCAAATACCGGTTTAGGGGCCTTCTTTTGTGCAAACACATTGACCGCAAAAATTAATAAACCGGCTATTAAGAGAGTTTGTTTCATTCTTCAAATACGAGCACAAACCCGTCATTGGGTTTGAGGAAAAAGTGATTATGCCCTTTACGTAAGGCGGACGTATATTCTTTGGCCCGCAGTACCCCATTGTCCATGGTGAACAACTGCCCTTTCTGCGCTTCTTTTACAAAGGGAAAATCCAGTTGGAGATTCAGATCGGTACTGTCGCCATTGATCCCGGCCACAAACCATTTGCTGCCGGAGCGACGGGCCACCACATAAGACTTACCGGGATAACCATCAAGGAAAATAGTTTCGTCCCAGGTAACCGGTACCTGCTGCATGAATTTCTTCACTTCAGGTTCTACCGTAGCCATGCCTTCCGGTCCTTCCACAAAGTGCTGGATCCCGGAGAGGAAGATCACCGAGGTGGCCAGTTCGAAAGCAGGACTGGTACGACGCTCTTTCCCGGGTATCTTATACAGACTGACGGGGGTGAAGTCCATCGGATCAAAGGCATTGCGGGCAAAGGCACTCATCACCATATGTGGACCAGCCTGATCGGCATCTTTCTGATTAAAGGTGATCATCTCATAACCATAGACCGCTTCAGTGGTCATGAGGTTGGGATAAGTGCGGTGCCAGCCACGGGGTAAAGTGGCCCCATGAAAATTGACTAATAATTTATTCGCGGCCGCATCTTCGAGTATATCCTGGTAGTAATTGATCATAGACTGTCCATCACCCGCAAAGAAATCAACCTTTACTCCTTTGATCCCCATTTTATGAATACGACCAAATTCCTTCATGCGGCTTTCCTTGGTGAGCAACATATCCTTCGGCGTATACTTCACCGTGTTCCAGGCTCCGGCTGAATTATACCAGAGGATCAAGCCTACTTTTTTGGTAGCCGCATAATCAGCAAGGATCTGAATACTGTCATAGCCGATTTTTTTATCCCAGGCGGCATCCACGAGACAATACTCCCAGCCCATATCAGCCGCATAGTCGATGTATTTTTTCTGTTCTTTATAAATGATATAATCATCCTTGCTCATAATCCAGCTCCAGGAAGCCCGGCCGGGCTTGATATACGATGTATCGGTGAAACTGGCAGGCAAGGCGAGATCAGTACCCAAGGTAGATTCAACAATTGTTTTTAACTCCCCTATGGCAATGATTCGCCAGGGTGATTCCCAGGGCAGTACGGACTGTGGATTCAAGGCCCCATTGGTGAATTTCTCCGCCGGCTGTGGAAAATTGATCTTGTATTCATTATCCGGAGAATTTTGTTGTAAGGATGTCCCGCAATAAGTACGCCCCAGTCCCGCTTCGGTGAGCAGCATCCAGGTATCCCCATATTTAAACATCGCGGGATAGATCCATCCATTAGCCCCCGGCGCAGGAGTACCGGTCTTAATATCCATCATATAATGCGCTTCATAAGACGGATTACTGTGTTCCCAGCCACTCTGAGCTTCGGTCTTGGGTTGCAACCAGGCCCGGGCGCCTTCATAAAAATGGAAACTCGTATGTTCTTTGGTGATGTACTTTAAAGTCGTGGTCTTACCCTGAAATAAATACCGGAAAGCCACCCCATCATTGGAGACCTGGAAGATCATCTGCATTTCATCCCCGGCAATATTCTTTACGGAAATCAATTGCTTGTTGGCGGTGTACACGGCGATGGACTTCTTTCCATTCCGCATGGGATAAGATTCATTCACGCGGGCCGACAAACTGCTGCCTACCCAGGTGAGGTCTTTATAAAAATCCGCATCCAGGCGGGTGATCCCGAGTTGGGAGGGTTGCAACAATACTTTGCCGCGGTAGCTGACCGTGTAGAACAGCTGCTTGTCCTTGAGCATGACTTTTACTTCCACACGCTTATCCGGACTTTTCAGCTTGATATCTTGTGCAGCTGTGTTTAATGTGATCAGCAGGGCTCCAAAAAGAAAGGTGCTGAGGAATTTCATTTTTTTCATATTGCGTTGTTCAGTTACCCCAAATTTACTTCAAAGGCGTGAGGGTTACGGGTCCCATCAGTCCGGAGGCTAAAGGCGCCCAATTGCCTGCATAGAAAAGATTATTCTTCACATTCTCCTTTTTACGGGCCGGCATATTGGTATTATAAAAAATCTTCCAGGGCTTATCATTCCGGTCCATCCAGGCAATGCGGTTGGCCATGAGATTGGCTACCGTGACTTCCAGTTTATTCCGGTCCTGAAGTTTGTCTCCCGGTATGCGGATACTGAAGACCGGACCTGTGAGGGTACCAATGGATTCTCCGTTGAGTTTCACGTCTGCCGTCACGCCCACTTTACCCAGGTTGAGCAACCAATCGCCGGAATGTCCTGAAGGCTTATCAAATACCAGGGAATATAAGGCGGTTCCTGAAAAAGCCTGACTCACTTCCCCCTGAAAGCCGGTCCATGATTCGAGTTTGTTTATTTCAATGGGCTGGGGCAATTGAGGGCCACCTTCGAGGAATTTCACTTTCCAGGTGCCGGTGAGTTCCTTAGGTTGATCAATCAGGTTCTTATAGGGAAACCTTCCCTCTTTGGAACGATAGTCCAGTGCCGTCACGATAACGGATTCAAATGAATCCAGCCGCACCCTTACCCGGGTCAGACCTTTGTCGGTCTTGCTGTACTCCGCCATTCCTTTTACTCCTGTCATGGGATCGAATAAACCAGCTGCACCGGCGGGATCGGATAAAGTGATCCATTTGTCTACAGGCTGGCCGGTACGATTGGTTACAAAGTAGATCGCTTTATTACCGATCCTTCTTTTGATCACGGCTAATTCATTTTCATTCACCAGGGCCTTGCTGACCGACCCCGCTTCCATCAAGGCCTGCATATCATCACTGATGATGAATCGTCCTTTGCCAATACCGCATACCTGTAGTTTCCCCTTTTCGTTAGGGACAATCTGACCGAGAATATTGTTGAACATTTTGGTCCGGTTACCGGTATTGCTGAGACCGGGAGGGCCTTTGGGCAGTTCTTTATACACGAGGATGGTGGCTCCATGGGTGGCCAGTTCCAGCAGTTTGCTGAAGGAGTTTTCATCCATCAGTTTATTGGCAGGTAATAAAATGGCTTTATAGTTATTACCACCGGTGAGAATCTGTTTATTGGTAAAACTGAATTTTTTCAATTGCCTATCGCTGAAGAAATCAAAGCCATAGCCTTCTTCCTGCATCCACTTGGCCACATGTTCAAAATCCGTTTTCTCAAAATTCTTTTCCATCCCGTCAAAATGCTGGAGCATTACATTACCGGGCTGGGAATAACGATCGGCAATGGGATAGTATAACAACACATCATTCGCCGGTTTACCCTGCTGCAGAAAACTCTGCACCCTCGTGATATAAGTATTTAATGCATGAAAATCCTTCCACTGCGGATTGGTTTGCTGAAAATGCACAGCGGCATAGAATAACCAACCCGGCCAGGCGACTTCCTTTGGCGAGTAGGCGGTACCGTGATAAACAATATGATTCACGCCCCCGAGGAAATAGAGATCGATGGCTTTCTTCACATCGCCCAGGGAAGACAGAAAATGTTCATTGAGCCAGGTGGCGGATTCGGAAGCCACGAGTTGTTTACCGGTGACATTAGCCGCGGAGGAAGCAAACTTGAAACGCAGTACATCCGTGCCTTCGGTCTCGGGAATATCCACCACACTATAGAGGTCGAGGGTATTGGCGGGGGAACCGTGTGACTGGTTCCGGACGATCTTCTTTTGTTTGCCGGCCCAGTTCTTCCACACATGCGTGAAGTTATAGAGAATGAGTTCATCTATCACGGAGCGGTAATCATAGATCACTTTGCTGTTGAGTTCCGCATCTGCTTTACCGAATAAGGCGGGCAGCTGGTTACGCAGGTCATAGCCTTTGCGCTTTTTAAATTGTTCAAAAAAGTCAGGCGTCCAGTTGGATTGTCCTCTGGCATCATCCACTTCATAAGAGTCGTTGAAATAGCCACGGAGATAACTGAGGTCATAGCCTTTAAACGCCTTATCAAAGGGCTTGAAATAATTCGTGGCTGCTTGTTTGGAGAAGTGATCGATCGCATAGCCTTCACCACCGGGGGCCCCGCGTTCCACCATTTTCCCATGCAGTCCGCTAAACAAAGCATACAAGGTCCAGGTACCTTCAGGAGCTGTCCAGTTGAGTTTACCGTTGGCGTCTACCTTGCTGGTAAGGTTAACGGACTTCCCACCATCGAAAGCCACAAGTGCCTGCAGCGGCAGTTTACCTGCATACTGGATCTGGTCCAGGGCCAGCGCCTGTAAATTTTTATTGGCGGATACGGGTTGTAACAAGCTATCAGCTGAGACGGGTTTATAATTTGCGGTGCGTACAAAGGCCTCCCGTTTGTATTCCACCGGTTCGTTGAGTTGTTCGCCCTGTTTTACCGTATAGGTTTTATAGAAAACACTCTTGCTCGCATCCGCATCCGTAACCCAGGGACCGCCAAAGGGCCAGCCTGTGGCATTGGCCAGATCTACTCCGAGCCTCAGTCGCTTGGATTCATTCAAAGTATGCTGCAGCATATCCATCCACTGCTTGCTGAGAAAGGGAATGAATTGCGCTTCGGCCCCATGAATACCATAGATCGGTGTGATCTCCACGCCACCGAGACCGGCTTTCTGGTATTCTTCGAGGTTCCAGGTCAGGTCAGTCTTATTCACCGCACTGCCCTCCCACCACCAGCGGGTCCAGGGTTTGGTGGTAGGCGTGACCTTGGGCCATTGCAGGGTTTGTGCAAAGCTGGTTGTTCCTAAAGCAAGTGCTGCAATCAGCAGGTATTGTTTCTTCATAAATTATTGTGCGATGATCGATAGGTCTTTGATGGTCTCGGGCAGCCATACGTTCATCTCCCCTTTCCCCCGGTTCGCCCAGGCATAATAGGGAATGGCCACGAAGGGTTGGGTACGACTGCTCACCGATAAATTATCTTTTCCGGTTTCTATTACAATGGCTTCGCCTTTCAATACGGTCACGCCATTCAGTAAGTCTGCTTTAAATTCAGGTACCAATGAAGCTAAAGCCGGTAATACCAGGTTCGAAGTCCGGTTATTGTTATCCGTCCACTCGGCACAGTAAGTCAGGGGACCGCGCTGCAGACTCACCAGTCCTTTATTGTCTTTTAAATTATCATTGCTGTACACCCGCTGTACATCCATCGGCAGGTTCATTTGTACCTGATCGCCTTTCTTCCATTCGCGGGTGATGACGGCATAGCCCTTGTCCATGGTATAAGCCACCGGTGCGCCGTTGATATTGATCAGGATCTCTTCTTTCTTATTCGTGCGGAAGGAATAGAGGTCAGAAGGAATGGCTTCCTGTCTCGCCCAGCCGGGAATACGGATCTTCATTGTGAAAGCCAGTTTGTCTTTTGACTGCACGATGAATTTCAGGTCCCCATTGAAGGGATAAGTATTTTGTTGTTCAATCACCAGTGATTTTTTGCCCATGGGCAAGGTCGCCACACTGGCTGCAAAGAGATTCACATAGATATCATTCCCGTTTTGCGCATACATATAGCCGGGAACGGAGGGTAAGAGGCGACAGACATTCGTGGGACAGCAACTGCATTCAAACCAGCCACTGCGGCTGGCTTCCATATCACTATGTTTGAAATTATGCCGGATTTGCATGGCATTGGTATAAAAGAATGATTTGCCATCGAGTCCTACACCTGAGAGTAATCCATTGTATAATATTTTCTCCAGCAGGTCCACGTATTTGGATTCGCCGTGCAACTGGAACATGCGCTGGTTCCAGTACACATTGGAAATAGCGGCACAGGTCTCGTTGTAAGCCGTACTATTGGGCAGTTCATAATTATCACCATAGCGTTCA
>Ga0209717_1005184_pt1 | contig 10407 bp, 7 predicted proteins | sample AD_UKC048_MetaG_FD_184418 | JGI IMG/M metagenome (GOLD analysis project Ga0209717, IMG submission 184418) | Active sludge microbial communities of municipal wastewater-treating anaerobic digesters from USA - AD_UKC048_MetaG (SPAdes) (version 2) | ecosystem: Engineered > Bioreactor > Anaerobic >... | reverse complement strand
CAGCACCTGCGGAAATGTCAGCGCGATGATCCCGAGTATCGCGCCGCCGAACACCGGCAGCAGCCACAGCGGCACGTGCACCTGCGCCGCGAACGCGGCCACCATCACGGGCGTGCGCGCCCAGATGATCGTCGCTGCATAGGCAAACATCGCCAGCACCGGCAACGCCGCCAGCGCCGCGAGATGCACCTGCGGCAGGATCACGCCGACGTCGGGAATATCGATCACCGATCGTCCGCCCATAGCCCAGCGTGCGAACAGCCACGCGCTCACGGACGCCACCACGACTGGCCCCATCTGCGACAGCCGCAGCCGCCGCAACACCAGCTCGCGCGCCAGGAACACGCCCGCGATCGGTGCATGCAGCGCAGCGGAGATCGCCGCCGCCAGCCCCATGCCCAGCAGCATCCGCCGCGCCGCGAGATTCAGCCCCATCAACCGCCCCGGCAGCATGGCGAGGCTCGCCCCCAGGTGCGCCGCAGGCTCCTCGCGTCCCGAGCTTCCGCCCCAGCCAAGCGATACGATCGCCACCAGCGCTGAAAGGAATGCATCTCGTAACGAAAGTGTCGTGGAACGTATCGTCCCGCGCAGCCGGCGGTTCTGCACGATGTCCTGCAGCCCGAAGGCGCGCGGCGCCGGCCCCCATCCCCACGATATGCCAAGCCTAAGCAAAAGGCAGATCAGCGCGCCGCCGACGATCGGGACGATGAGGCGCACCCACCACGGAATCTGGGTCAACTGGGACGACAGCCGCCCCGATGGCGCGCGGAACGCGACGAACTGCGCATACATCACCAGCGCCTGGATCGCCGCCACGGCCATCGCCGCCAGCACGCCGACAAGAACCGCCAGCCCCCACATGTAGAGGCCGCCGCGCTTGGGGCGGCCAATGACTTCACCGGATGGGCGGTATATCGCACGCGACATTGAACGGAGTTCTGCGGTCCACGCGCGCCGGGTCAAGCTGCGTTTACGCGCGTGGAGAAAAATTCAGTGTCCTGACGGACCGGAAACGTGGAAATCCACCGCCAACAACCAGATTTCCGGCGGGCGCCTCATGCTGTGGACAGCCGCTCCGGCTTGCGACAGCTTCGCGCCAGTCGCGGAGGGAATAATGCGAACGGCCATCGCCGGACTACCTTTATCGGCCCTGGTTTTTCTGGTTCTGGCTGCGTGCGGCGGTCCCGAGCAGGCCGAAGGTCCCTCTGTTCCGGAAGTCGTCGCCACGCCCGCCGCAGATGGTGGCGCGGTCAAGGTTCCTGCCACTATCGCCGATACGCTCACGATCATCTGCGGCAAGCCATTCTCGCAGGATGCGACGGCCGGAACGCTGGCGGAGATATTCGGCGCCCAGAATGTCATACCCGAAACGATCGACGGGCGGGAAGGCGAACAGGTCAACGTCACCGCGATTTATCCGCAGGACCGCTCGCGCCGCATCGAGGTGACGTTCGCGAACGAGGAAGAGCGCACCGTTCTCACCAGTGTCTCCATTCGGGGCGAAGTCTCGGAATGGACCGGGCCCGGCGGTCTCAATCTCGGCGACGGTATCGAGACGGTGGAGCGTCTGAACGGAAAGCCGTTCACAATGTCGGGCTTCGGCTGGGACTATGGCGGCTATGTCACCGACTGGCAGGGCGGCAAGCTAAACCAGATCGCGCCGGGTTGCCGCACGACGGTACGCTTCAACATCCCGCCCGACGTACACAGCGAAGACGCGGTTCTTGGCGAGGCGCCCCATTCCTCGACCGAGCCTGCGATGCGCAAGGCGTCGGCCTATGTTGAGGAAATCCAGATCAGCTGGATGCAGGAACACGAGTACTAGGCGCTCGCGTCGCAGCTGTCATCCCGGCGGAGCGCAGCGAGAGCCGGGACGCACTTATCCGGTGTCGGGCTATCGCAATGGTTCCCGGATAGCGCTCCGCGCTTCCGGGATGACAATTCCACCAATCCGGTTCTATCTTCCGCCCAAGGCGCATCAGACGCCCGGGGTGAGACATGACGGGTTGGAACCGCAGGCAGTTCGCAGCAGGTATCGGTGGTAGTCTTGCGCTGGCGGGATGTGCAACCGCGGGCGTAGCCGCGGGGCCCACACCAAAGCTCTATTATCTCGGGCAAGCGAAGGTCTTCGCGTTCGACCCGGCCGGCGGCGGCCCGGTAACGCTGGTCGATGACGCGCCAAAGGATGGCTCGCGTCCCACCGGCGTAAACGACGGCATCGCCGTCAATTCTGCGACTGGCCAGATCTTCTGGACCAACATGGGCCGCGCGGCTGAGCGCGATGGCTACATCATGCGCTGCGAGAAGGATGGCTCGAACGTCGCCACCATCGTCGCGCCGGGCGGCACGTTCACGCCCAAGCAGCTGAAGATCGATGAAGCCGCCGGCAAGCTCTACTGGTCGGATCGCGAAGGCATGGCGATCCAGCGCTGCAATCTCGATGGCTCCAAGCTGGAGACGCTGGTGGTCACCGGCAATCCGGTTGGCGACAAGGGCGATCAGTCGCGCTGGTGCGTCGGCATGGCGATCGATTCCGCGCGCGGTCATCTCTACTGGACGCAGAAGGGTGGCGACAATGCGGGGCAGGGCCTGATCCGCCGCATCAACATCACGGCGCCCGCCGGCGCCACGCCCACCAACCGGCGCGACATGATCACCCTGTTCTCGCGCATGCCCGAGCCGATCGACCTCGACCTCGATCTGGCGACGCGCACGCTGTACTGGACGGATCGCGGCGATAACACCCTGTCATGTGCGCCGATGGACCCCATGCCGGGCTATGACCCCGCAACACGCAGGGACAGGAAAGTCCTGCTCCGTGATCTGCGCGAGGCGATCGGCGTTGCGCTCGATCTTCCGCGCAAGCGTCTGGCATGGACTAATCTCGAGGGCGATGTCGGCCTGGCGAATATCGATGGCTCGGATGCGCGCATCGTTCTGAAAGGTCAGGGAATGCTGACGGGAATCTGCTGGGCCTAGCCAGACTTTCGCGCGTTCAGCTGCAGCACGTCATGCACGTTATAAATGTCGCCATGGTGGCATTTCAGACAAGTCATGCGGAAATTGATCGCCGGACGGCCCGCTGCGTCCATCGGCATGGCGCTCACCTTCAGAAGCTTTCCGCAGGCCTTGCACACAATCGCGCGAACGGGTTCCTGGAAAGTTGAACGCATACTCCACTCCTCATTGGTCACGCGCGCCCCATCTTCTGTTCGGGTGCGTCGCGTTGACGGAGCCATGGTGATGGAAGTGAGGCGCGGTTATAAGCCCCGCGCGCGGCTTGCGTCCCCATTTTGGGTAGAGCTCGACGGAGACAGTCATGGATCCCGACGAAGAGAAAATTCCGCCGCGCATGAGGGCGCATGCTTTCGCGGCCAACGAGCTTGTGCTGGATGTGTTGCATGTCGCGCGCCAGATTGCCGATGTCGATCTCGACAGTCTGCTGATCTATCTATGCGTGAACGAAGCGACGATGCGGCCAATGCTGCTCGATCCCTCGACGCCTTCCGAAGTTCTGGAAATGGTGAAGCCGCCGGAGGAATTCCGCGGCTCGATCTCCAGGCTGCTCGTATCCGACAAGCTGGCCATGCCCCGCGAAACCGTGCGCAGGAAGATCCAGCAGATGGTAGCCAGCGGCTTTCTCATGGAAGACGATGACGGCCGTGTGCGGTCGTCGAGCCGGTTTGCCGAAGCAGCGATCCAGAAATGCGTGAAAGATGTTTACGCCTCGGTCCAGCGCTACGACGCCCGATTGCGCCAGCTCGGTTGCGCAGGCGTGATGCCGGCCAAGGGCGATGAGCCGGCGCCATTCCCGTGATTGATGCGCCGGCAGGGGCGGGCTTGTCTTGGCCGTCAGGCTCGTGACATTGGGCGGACAGGAACAATCCGGGGTTCGACCATGCGCTTGACGACGATTGCGGCCTCTCTGGCGTTTGTAGCGGCGATTACACCCTCCGCTTCGTCGCAGCAGGTCGCCGGGCGCGACGCGTTCCGCGCGATCTACAAGGAGATGGTCGAGATCGATTCCTCGCCCACCACCGGCTCATGCACCAAGGTTGTCCAGGCGGCGCAGACGCGGCTGAAGGCTGCCGGTTATGCCGACGCCGATCTCCAGCTCATCGTTCCGCCCGGCAAGCCGGATGACGGCAACCTCGTCGCCACGCTGCGCGCTCCGGGCGCGAAGAAGAAGGGCGTGCTGCTGATGGCCCATATCGACGTGGTCGACGCCAAGCGCGAAGACTGGGAGCGCAGCCCGTTCACCCTGTTCGAAGAAAACGGCTTTTTCTACGGGCGCGGCACCGCCGACATGAAGGGGCAGGCGGCTGTCTGGCTCGACATGATGATCCGCTTCAAGCAGGACAAGTCGTTCAAGCCATCGCGTGATGTCGTCATGGCGCTGACCTGCGGCGAAGAAACCTCGAACCGCGTCAACGGCATCGACTACATCCTCACCAACCATCGCAGCCTGATCGATGTGGCCTTCGCTCTCAATGAAGGCGCGGGCGGTCTCCTGTCCGAAGATGGAAAGCCGCTGACCCTTCAGGTTCAGGCCGGCGAGAAGATCCATCAGGTCTATACGCTTGAAGTCACCAATCCCGGTGGCCACTCGTCGCGCCCGATGCCGGACAATGCGATCTACCATCTGATGGCGGCAACCGACAAAGTCTCGAAGCTGTCCTTCCCCGTGCAGGTGACGCCCGTGGTGCGCGAATACTTCCGCGTCACCGGCCCGCTGCTCGGCGGCGACATCGGCAAGGCCATGTCGGCTGTCGCGAAGAATCCGGACGATCAGGCCGCGCTGAAAGTGCTGCTCGATGATCCGAGCTACAACGCCTCGCTCCACACCACCTGCGTCGCCACGCAGCTGGAAGCGGGTCACGCGCCCAACGCGCTGCCACAGCGCGCCGTTGCAACGCTGTCCTGCCGCGTGATGCAGGGCACGACGCCGGAACAAGTCCAGGAAACGCTGGCGAAAGCCATCGGCGACGAGCAGGTGAAAGTGGCGATCTTCCGCCGCCGCGACGGCTCCAGCGCCCCGCCGCTCACCGACGAGATCATGGGGCCGATGAAGGCGCAGGCTGCGAAGATGTGGCCCGGCGCTCCGATCTCGCCGCTGATGACGGCGGGCGCCACCGATGGCCGCTTCCTGATGAACGCCGGTATCCCGACCTACGGGCTCAGCGGCATGTTCTCGACCACGGGCGAAACCAACGCCCACGGGCTCAACGAGAAGATCCGGGTGAAATCGCTCTACGAAGGCCGCGACTTTCTCGACGCCGTCGTCCGGGCCTATGTGAAGTAGGACGTGCTGCGCCCTACTTTGCCCGCAGCTCACGCACGCGGGCGCCCTGAAGGATGTGCTGAAGGGCGTAGTTCCCTTCATGGCAGGCGAACTCGTACACCGGCCCGTTCGACGGCGTGAAAACCATCTCGCCCTTCCAAGGCTGCGAGTAGAAGCCGGGATCATCAATGGCGAATTCATAGGTGATCTCGTCCGGCCCCGAGCGCGTGAACCGCTCGGTCACGGTCGCTTTCTCCGAGAGAAACACCGGCTCGTAGTCGCCATGCCAGCGGTTCCACCCACGCGTGACAACCACCAGCGTATCGCCATCCCAGTGGCCTACACTGTCTCCCAGCCACTGCTTCACCGCATCAGGCTTATGGGTCTGTTCCATGCGGATGATGCGCGCATCGTGCATCATCTCGACGTCGATCATCACATGCGTCGGCGTCTGCACGATCTGGTACGTATTGTTGTAGATGTTGTTCAGCATGGGCGGCCCGCCCGAGCCGCGTGAGCCTATCAGGCAGCGGTCGGCGGGGTTCATGCCCTCCGGGCCTTCCTCTCCGCGCTTCGCCAGGATCGCCGAGATGCGTTTCCGGCCGTCATCCGACACCGGCATCTTTCCATTCGCCGGCTCGATGATCCACGACGAGCGCGGTTGCCCTTTCACCACGCCGACATGCATCCCGCGATCAAGCCAGAACGCATTATAGCCGCCGGGGTCGCGTCCGGCGGGCGGCGCATCCTGCGTCGCAGTCGGCGCGGCGTCGGCAGCGGCCTGCTGCGAGCGGGTATTCTCCATGCGCGTCACCTGCTCTTCATTCAGAAGCAGGGGCAGGGCGGTGTTGTTGCGCTCAAGCGTCGTGATGCTGGAATTGGTCCACGTGCCCTGCAGGTCCGGCTTGCCATCCGGCGTGCGCGGCGGCGCGTAGCCCGCCTGCGCGTTCGCGGGCAGCGCGAGCGCCAGCGCGCAGGCTGCAAGGATGATGTGTGCTTTGCCGATCACGCTTCACTCCGCTCCGATACGCCAACAGACGTCAGCGCGGCTCCTTGGTACAGTGTATGCGGCTTGCGTCCAGTTTGCGCACGAATGCTGGTCGACCTTCGCGCAAACGCGCGCAGTTTTTGCGCAAACGCCTCTTCGCATGGTTCACAGCGCCGCCAACCTGACAAGCGATTGTGCGACAGCGCCTAACGCCACGGCATGACGCAAGCTGAATCGCACTTGCGTGCGTTGATCCGCGCGCCAGTCATGGTGCGTCGCAACAGAATGGTCATAATCCGGACTGCGATAGAAAAAATTCGCGTCGGGCGGCTGCGTGCGCAGTCTCGCCCTGCCTGTCGTTGAGCCTGCGAAAAGCGGGCGCCCGCCAAACTGACATCGTCATGTTTTTCAGGCCTTCCCGGACGCTTCAGCTGTACCCGTGCAAGCCGGGATGACGTCATCGACCCAACAAGAAACGACGGGGATGGAAACAGAGGAGAGCACAGGCACACACGGGGACGACATTATGAAAACCAAACTTCTCTATTCGGGCATCGTCAGCGCAGTCATCGGCGTGACGTTGATGGGGGGAAGCACTGCATGGGCGCAAAGTGGCCCTGATCCGCTGCCAGAGGCAGATGATCAAAGCGCGCCGGCGCCAAAAGACGACATCATCATTGTCACGGGCACACGCACCACGGGCATGACCGCACAGGATAGCCCTGCGCCGGTCGTCGTGCTCGACGCCAGCGCTCTTGAATCCATCGGCCAGCCCGATCTTCGCGTCGCGCTGTCGCAGAACGTGCCGTCCTTCACGGCGCAGGCCTTCGGCGGCGACACGGCGGCGCTCACGCTGTCAGCCAAGCTTCGCGGTCTAAGCCCGAACCACGCTCTTATCCTCGTCAACGGCAAGCGGCGTCACGGCACGTCCAACCTTGCCGTTCTTGGCGGCGGATTCCAGGGCAACGCCAGCGCCGACCTCAGCTTCATTCCGAGCGGCTCGATCGAGCGCGTGGAAGTCCTGCTGGACGGCGCCGCCGCCCAGTACGGCTCCGACGCCATCGCGGGCGTCATCAACATCATCCAGAAAAGCGCGGACACTGGCGGCGCGATTGTCGTCGACGGCGGCCAGTATTTCGACGGCGGTGGCGAAAGCTACCACGTATCGGCCAACACCGGCTGGGCGCCCTTCGAAGGCGCCTACATGAACCTCACGTACGACAGCAAGTTCCGGGACGACAGCTTCCGCGGCGATTTCGATCCGCGCGTCGTTGACGGCCCGTGGAACACCGGCGCCACCAACAGCCCGGCGCGTTCGTACCCGCAGGTCACGACAGCTCCCGGCTGGCCGTATCTCAACCGCATCGCCGGCGACCCGCAGATCAAGGTCGACGTATTCAGCTTCAACGGCGGCTACGAGTTCTCGGACGATCTCGAGTTCTACACGTTCGGAACCTACGGCTTCAAACGCGGCAACGCGCACGAGAACTACCGTCTGCCCAACGTTGTCACCGGCAAGGCCCTCACCGGCACGACCCGCACCGACGTTCCGTTCCCGCTGGGCTTTGACCCGCGCCAGGGATCGGTCGAACAAGACTATGCGATCGCCGCGGGCTTCGCCGGCACGACCAACGGCTTCAACTGGGACTTCGGAACGGTTTATGGCGAGGACAAGGTGAAGATCACCGTCCTCAACACGGCCAACGCCGACTACTATCGCGATACATCCGTGCTCGCGACGGGTTCGACGCCCTATATACCTGGCTATACCCCGCGCGACATCTATGCCGGTTCGTTCAGGTCCACCCAGTGGACCACGACACTCGACGGCAGCTACCAGCTTGATGTCGGCTTTGCCGATCCCATCACGCTCGCCGCCGGCGCGGAGTATCGCGTTGATGGCTATACGCTGGGCGCGGGCAACCCGATCAGCTACTACAAGGGCGGATCGCAGTCCTACTATGGTTTCGCTCCCACAGACGCGAGCGACAACGAGCGCGACAGCTACTCGGTGTACTTCGACGTCGCCGCGAACCCGATCCCGCAGCTCACGCTCGATGCCGCTGTCCGCTTCGAGGACTATAGCGACTTCGGCGACACCACGATCGGCAAGCTGACTGCGCGTTACGACTTCAACGACGCCTTCGCCATTCGCGGCACGGCATCCACGGGCTTCCGCGCGCCGACGCTGGCTGAAGGCTACTATTCGGGCATCAACGTCGGCCCGACCAGCATCAGCGGCCAGCTCGCTCCGAACTCGCCCGGCGCGACCCTCCTGGGCAGCACCGGCCTGAGCCCGGAAGAGTCGACCAACCTCAGTGCTGGCTTTGTGGCTTATCCGCTGCCGAACCTCTCGGTGACGCTGGATGTCTATCAGATCGAGATCGAGAACCGCATTATCGGCTCGGGCAGCCTCACCGGGGCCACCTCCGCGACCGGCGCAAACGTCACGCGCCTGCCGCAGGTGGTGAACGCGATTGCGGCCAACGGCGTGCAGATCGATCCGTCGATCTACACCAACGCTTCGTGGAGCATCGGTGCCTCGTTCTTCACCAACGGCATCGACACGCGCACGCAGGGTCTCGACCTCGTCGTCACCTATGACACCGATCTCGGCGCCTGGGGCACGATTGACTGGACCCTCTCGGGCAACATGGCGAAGCACCGCGTCACCAAGGTCGCGCCGCCGCCAGCAGCATTGCTGGTCGGCGCCACCGGTCCTGACCCGGCACTCTTCAGCAAGGCGACGGCGTTCAACTTCGAGAAGGCGGCGCCGGAATACCGCTTCCTGCTGGGCGGCGTCTGGCAGATCGGCGACTACACGATCACCGTGAAGGAGACGATGAACGGCCCATCGACGTCCTATGGCCTGTCTCCCAGCGGCGCCATTCCGTATCTCACCAAGCTCGACACATCGTACATCACGGATGTCGAGGTCGCCTACGCGCTCAACGACAACTGGAAGATCGCGATCGGCGCCGACAACGTGTTCAACGAATACCCGGCCGCGTCGGCGCCTGACTGGGTGCGCGCACAACAGCTCGCGCTGAACTCGAACGCCTATGTGACAAAGTACTCCACCTTGTCTCCGTACGGCATCAACGGCGGGTACTACTACGCTCGCGTCGGTTACTCGTTCTGACGAACGGCTCCACGCGGGGGCGCGCATTCCCCCGCGTGGTCGCTGTTGAGGCGGGGGCGCTGCAATTGTCGGCGCCCGGCAAGGTTTGGAGGCTTCATCTGGCCTCCAGCCTTGTCCGCCCCGTCGGCGCGGCGCAAGCCGGATGCGAATTCCATCACCGCGGAACCTTATCGGGAAGTTGGCGTGGCGCTTAACGACATGGCGGAAATTGCTTCTCAGCAGCACTGGATCGGCCCTGCTATCCAGCAATACGGACTACTTGTTGTATCGATGCTGGTGGCGGGGCTGTTTGCAGGCTTTGTCGCGGGCATGTTCGGCATTGGCGGCGGCTTCGTGGTCGTGCCGGCGCTCGCGGCCGTATTGACCGTTTTGCCGCACGAGGGCGGCAACGAACACATCATGCATGTCGCCATCGGCACATCGCTGGCGACCATCTTCTTCACCTCGCTCCGCTCCGTGCAGGCGCACGCGAAGAGGGGAGCGGTCGACTGGAACATCCTGAAGGGCTGGCTGCCCTGGGTCGTCGGCGGCGTCATTGCAGGCGTTGCGCTCACCAGCTTCATGGACGGCGACCAGCTGAAGATCGCCTTCGGCATCTTCCTTGTCCCGCTGGGTCTCCAGTTCATCTTCCGCATCCTCGGCCGCAAGGCGAAGACGGAAGAAAACATGCCGAAAGGCCCCGTGCGCGCCGCGCTCGGCTCGGGCCTTGGCGCATTCTCCTCGCTGCTCGGCATCGGCGGCGGCACGCCCGCCATCCTCATCATGACCATGAGCGGCGTGAACATGCACCGCGCCGTGGCCACCGCTGCGGGCTTCGGCACGATCATCGCCGTCCCCGGCGCCATCGGCAGCATGGTGACAGGCTTCGGCCAGCCGCACCTGCCGGTCGGCTCGATCGGCTTCGTCAACCTGATCGCGCTCGCCTCGATCACGGCGATGAGCATCCTCACCGCGCCCCTCGGCGCAGCCGCCGCGCACAGCCTTGATCCGGTGAAG
>Ga0209717_1005178_pt1 | contig 10416 bp, 8 predicted proteins | sample AD_UKC048_MetaG_FD_184418 | JGI IMG/M metagenome (GOLD analysis project Ga0209717, IMG submission 184418) | Active sludge microbial communities of municipal wastewater-treating anaerobic digesters from USA - AD_UKC048_MetaG (SPAdes) (version 2) | ecosystem: Engineered > Bioreactor > Anaerobic >... | reverse complement strand
CCGGTGACCATCATGCACAAGCCCATTAAACCCGTACCAAACGCATAGTGGGTTGTGGTGTATTTACCAGGCGCCAATTGCTGCATTAAATAAATCATAAAACCTACCGAGCCAAAGCCGAAGAAGAACTTCTCAATGGCGACACCTGCAGTAATCACCATCAAATCAGTAGGTAGGTAGATACTCATAATAAGAAAGGTGACATTGGGAATATTAATCGCACAGCAAAGCAAGAAGAGAGTCGGTTTTAAGCCTCTTTTTGCGACGAACATACCACCTAACAATGAGCCAAGAACCACGGCTGCAAGGCCGTAGGTGCCATAGACTATACCCAAAGCTTCATTGGTTAAACCCAAACCACCTTTTTCGATGGGGTCTACCATAAAGAATGGGCCAATTTTTTCCAGAAAGCCGATGCTTAGACGGAATAGGAAAGCAAAGGCCAGCATGATCCAAATATCTTTCTTTTGCAGCAACGTGACGAAGGAGTCCCACAAAATCAGCATGGCGTCTTTGGCAGACTTGGGGGTGTTCTCAGCGCGCGCGCCCTCTGGCATAACACGCATGTGCCAAAAGGCCATAAGGATGGTGATACCTGCCACTATAAAGAAAATAATGCGCCAGGAATCAATCCAGTCGGGGCCGAAAACGGCTGCATCGTGACCGAAGTATTCAGTGTGTAATTTTCCGCTGAGATAAACCAATCCACCCATGGCCACGATGGGGCCGATATTCCAACTCAAGCTTTGCACGCCGCAATAGAGTGATTGGGCTTTGCTATCGAGCGAGGTGACATAAACACCGTCTGAAGCGATATCTTGAGTTGCACCCACAAATGACAATATAAAAAATAGCGTCATGAGAATAAGCATGTAATTGGGTAAGCTCATGGCGAGTGCAACGCCTAAAAATCCCAAACCCACAACCATTTGCGCGCAGAGCACAAAGAATTTTTTGGTTTTATACATTTCCACGAAGGGAGCAAACAGGGGTTTAATGGTGTAGGCAAGAATTAGGTAGCTGGCATATTCCGCTGCTGTACCGTTATCGAGACCTAAGTTTTTAAACATAATGGCGCTTACACTGGTCAGGGTCATGTAAGCGAGTGCCATGGTGAAATAACCGGTTGGCACCCATAGTAACGGGTGTTTCACGTGAGGGGCGGAGGCCATGGGGGATACCTATTATTCTACTGGTTTAGTTTTGGTGGTAACGATTAGTTTTAGTCTTAACTATTGGTTTTAGTCGCAACTAGGCGTTACTCACTGCCTGCTGGTTTTTATAGAGAACGCTTTGTTCCATGCGCTCTTCGATTGTATTTTTTAACGAATTGTAATTTTTCGCTTCGCTCTCACCCGAAACCTAAAAACATAACGACCGCAGAGCGGTCGTTAGTTATTGCGTATTATTTTGCTGCTTTGTAACGAGCTTCGGCATCCATAATTTCTTTGCGTGCCGCTTCTAAATCGCCCCAGCCTTCTACTTTTACCCACTTACCTTTTTCCAAATCTTTGTAGTGTTCAAAGAAGTGTGCGATTTGTTGCGGAATAATTTCCGGCAAGTCGCTCAGAGACTGAATATTGCTGTAAAGCTTGGTCAATTTATCGTGGGGTACCGCAAGAATTTTTGCGTCTTCGCCCGCTTCGTCAGTCATCTTCAGTACGGCGATTGGACGGCAACGAATCACAGAGCCCGCTTGTACCGGCTCTGGGAAGAGCACTAATACGTCAGCCGCATCGCCATCACCGCATAGTGTGTTGGGGATATAACCATAGTTTGCTGGGTAATGCATAGGGGTGCTAACTAAACGATCAACAAATAATGCATCCGCATCTTTGTCGATTTCATATTTGATCGAACTGTTTAACGGGATTTCGATAACAACGTAGAAGTCATCTGGCAGGCTTTTGCCCGCAGGTACTTTTTCAAAGCTCATGTTGGGTTCCTAATTTGGGATTCCTAACTATTGGATTCCGGGGTGGAGGTTGTCGTGTACGCTTTAATAAAAAATAGTCGGCGCGAATTCTACCACAAGAATTTGGCTGCAATCACCGCTAATACCAGTAAGCCCACACCGAGTAGAACCCATTTCCAGTTTCCGCTGGTAGATTCTTCATAGGTCGGTTCACTGCGATTACCGGGTGATGTAGGGCGAGTTTTCCAGCGCTTGGGTTCGTTGCTCGCTTGTTTGCGTTCAACCGGCTTGCTGATGGACTCTATAGTGGCGCGAATGCGGGTTTTGTGTACATCCATGTCTGGTGCGACCAAACGAAAGGTGTAGACATCAACGCGCAGGCGGTCACCATTTTCGGCGGTGGCTTCGGAGATGCTTTTGTCGTTCAAGAAGGTTCCGTTGGACGAGCCTAAATCCTTAACCAGTAGTTTTGACCCTTGAATGCGAAGCTCGGTATGGCGGCGCGATAAGTGAGTGCCGGGAATGGTGATGTCGCACTGGTCGGTACGGCCAATAATCACAGCGCGGTCGGGCATGATGATAAAGGTTTTGCCGGGTAGCCAGCTGCTATCTGACACCAAACGCCAAGGTACGCTTTGGTCTGAATCGTCTTGTTCGTGAAGCTTGCGTGGGTCGAGAACAATAAGCTCTATTGCGCCAAAACGTAAAATATCGCCGGGCAGAATTTCTTTTTGAGTAATGCGCTGGCCATTGATAAAGCAACCTTGGGCGCTATTGTTATCTTTAAGGACGTATTTTTCGTCTTCAGCAAAAATTTTGGCGTGCAGTGAATCTACGCTTGGGTCATTAATGACTAATTGATTGTCGCTGGAGGAGCCTATGCAATATAACTTCTCCGTCACCCAGCAAGCAGATTGACGATTGTCCTTGAAATGAAGTTTGAGCATTGATGATGTCCGTTAATCAAATTTAAAGGCTGCGTCTTATAATAGCGTGATTGTATCAACTCAAATTAGGTTTGTTTATGACCATTTCGAACGACATGTCGTCTAACTCATCCGTTTTAACGAATAAAGTTATTATCCACTACTGTAACCAGTGTCGCTGGATGTTGCGTTCCGCTTGGCTTGCCCAAGAGCTGCTGTCTACCTTCGATGGCGACCTCCACGAAGTCACCCTAAAACCGGGCACAGGCGGTGTGTTTGAGGTGTGGCTGAACGGTGAATTGATATGGGAGCGCAAACGTGACAATGGTTTCCCTGAAGCCAAAGAGCTGAAAGTACGCGTGCGCGATTTGCTCTGGCCTGATAAACCTTTGGGTCATATTGATGGTCACAAAAAAGCAGATGCTCCTGATCAACCCGGTGACTAGGTCGTGTTAATGCCCAGTTCAGGTCGTGCGCTGATAATTGTCACCCTTTGCGCCCAGTGCGGGAATAAAGATTTTCATCGGCTGCCTGCTATCGCATAATGGCGGCCGGTTTTTCCTGCCCCCCAGCCACCGCTGGTATCGTGTTTCTGAGCCATTCGGCTTCTTGCAAACATCTTCAAGACAATTGAAAAAGGTTTTCCTCATGTTGCATAAAGTGCACAGTAAAATTGCATCGCTTTACCAAGCCACCATTATCAAACGCCCCTTTGCGGCCTTAACCACTATATTTGCCTTAACAACTCTCGCGGTTTTAGGTTTGCCCAATTTCAAATTAGATGCCTCCGCAGATTCGCTCACGCTAGAGCACGACAACACCATCGACTACTTCCGTGAAATTAATCAGCGCTATCAGCGCGGTGATTTTTTGGTAGTGACCTATTCGCCTAATGCTGAAATGTTTTCGGATGAATCTATCAATACCTTGAAAAATTTGCGCGATGAGCTTGCCAAAGTAGAAGGTGTGCAAAGCGTTAATTCTATGATCGATGTACCGCTGATTTACAGCCCCATGCGTTCATTGGCTGAGCAAAAAGAATCTACACGTACCTTAATGACACCCGATGTGGATCGCACGCAAGCTAAACAAGAATTTTTAACCAGCCCCATTTATCGCAACATGCTGTTAAGCCCCGATGGCAAAACCACGGCGCTCTTAATGAACTTGGATGTCAACAATCACGCGATTGAATTAGTGCGTAAGCGCGATGCCTTACGTGAAAAACGCGACTTAGAAGGTTTGAGTGCAGAAGAGAAACAAGAATTAGATCTGGTTGCAGATGAATATTTAAAGTACCGCACCGCAGCAGCGGCTACCGATAGCGCGCGGGTAGAAATTGTTCGCCACATTGCAGAGAAATATCGCGGCAACGCGGAGATATTTTTAGGCGGCGTGACTATGATCACTTCTGACATGCTCACTTACATTAAAAGCGATTTGGTTATTTTCGGCGCAGTGTTAGTCGGTTTTATTATTTTTATGCTCGCACTTATTTTCCACCAATGGCGTTTTATTATTTTGCCGCTTGCCACGTGTTTAACCTCAGTGGCTTTAATGCTCGGTTGGTTGAGTTGGATTGATTGGCGTTTAACCGTTATTTCATCCAACTTTGTTGCGCTTCTATTAATTATGGCGTTTGCCTTTACCATTTACGTGGTGGTGCGCTACCGCGAAATTCACGCGCAACACCCCGATTGGGCGCAATCACAATTGGTCATGTCCACCGTAAAAGCGATGGTTGAGCCCTGCTTGTATTCTGCACTTACGACTATTGTTGCGTTTATGTCATTGGTGATGAGCGGCATTCGCCCGGTTATTGATTTCGGTTGGATGATGACCATAGGTTTAACCGTTGCCTTTGTTTTAGCTTTCGTGATTTTACCTGCGGGCTTGATGTTGTTACCCAAGGGTGAACCGAAAGATAAGGGCGATAAGTCTGCAAAACTAACACTGCCTTTTTCTCGCATCGCAGAATTTCACGGCGGTAAAGTTATTCTGGTAACGCTATTGGCGACGCTCATTTCCATTTGGGGTATAAGCAAGCTGGAGGTTGAAAATCGGTTTATTGATTACTTCCATTCGCACAGTGAAATTTATAAAGGCCTATCGGTTATCGATAAACAATTGGGTGGTACCGCCACTCTAGAGATTATTATCGATGCGCCGAAAATTGACGCTGCGGCACCTGTTGCTGAAAATGCTGGCACCGCGGAAGAAGATCCCTTTGCAGAGCCTGTGGCAAGCAATTCGTCAGTTGCGCAAGATTCTGATGATCCTTTTGCAGAGGTAGCACCTGTTGGTGAAACCCAACCTAAGGCAGCTAAAAGTTATTGGTTTACCACAGGTGGAATGGATCAAATAAAACAACTACACGATTACTTAGAAAGTTTGCCAGAAGTTGGCAAAGTACAATCGCTAGCAACAACCTATCAAGTCGCCAAAGATATTAACGGCGGAAAACTCAATGATTTTGAGTTGGGTGTTATGCGCAGCGCGCTCTCAAAAGATATTCAAGAAATTTTGGTTGCGCCTTATTTGTCCGATGAAAAACAGCAGGCGCGAATTACGTTGCGTGTAAAAGAAACCACGCCTAATTTACGTCGCGCTGAGTTGGTTGAGCGCATCGGTCAATATGCAATCAATGACGTAAAACTGCAGCCCGAGCAAGTTCACTTCACCGGCATGTTAACGCTCTACAATAATATGCTGGCAAGCTTATTTGACTCACAAATCAAAACTATTTTTGTGGTATTTATTTCGATTCTATTGATGATGTTGGTGTTGTTCCGCTCATTCAGCATCGCCTTAATTGCCATCTTCCCGAATATTCTAGCCGCAGGTATTGTATTGGGTGGTATGGGTATTGCCGGTATTCCACTGGATATGATGACGACTACAATCGCAGCGATTGTAGTTGGGGTTGGTGTGGATCAGGCGATTCAATATATCTACAGGTTCAAAGAAGAGTTTGCGGCTTGTGGGAGTTACACGGAAGCGATGCATCGTTCTCATGCATCGATTGGTCGCGCGATGTTTTATTCATCGGCAACGATTGTGATTGGTTTTTCAATTCTCGCCTTGTCTCAATTTATCCCATCGATTTATTTCGGTGTGCTAACGTCGTTCGCAATGTTTACCGCAATTATAGGAACGCTTACGCTCTTGCCTAAAATGATTTTAATGTTTAAGCCGTTGGGGCCTGAATTTAAAAATTAAAACCTGATATCGGGTTCTGCTTTTTAAAATAAAAATGTATAGTGCGCGGCGCGCGGTTTGCGCGCTCATTCTTTTTATTTTTAGGAGCAGTAAATGTCTAGGACTCTTATGTCTGTTGTTTTGGCCTCGGTAGTGGGTACTTTTTCAACAGGTGCTTTTGCGCAGGAAAGCGCCGGTTTTTATATGGGTGCAGGTTTTGGTGTAGTAAAATTGCCTTCAGATGAAGGTATTAATTTTTCTAATCCGAAAAATGGCTCTATTGATTTTGGTTATTCATTTTCCGAGAACTGGGCCCTAGAAGCGCAGTTCTCTCAAACTGTTAGTGAAGGTACCTTGAGTGTAGATAGCGCTCAAAATATAACCTCTGAAGTGCGCGCAGCATATATGGACGAGGGCTTTACCTCTGCACAAGCTATAGCTGCCGTAAAATCCGCAGACTTGGATATGACTGTTAAGTTAGATGCGTCTGTAGATAGCTACGGTATTTATGGTGTATACCGCACTTCTGGCCAACTTTACTTTAAAGCCAAGGCCGGCCTTTTGAGCGTTAAAACGACTATTGATGGCGGAGCCACAAAAGCGTCTGTCAATGTAGTTAACTCTGCTAATCAATCCACTAATTTTTCTGCGAATGAAATGGGACTTGATTTGAGTGATTTCGATCAATCTATGTCTGAAACAGAAACAGAGTTTTCTGCAGGTATTGGTGGTGGCTATAAGTTTTCTGAAAAGCTTGCTGCTGAACTTGAGTACACCCAGCTGACAAGCGATTTTGATGCTTATACTTTAAATGTGAAGTATTCGTTTTAAGTTGTATCTAGCAGCAAAAAAATGGGCGCTCACTGAGCGCCCATTTTTTTGCCTTTATTTTTTACCATGTCATTACTTTCTTAATCTGCGGTATTAAATCTTTTGCCATGGCGGCGTGTTGTTCTTTAGTTGGGTGAGCATCGGTTTTATCGCCGGGGTAGTGAGTTGATGTGGCAATGTGAACGCGCTTATCGTTTACACGTTTAGCTACTTCAACCAGATACTCAGTGAGTGCAGTTTTTTTGTCGCCATTTAAGATTGAGCCTTCAATCAATATAACCCGTGCTTTTTTATGATCACTTAAAAGTTGGTTTACCAGTTTCACGTAAGTAGATACATAAATTTCACGATCGGGAATATCTGTTCCAAAATCATTGGTGCCAATGGCACTGACAATGACATCGGGGTGATAGTGGGTTTGATCCCATGCTGCTGAGTCTGGAATAGCATCCTGATAAAAACCGGGGAGATTGCGCTCATCAGTTTTTCCGTTCCAACTGCGAACCAAACCGCGCCCACCCATGCACACTAGCTGAACTTGTGCGTTAAGATTTTTTGCGGTGAGCATGCCGTAGGATAAACGTGGATTCCACCAGCTAGTATCTTTTTTGCCGCCTTCAATACGCTCTATAGCTTCAGCACAGGTCACTGAATCCCCTAGCACCATCATTTTACGTTTAGGTAATTTAGGTGCTGCAGTGAATTTTCCATCGCTACTTAATTGTTTCAGTGTAACTACACCGTGCCATGTTTCTGAGCGGTGGATAATTTCAAGGCTGTGTTTTTTGCTCTTGCTATCACTTAGCAGATTGATTGTTTGCGGTTTGTTTGAAAGTTTAATGGTTTTAGGTTCGCCTTTATCAATAATTACTTCCAGATAGCTGTTTTCGCTGGAACTAAAAGCTTCTATTGATAAGTTTTTGCCTTCAAAGTTTGCAAAAAAACTAACTCCGGGAAATGAAAAGCGCACACTGCCGTCGCTGTTTTGTTGGGTGCGCCCCATAACGGCAATACGATTATCTGTTGCACTAATGGATTCCGCGTAGGCGCTGCTGATTAAGCACGAGCTTAAAAGCAAGCATAAGAAGGAGATAAGTGAAACGTAAAACTTATACATAGTCGCGCTCCCCTATTTCATCAGCTTTTGAATATCGGGAAGCATAACATCTACCCACGCTTGATAGCCTTTGGGCGAGGGATGTAAAAAATCGCCCATCAGCTCTTTAGAAATGTTGCCATCCGTCTGCAAAAAAATTGCGCCGTAGTCTTTCACGAACACATGCTTGTTATCATTTAATTTGGCGACCATAGCATTCACTTCTTTTACGAGTGCGCGCTTGGGGCTTTGTGCGCTTTCTTCAAACGGGAATACGCTGTTTACCAGAATTTTGGAGTTGGGATAAATTTTGCGCAGCAATACTAGGTTGGCTTTTATGCCGTCAAAAACTTGTTTGGGTGTTTCATTTAAATGGCCAAAATTATTCACGCCAATTAACAGTACCACCGCTTTAGGTTTTAATTTTTCTGCGTGGCCATACTTCAAACGCCACAGCAAATTGCCGGTGTGATCGCCACCTATCCCAAAATTGGCGGGATTGTATTGAGAAAAATTCTTTTGCCAAATTTCCCGGTTCCAGCCTGCGGTAATAGAATCGCCTACAAAGAGTAAATCCACGCCGCCTTTTTCAGCCACGGCTATATCTTCGGCGTACATTTTGTCCCAGATTGAAACGGGCATCCACGAATACTCAATGGTGCGCGGTGTTGGGTTGGTGCCAGAAGCTGTTAAGCTTTCATCGGCAATGCTGAAGTTGGCGGTTAAGGTCAGGCTTAATCCACAGAGCAGGCGAGCCAAGTTTAAGCGTGTTAGTAGGGATGTCAGGTGCAACAGTTTCATCGTTATTCCTCGCAATTTTTTCGTAATAGAAAGCTGAATTTGTAAAGTGCAAATTCGGCTGAGGATGTTTTGGGGCTGTTGTTTTTGAGTGCTCGCCTTCCGTGACGATTTTTATAATCAGAAAATTATATGCGTAAGCTTAGTTTTTCATTGACGGGATGCAAGCTTTGAACACCTGCTAAATTCAATACGAGGTCTAGCAATTCATCCCACGGTTCGGCATCGCGCATGCCTTTAACCGCTTTGTCGATGCCATTGGCTTTGCGCAAGAGCTGTTGCAGGTGAGCGGGTTTCAAGCGCTGTAAGGCGCTGCGAAAGAGAGGCTGCTTTTTATCCCACACACCGGCTTGTTTGGCGGCCCAATCAAAGTTTTTACCTTGGCTGGTCATTTGCGAGATTTGCACAAGGCTGCGGATATCGCGCGTGAGTGCCCAGAGTATGGCGATAGCTTCGGTGCCTTCAGATTTTAAACCGTGCAAGGTTTTTACTGCGGCGCGGGCATCGCCATGTAAAGCTTTGTCGGATAACCCGAACACATCGTAGCGCGCAGAATCTGCAACTACCGATGCCATTAACTCCATGCTAATAACATTGCTGGGTGCGAGCAGTTTTAATTTTTCAATTTCTTGCACGGCAGCGAGCAAGTTGCCTTCAATACGTGATGCAAGTAAATCAATCGCGTTGCTATCCGCCTGTAAGCCTACTTGTTTTAAGCGCGCGCCAATCCAATGGGGTAAGTTTTCAGTGGTTACCGGCCAGTGCTGAATGTGTGTACCTTGTGCTTCGAGCGCGCTAAACCATTTGGATTTTTGCGTGGCGCTATCGACTTTTTCAGTGATGATCAGCAGCAAATTATCGGGTGAGGGCGACTGCGCATATTCTTGCAAAACCTTGCCGCCTTTATCGCCGGGTTTGCCGCTGGGGATGCGCACCTCAATTATCTTTTTGTCGGCAAAGAGCGACATGCTGTTGGCAGAGGCGAGCACTTGGCTCCAATCAAAATGCGCGTCGGCGTGATATAAATCGCGCTCAATAAAACCGGCTTTGCGAGCTGCAGCGCGAATGGCATCGCAGCTTTCTTGAATCAATAAGGGTTCTTCGCCAGTGACAATATAAATGGCCGCTAAACCTTTAGTGAGCGCTGCGCTCAGTTGTTCAGGGCGCAGTTTTGCCATTTTCGCCAGTTACAGTTTTTTTGGTTTTTGTTTGAACGTCTGGGTTAGCAATTACCGCACTTAAACGACGCAACACTTGCTGTGCTAAATCGCGGCGCATTTCTTGATCCAATAAAATTTCTTCTTGGGTTGCACTGTTAATCGCAGCGGTATTGTAATTAAAGCTGCGCACGCTAATGGCAGTGCCTTTAACGGTGTGCTCGGAATTTTTTAATCCAATTTCATAATTCACTTTACGGGTAATTTCGTAAGAGCTGCTGAGTGAATCGCCACCCACACCGGCGGTGCGGCGGTCTTTGGTCTCTTCCAAAATATACAGCGAGTATTGAGCTTCGGTCGCGCTGTTTACCAAGGTGACGCGATTGGTTTTTAACAATTGTCGCAGCTCAGTCATAAGTGCGCCCTTGCTATCTATGGCAGAAATATAAAGTTGCGATAAGTTTTTAGGCAACTCCATGGATCCGCGTAATTGCC
>Ga0209717_1005169_pt1 | contig 10437 bp, 6 predicted proteins | sample AD_UKC048_MetaG_FD_184418 | JGI IMG/M metagenome (GOLD analysis project Ga0209717, IMG submission 184418) | Active sludge microbial communities of municipal wastewater-treating anaerobic digesters from USA - AD_UKC048_MetaG (SPAdes) (version 2) | ecosystem: Engineered > Bioreactor > Anaerobic >... | reverse complement strand
CAGTCAACGTCGCTACGAGCGCATCAATCGACGAGAGCCCGAAGATCACGTCTTCGTACATTTGCTGCGCGTTGAACGCGTCGGCATTGCCCGACTCCGCCGCGAGCCGCGCGGTAATCCGCTCCAGCGCCTCGCGTTCGCGCGAGTCCTTGCCGCCATCAGCCAACGCGGCCATCAGGCACAGAGTCAAAATCGATTTTGCTGTTCGGTGTTCATGGTTGCTTCGAGGAGAACGGCTAAAGCTTTACCCGTCGTGCGACCAAACGCATTCGCGCAAAGACTTTGCGTGTGTGCGATTCCAAATTGAGACGACTTTCCGCGCGCTTGTTTCCTTCGGCATAGACTTGTGTGACGTGCGAGCGCAGGGCGCGCTCGCATGAACACAGTGACATTGCAGCCCGACAACTCATCGAATCACACTGCGCGAAAGAAAAATATGAATGTGAAGCTCCTGTTCACTCGTCGCTGCGCGCGTGGCGTGGGTGCGATGCTAATTGGTATGAGTTTGTGCACATTGCTCTCGGCGCAGCCCATCAAAATTTCTGGGAATACAACGGTGGGCGCGTCGGTTCGAGGGCAAGTGCTTTCGAATTTCGCGCTCACACCAGACGGAACGCACGCCGTTTTTGTAGTTCGTATGGAATTTGACGACCTTGTCTACAGCGCGCGCTCATCGACTGGCGCTATCACTAGCTACCAACTCGGCGCAGGTAACGTCGGTCGGCTTCGTTTGAGCCCGGACGGCTCTCGCATCGTGTTCGACTACATCAACTCAATCAACGGTAGGTCCGAACTCTACAGCGCCGCGCTAGGTAGCGGTACACCGTTGTTGCTCGCAGCAACGAGCAATTTGAGCAATGATTATGATTTCAAGATCAGTGCCGACAGCAGTCGCGTCGTCTTTCGTTCCGACGCCGATACGGCCAGCGTGTTCGAACTCTACAGTACGCCAATCGCCAGCGCCGCGCCGATCAAGATATCTGGGGTAATGAATACTGGCGGCGACGTCGATCTCGGCTTCCAGATCACCCCGGACAGCGCACACGTAGTGTTTCGGGCAGACGCGCAAAACGATGGCGTGTTTGAGCTCTATCGCGCTGCGATTACCGCCAACTCACGCGTCACATTGGCTTCGCCTTCTGCGGCGGGCGGCAACGTGTTGTCTGGATTTCAGATCAGTCCGGCGGGCGGACATGCGGTGTTTCGTGGCGATCTCAATACCGCGGGACAAGTTGAAATTTACAGCGTCGATCTGCCAGACAACGCGATTGTCAAGGTCGTAAAGCTTTCCGGGACGCTCACGTCTGGCGGAAACGTCGATAGCGGGTTCCAGATCAGCCCGGATAGTGCGCGCGTGGTGTTTCGCGCCGACAAAGACACTAACGGTGTCTTCGAACTCTATAGCTCGCCGATGGCAATCAACACTCCGACAAAACTCTCTGGCGTATTACCCGCCACTGGCGATGTGGATGTCGGATTCCAAATCAGCCCAGACAGCCAGCGCGTGGTCTATCGTGCCGATAAAGTAATCGATCAGGATTTCGCGCTCTACAGCACCAACATCGCGAGCGACACATCGATAAAACTGACCGGTACGCTTGTGAGTAACGGCGTCGTTGATCAAGTGTTCGCGATCAGCTCCGACAGCAGCCGCGTGGTTTATCGCGCAGATAAAGAGACCGACAATGTATTCGAGCTCTACAGCACCTCGATTGCGAGCGACACCTCGATCAAACTTTCCGGCACACCGACCCCAGGCGGAAACGTCTCGACCGGGTTCCAAGTTAGTCCCGACAGCACACGGGTCGTCTACCGCGCTGATCGAGATACGCCGGGTACTGTTGAACTCTACAGCTCGCCGATCGCAGCCAACGTGCCGAGCAAAATTTCCGGGGCAATGATCGCGAATGGCGACGTGACAACTTTTGCCATCAGCCCGGACGGCAGCCGCGTGATTTTCCTGGCTGATAAAGAGACCGACACCGTCAATGAGCTGTATCGCGTACAAATCGGAGGCTCATCACTCGCGCTCGATATCGATGGCGATGATCGCGTGTTGCCGTTGACCGATCTGCTGCTACTCACACGCTATCAACTCGGCCTACGTGGCAGCGCGTTGATCGCGAATGCGGTGGGCGACAACGCAACGATCCAGGCTTCGGGCGCAATCGAGACCCGCATTCGCGCGGCACTTGGCGTCGGACTGCCGTTTTAGTCGCGGCAGCGACCTCTCCCCAAAATCTCCGGTGGATCGCTTCGCGCGGGGAATTAGGGGGTCAAAGGGGTCAGGTTGAATTTACTCATCCGAATCGAATCGCGAACCGCGCACTCGGCAACTGCCAGCCGAGTCCCAACTGATCGCGACTCTTCGTAACAACTTTATGCGTCCAATGACCGACCTGCGGTCTTTATAGGCGCTTTTTGCGCCATATCAACAAACGCAATAAACAAGCCGAAACGACCGCAGGGCGGTCGTTCGACCCATAAAGGTGTAACCAAGTCTGTTGTTACGCTGCTTGGGCTGGAACGCCTACCGCTTAATCATCGCCATGACATCGCCCATGTTCACGCTGCGTGCCTTTTCCTGAATCTGCGGTAGGTACTTCGCTTGCAGGTCTTTCGCGGGCGTCATGAGTTGGTCGAAGGTTTGCTTCAACGTGTCCGTCGACATCGCGCGGCCGCCGCCGTAGTAGCGCTTCGCGAGTTGCGCGAGGGCGTACGTGGAGGCGAAGGAGAATGCAACGCCAGTCGCACCGCGTGCGAGGCCGCCGACCAGTCCGCCTGCGAGCTTGCCGAACAAACCGCCAATCAATTTGCGGCCGGCTTGTTCGAGATATTGCGACGCGAGGCCGACGCCGACGGTTGCCAAGAATTCTTTGATGTGCCCGCTGTCGAGCTCGTAGCCGTAGCGCTGGCCGATGCGATACACGAGCCGCGTTTGCAGCGGAATGATCGCCATCGTCGCCCACGATTGCGGCAAGAGTTCCAGCGCGCCGTTGAGGATCGATGCGTTGAGGATGGATTTGTCTAGTTCGGCTTCGTCGGCTGCCGACAACTGCGTGGCCGCGACTGCGCCTGACGCTGCGCTTGTGGCCGTGCTTGCGAGTGCGGCTGCGGGAATCATCGCCGCCGCCGCGAGCGAATCGGCGTCGCGCGCGATGTCCGCTGCGTCGGCCTCAGACAGGCCGAGTTTGCCGCGAAGTGTGGCGAGGAACGCGGTCTCGCGTTCGGTCTGGCTGCCGTCGGCGTCGATCACGTGAACGGCCATCTCGTAGGCGAGGCGCTTCGAGTCCGCGTCAGTCAACGTCGCTACGAGCGCATCAATCGACGAGAGCCCGAAGATCACGTCTTCGTACATTTGCTGCGCGTTGAACGCGTCGGCATTGCCCGACTCCGCCGCGAGCCGAGCGGTGATCCGCTCCAGCGCTTCGCGCTCGCGCGAGTCCTTGCCGCCATCAGCCAACGCGGCCATCAGGCACAGAGTCAAAATCGATTTTTGCTGTTCGGTGTTCATGGTTGCTTCGAGAGGAGAGTGGGCGACACGTCGCTAGGTGGGGTGGATTTTTCGGGGCGCAAGTGTGCCGTGAAAATTCCGAGCGAGCGACGACGGTGTGTAGGCGCGACCTTGGCCGCGCTTGGTGACTTGTCGTGTAGGCGACGACTTGGCGTCGCTCGGTGCAACGGGGAAGCGCGGCCGAGTCCGCGCCTACAGTAGGACGGCTGAGCGCGGCCGAGACCGTCCTAGGTCAAATCACTGGGTAGGCGACGACTTGGCGTCGCTCGGTGCAACGAGAAAGCGCGGCCGAGTCCGCGCCTACAGGGTGTGGTGAGCGCGGCCAAGTCCGCGCCTACAGATCGTTTCAGGCTAAGCGCGCCGCACGACCTAGAAGACGTTGTCGCCACTCCGGACAAAGGCCGGGAATTTTTGCGATCGCTTCAAGGTCCGCAACGTCCGGCCGATGCGAAAGCTGCACGCGCCAAAACTCATCAATCGAGAATCGCTCGGTCTGCCGGTCGATTAGCGTGATCTCGTCGCCTTCTTGAATTTGCCCCGCTTCCAGGACGCGGTAGTACCAACCGGTGATGTGATGATTCGCGACGAACGTGGACATCTCCGGCGCGCCGAAGCGATGATTGATTTTCCAGCACGGGCTACGCGGTTGCGACACTTGCGCGAGCACGGTGCCGATGCGGAACGTGTCGCCGATATGGACGTTCTTTTCGCAGAGGATTGATGCGGAAATGTTCTCGCCGATCGAACCGGGAATTAGATCGTTTGCCGCGCTCGGGAACGCGGTTTTCAACGAGGCGTAATTGTCCGTGCAGTATTGATGCAACGCCTTCTCCGCGCCGCCGTGGACGCGCATGTCCGCGTGCTCATCGCCCACGATGCCCAAGGCATTTACTTCGACGCGCCCCGTGATGCGGCGCTTGAAGATTCCGCTGCGATGGCCTTCTTGTTCGAGAACGCCGATGCCACCTGCGAAGAGTTGGGTGATGTGAGTGTGCAGATTCATTGCGCGCTACGCCGCTCTGTGACAAACACGAACCTGATTAGTTGCCTGCCTCAGACAGCTGTCATGCCCGCGACGGCGGGCATCCAGACCGAATCGCATCAAGCCCCGTAGGCGCAGGCATCGGTGCTTGCTAGGTCTGGGTTCCCGCCTTCGCGGGAACGACAATCTCTGCCCAATCTGAGACAGGTAATTCATCAGGAACACGAAAGATCACTCCACCGTCACTGATTTCGCCAAATTGCGTGGCTTGTCGACGTCCGTCCCACGCGCCGTCGCCGTGTGATACGCGAGGAGTTGCAGCGGCACGACGTGAAGTATCGGCGAGAGCACGCCGTAGTGCTCGGGCATGCGGATGACGTGCAGGCCCTCGCTTGAGGTGATCTGGCTGTCGCCGTCGGCGAAGACGAACAGCTCACCGCCGCGGGCGCGAACTTCTTGCAAATTGCTCTTGAGTTTCTCGATGAGCGTGTCGTTCGGTGCGACGACGACAACCGGCATCGCTTCGGTGACAAGCGCGAGCGGGCCGTGTTTGAGTTCACCCGCCGGGTAGGCTTCGGCGTGGATGTAGCTGATTTCCTTGAGCTTCAATGCGCCTTCGAGCGCGATCGGATAGTGCAAGCCGCGGCCCAGGAACAGCGCGTTTTCTTTGCGCGCAAATTCTTCGGCCCAGCTGATGATTTGCGGTTCCAGCGCGAGCACGCTGGCGAGCGCGACGGGCAGGTGGCGCAAGGCTTTCAGGTGTTCCGCTTCGACGTCGGCGTTCAAATGGCCTCGTTGTTTTGCCAGCACGAGCGTGAGCAGGAAGAGGGCCGCGAGCTGCGTGGTGAACGCCTTGGTGGAGGCGACGCCGATTTCGACGCCCGCGCGCGTGATGTACGCGAGCGCGCATTCGCGCACCATCGCGCTGGTGCTCACGTTGCAGATCGTGAGTGTGTGCGCATGCCCGAGCGATCGCGCGTGTTTGAGCGCGGCCATGGTGTCGGCAGTTTCGCCGGATTGCGAAATGGTGACGATGAGCGCGCGCGGATTTGGCACGCTGTCGCGGTAGCGATATTCGCTCGCGACTTCGACATTGCACGGAATTTTCGCGATGCTTTCTAACCAATATTTCGCGGTGAGGCCGCTGTAGTAGCTCGTGCCGCACGCGAGTATCAACACACTATCAATCGCGCTGAACACACGCGCTGCGTCCGCACCGAACAGGTCGGGCACTATGCCTTCCACGCCTTCCAACGTGTCGGCAATCGCGCGCGGTTGCTCGAAAATTTCTTTCTGCATGTAGTGGCGATATGGCCCAAGCTCAACCGCGCCGGAGTGCGCATGAACGGTCTTCACTGGGCGCTCGGCGCTCAACAATTCGCGACCCGCACGGTCCATGATCCACACACGACCCAGCTGCAAATCGACGACATCGCCTTCTTCGAGATAGACGATTTGGTCGGTCACGCCCGCGAGCGCCATCGCGTCGCTCGCCAAGAAATTTTCGCCTTTGCCGACGCCGACGATAAGCGGCGAGCCCGCGCGCGCACCGACCACGCGATGCGGCTCGTCGCGACAGAACACGGCAATCGCGAACGCACCCGTGAGGCGCGTCACTGCGCCTTGCACCGCGCGCAACAAATCGCCGTCGTAGAGATGGTCGACGAGATGCGCGATCACTTCAGTGTCGGTTTGGCTCTCGAAGTGGTAGCCGCGCGCTTTGAGTTCGCCGCGCAACTCGTCGTGGTTTTCGATGATGCCGTTGTGCACGAGCGCAATGCGATCACGCGAGAAATGCGGATGCGCGTTTTTCACGGCGGGCGCGCCGTGCGTGGCCCAACGCGTGTGCGCGATGCCGGTGAAGCCTTCGAGATGGGTGTCGTTCACCTCGCGCGCCAGCTCAGCCACGCGGCTCGTGCTGCGCGCGCGCTTGAGACCGCCATCGGCGTGCACCGCCACTCCGCACGAGTCGTAGCCGCGGTATTCAAGCCGCTTGAGACCCTCGACGAGGATCGGGGTGATGTTGCGAGAGGCGACGGCGCCGACGATGCCACACATAGGTTGGACTCCGGGTTGAGATGCGGCGATGACGCATTGCGCATGGCCATTTCACTAGGCCGTTTGCAGGGCAGTTGTGGGAGCGGCCTTGCCCGCGATTGGCGGCCAGAACCCGGCAAGCCATCGCGGGCAAGCCCGCTCCCACAGAGAACGGCGCGTCATCGCGCGCAGTTTGGAATGCGGAAGCATAGTCAGGGCCGTGCGAATTTTGTGAGCAATAGCGGGCTTTTCGTGAATAAATATTGCATGCGGAAGTAAGAATGCAATAATTAAGCAAATACGTGTTACGAATGCAATATGAACTCGCTCGACGACCTTGACTTACGAATCCTCGCTATCCTTCAACAAGACGCGTCCATCGCCAATCAAGCGCTAGCCGAGCAGGTGTTTACGTCGCCCGCGACCGCGATGCGACGCGTTCGGGCCATGACTGACGCGGGCGTGATCGAGCGGACCGTCGCGATCCTGTCGCCGGAAAAGCTTGGCGCGTCGATCACGGCGATAGTGGAAATCACGCTCGACGTGCAGAACGCGGAGTCGTTTGACGCCTTCGATCGCGTTCTTGCCGCCGAGCCGGCGGTGACTCAGGTTTACCGCACCGCGCCGAGCGTGGACTTCACGCTCGTCCTGACCGTGCGCGATATGCCCGCGTACCACGCGCTCGTGCAGCGGCTATTCACCGCGGCGAACAACGTCCGGAACGTTCGCGCGCGCTTCGCCACACTACGCAGCAAATTCTCCGGCGCGCTGCCGTTGCCGGAGCGCGCGTAGTAGCGGCGGAGGTTATGTAGGCTGGGTTGAAAACCCAGCGCAGCTCAGGGGGAATTGGAATGCTGGGTTTACAACCCAGCCTACGGCGGTAATGGCTTTTGGCCGCTAACGACCGCTGCGTGGCGCTTGCAGATCATTTATCTCGGTAATTGACAAACTGCAAAATGCCTCGCTAACGACCATCTGTAGGTCGCTAGCGCAATAAAGCTGTACAGAACGTCCCCTGTAAGACCGGACGGGTAGGCGACGACTTGGCGTCGCTCGGTGCAACCGGAAAGCGCGGCCGAGTCCGCGCCTACAACGTCGCTTCGTCGCAACGACGCTTCATGATGCCCGAGTGAATTGCATCTTCATGACGTTAAGATTTCGGACGTTTCGTTTCGTCGATGTCCATGAGGTGCCAAAAGTGTTGGCGGAACGGATTGCGTTTGTAGTTCGATAGCCACGGCTGCATCAGCACGTTTTGGTACCGGAACACACCAGGATGCCAGACGGAATACACCGTTGCGATCTCATTCATCGCCTTGTAGAGCGCCCAACGCTTCGGCCCAAGCGGAAGCTTCTGCGCCTGTTCGTACAGTTCATCGTATTGCTTCATGTTGAGGCGCGCGAAGTTCGACTGGCCAATGTTCTTGCTGTAGAGCAACTGAACGAACGAATTGCCGTCGGTCGCTTGTGAGATCCAACCCAGACCCCAGAACTGGAGTTGACCGGCGCGACCTTGCTTTAGCAAGTCTGGCCATTTCTGATTGTTGTATTGAATCTTGATCTTGATCGAGTCGAGCGCCTTCTTCCAGAGTTCGTCAGTTTCACGGTCAATCGCGCGCGGCGTGGAGGAGCGCGTGATGGTGAGCGGCTTGCCGTCGGGCATCTCACGAAAGCCATCTCCGTCAACGTCTTTGTAGCCAAACTTATCGAGCAGCGCGTTGGCCATCTGCACGTCCTGCTTATTCAGATTCGGTTTGTTTGCTACGTGGCCGGTCTGCGTCGGCGGGATGACTTGATTGGCGGGCTCCGCTTGGTTGCGAAACACCACGCGAACGTAGTCGTCCGTCGGAAACGAGAGGATGATCGCGCGGCGCAACGCGATGCGGTCAGGCGTGAGGCCCCCGACCATCGGGTCTTCCAAATTGAAATAGTCGTACGCCAGCGCTGGATCCATCGCTCTCTGATGGCGAATGTTTTTTTCTGAATACTCCGGCAAGAGTTTCCCGCCCTGCACCACGTTGCCAATCAAATCTTGGCCGACGAATTCGTAGTCGAGCGCGCCGGATTTGAAGGTCAGCAATCGTGGGTTCGCCTCTTCGATGATGCTGATTTCAACGTTGCCAACCAACGGTAAGTCTTTGCCTTGGTTGCGCGCGATGACCGCTTTGTCTTCTGCTGTTTCCCCTTCCGTCAGCGAATACTTTTGCGAGTAATTTGGGTTCTTCGTGAGGATCACCTTGTTGCCCTTGACCCATTGCTTAATGAGATAGGGACCGGCTCCGACCGGGTTGTTCATCGTGCGGCCGCCCGCATCCCGGTATGCCTCGATAGCTTCACGCGCCACGGGCGACCAGTTGTACTGCTGCATTAACTCGGTCAGCGTGTAATCAGGCTGTTTGAGCGTGAGTTGCACGGTGTACCGATCTAACGCCTTCAAACCCGCGACCGGACGATCGTAGTCAAATTTGCCGGTCTTTTTCGCGTCGGCGACGACTTCGTCCATCCCAACGACCTTGCCTTCGATGTGCCACAAGTTCGGCGAGATGATCTTTGGGTCAAGCATCCGCTTCCAGGAGTAGACCAAGTCTTGCGCGACCACTTCGCGTTTCTTGCCCTTGAAGACCGGGTCGTCCGCAAAGTAGAGTCCCTTGTGCAAGCGAATTTTCCAAACCAATCCGTCGCTGGAAATTTCCGGCAAAGACTCGGCGAGCATCCCCCGAAGCCGTACAGGACGCACGTAGTAGTCAAACTCGAACAAGTTGCCAAACAGCGCGTTGTTGACGTGCGCTGAGTAGAGATCATTTGTTGCTTGTGGATCAAAACCGGTCACGTCCACTTGGAACGCAACGCGAATGGTTTTGTTCATATCCGTAGCCTGCACGGGCAACACGGGCAGTGCCAGCGTGACGATGGCCGCGCAGGTCAGTAGTAGTCGCTTCATACTTCAGCGTTCATAAGTAGAAATTGAAGCGTGGATTATCGCTGGAGATCCATCTGCTGTGGGAGCGGGCTTGCCCGTGATGAACCGTCGCGGTGTTTGCGCCTGCTCTACGGCAAGTCAAGGCAGCGCCGTATGGCTATTTACGCCCCGAGGACGCCGCCCGCGCCGCCGCATCAACGTCGACATACTTCCACGGTGTACGCCAGTACGGGTGGCGTTTGTAGCCGATGACCCACGGCTGCGTCAGGTCATTCACATAAGTGTGAATGCCGAAATCGAGCACGCTGTTGGCGGCGGCGATTTCGGACATCGCACGATAAAGTCGGTCGCGCGCTGGGCCGGGTGGCAGCTTCGCCGCGTCGTCGAACAAGCGGTCGTACTCCGCGTTGTTGAACTGCATATCGTTGATCGCGTTAACGTTTCGCGACACCAGTAAACTGATAAATCCGCTGCCGGAAGGCGAATCGGTGATCCAACTCCAGCCCCACATTTGCAGCTTGCCGGTGCGCGACATTTCGATCAGGTCGGGCCACTTCTGCGCGTAGAACTCCACACGAATGCCGATCGCATCCATGCTCTTTTTCCAGATTTCTTCTTGCGTGCGGCCGCGCGAATCGGTCGTCGTGCTGCGCGTAATCTTCAACGGCTGGCAGCCCGGTGCTTCGCGGTAACCGTCGCCATCACAATCTTTGTAGCCAAATCTGTCGAGCAGCGCGCGGGCGAGCGGCGGGTCGAACGGTGGGCGCAGCTTGAGCTTCGGATCGTGTCCGGCTTGACCTGGCGGCACCAGTTGCTGCGCCAAATCGGCCTGACCTTTGAAGATCGTCGCCACTTCTCGCTCCGCGTCGTACGCCAGCAAAATCGCGCGTCGCAGCGCGTTCTTCTCGATGGAATAGCCGCCGACTACGGGGTCGTTCATGTTGAAATAATTGAAGCCAAGAAGCGGCTCCAACGCGCGTTGGT
>Ga0209717_1005164_pt1 | contig 10442 bp, 10 predicted proteins | sample AD_UKC048_MetaG_FD_184418 | JGI IMG/M metagenome (GOLD analysis project Ga0209717, IMG submission 184418) | Active sludge microbial communities of municipal wastewater-treating anaerobic digesters from USA - AD_UKC048_MetaG (SPAdes) (version 2) | ecosystem: Engineered > Bioreactor > Anaerobic >... | reverse complement strand
GCCAGTAAAATCCAGGGTTTAGGCATAAAGAGGGGTAAAATAGCGGCAAAATCTCAATCATCCCGGCTTCGGCGCACCCTGGACATACCCTGAATCTACCCTGCCTCCAAGCCGTGTACAAGGGGTGTACAAGGGATGCCCATCGGGAGTCCATAGGATTTTAGCTGGTACATCCGGTGAGCATCCCTTGTACACCCCTTGTACACGGCCTGAAGGCAGGGTAAATCCAAGGGGTCTGGGTAGTGAATCTGGATGCCGGGAAAGGCCGAAATCGCGGGGCGGAACGGGAGGTTGAACTCCAAGCTGCGAAAAAACCGCCAGTTGTGAATCTTTGGCGGATATGAGCGAGATTTCCGAGGGAATAAGATCGCCCGGAAATCGCCCGGCTTAATAAGTGGCTGATCCGAAGCGACTTAGCTGGAGGCTTCCATCGCACGCCATCGTTCTATCGAAATCCATTCCACCGCTCCCTGTATGTGTAAACCATTGATTTTATAGTCGGAAGGTGTTTGGGATTTAATGTTTATGCCGTTGAATTTGCTAAAAAAGAGGGTTGCCGGAGCCACGGTCTGGGCGGCCTGGGCTGATCAGGCTCTGATGGAACGGAGGCAGGCAGTTGAGCATTTCTCCTGAATCGTTCCGGCTAAAGGTCCTTGAAGCTGGCAAAAACCATGCGTGACCCTTGCCGGGCTGAGCGAGTGGGGGTTAACCGCCGCAGAATCAGGGAAAAATCTTCGGGGCACCGTCCCGTCCAGCCCTAATACAGCATGTCCCAAGCCGGGGCAAAGCCAGCCGGGAGGAAACCGTCTCGCAGGTCGTCAGAGTTGGGCCGCGGCGGGCCTCTGGAAAACGCCTTCTGTCAGTTCAAAAGCGCGCCCCCACCGTCAGCATTACGGCGTGGCTGAGGAAATCGTAAGTGCCATCCGCCCGTTCGCCGGAGCTCAAGGCGGGCTGCGAGGAGGGTTTGCTGCCGGTGACCTTGTGGCTCGGGCCGTAGCCGAATTGATAGGCCAGGTCGAAATTGTAGCGCTTTCCCCGGAACCCGCCGCCGATGCTGAAAAAGTGCCGGTCCAGGTCCGCCGCCAGCGGGGTGTAATAGGCGTTCGGCACGGAGTTCTCGCTAAAGGCGTAACCGGCGCTCAGATGCCAGCCGGGCTCGAAGTATCGAGTCACGCCAAAGGAGTAAATCCAACTGGATTGCCAGTAGAGTTTGACATCCACGTTTCTGGAAATGGGATACGGCGGGGCGGGCGATTGGTAGAGCGTGGTTTTGCCAAAGCTGCTCCACTCCGTGTAATCCGCGTTAAACTCCAGGTTCCATTTCGGGGTGGGCCGGTAGGAAATCCCCACCACGGCCGTTAAGGGGAAGTCCAGTTCCATGTGCGCCGAGCGCCGTCCCTGCTTGATGTTCGGCTGGCGCAAAAAGTCCGTATTTCCCTCCAGTTTCACCGGGGCTGCACCGCGAAACGTTGCGCCCAGCGAGAGTTTCCTATGCGGCTGGAAAAGCACGCCCAGGTTGTAACTCTCGCTCCAGCCATCCCCCTTAAAGCGGAAGTAATCCTTCAAAAGCGGGCTGAGCTTGCGCAGCCCCTGCTCCATTTCCAGGTCCACGTAATTGATCATCAGGCCGCCGCCCAGCGACAGCCAGGACGCCGGCCGGAACGCCACCACCGGGTTGATGGTCGCGTAAGTCAGCGAGGCGTCCGTGGCGATCGAGCGGAAACCCGTGTTCTGCGGCCAGCTTATGCTGCCGCCATACGGCGCATAAAGCCCCACGCCAAAGCTCAGCGGCCAATCCCGGGGCGTGTAAGTGGCAAACCCCTGGGGAACCGCCGCCCAGGAATCCTTGATATGATACGTATTGGTGCGGCCTGGCCCGGGCGGCGTAAAGCGCGGCTCGTAGTAAAGCCCGCTGATTCCGCCCCGGAAGTTGAGCCCCTCAAGCTGGGTAATGCCCGCCGGATTGTAGAAAACGGCCGAGGCATTGTCGGCGGTGGCAACGAACGCCTCCCCGCGCGCCGTCGCAAAGGCATCCTGGCCTCCCAGCCGGAAGCCGTTGGCCGGGGCCTCCAAGGCCCAGGCCCCCCACAGCAAAACCGTCAGCAAACCGGAAATCGTCCGCCGGTTATTGATCATAGTCAGTCCAGTCAAATTAGCACGCCGCCTCACCTAAACACGGAACGCCCCCCCAGACAAGCAGGTTTCCTGCCGCGCTGGCCGGAAAGCCTGCCACTCAGAGCCAATCCCGCTCGCCGCACTCCTTTGGATTGCCATCGCTGCGCTCCCTTGCCCCGGGGCTTGCGGCCCCGCGGGCGCTTCGCGGCCTGCAGACTGCGCCGCTGGCAAGGCGGCGGGGCAGTTTTTCGGAGCCGCGCTCGGCTTTCTGGCTGCCTTATGCTTGCCGCTGGCGGGACAAGGCGGTACGCTGGAGCCGCATAAAGCAAAACATGCGGGCGTGAGTGGCATCGAGAGAAAGAGTGACTCGACGAATGCGGCGGATGCCTATTGCAACGGGCCAACAGGGCAGGTTCCATACAAGGAACTGGCCGAGGTGTTCAAGGCTTCGAGGGTGCGCGTTTGGGGCGGGGACGCGAGTGAGCCCGGCGCGGGATGATCTGCGCGCACGGGGTTGCGCCACCATGCGGAGTATCTTTCGGATGGGGAATCGCGGTTCGCGCGCCCGCTCGCGTCAGGCGCTGCGTGGGCGAAGTGGGCGCAGCGGGTCTGGATGCTATCGTAAGGCAAACACCGCCAAACTTCGGGCAACCAACGAAATCCTATGAGCGCAGAGAACCCGGCAGCCAGCGAGAACACAAAACAGACCACCGCCTGCAGTCGGCGCGACGCCCTCAAATTCCTGGGGGCGGCCACCGCCGGACTGGCCGTGGCGGCAGCGCCGCCGGCAATGGCCGCCGCCGGCCCCGCGAAAGGGGCGAATCCCGATGGCGGCGCCCCTGGGAGAGGCATCAGTCGTGAAACGCTGAGCTCACGCGGGAGCGCACAAGGCGGCATCCTGCCCGTCAAATACGAGGTGGCGGTCTGCGGCGGAGGCCCGGCCGGCCTGATGGCCGCGATTGCCGCCGCGCGAAACGGAGCCAAAACCATTCTGATCGAGCGGTATGGCTTTCTGGGCGGGATGGCCACGCAGTCATTGGTCAGCCCGTTAAGCGTATTTAACAAAAACCGGAAAAGGATTATCGGCGGGATTCCGCTGGAGTTTGCCGAACTGATGGAGACGCTCGGAGGCGCGGACACCACTTACCCGTCCGGGAACATTCACTTTGATCCGGAGATTTACAAGCTTGCCGCCCAACGAATGGTCTTTGCATCCGGCGGGTCGCTGATTTTGCATTCCTATATTTCCGGATGTCTCAGGGAGGGGGATGGAAATGGCAGAATCACGGGCATTGTGATCGAGAATAAATCAGGCCGGCAGAAAATCGAAGCCCGGTATTTCATTGACTGCACCGGCGATGCGGACGTGATAAAGTTTGCGGGTCTTCCGTATGTGATGGGGGACGGCGAAAGCCATGAACTGCAGCCCATGACGCTGTGGTTCAGGCTCGGCGGAGTGGATACGGACCGGCTTGAGAACATGGAGATGCGAGAAAGCGGCAAGCGCCACGTCAATTCCCGCATCCGGGACGCGCTCCTCAAGCTGGGGAACGAGGCCCCGGTGCCTCAATTTGGCGGCCCGTGGATGTTCACAACTTTCCGAAAAGGAGAAGCCTCCGTAAATATGTCGCGCTATGCCGGGAACGGAACCGACGTGCTCAGCCTGACCCAGGCGGAATGCACTTTGCGCGAGGATGTCTTCAAACTGGTGAAGCTGTTGCGGGAGCACTTCCCGGAATTCAAAAACGCCTACCTTATTGACACCGGGACGCAGGTGGGAATCCGGGAAACCCGGAGAATCACCGGCTTATACGAGATGACCCTGGATGACATCATGGCCCCGAAGGATTTCCCGGATACCGTGGCCAAAGGCGGCCATCCTGTGGATATACACAAAGCGGGGAGCCGGGAGCAGGATCTCAGGGCAGTCAAAACCGGCTACAATATACCTTACCGATCCATGATTCCTGTGGGATCGGACAACTTAATTGCCGCCGGAAGGCCGATCTGCGCGGCCCGGGAAGCGTTTGCCTCAATCCGGGTGCAGGCTACCTGTATGGCCCTGGGGCAGGCGGCGGGCACGGCGGCCGCGTTGTGCCATCAAAAGGATATTCCGGTCCATAAGCTGGACGGCGCGGAACTCAACGGCATTCTGCGCAAGCAAGGCGCGGTGGTATAAAACCGGAGCCACAGCCGCGCCCTCCACCGGCTGGCCCTGCCGGCATACTGTTGCCCCGATCCGCCCCTTCCGCCAATCATCGAGGAACTTAACCGCCGCCCAACCCGCAGCCTCAACCTCCCTGGCTCATGATCCGCAAAGCAAAGGGCCCGGCGCCAACAGGCAAGCTGTCGAGGCCCGCGCCCGCAATCGAAGGCGGGTTGCGTCAGGAACTGGCGCTGGTATAGCGGCGCATGGAAAAGCGCCAGCCCAGCTCGGATACGGCGAAGCAAACCGCGCTCATGCCCAGCAAAAGGAGCACGGGGCCAGGTGAACTGAGCTTGTCGGCCAGCAGGCGGACGGGCACGTTGGAAACGAGCAGCATCGGCAGGGCGAAAGTGAACAGGGCTTTAAACAGGCCGCCGAAGGCTTCGTCAGGCAGGCGGGCCACGTTGAAGAGATTGTAATAACCCCAGACAATGCCCTGGGCGCGCACGGTCCAGAAGCTGATGCTGGCCAACAGAAACATCAGTGAGTAGTGAATCATCACGCCCGCGGCGCAGAGCGCCAGGAAGCCTGCGATCTGCCCGGCTGAGGGCGCCAGCTGCAACTGGCGCGCAGCGTAGATCATCACGGCGATGGCAGAAGCGGCGTTGACGAACGCGCCCAGGTCCACTTGCCGGAGCGACACAACAAAGCGTGTGTTGACCGGCAGCAGCAGCAGAAAATCGAGTTTGCCGTTGCGCACCAGCTCCGAGAGATTGGTGCAGTTAATCAGGAAGAAGGCCTGGAAAATCTGTTGGACGAAGTGGCTGGCGCCAATCAGCAGCACGACCTGCCACTGGGTCCAGGTGCCGATGTGTTCCGTGTGCAGGTAGAGCACGCCGATAAAGCAAAGTTGCATGGCGAACCAAAGCAGCTCCACCAGAATCCACAGCAGGAAGTTGGCCTTGAAACTCATCTCGCGCGCAACCGAGTTTTTCCAGAGCGCGGCATAGACTCCGCAATACCGGAGCGCCGGGCGGAAAAGCCGGGAAAAGGAGGGGGAGGCGGGAGGGGGCGGGCGCGTGCCGACGCCGCTTCTTTCGGGTTGGGGATTGGGACTGGTGGGTTTCATTTCATCCTCCTACCGCGGAGTAATGCTTGATCCCGCGCCGCCATGCGAACCGCGCCGCGCCGTACGCCGCGATTACCCAGGAAGCCTGCACCAGCAACCCGCGAAGAAGGTCCATGCCCGCCGCTTTGCCGATATAAACACTCACCGGGAAATAGAGTTGGTAGGGAAACGGGGTGAAATAGAGCGCCTGCTCCAGGCCGCGCGGCAGGATGTCCAGGGGGAAAAGGTGTCCGCTGGCAATATATTCGAACGCGTACAGGATGAAAATAAACGTGGAGACCTCCAGCACCCAGAAGGCCAGCATGGCCATCGCGTAAGACATGAAAAACTGCAGCAGGGCCGTCAACGCCGTGGAAAGGAGGAAGGCCGCGAGCGCAACTCCGTCCGCCGGCGGCTCCAGGTACGAACGGAAGCACGCAAAAAAGAGCGCCAGCGGGATGAACGCCACGGCCAGGTAGGTCAGCCGGCCCGACAGGTACAGGCATAGCCGGTACCAAAGGTAATCAATCGGTTTAAGCAGGAGTTGGCTGATGTTGCCGTCCTTGATATCCGCCGCGATTAACCAATCGTCCTCGTTCACCGCCGTCAGCGCATCCACCACGGTTATGAGCAGGTAATACGAGATCATTCCAGCCAGGGAATAGCTGCCGACGCTGGTTCCGGCGCCCTTGCCCGCGTAAATCTTCTGCCACACGTATAACATGGCGATGAGCGGGACCAGGCCAAACAACGCGCGGGCCAGGAAGTTGAATCGGTACGTCAGGCTGTTCTGAATCCCAATATTAATGACGTGCCAGTATTTTTTCATCCACGCGCAGCAGGAGCGTATCGCAGGGGGAGCCGATTGGGAAGCGCCGATTCAGGCTGGCCTTTTTTCTCCGGCAAGTCATGATTTGCCTCATCGCCGGATACCGTAAAACTATGATCACGCAGAAGCGCTGCCCGTTTTGCCAAACCCCCGCCGTTATGGGATGCCCACACCTTGCGATTGCGGTGGAAGGCCGCGATTTTGTCCGGCGCTGCGTGGAACTGTGCCAGGGGCAGAAACAATGGCGCGCCCTGGCCGAGCTGCGCCAGCGGCAGCGGCAGGCGACGGGCGAGTGGACCCCGGAACGCGACGACTATACCTGGCTGGAAACGGCTTTCTGTGAGGAGTTTTTGAAGCCGCTCTCCTGGTTTGGGGGCCTGGAACACGAATGGCGGATCGGGCCGAAGGCCAATCAGGCCGGCTTTCTCGTGCTGCTGTGGTCGAAAGACCCGCGCCGGCTCTGGTGGCAGTTGCGCGATGAACTTGAGCGGCAGGCGCAGGAACCCTTCCCGGGCAAACGCCGGAAGGTTAAGGGCCAAAGCCCGCGGGCTGGCCGGCGGGATGGCGATTTGCGCCTGCTTTGACGAGGGAGTTGCCGCCGCGGAAAAGACGACTACACTCGCCGCATGATTCGGAACATCATCTTCGATTGGTCGGGCACGCTGGTGGACGATCTGCCGGCGGTCTGGCAGGCGACGAACTATGTCCTGGCGCAGGCGCGGCAGCCGGAGATGAGCCTGGAACAGTTCCGCGCCGAGTTTTGTCTGCCGTTCACAATTTTCTACGATCGCCATGTGCCGCACATCCCGATGGCGCAGCTTGAGGAATGGTTTCACTGCCAGTTTCGGCAGGTGCAGGCTTCGGTGCGCGCGCTGCCGCATGCGCGGGAATTTCTGGAGTTTTGCCGCGCGCGCCAGTTTCGCACCTTCCTCCTTAGCACCGTTCACCACGAGTATTTTGACATCCAATCAGCGGCTACCGGCTTTGGGCCTTTTCTCGACAAACCCTACCTCAATGTCTGGGACAAGCGTCAGAAAATACACGAAATCCTTGCGGAGAACCAACTGGCGGCCGAAGAAACACTCTTCGTGGGAGACATGCAGCACGACATCGAGACGGCGCGGCATGGCGGCATTCATTCCTGCGCCGTGCTTACGGGCTACAACACTCTCGATCAATTGCGGCAGGCGGAGCCGGACTTGATTGTCGAGCATCTGGGTGAATTGCGCGAAGCCCTGGAAAGAAACGGGTTCAGCCTCAAAGCCTCCCCCCGGCAGGTTTCGGAAGACCGCCTGCCGGTCGCCACCGTGGGCGGGTTGATCTTTAATGCCCGGGGCGAGGTGCTGATGATCCGCACGCACAAATGGTCTGATCTTTGGGGCATCCCCGGCGGCAAGATTAAATGGGGCGAGACGGCCATCGAGGCGCTGCGCCGCGAACTGCGGGAAGAAACCGGCCTCGAGGTTTCCGACATCCGATTTGTGCTCATGCAAGAGTGCATTCACTCAAAGGAATTTTATCGCGCGGCGCACTTTATTCTGCTGAATTATACCTGTCGTTGCGTGGGTGAGCCTCAGGTGCGCTTGAACGAAGAGGCGCGCGAATGGCGCTGGGTGATTCCGGCGCAGGCCAGCGAAATGCCCCTCAATCAACCCACGCGCACGTTGCTGTCAGCCGCCACCCGGCTCGAGTCCCAAACAAAAAAACATGGCTAAGATAACGATTGTTGACTTGGAAGTGTATTATTGCGTCGGGGTGACCGACGAAGAACGGGCCCAGCCCCAGCGCCTGCTGCTGACGGTGGATATGAACTTTGATTTTTCTTCCGCCGCGGTGAGCGACCGCATCGAACGAACGATCAACTACCAAACCGTGGCGGAAGACCTGCTGCGTTTTGGGCAGGGCCGGAGCTGGAAGCTGGTCGAAAAGCTGGCGGACAATATCGCCGAACGCGTGCTCGCAGAATACAAACCCCAGGGGGTGCTGGTGGAAGTAAAGAAGTTTTCCATCCCGCAAGCGCGTTTTGTCTCGGTGAGCCTGGGCAAGACGCGCCCCGCGCGCTAAACCCGCCGGAGCGCACTCCCCGCGGGATGAATCGCCGATCAACCGGGTAAACCGGTGATGTAGGTTTGCAACTGGCTAATGGTGGAATGCTGTGCGGAAATGATCCAGTTGACCAGGTCGCCGATCGAAACTATGCCGACGATTTTATCTCCCTCAAGGACGGGCAAATGCCGGATATGGCGATCGGTCATCAAGCGCAGGCATTCCTCGACCGTATGCGTTGGGCTGACATAGATAACCTGGCTGGAAAGGATTTCCCGCACCGCGGTCGTTTTGGAGGATTTGCCTCGGAGCACCACCTTGCGTGTATAATCCCGCTCCGAAATGATGCCGACTAGTTTGCCGCCTTCCGTCACCAGCACGGCGCCGACATTCTTGTCCGCCATCAGTTGGATCGCCTCGAAGACGGTGGCTTCCGGGGCGATGGCCCAGGCAGCCCTGCCTTTTAGACTCAGGATGTCGCTTACTATTCCGGTTGGTTTCATCACTGCCGCAATTTATCACGGCTCCTCACAAATGACACTAACATTCTGCGCCGCTCACTGACAGAATTGCTCATAGAACGTCACGACGGAAATGATGAAGCCGATAAGCGTGATGATTAGCCGAACCTGTTGTGGGGGAATGCGCTGAGCATAATGCGCGCCCAGAAAATAACCAAACAGCGCCCCGGCGGTCATCACGCCGGCCTTCGGCCAGTGGATCAACCCCGCACCGATAAACCATCCAGCGGCGACCAGATTGATGAGCGAGGCGAGAATGGTCTTCAGCGTGTTCATCTCGTGGATATGGCTCAGGCCCATGAAACCCAGTGAAGCAAGCATCAGAATGCCGATGCCAGCCCCGAAATATCCCCCGTAAACCGCGACCGCAAACTGAAAAAAGACCGCCCCCCAAACCGCGCGATGTTTCCCCTTGGAACTGGTGTGGCCGTCCGGGCTCCCAAACCGGCGGAAGACGCCTTGGGCCAGGAACAGCAGGGTCGCAAACAGAATCAGGAACGGCACGAGTTTTGAGAAGACCCGGTTGCTGGTGCAAGTCAACAGGATGGCCCCCAGCACTCCCCCCAGCACGCTGACGGGCGCGAAGCGCCATAGCCACTGCCGGACGGGTCCGAGGTGCTCCCGATACCCGTAAATGCCGCCCGAAGTGCCTGCGACCAGCGCCAGCGTGCTCGTAGCATTGGCGATCACCGGCGGAGTGCCAAACAACAGCAATACCGGAAATGTGATTAATGTCCCGCCCCCCGCAACGGCATTGACCGCTCCGCCCGCCATCGCGGCAATGACCAAACCCAGGCTTTCCGTCACCATCATCGTTGACGGGCGAAGATAGAGAGAGGTGGTGTTAACACAAGCCCAACCTGCTGAGCGGAAACCTTTTATCAGATGGTGCCGATGGAGGGGGTCGAACCCACACACTCTCACGAGTACCAGATTTTGAGTCTAGCGCGTCTGCCAATTCCGCCACATCGGCTACCAAAAACAGGCTGAATATGAGGCCGTCAGAGCCAATTGTAAAGCAGAAGAGTGCTTGAGAAACCGCGAAGGTTCTACGATGGTTTCCGCGTGTATCTATCTGACCCATTTGATGATCTGCTCATTTGCCGGCTGAGTGAGGGGCGCAAGGCGGTGGAACCGTGCGTCATTATTATCTTTGGCGCGAGCGGGGACCTGACTGCCCGCAAGCTTGTGCCTGCGCTCTATCACCTGTTTAAAGAAAAGCAAATGCCCCCAGCCTTCAGCGTGGTTGGCGTGGCGCGGCGTGAAAAGACGGATGCGTCATGGCGCACAGAGTTGCGGTCCGCGCTGGATCGGTTTTCTCGCACTCAACCGGTGGACGAAGCGGTCTGGCAGGATTTCGCGCAGCATTTGCAGTACTGTCAGGGGGATTTGACCGCCGCGGCAACCTATGAGGCGTTGCGGAAGCGACTGGCCGCAGCGGAGAACGAGTTGCTGCGCCGCAACCTGCTCCTTTATCTGGCGACCTCGCCCAGCCAGTTTGGTGAAGTTGTCGAGCAGGTATATCGCGCCGGATTGTTGCACAAGGAAGGTGGCGCAGGCTGGCAACGGGTGGTTGTCGAAAAGCCTTTCGGGCATGATCTGGCCTCGGCCCGGCAGTTGAACCAGGAGTTAACCCGCTTTGCCGGGGAACACCAGATTTTCCGCATTGATCACTAC
>Ga0209717_1005156_pt1 | contig 10452 bp, 7 predicted proteins | sample AD_UKC048_MetaG_FD_184418 | JGI IMG/M metagenome (GOLD analysis project Ga0209717, IMG submission 184418) | Active sludge microbial communities of municipal wastewater-treating anaerobic digesters from USA - AD_UKC048_MetaG (SPAdes) (version 2) | ecosystem: Engineered > Bioreactor > Anaerobic >... | reverse complement strand
CGTCGACGAAGATGTGGTGGGTCATGGCGGGCTCTCGGTGGTCACAATGCGGGAAGACCCGCAAGGATAAGGCCAACACATGACCCCAGCACGCGTGCTTCTGCTGCCCGGTTGGCAGAACAGCGGCCCCGGCCACTGGCAGAGCCGGTGGGAAGCGCTGCACGGCTTCCAGCGCGTCGACCAGGACGACTGGCTGTGGCCGCGCCGGGGCGACTGGATGGCCGTGCTCGAAGACACCCTGCTGGCCGACGACCGCCCCACGCTGCTGGTGGCCCACAGCCTGGGCTGCCACCTGGTGGCGGCCTGGGCCGGGCATTCACGGCACACCGCCCGGGTGGCCGGCGCGCTGCTGGTGGCGCCGCCCGACGTGGAACGCGCCGACCTGCCGCCGCAGGTGCAGACCTGGGCGCCGATCCACCGCCAGCCGCTGCCGTTTGCCAGCACCGCGGTGCTGAGCGCGGACGACCCCTTCGGCGATGCCGCGCACGGCCTGCGACTGGCCGCCGCCTGGGGCAGCGAGATCGTCAGCCTGGGCGCGGCGGGCCACATCAACGCCGACAGCGGCCTGGGCGACTGGCCCGAGGGCATCGCCCTGCTGCAGGCGCTGGCCATCCGAGGCGGGTTGACACTGGACGCCACCGCCGGCTGATCACCGACAATTCAGCCCCATGGTCACCAAGAAACCCAAGGGCCTCGGCCTCGGCCTGGAAGCGCTGCTCGGCCCCAAGGTGGCCGATGCGGCGCCGGCTGATGCATCCCGCCCCACCACGCTGAAGCTCACGCAACTGCGGGCCGGCAAGTACCAGCCGCGCACGCGCATGGACGAAGGCTCGCTCTACGAGCTGGCCGAGAGCATCAAGAGCCAGGGCATCATGCAGCCGATCCTTGTCCGCCCCTTGGGCGGACAAGGTCGGCAGGCCGGTCATGCCGAGTCGCAGGGGCCCTCCCCTGCGTCGGGTGCGTTGAGCACCAGCGCCAGCCAGTTTGAAATCATCGCCGGCGAACGCCGCTTCCGCGCCGCGAAGCTGGCCGGGCTCGACGAAGTGCCGGTGCTCGTCAAGGAGGTGCCCGACGAAGCCGCCGCGGTGATGGCGCTGATCGAGAACATCCAGCGCGAAGACCTCAATCCGCTGGAAGAGGCGCAGGGCCTGCAGCGGCTGGTCAGCGAGTTCCAGCTCACGCACGAGCAGGCCGCCCAGGCGGTGGGCCGCTCGCGCAGCGCGGCCAGCAACCTGCTGCGGCTGCTGAACCTCACCGCCCCGGTGCAGCAGATGCTGATGGCCGGTGATCTGGACATGGGCCATGCCCGTGCCCTGCTGGGCCTGGACGCCGGCGCCCAGGTGGCCAGCGCCACCGAGATCGTCAGCCGCAAGCTCAGCGTGCGCGAGGCCGAGCGCCTGGTGGCCAAGGCCCAGGGCAACGGCCGGCAGACGCCGCTGCTGCGGGTGAAGAAGGAAAAATCGCGCGACATCGTGCGGCTGGAAGAGCAGCTGGCCGACGCGCTGACCGCGCAGGTCGAGATCCGCATCCACCGCAGCACCCGCCGCGGCGACCAGGGCGAGGTGGCGATCAGCTTCGGCTCGCTCGACGAGCTGAACGGTCTGCTGGAAAAGCTCGGCGCGCGCGACGCCTAGACGGCCCCAGCCGTCAGCGGCGGTGGCGGCGGTGCGCTGCCCGGACGTGCCGGCCGGTGCAGCATGATCTGCGGAAACGGGATCTCGATGCCGGCGGCATCGAAGGCCTGCTTCAGGCGGCGCAGGTATTCACGCCGCACCGTCCACTGCGCCAGCGGTGCCACCTTGAAGCGCGCACGGATCACCACCGATGAATCGGCCCAGCGCTCCACGCCGGCCATCTCCAGGTCGTCGAGGATGCGGTCGGCAAACGCGGGGCTGGCACGCATGGCCGCTGCCACCTCGTGCATCACCGCCATGGCCTGATCGATGTCGACGCCATAGCCCACGCCGATGTCGACCACGGCCTGCGAATGGCCGCGGCCCATGTTGATCACGCTGGCAATGGTGCCGTTGGGCACGAAGTGCACATTGCCGTCGTAGTCGCGCAGGCGCACGTAGCGCAGCGTCACCTCCTCGACCAGGCCGGCGTGCTGGCCCAGATTGACCACGTCGCCCTGGCGCACCTGGTCTTCGAGCAGCAGGAACAGGCCATTGAAGTAGTCCTTCACCAGGCTCTGCGCACCGAAGCCCACGGCCAGGCCGGCCACACCGGCCGCACCCAGGATCGGCGCCACGCTGATGCCCAGCTCGCTGAGCACCAGCATGCCCGCCACCAGCGAGATGACCACCGCCGCCAGGTAGCGGAACACCCGGCCCAGGGTCTCGGCGCGCCGCACCGATTCGGGATCGCCCAGCCGGCTGGCGATGCGCAGGCGCACACCGCGGATGGCGCGCTGCGCCGCGCCGATGGCGATCCAGGCCAGCACCACGATCGCCAGGATGCGCCCGCCCGCGGCCGCCACACCGCCAAGGCCCTGCAGCTGGGCCAGCGTGCCGGACAGGAACTCGCCGCCGTTCATGCGCGCCCCCGGCGTTGCGCTGCGCCGGTGCGCGATGGCGAGGACAGGGTGGGCGCCGATGCGACGCGACAGGCGCTGGTTCTGATGGAAGTCATGTCAGTCATAGGTAACGTTTATATTTGTCCAAATCTAAGATGATCCCTCCATGGACACCAGCCACGCCGGACAAGTTCCGTCACAACCGACTCCTACATGACATTGAAGACCCTGCGCCTGCAGTTCAGGTTCCTGCTGCCGCTGATCGGCGCCCTGATCGCGGCGGCCTATCTCGCCGTGCCGCTGATGGACCAGGTGACGCTGCGCTGGTTCAGCCGCGACCTCAACAGCCGTGGCACCCTGGTGACCAATGCGCTGTCGGACTCGGTGGCGCTGGCCATGGCCGAAGAACGTCCGGCCCGGTTGCAGGCGCTGTTCACCCGTGCCGTGCAGGACGAACGGCTGGTGGCCATCGGCCTGTGCGGCCCGGATGACCGGCTGCTGCAGCGCACTGATGCCTTTCCGCCTACGCTGGGCTGCGACGCGGCGGCAGCGCTGGCGGCCCAGTCCGACCCGCAGCTCGCCCTGAGCAGCGGCAATGTGCATGTGGGCGTGCACGATGTGATGGCGCAGCGCCCTCCGGTGGCCCTGCCGACCGTCAACCCGGCACCCGGGGTGATCCCCGACGAGGTGGTGGGCGACCTGGGCCTGCCGGCGCGCACACGCGACGGCAACACCGGGCCGGAACGGGTGGCGCGCCTGGTGCTGCTGCAGGACATGAGCTTCATCGAACGGCGCAGTGAAGACACGCGCCGCTACCTGATCGGGCTGATCGCCGCGCTGGGCCTGGTGATCGCGTTGATCACCATGGTGGTGGCCCAGCTCAGCTGGCGTGGCTGGGTCAGCGGCGTGCGCGCCATCCTGCGCGGCGAGGGCCTGCTCAGCCCGCTGCTGCCGCCGCCCGAGCTGGCACCGTTCGCAGCCGACCTGCGCGCCCGTCTGCGCGACATGGAGGACGAGTTCCGGCGCTCGCAGGGCACCCAGTCGGACTGGAACGCCGAGCGTCTGCGCAGCCTGCTGAGCACCCAGCTCAATGGCGACCAGGTGATCGTGGTGTCCAACCGCGAGCCCTACATCCACGAGCGCAGCGCCGACGGCATCGTCGTCAAGCGCCCGGCCAGCGGGCTGGTGACGGCCGTCGAGCCGGTGATGCGCGCCTGCTCCGGCACCTGGGTGGCCCACGGCAGCGGCAGCGCCGACCGCGACGTCGTCGACGCCGCCGACCGGGTGCGCGTGCCGCCCGACCAGGATGCCTACTGGCTGCGCCGCGTCTGGCTGACAGAAGCTGAGGAACAAGGCTACTACTACGGCTTCGCCAACGAGGGCATGTGGCCGCTGTGCCACGTGGCCCATGTGCGCCCCGTGTTCCGCGAGTCCGACTGGGAGGCCTACCGCGCGATCAACCAGCGCTTTGCCGACGCCGTGGTGGCCGAGGCCCGCGGTGACGACCCGATCGTGCTGGTGCAGGACTACCACTTCGCGCTGCTGCCCGCCATGGTGCGGGCCAAGCTGCCGCAGGCCACCATCCTCACCTTCTGGCACATCCCCTGGCCCAACCCCGAATCCTTCGGCATCTGCCCCTGGCGGCGCGAGATCCTGCAGGGCATGCTGGGCAGCACCATCCTGGGCTTCCACACCCGCTACCACTGCAAGAACTTCATCGAGACCGTCGACCGCTACCTGGAAGCGCGCATCGAGCACGAGCACTCCACCATCGCCTTCGGCGGCAAGGAGACGCTGGTGGAGAGCTACCCGATCTCCATCGACTGGCCACAGCCCGCCGAGGTGGCGGCCTGGGCCCCGGTGGCCGAGTGCCGGCGCCGGGTGGCCGAGCGCCTGGGCCTGCCGGCGGACATGCGTCTGGCCGTGGGCGTGGACCGCTTCGACTACACCAAGGGCATCCTCGAGCGCCTGAACGCGGTGGAGCGCCTGCTGGAGAAGTGGCCGTCCTGGATCGGCCGCTTCGTCTTCGTGCAGGTGGCCGCGCCCACCCGTTCGGCGCTGGACGAGTACCGCAGCTTCCAGGACCGCATCGAGCAGGTGACAACCCGCATCAATGCCCGCTTCGGCCGGCCGGGCTACCAGCCGGTGCACCTGCTGGCGCGGCACCATGAGCACGATGCGGTGATGGAGCTGTTCCGCGCCGCCGACATCTGCGTGGTCACCAGCCTGCACGACGGCATGAACCTGGTGTGCAAGGAATTCGTGGCCGCCCGTGACGACCTGCAGGGCGTGCTGATCCTCAGCCGCTTCGCCGGTGCCGCGCGTGAGCTGTCCGAGGCGCTGATCGTGAACCCGTACCACGTCGAGGAAACCGCCGACGCGCTGCACCGCGCCGCCAACATGGCGCCGGCCGAGCAGCGTGAGCGCATGGCCAGCCTGCGCAGCACGGTGCGCGAGTTCAACGTCTTCCGCTGGGCCGGCCGCATGCTGGCCGATGCAGGCCGCTGGCGGCTGCGCGCCCGCATCGAGGCGCGGGTGCGCAGCCACCAGCCCGACTGAACCATCGCACCCCCTGGAGGACCGACCCGACGATGCAGCACCTGTTCACACCCGATGGCGAGGCCGCGCTGGCGGCCGTGCTGCGCCTGCGCCCGCTGGTGGCACTGGACTTCGACGGCACGCTGGCGCCCATCGTGGCGCGGCCCGACGACGCCCGCGTGTCGCAGGCGGTGGGCCAACGCCTGCGCCTGCTGGCCCAGCGCGTGCCGGTGGCCATCGTCACCGGCCGGTCGGTGGCCGACGTGCGAGAGCGGCTGGGCTTCGCGCCGCAGTTCATCGTCGGCAACCACGGCGCCGAGGACAGCAGCGACCCCGCGGGCAACGCGCGGCGCATCGCCGCGCTGGCGCCACTGCGCGCGGCGCTGCTGGAGCAGGCCGCGGCGCTGGCCAGCGCCGGCATCACGCTGGAGGACAAGGCGCTGTCGATCGCCCTGCACTACCGCCTGTCGCGCGAGCGTGTGCGGGCGCAGGCGCTGATCGATGCCCTGCTGGCCCCGCTGCGCCCGGCGCTGCACGTCTTCGGCGGCAAGATGGTGGTCAACGCAACGGCGCCCGACGCGCCCGACAAGGCCGATGCGGTGCTGTCGCTGGTGGCGCGCTGCGGCGCGGCGGCGGCACTGTTCGCCGGCGACGACGTCAACGACGAGTCGGTCTTCGTCGCCGCCCCGGCGCATTGGCTGACCTTGCGCATCGGACGCGACGACCCCACCTCGCGCGCACGCTTCGGCCTCGACAGCCAGCAGGAGGTGGCGCTGCTGCTCGACCGGGTGCTGGCGCAGCTGCCGGCCGATGCCGCCCGTGCCTGAACACCAGGCCACCACCTCGAGCCGCACAGCCATGGCCATGCACCCCGCAACACCGATGGACGATGACACCGGCCCGGCCCGCACCCAGGCTCCGGCGGACGACCCGCACTGGTACCGCGATGCGGTGATCTACCAGCTCAACGTCAAGGCCTTCTACGACTCCAACGGCGACGGCGTCGGCGACTTCAAGGGCGTCACCGCCAAGCTCGACTACGTGCGCGACCTGGGCGTCAACACCATCTGGCTGATGCCCTTCTACCCCTCGCCGCTGCGCGACGACGGCTACGACATCTCGCACTACGAAGACGTGCATCCGCAATACGGCACGCTGGACGACTTCCGCGAGATGCTGGACGCGGCCCACCAGCGCGGGCTGCGCGTCATCACCGAGCTGGTGATCAACCACACGTCCGATGCGCACCCCTGGTTCCAGGCCGCCCGGCAGGCGCCACCGGGTTCGCCCGAACGCAACTTCTACGTCTGGAGCGACACCGACCAGCTGTACGCAGGCACACGCATCATCTTCACCGACACCGAGACCTCGAACTGGACCTGGGACCCGGTGGCCAAGGCCTGGTACTGGCACCGCTTCTTCAGCCACCAGCCCGACCTGAACTACGACAACCCGGCGGTGCTGGAGGCGGTGTTCAAGACCATGCGTTTCTGGCTCGACATGGGGGTGGACGGCTTCCGGCTCGACGCCATTCCCTACCTGGTCGAGCGCGACGGCACCAGCAACGAGAACCTGCCCGAGACGCATGCGGTGATCCGCCAGCTGCGCGCGGCCATCGACGCGCACTACCCCAACCGCTTCCTGCTGGCCGAGGCCAACATGTGGCCCGAGGACGTGCGCGAGTACTTCGGCCAGGGCGACGAATGCCACATGGCCTACCACTTCCCGCTGATGCCGCGCATGTACATGGCCATCGCGCAGGAAGAGCGCGACCCGATCCTGGAGATCATGGCGCAGACGCCCGAGATCCCGGACGGCTGCCAGTGGGCCATCTTCCTGCGCAACCACGACGAGCTGACGCTGGAGATGGTGACCAGCAAGGAACGCGACTACATGTATCGCATGTATGCGGCCGACCCGCAGGCGCGCATCAACCTGGGCATCCGGCGCCGGCTGGCACCGCTGATGGACAACGACCTCGACCGCATCAAGCTGATGAACAGCCTGCTGCTGTCGATGCCCGGCTCGCCGATCATCTACTACGGCGACGAGATCGGCATGGGCGACAACGTCTTCATCGGCGACCGCAACGGCGTGCGCACGCCGATGCAGTGGAGCCCCGACCGCAATGCCGGCTTCTCGCGCGCCGACCCGCAGCGCCTGTACCTGCAGCCCATCATGGACGCGGTCTACGGCTACCCGGCACGCAATGTCGAGGCCCAGGCCGGGGCGCCCAGTTCGCTGCTGAACTGGACCCGCCGCATGCTGGCCGTGCGCCAGAGCAGCCGCGCCTTCGGGCGCGGCAAGCGCCGCTTCCTGCGGCCGGGCAACCGCAAGATCCTGGCCTACCTCAGCGAGCACGCGGACGAGACCCTGCTGTGCGTGGCCAACCTGGCGCGCTCGGCCCAGCCGGTGGAACTGGACCTGGCCGATTACAAGGGACGGGTGCCGGTGGAGATGCTGGGCCGCACCGCCTTCGCCCCGATCGGCGACCAGCCCTACCCGCTGACCATCGCCGCGCACGGCTTCTACTGGTTCCGCCTGGCCAGCGATGTGGCCGAGCCGCGCTGGCACCAGGGCGCGGCCGCCATCGACGACCGGCCGGTGCTGGTGCTGTTCGACGGCTGGACCAGCCTGTTCCGCGACCGGGTGATGCCCTGGCGCATCGGCATGGCCGAGCGCATCCGCGCGCAGTTCGAGGCCGAGACCCTGCCGCGCCACATCCTGGCCCAGCGCTGGCACGCCGGCAACGCCCCTCCGGGCGACCTGCCGCGCGCGCAGCTGCTGGACCATGTGGTGTGGCAGCCGGGCGCCATCGCCTGGTTGCTGGCCGTGGTGACGCTCGGCCGGGATGCCGGCGCGCCACGCTACTTCCAGCCCCTGGCGCTGGCCTGGGAGGACGACGACGAGGACCGCATGAAGTGCCTGGCCGTGGGCGGCGTGGCCAAGGTGCGGCAGCAGGCGCGGGTGGGCATGCTTGGCGATGCCTTCCATGACGACGCCTTCTGCCGCACGCTGGTGCAGGCCATCGGCCAGGAGGCCCGCTGCAAGACGGGCAGCGGCGAGCTGCGCTTCCAGCACACGGCGGCGCTGACGGCACTGTGCACACCCGCCGAGCTGGCCAGCGCACGCATCACCCGGCCGCAGGCCCACAGCCACTGCGCGGTGGTGCACATCGGCGAGCAACTGCTGCTCAAGGGCTACCACCAGCTGCATGCGGGTGAGCACCCCGAACTGGAGATCGGCCGCTTCCTGGCCGAGGTGCAGGGCTTCACCCAGTGCGCACCCGTGGCCGGCTGCGTGACGCTGGCGGACGCCGACGGCAACCTGGCCACCCTGGCCCTGCTGCAGGCCCAGCTGCCGAACCAGGGCGACGGCCGCGCCTACACCGCTGCCTATCTCGACCGGCTGCTCGACGGCTGGCGCACAGCCCCGCGCGCCGTGCCGGCCGACGCGCACGGCGCTTACCTCACCCTGGTGCAGACGCTGGGCAGCCGCACGGCCGAGCTGCACCGGGCACTGGGCACGCCCACCGGCCGGCCGGCCTTCGACCCGGCGCCGTTCGGCGACGACGACCGCGCAGCCGCCGGGTCGGATCTGCAGGCGATCATCCGCAGCACGCTGGACCGGCTGGCGCAGCTGCAGCCCAGGCTGGCCGCTGCGCTGCGCAGCCCGGTGCGCAGCCTGCTGGCCCAACGCGAGGCGCTGCTGCGCCGGCTGGCCCAGACCGCTGGCGCTGCCGGGCCGGCGCGTCAGACCCGGGTGCATGGCGACCTGAGCCTCGGCCAGGTGCTGCTGGCGCGCAACGACTTCATCTTCATCGGCTTCGGCGGCAGCAGCGCCCGCGCCTTCGCGGCCGGCCGCAGCAAGGCGCCGGCGCTGCGCGACCTGGGTTGCCTGCTGCAGTCGATCACCCGGGCCCGGCTGGAGGCCTTGCTGCGCCTGGGTGCGCCAGGCGAAGCCAGCCCGGCGCTGCGGCGCCTGGCCCGCGCCTGGGAGAACCAGGTGCGCCAGACCTTGCTGGCCGCCTACGACAACACCGCCCCAGACCCAGCCCTGCCGCTGGCGGCCACCTGGCTGTGGCTGTACGAGGCCGAGGCGGCGTTGTGGCACCTGGAGGATGCGCTGCACCAGCCTGCCGAGGCGCTGCTGCCCGCGGTGCAGGCCCTGGCCGACCTGGTCACGCGATCCGACCCCACACCCTGACCGGAGTGACTTCCATGCAAGACGTCGACATGATGCTCGAACCGCTGCGCGCCTTCCTGTCGCAGGTGGGCGCCTTCCTGCCCCGGCTGCTGCTGGCCGCGGTGGTGCTGGCCGGCGGCTGGGTGCTGGCCCGACTGGCCCGCTTCACCGTGGGCAAGGCGCTGCGGGCCTTCAACTTCGGCGTGCTCACGGAACGCGCCGGGCTGGACGGCTTTCTGCGCCAGGGCGGCCTACAGCACGACACGCCGGCCTTGTTCGCCTGGCTGGTGTACTGGGTGGTGGTGCTGGCCGCGCTGGTGGTGGCCAGCAACGGCCTGGGCCTGAGCACCATCGCCGACCTGCTGAGCCGGGTGCTGTGGTTCGTGCCGCGGCTGATGGTGGCGCTGGTGATCCTGGCCCTGGGCTCGTACTTCGCCCGCTTCATTGGCGAGACGGTGCGCCGGCTCGGCGACAGCGGTGAACTGCAGGATGCCGCGCTGCTGTCGCGCGTGGCGCAGGTGGCGGTGCAGGTGTTTGTGGTGCTGATCGCGCTGGACCACCTGGACATCGGCGGCACGATCGTGCAGTCGAGCTTCCTGATCCTGCTGGCGGGCGTGGTGTTCGCCGTGGCACTGGCCTTCGGCCTGGGCGGGCGCGACTGGGCCGCCGCACGCATCGCGCGCTGGCTGTCCCACGACGCGCCACCCGAGGACGACCTCTGGCGCTGATCTGGGGCCAGCGGTGTGTGCAGTTTGACGCGCATCAGCCCCTGGATCGGCAGGGCATCGCGCCCGGTGTGGCACCCAGGGCTGCCCGTCGTGCACCAATGGCAGGTGTGCCGGCGCCGATGTCGACCGTTCGGGCACCGTGAAGCGGCAGGTGGATTCCCAAATGCGCAATCGCGGTGCATGCTTGTCAGCGACACGCCAGATCGGCGCGTTGTGATGGACAGGCGCGGTGGGGACAGGCTGGCGCGCAGCTTGCTGTTGGGATGGCAATCAGGCAGCGGAAGCCGGCCCTGTTCCACGGACCGGCGCACCGCGGGATGAACGAAGCTGGAGACGCATGACGCCGTAGATGCACGCTGATTGACCGGAAAGCTCTGATGGAGCCTGGGCCTGTGAAGCCGGGACTTCATCAGAACTTCCCCGCCACCGATGGGGCTGATCCCCGCATCGGTGCTGTGTCCGATCAAGGAGGTCCCCATGGACGTG
>Ga0209717_1005147_pt1 | contig 10475 bp, 6 predicted proteins | sample AD_UKC048_MetaG_FD_184418 | JGI IMG/M metagenome (GOLD analysis project Ga0209717, IMG submission 184418) | Active sludge microbial communities of municipal wastewater-treating anaerobic digesters from USA - AD_UKC048_MetaG (SPAdes) (version 2) | ecosystem: Engineered > Bioreactor > Anaerobic >... | reverse complement strand
GGTGGCCGAATCGATTTCAACATGTCCCAGTCAGGGGCAACCGTAAATGTATTCTACGCTGGTGCGGGCTCTAGCGGCGTTAGCGGCGGTGGCATTCAGGGATATGACCCAGGGCTTGGTTTGAACTCCAGCGGCACCTCAATTGCGCTTGTTGATGGAGAAGGAATGCAGCCTTTTGAACAAATGTTCTATAACATGGGCAGGTACAATTTTCGTTGGAATACCGTCTATGCTGTCGCACTGAACCTTTCCTCCGACCGTCGCCTGAAAGAACAAATCAATCCCATCAAATACGGATTGAACACGGTCATGCAAATGCGCCCGGTGGATTATTTCTGGAAAGATAAAAACATCGGCAAGACCCAACAGATGGGCTTCATCGCGCAGGAACTCGAATCGGTTATGCCGGAGGCCGTATCGCATCAGCAAATGACCTCTGCGGAAATAGAGCAGTGCAAAAAAAATGGCCAGGCTATTCCGGAGATCACGGATCCATACGGCATCAATTACATCGCCCTCACCCCTGTTCTGGTCAAAGCTATTCAGGAGCAGCAGGCCCTGATCCAGCAATTGCAACAGCGCATCGAGGCCCTGGAAAAGAAATAGCGTTTTCGCCAGGCGCCTTTACTCTTCAAATTCCAAATCGGCCTTTTCAGGTTGAAATATATCATCACTAAATTATGAAACGCACTCAGTTCATCATAATGGCCTTATTCCTGGCCCACTTGGCTGCGGCTCAGGCCCCGCAGGCCCTTAATTATCAAGGCGTTGCCCGAAATCAGTCCGGTACGCCGCTCGCCAACCAGAATATCCAGCTGCGACTATCGGTACTGGCAGGCAGCACGACAGGCGGCATCGTATATCAGGAACGCCACAACGTGCAAACCAATACTTTCGGCCTGTATAACCTCCTGATCGGCACGGGTATCGTCACCAATGGCAGTTTCGCACAGATCGCCTGGCACGAGAACGCGCACTATCTCAAGGTAGAAATAGACCCCAGTGGCGGCAATAGTTTTATGCTTTTAGGTACGCCGACGTTGCTGGCAAGTGTCCCCTATGCGCTGGAAGCCGCCCATGCCGGCCAGACGGAATTGGCAGGCGATGTATCCGGCGCCTCCACCTTCAACAAGGTGGAAAGCATCCAAAACCGGCCCGTTAGCAGTACTACGCCTACTACCGGCCAGGTACTTAAATGGGACGGCTCGCAGTGGAAACCCTCGGCCGACGCTACATCTGCCGGCAACCCCTTATCGGCAGGTACGGGTATCCAAATCAGTGGCAACACCATCAGCAACACCGGCGACCTGGACGAAACCAACGAAATTCAGGTGCTTTCCATCGCCGGCAATCAACTGACCATCAGCCAGGGCAATACCATAACCTTGCCGGCAGGCGGCGGTGGCGGATCTTTTTCACTGCCTTACAATGGCAACGCGAACAACAGCAATGCTTTGTTCAAAATCACCAATACCGGTACCGGCGGCGCCATTTACGGCATTACAAATGGCAGCGGCGAGGCAGCGGTTGTCGGCGAAGACCCGACCGGCGGGCTCGCTGGGGTGCGGGGATATTCCTCCAGCAGCTATGGCGTATTGGGGTACAGCGATTCCGGTATCGGTGTATTGGGGCAATCCGGTGCAGGCAAAGGTGTTGTGGCCCAAAGCTCATCATCGACCGGCACAGCACTGCAGGCGACCAACCTTTTTGGTGGAAAAGCCATGGATGTTACTGGTACCGCGCTATTCAACGATGGTGTGAATATAGGTTCTGCTGAATATATCAAAGATGGAGGGACTTATGAATTCGAATTTCAAGGCAGTCTGCGCCCTATGTTGAATTCCGCAGACGATCTCGGAAAGCCTTCAACGCGCTGGAGAACAGTGTATGCCACCAACGGTGTCATCAACACCTCTGATGCCACTTTGAAGCGCGACATCAAGCCGCTCAACTATGGTGTAAAGGACCTGATGAAATTACAACCTGTTAGTTATCAATGGATTGATGGCCGTCCCGGCGAAGGCCGCATCATGGGCTTCCTGGCGCAAGACCTCCAGAAGGTCATTCCCGAAGTCGTTCGCGACAAGGAATGGGTATATGAAAAAGAAGACCGCTCTACGGGTCACTGGCAGCCTGCTGCCAAATTGGGTGTCGCATACAGCGAAATCATTCCCGTCACTGTAGCCGCCATTCAGGAGCAGCAAAAGCAGATCGAGGCGCTTCGCGCGGAAATAGAAAACTTGAAAAAACAAATGGAAACCATAAAAAAACAATAAACCAAATGAAAAAGATCGTAAAACGCGTTGGATCAGGCATTCTGGCTTTGTTAGCCTTGACCCTCCTGGCAGGTTTCATCATGGGCTTAATGGGGCGAAGCAATTTCAACAAAACCCGCACGGTACAGCCCCGGGAAGTACCCGTCCCGACCGATTCGGCATCCATTGCCGCAGGCCAACAGTGGGCTTCCGTACTGTGCACGGGTTGCCACGGCGAGAATTACGCCGGATCCAAGTTTATGGATGTACCTGCACTCGGCATGGTCTGTGCCCCCAACCTCACCCCGGCGGGCATAGGCCGATCCTACCGCGATGCTGACTGGGTCCGTTCGATCCGGCACGGCCTGAATCCTGAAGGCAAGGCTTTTGTCATTATGCCCAGCGAAAATTTCCAGCACCTCAGCGACGAGCACCTCGGTCAGTTGATCGCCTACCTGAAGTTGCTGCCACCCGTAGAGCAGACCTGGCCTGCCCGCCATTTCACTTTTTTAAGTATGGCTATGTATCAGGCAGGCGCTATGGGTTTATTGCCCACCGATAAAATAGATCATCTGGCCCGGCACCCTACTCCAGTCAAATCCGAAACGCCCGATTACGGCCGATACCTCGCCGACCTGTCGGGTTGCAGTATGTGCCACGGCAGCAACCTGAAGGGAGGAACCTCGCCCGATGCCGAGTCGCCACCTTGTCCCGACATCAGCGCGACCAGTGCCGCAGGCCGTTGGGGTAACGCAGGTTTCATTCAGGCGCTACGCATGGGTGTAACCCCGCAAGGCAAAGCACTCAACCCCAAATTTATGCCCTGGCGCGAACACGGCCGTATGGACGATGTGCAATTACGGGCGATTTATGCCTATCTGATGAGCGCGCCGGATCACAAAAATTAGAGAAATCCGCAAAAAACATAACCACCGATACACCTGTCTCAACATTCAAAATCAACATTTTATGAAATACACTTTTTTCACTTTGTGCCTTTTACTCCTCTGCGGAGCCGGTTGTGGCAAAGACGGGGATACCAACCCGAATACCAATAAAACGAACTACCTCACCATGAAAGTCAATGGTCAGGAATGGAAAGCCGATGCCAAGATCGCGGGCAGCCTGGGCGTGCTACGGGACGGCGAATTTGTAATCGGCGGCGAACTCATCGGACAAAACGACGACATGACCATCGTGTTTGAAAACGTGACCGGCCCCGGCACCTACCGCACCGATGATGAGTACAGTATAGCGCAATTCTGGCAAAATGCTGATGGCGCCGACATTAAACTCTACCAAAGTCAACAGGACGGTAAATTCACCCTCAACATCACGCGAGCCGACAGAACCTCCGCAGAAGGCACATTCAGCGGCACTTTGGATATTGTGATAGGCGGAACGCAGGGCTCGGTAATTATTACAGATGGCAAATTCAAATACGATCAGTGAATATCTCCGCAAGACAAAGTAGTACAAACGTATATGCCGCAAAGGGCAATAACCAATAATGGATAACCACTTACAATGAAAAAAATTCTTTTTTTCGCATTTCTACAGATACTCGTGGCCCAAAGCCAGGCCGCCACGTGGTACGTCGCCCCCAACGGCAATGACAACAATCCCGGCGCCCTTGCAAGCCCTTTTAAAACCCTCCCCGCAGCCATTGAAGCCGCCAACCCCGGCGACGACATTGTACTGCGTGGCGGCAATTACACCAGCCAGGAAATCCGTATCAACAAAAATGACCTGCACATCAAGTCGTATCCCGGCGAGTGGGCCGTTATCACCGCCGTTACTAACATCGAAGACGTGAGCGCGTGCCTGTGGTACAATGAGCCCGAAACCACGGGCGGTTCTCTTGAACGCCTCGAAATCGTAGGTGGCTACTATTACGCCATCAAATTCGAAACCAATTGGGACTGGGACAACAGCGTACCTTTCAGTCAGCGGCGCGGCGTGAGCCACGTCACGGTTAAAGACTGCATCATCCACCACAGTGGCCGCGATGCCATCAAACTCACGCCTGCCTGCGCCCACATTTCGATTTTAAACTGCGAAATCCACCACACCGGCGTCGGTCCCGGTGCGCAACTCGACTTCAATGCAGAAGGTATTGACAATGTAAATGCACCCGATTTGACGGTGCGCGGCTGTTATTTTCATGATATCGCCACTACGGGCGTGTATGTGAAGGGCGGCGGCCGCAACTGCATCATCGAACAAAATCGCATTGAAAACTGCGGCGAAGGGGGCATTTATCTCGGTTTTTATACCGATGCGGAGTGGTTCGACACGGATTTCAACCCTCAATATTTTGAAAACGTCAACGGCCTTGTCTTAAACAATCTAATCGTGAACACCCAACATGCAGGCATCGGCCTCTGGGGCGCAAAAGACGCGCAGGTGTATAATAATACCGTCATCAACGGCGGTCAAGCCGAACATGCGGCACTTTTCTTCAACACGACCGACGTGTGGATCGACGACAATAATTCGGCGCGCGTGGGAAGCCAAAATGTGCACATCCAAAACAATATTTTCGTGCAAGCCGCCGGCCAGGACCTGGCTATGGTACGCGTCCGGGAAAACGCTCTGCCGGGCAGCACAAACGTGGTCGACAACAATTTTTACTACGATCCGAACGGCGCGGTATTCCTCGATGACAACCTCGACTGGCAGGAGTGGACACTCGCGCAGTGGAACGCGCATACATTCCGCGATTTGCACAGTTTTACTGCCGACCCGAAACTCAATGACAGCTTCCACCTGCTGGCCGACAGCCCTTGCATCGACGCGGGCGCGAACCTGGCCGGCGTCGATCACGACCTCGATGGTCAACTGCGCTCCGACGGCGCCAATGACATTGGAGCCGATGAGTTCGGAGCAGTATCTGCGGTTTCGGGGCCATCCCAAACGGTCGATTTATCTGTCAAAATGGTGGGCAATCCAGTCGCGGAGTGGCTCACAGTGCAGGTTTCCGCTGAACAAAGCGGGGACATGCCGGCTCAAATCATAGGTTTGGATGGAACCGTCCTTGCCGAGCAATTGCTTCCGGTTACACCCGGAACGGAACAGCACATACTAACTGTCGGCCATTTGACCGCCGGAACGTACTTGCTCCGACTGGGTAGCACAGTAGTGGTTTGGGTAAAAATGTGAGTCGAGTACGACATCATCCCCATTCCGCATTTTTTCAAGTGAAGCCACTTGCTGCAACGGGCAGCAAGTGGCTTCCAAGTAATTAACAATCAATATTTTATACTTTTTTATGAAGTAAAAAAACAGTAAGAGCGTGTTCGGATGCACGCATACCGGAAAGCCTGCCGCCACTTCCCGTCGAAACTCCGTGCATTTATATTCCTCATTATTTTGCAAAATATCCGGATCGGGAGTATACGAACAACGCCTTCCCGGACATTATAGCAGCCACTTGATTTTTTAAACAACCCTAGACCATGAAAACAAGATCTCTGCTCCTCTTTCTCGTTAGCCTTAACTGCCTTACGGTCTTCTCACAGAACTGGCGCCTCGCTTCCCCGGGAAACAAATACAATTTTCAACTGAACACGGCCGATTTTGTCACCAACACCATTCGCATCGACAGCGCCGCAGCCGTCGGCGGCGATTCCATATTCTGGCTGTCGCAACCCAAGGGCCTGTACGTTTCCGGTTATCCGTACATCGTGATGGTGGGCAATTTGCTCGGCGACAGCATGGTCATGCATCCGGATTTATCCTACGAATGCCACTTCCGGCTCCCGATCTGGCCGGATTATGAACAGAAATCCTTCGTGATCCGTACGCAAGCGGAGCCGGGCGATTCCTGGGAATTCCAGCCCGGCATTACGGCGACCATATCGGATAAAAAAGACACCTTGTGCTGGGGCGTTTCCGATTCCATTAAAACACTCACGTTGTCAGACGGAAAAAGTATTCGCATTTCTAAACAGTTCGGATTGCTTTTCTCGGACAACCAGACGCTGGTCGGCATGGAGGGCACGGACAAGGGAGTCCAATTGCCGGTGCTGGCCGATTTTTACAGTGACTGGACGGAAGGCGCGGTTTTTGAAAAACTATTTACTTACAATGAAAACTACGGCAGTTCCGTTTCGAAAACCTGGAATAAATATTACGTTCTGGGCAAAACGGTGACGCCCGACAGCATCAAAATCAGCGTACGTAACCTGTCGCGCCGGGAATCCTGGTTTTTCTCCAGCCCCGGATCTGTTACTTTTTCGGATACGCTCGCTACCCTGGTATTTTTAAATCCCAACGAGGTCAAATACCCCGGCCTGGTAAAGGAAACATCTGCTTTCAGCGATTTCACCAGCACCCGGTACCGGCAAACTGACCAGGGACTCGAATTGTCGATCAATTCAGTGGCGCCACCAGGGTATGGCGGGCCCATTCGCCGCGACGTTTTTGTAAACGGTATCGGAAAAACGGAATACGAATTCACCTACGGCTACATCGGGGGGCACTTCAGCAGACTGGAATCACTCGGCGGCTACCAAAAAACAGGGCAAACGCCGCAGGGAACCATTCATCCCGACTCTTTTTACGGCATTACTACTTCCAGCGAAGCGCCGTACTGGCTCGAACTGCCGAGCGTTTTTCCGAATCCGGCCGGCGACGTGTTTAACGTGCGTTGCGACGATTGCCCTCCCATGCAAAAGGCGGATGTGCTCAACCTCGGAGGCCAGGTGGTGGAAACGTTCCAGCAGCCCGTTTTCCCGTTTGCCGTTCCGGCAAATGACCTGCCGGCAGGCGTGTATGTGCTGCGCTTGCTGGCGGCAGACGGGAGTATGGGCGTTCAAAAACTGATCGTCAGATAGTCGCCCAGGAGCGTTTTTTTTCACCGAACCGGGGTTCTGTGGTACTATTCGTTTCTCAAAGACTCCACCGGGTTGGCCAGCGCCGCCCGGATGCTCTGAAAACTCACCGTCAACGCTGCCACACCCAGCGCTACCAGTCCGGCCGCCGCAAACATCCACCATTGAATGTCGATGCGGTAAGCGAAATCCGTCAGCCAGCGCTGCATAAAATAAAATGCTACCGGCGAAGCGAGTGCTATGGCGATGCCTACCAGTTTCAGGAAATCGCCGGCCAGCAGACGCGTGATACCGCTCACGCTGGCGCCCAAAACTTTCCGGATTCCGATTTCCTTGGTGCGCTGCTCCGTGGTGAAAGCCGCCAGTCCGAACAACCCGAGGCAGGAAACGAATGCTGCCAACAGGGCGAACAGCAAGGCAATTTTCCCGATGCGCTGCTCGGCGCCGTACATGCGGTTCAGCGTTTCATCCATAAACCGGAATCGCGGCTCTTGGTCGGGTGAAAAACGTGCCCATTGCGTTTCCAAAGCGGCGATCACCGGCGCTGCGTCGGCGCCTTTCATACGAATGCTGAGTGCGCCGTTTTCCCTGCCCAATTGCAGAAACAGGCTCCCGATATTATCGTGCAGGCTTCTGAAGTGAAAATCTTTGACCACACCGATGACGGTGAGTTCATCGTAATCTTCGGGTTTGGAATCGACGGCTTTGGTGCGGGAAGTGTACAGTTTCTGGCCGAGCGGATCGGCCAGGCCAAGTTCGCGTGCAGCGGTTTCGTTGATTACAATGGCTGTGCTGTCGGTTATTCGTGCGGGGTCGAAACCGCGCCCCTGTGTGATCTGCATACCCAGCGTCCGTACGTAATCGGCATCCACCCGCCAGCGCTGCATCACTTTATCGTCGGAGCTGCTTCCGCGCCGCGGCGACAGTATGGCATTTTCCCGGTAACTGTCGGGCAGCGGCAGGTACGACGTAATCGCGGCGCTTTCCACCTGCGCATTTTTCAGCAGTTCTTCCTTGAATGCAGGGAGGTTATTGCCCAGGGCACGCGCATTGTCGAGAATGATTACCTGGCTTTTATCGAAACCAAGTTCTTTTTTTTGAATAAAACGCAACTGACTGTAAACCAGCAAGGTGCACAGGATCAGTGCCGTGGAAACAGTAAACTGAAACACCACCAGCCCATTGCGCAGCGATACACCCTTGTTGCCTGAAGGATTCGAAACAGCGCCTTTGAGCACCCGAATGGACTGAAACGCCGACAGGAAAAAAGCCGGGTAACTGCCTGCGAGCAAACCGACCAGCAGCGCGCCGCCGAGCAGCGACAAGCCGAAATACGGGTTGGTCCAGGGCATCGCCAGGTCGCGGCCGCTCAATTCGCGGAATTCAGGCAGCGCCAGTTGCGCCAGCCCGACGGCCAGCGCCACGGCCAGTGTGGACAGCGCCACCGACTCGGTCAAGAACTGGCCTGCCAATGCCGTTCTCGAACTGCCCAGTACCTTGCGAACGCCCACCTCGCGCGCCCGGCCTGCCGAACGTGCCGTAGAAAGGTTCATAAAATTGATGCAGGCGATCAGCAGGATAAAAAAGGCGATGGCGCCGAAGATCCAGACGTAGCGGGCATTGCCGTTGGCATCCAGTTCGGATTGCAGGTGGGAGTACAGGTGGATATCGGGCAGGTTTTGCAGATTGAACAGCGCATGTTGTCCCGCTTTTTCAAAATCGGCGGCGGTAGTGGCAAACAGATCCTTGATCAGGATGCTCACCTTGTCGTTTGCCATGCTCAGGAACTTCCGTTCGAACGTTTTTTTGTCGACGCCTTTTTGGAGCAAAAAATAGGTGAAATAATTATTGGTATAACCCCAGTAGGGCTTGGTGTTCGCCAGGTCGGGATGCTCCATCATGGGCATCAGCACATCGCCATGAAAATGGGAGGCGACGGGAATATCCTCAAAAACGACTGTCACAAGTTTGCGGTCCTGCGAGCGCCCCATAATCAGTGTTTGCCCCAGCGCGGCTACCGGCGAACCGAAATAGTACTCCGCGCGACTCCGGGAAATGGCGGCGGTGCCGGGTCGGTCGAGGTTATGCGCCGGGTCGCCGGCCAGCACTTTCAAGGGAAACACCTGAAAAAAACTGCTGTCGGCAAATAGCACCCGCTCTTCCCGGGCGTTTTGCTCGGCTTGTCCATCCCTGCGTGTATCCCAGGTGCCTTCATTCCGGAGGCGGCACCAGGCCTCAATTTCGGGCAAAGCCGCTGCCGCCTCGGGGCCTACCAGTGCATCCACGCTGCCGTGGCGTTCATTAAAATCATTGATCCGGATATCGTAGGTGGGCCGCACAATGCGATCGGCCTGCGGATTCCAGCGGTCGTACATCAGTTCATGGCCGACGTACAGCAGGATCAAAAGGCAGGCTGCCACACCGATCGCCAGGCCGCTGATGTTCAGCAGGGTGTACAGGCGGTTTTTGGACAGGTTGCGGAGGGCAATTTTCAAATAGTTGGTTAACATATGCGGCCGTATTTAACAACTCAGGGTAACACGCATCGGGAGAAGGGCTCTAGAGGATCCTTCAATTATTTTATGACTGACGGCCATACATGGCCTTTTCCCGACGGCTTGAAAGCCGTGCTACCGACAGGTTGCAATTTTCATTCATAAAGGAAGCGATCCAGGGTGCATCGCGAACTACATGGCGTGTAGGTTTTGGAAACTACCCTGGACGCTTCATCGTATGAAGTTTCGCTTTTATAATGCCAATCACTGCGCCATATTTTTAATTAATTGAAAATCAGCCGTTTAAAAGAGCCATCCAAAAACAGAACGTCCGAATTTGAACATCTTCGTTCAAGTTCGGACGAGGAAAAGAAGGCGAGAGACGTGAGAGAAGTGAGAGAAGTGAAAGCTGTGAGAGATGTGAGAGGGTGAGAGAGTGAGAGAAGTGAGAGCCGACTTCGATTACACCGCTTCGTTCCAGCTCTTCCGATTGCAGGGCGAAGAGGTGTAATCGAAGTCGGCTCTCACTTCTCTCACTCTCTCACCCTCTCACAGCTCTCACTTCTCTGTTCTCTTGTACACCTGAATATAATTCACCTTATTCGTCACCATACCCTGCTGCACTTTGTATTTCACCACGGCCGGTTTCGATTTGGAATCCGCTTCGATAAATATGTACGGGTCATAATTGGGTTGTTGCAGAAACATCAGGATTTCCCTGGTAAAAGCATTTTCCAGGTCGTAACGCGCCAGCCAGGCATACGGGTAAGAGTTGAAAATAACGTATTGAGGCCTCGTTTCTTTCAGCCGCCGAATCGTTTCCTGCTGCCATTCCAGGGCTTCCGGGTACTGCCCTTTTGCCACAAATGGCATGTATACGTGCCGGATCG
>Ga0209717_1005141_pt1 | contig 10483 bp, 12 predicted proteins | sample AD_UKC048_MetaG_FD_184418 | JGI IMG/M metagenome (GOLD analysis project Ga0209717, IMG submission 184418) | Active sludge microbial communities of municipal wastewater-treating anaerobic digesters from USA - AD_UKC048_MetaG (SPAdes) (version 2) | ecosystem: Engineered > Bioreactor > Anaerobic >... | reverse complement strand
GGTTTCCGTGTCGAGGATGAGTCCGTCGAAGTCAAAGACGAGGGCGCGGATCATGGTCAAAGCCCGTCAGCGCACAGGCCGTGGGGTGGGGCGCCAAGCGAAAAGATTACCAACGGGAGCCGGTCTGGTGGCTCAGAGCCACTTGCGTTTGCGCATGGCCCAGAAGATCACGAGGGTGCCGCTCAGGGTGAAGAGGGCGGCGAGTGGGTAGCTGAAGAAGGAGCCGAGCTCGGGCATGTGTTCGTAGTTCATGCCGTACCAGCCGCCGACCATGAGCACGGGGATGGTGAGTGCGGTGATCGCGGTGAGGAAGCGGATACCTTCGTTGGCCTCGTGGGAGGATTTGTTGAGGTAAACGCGGAAGGAGAGGATGAGCTGGTCGCCCCAGGCGTTGGCCTGCGTCTCCATGCGGGTGAGCTCTTCGGCGAGGTCGCGGAGGTAGGGGACGATGAGGGGGCGGATGAGCTTGGTCTTGCCTTGGGCGAGCTCGGTGGCGATTTCGCGCTGCGGGCGCACGATCTGGCGGAGCGAGGAGAGCTTTTTGCGGAGGTCGACCACGCGGGGGAATAGCTCGTTGGCCGCGAGGTTTTGCAGGGCGGCGGTTTCGACCTCGTCGAGCTCGTGCTGGAGGGCGGCGAGCGCGGGTTTGTAGGATTCGGCGAGTTGGTCGAGGAGGGCGTGGGCGAGCCGGTCCGGGCCTCGTACGACGATGCCCTGGCGGGCATAGCGTTCGTAGGTGATCTGGAGCGGGCGCATCGGCTGGCGATGGAAGGTGACGAGGTAGTTTTTCCCGATAAACATGTCGACCTCGGCGGTCTCCAGCTGTTCTTCGCCGATGCTCACGGCGTGCATGACGACGAGCAGGTAGTCCTCGAAGTCTTCAATCTTGGGGATGGGGGAGTCGGTGACGCAGTCCTCGATCGCGAGAGGGTGGAACTGAAAGGTGTCTTCCAGGACGAGCTTGATCTCTTCGTCGGTGGGTTCGGAGAGATCGATCCAGAGGAGGACGCCGGGCTCGGCGCGCAGCGCGGCAAAGCTGGCGGGGGCCGGGTTGGCCGAGGCGAACTTGTTGTCGCGATAGACGAAGGCCGAGATCATGGGCGCGGGCTCAGAGCCACTTCTTGCGTTTGCACCAGCGCCAAGTGAGCGCGGTGAGCACGATGGTGACGATGGCGCAGACGAGGTAGCCGTAACGCCAGCTCAGCTCGGGCATGTATTTGTAGTTCATGCCATACCAGCTGCCGATAACGGTGGCCGGCAGGGAGATGGCGGTGAGGGCGGTGAGGGCTTTGATGCCGTCGTTGGCCTGGAAGGAGGATTTGCTCAGATACAGGTCAAAGGAGATGAGCAACTGGTCGGCGTAGTTGGCGGCGGTCTCGTCGATGCGCAGGAGGTCGTCGCGCAGATCCCGGAAGTAGGGGAGCATGACACTGCGGATGAGTTTGTTGTCGCCGCGGGAGAGGCGGCCGACGACTTCGCGCTGGGGCCGGACGATCTGCCGGAGGAGGTTGATCTCACTTCGCACCTGCATGAGCTGGGCGGTGAGCACGCCGGTCTCGGTGCCAAGCACGGCTTCCTCGATCTCTTCCAGCTCGGCGCGGAGCTCGTCGGTGACGGGCTTGTAGTTGTCGACCATCGTGTCGAGCAGCAGGTGGACGATGCGGTCGGGGGCGCGCGCGGTGCCGGAGTTTTTGAGGCAGCGCTCGATGACGCTCTGGACGGAGCGCAGGGGCTTGCGGTGGAAGGTGACGAGGTAGTCTTTGCCGAGGAAGATGTCGAACTCGGTGGTGTCGAACTTCTCGGTGCGTGTGAAATCGACGGCGCGGGTGACGAGGAAGAGGTAGTCGTCGTAGTCCTCGATTTTGGGCAGAGGGGAGTCGGTGACGCAGTCCTCGATGGCCAGGGGGTGAAACTGGAAAACGCCTTCGAGGACCTGCTTAATCTCCTCGTCGGTGGGGTTGTCGAGATCGACCCAGAGGATGAGCCCCTTGTCGGCGCGGACGAGGCGGAGGGCCTCGATCTCAAGATCGCTGCCGACGTGCCGGCCTTCGCTGAAAATGAAGGATTGAATCATACCGCGCCGGAGGGATTAGGGAAATTTGGCGCGGGTTGCCAAGATTTGGATGGCGGCGGCGGTCGAGCCCGGAGGCTCAGGCGGCGCCGGCGGCGAGTTTCGCCTCGGCCGCGACGATGAGTTGGATGAACTCCTCAGGGGTGGTGGCGGCGAGGAGGGCCTCGCGCTGCGAGGCGTCTTTGAGAAGTTTACAGAGTGCGCTGACGACCTGCAGGTAATCGCCCGGCTTGTTCTTGGGGGTGCCGAGCATGAACATGAGGTGGACGGTGTCGCCGCAGGAGCCGCTGTTTTCAAAACGCACGCCGGTGGTGCTGCGGCCGACGGCCATGACGATGGCCTTGGTGTGCTCGGTGCGGGCGTGGGGTAGGGCGATGCCGTTGCCCAGGCAGGTGGTGTCGAGGCGATCGCGTTCCAGAAGGGCCTGATAGAAACCGTCGTAGTTGAGCACGTCGGGATGCCCCGAGAGCAGGCGTGCCACTTCATTCAGGGCGGCCGTACGCCGGGTGCTCTGCACTTGGAGTTGAATCCGGGAGGGATCGAGAAGTCGGGAGATCAGACCAGCCATGCGAACGAAGTTATTATTGGCGGTGACAGTTTGCGGAAAATGAGTCGCGCCTTCCGGCAATGGCAAGGGTGGAGTCGCCACGGTTGCCAGAAAAAGGGTGCGCATGCCGAGGCGCCGCGCTTGAGGGCGGTTTACTCGGTGAGTTCGCGGCGGATCGCGTCGAGATTGGCGAACACCCGGTCGGCCCCGTTGCGTCGCAATTCGTCGCCGGTGTGCGTGCCAGTGGTCACGGTCCAACAGGCGGCGAGCCGGCCCTCGCGGGCCGTGGCGATGTCGAAGGGCGAATCGCCGACGAGCAGCGTGGTGTCGGCCTCCGCATTGAGGGCGGCGAGTACGTGCGTGGTGAACTCGGGCTGCGGTTTGATCCAGGGTGTGTCGGTTGCACCGAAGACACCTCGGAGGTGCGGCGTGAGCCCGAGGTGCTCGCAGAGGCGCCGCGCCGACGTGGCGTGTTTGTTGGTAAACACGGCGCAGGTCACGCCGCGTGCGGTGAGCTCGCCGATGAGTTCGCGCGCGCCGTCGAGCAGTACGACGTCGTCGAGCATCGTGCGGTCCCAGTAGGGACGGTAGATTGCGAGGGCGGCCTCGAGTTTTTCCGGCGGCACCAGCTGGCGCATCGCGTGCGTGAGACCGCCGCCGATCACCCGGCGGACCTGTTCGCGTGTCGGCGCCGGGTAGCCGAGCTGGGGCAGCGTGTGGCTGTAGCTCCGGTGGATGGCCGAGAGGTGGTCGATGAGCGTGCCATCAAGATCGAAAAGGACGGTGCGGAAACGCATGTGGCCAGATCGAAGGGGGCCTGGCCTCCCGCGGCCAACGAAAATTAGTCTGGCCGCAAGGCGATGGCATGTTGAGAACATCCCGCCATGCCCAGTCTTTCGGAAAGCCCTGTCGCGCAGATTGCCACCCGGCAGATTGGCGATGCGCTGGAGGTTTCCCTGGGCGGCGTCTGGAGTATCCGCGCCGAGCGTCCGCAATGGGCCCCGCTCGTGCAGGGCGTGGCGCCGCGCCGCCTGCGTTTTCTCCTGCAGGATGGGACGGACTGGGATAGCTCGCTTTTGTTGTTTCTCGGCTCGGCCCAGGCCTGGGCGCGCGAGCAGGGTGCCGCTTGCGAGCTCGACCGCCTGCCGGACAAGTTGCGCGAACTGCTGGGCAAGCTCGACTCGGCGCAGGCCGCGGCCGCTCCCGCGGACCGCTCGGTAAATTTTTTCACGGCGGTGGGCGCGGCGGCCCAACATGCATGGCGGCAGGCCGGCGAGATCGCGGCGTTTGTCGGGGAGTGTACCCTGAGTGCGATGGCGATGGCGCGCCAGCCATGGCGTTTCCGCTGGCGGGATTGCCTCTCTGAGATGCAGCAGTGCGGAGCCATGGCGCTGCCGATCGTCAGCCTCATCAGCTTCCTCGTCGGCGTCACGCTCGCCTACACCGGGGCGATCATTCTGCGCCAGTTCGGCGGCGATATCTGGGTGGCCGACCTCATCGGCCTGAGCATGACGCGCGAGATGGGCGCCATGATGACCGCGATCGTGCTGGCTGGGCGCACCGGCGCCGCGTTTGCCGCCGAGATAGGAAACATGAAGGCCAACGAGGAGATCGACGCGCTCACGACGCTCGGCGTCTCCCCGGTCGATTTCCTGGTGCTGCCGCGCATGGTGGCGCTCGCGTTGATGATGCCGCTGCTCGCTCTTTACTCCAACTGCCTCGGCATCCTCGGCGGCATGCTCATCGCCTCGTCGCTGCTCTCGATCCCGCCCACCGCCTACTTCGTGGAGATGCAGACCATCGTCGACTTGTCCGACATCAACACCGGCCTGCTCAAAGCCGCCACTTTCGGCCTCATCGTCGGCATGTCGGGGTGTCTCCGAGGTATGCAGGCCGACCGCAGCGCCGCCGGCGTCGGTCAGGCGGCGACCTCCGCCGTCGTCACCGGCATCCTGCTCATCATCCTCGCCGACTCGTTTTACGCGGTGCTCTTCAACGCCCTCGGCTGGTAAACCATGGACGCCTCCTACGCCATCGAAGCCACCGGCCTGCAATGCGGCTATGAAAACAAGGTCGTCCTGACCGAGCTCAGCTTCGCCGTGCCCAAGGGCGAGCTGTTCTTCATCATCGGCGGCAGCGGCTGTGGCAAAAGCACGCTCCTGCGCCACTTGATCGGCCTGCACCAGCCCACGCAGGGCACGGTGAAGTTTTTTGGCAACGTCTTCGACAGCCGCGATCAGGCCGCCCGTCGCGCACTCTTGAAGACCTTCGGCGTGCTCTTCCAAAGCGGCGCCCTCTGGTCCTCGCTCACGCTGCGCGAAAACGTCGCCCTGCCGCTCGAGCTCCACACCTCCCTCTCCAAACGCGAACGCGGCGATCTCGCCGCCCTCAAGCTCGCCCAGGTCGGCCTCGCCGGCTTCGAGGAGTACTACCCCTCCGAGATCAGTGGCGGCATGCGCAAACGCGCCGGCCTCGCACGCGCCCTCGCTCTCGACCCCGCCATCGTCTTTTTCGACGAGCCCTCCGCCGGCCTCGACCCCATCACCTCGCGCAAGCTCGACGAGCTCATCCTCCAGGTCCGCGACACCTTCGGCACCACCTGCGTCGTCGTCTCCCACGAGCTCGCCTCCATCTTCAGCATCGCGGATCGCGTCATGCTGCTCGCGCGCGACCAGCCCGGCTGCGTGGCCATCGGCGATCCGCGCCAGCTCGCGCGCACCAGCGACGACCCCCGCGTACGCGAATTTTTCCAACACGGCGACTTCTCCGCCCAACTCGCATAACTCCGGATGAAAACCAAAGTCAGCCCCTCTGTGATCGGCATGTTCGTCGTCGGCGCCTTTGCGCTGCTGCTGATCGGCCTGCTGTCCTTCGGCAGCGTCAGCATGTTCTCCAAACCCCAACGCTTCCTCGTTCGCTTCGACGAGTCGATCCACGGCCTCGACCTCGGCTCCCCGGTGAAATTGCGCGGCGTCCGCGTGGGCCGCGTGGTCGACCTGAGCGTCAATTACGACGCCGCGAAAAACCAGTCCGTCGTCGCCGTCATCTGCGAATTCAACCGCGACGCGTTGTCGGATTCCGCCGGGCATGCCTTCAATGTCTCCGATGGCAAGGCCATGCAGCAGCTCGTTGACAACGGGCTTCGTGCCCAGCTCGGCGTCCTCGGCCTGGCAACCGGTCTGCTCTTTGTGGAGCTCGATTTTCGAGACCCTCGCGAGTACCCGCCCTCGTCTCCCATGGCTGGCACCCGGTACGTCGAGGTGCCGTCCGTGCCTTCGGCCATTTCCGAGTACCAAGCCAGCCTCAGCGAGATCCTTGCCGACCTGAAGGACGTCGATTTCGCCGGTCTCTCCCGCGAGATGAAGGGCCTGCTCGTCGATGCCCGCCGGCAGGTCAACAAGATCGAGGTCAAGGAACTCATCGCCGAATGGACGCGCGCCGGTCAGTCGGTCAACGCACTCGCCTCCTCGCCCGAGCTCAAGCAGCTGATCGTGCATATGGACGAGGCCACGCAGGACCTGCGCCGCACCCTCCAGCGGCTCGACAGCCAGATCGACCCAACGGCCACCCAGCTCGGCGAGACGCTCGCCGAGGCGAAGCAGGCCCTGGCCACCTTCAACAGCACCGCGCTCACCCTGCGCCGCTTCATCGGCGCGCAGCAGAACTTCGGCGAGGGGGCCAACCAGGCCTTCGCCCGTCTCTCCGAGGCGGCCGACGCGGTGCAACGCCTCGCCGACTTCCTCGAACGCAACCCCAACGCGTTGCTCACCGGCCGCGAGAAATCTGCGCCGCGCCCACCGCTCTCCGCTTCCGAAACCCCGACACCCGCCGCTCCATGAAAACGCTTCCCGCCCTCAGTTGGTTCGCCGCTCTCGGCCTTTCGCTGGCTGTCGCAGGCTGCAACCTCATCCCGCCACCGGATCCCGACCCCACGCGCTACTATGTGCTGACGAGCCCCGCGCCCGAGCCGGCCGTCACAAGTGTGGCTCAGGGCTCCGTGCGTATCGGCCTGCGCGCCGTCGAGCTCGCGCCGTATCTGCGCAAGGGCGTGCTCGTCGTCCGCCATGGGGAAAACGAACTGGTCTTCGATGACTTTGCGCGGTGGGGCGAGCCGCTGGAGGCTGGCATCGGCCGGGCCTTGCGCGCCCAGTTGCAGGCCGATGCACGCGTCGGCCGCGTTTTTGCCTCGCCGTTTCCGCTCGATGAGGGACGCGACTACGACGTGCTCGTGTCGGTGTCGCATTGCGAAGGCGTGCGCACAGCCCACGGTGCCGCGGTGCGTTTCTCCGCGGAGGTGCAGATCGTGCGTCCGGCAGACGGCGGCGAGTCGGTCGTCGTGGCGCGACGCGTTTTCACGGCGCCCGAGGTGCCCTGGGATGGGCGCAACCACGCGGCCCTCGTGCGAGCCTTGAGCGACGCCGTCTCTGTGCTGAGCCGCGAGGTGGTTGCCGCGATGCCGGCCGCGTCGTCCCGATAGACGGGGCGCAGGTCAGTCCACCATACAGGCCGCGCAAACTCAGGGTTTGGCGGCTTTTTCTTTCGCGGCCTTCTCGGCCTTGGCTTTGCGCTGGGCCTCCTCGTACGCGATGCGCTGGCGCTGCCCGATGTCGAGCATGTCGCCGATGAAATTGCGGGCTTCCTCGACCTGCTCCTCAGGCGTCAGCGGCTCGGTGGGGGCGGTGGGCGCCGCCGGTGCGGACGGAGGTGGCAGAGGGGGCGGCAGCGCCGTCATCGTGCCGGTGATCGGGCCCTGGGATTTCTTCAGGCGCAGCGTTTTTTCGCCGGTGGTGGTGCGCACGACGACGGTGTCCTTGGCGACGTCGCAGCTGATCACCGTGAGATCGTCCACGCGTCCGCCGACGGGCAGCCAGACGCTTTGTTTTCTGCCTTCGTGGAAGAGGCAGACCTGCGGCTTGTCGTCGCTCATGAACAGGCCTGCGAGTTGCCACGTTTCCCCGTCAGCTTGGGCCGGGGCCTCTCCTGCGCCGGCCGGTTGAAAGGGTGACTCGGTCGAGATGTCCGCGCGCACGGCCGGTGCCAGCAGGGAAGCGGCGACCAAGAGGAGTGTGGAGCGCGGCGTGTGCATCGGGCGGATCAGGCTTTCTGGCGGACGCGCCAGGCCTCGACGATCTGACGGATGGTTTCTTCGAGGGAGACGGTGATGTCCCAGGATGGATAGTGGGCGCGCATTTTACGGAGGTCGGAGTAGTAGCAGATGTGGTCGCCGATGCGGTTTTCGTCCACGTAGGTGAAGACTTGTTCCTTGCCGGTGAACTTCTCGGTGGTCTTGAAGGCTTCGAGGATGGAGCAGGAGTTGGCCTTGCCGCCGCCGAGGTTGTACACCTCGCCCAGGCGTGGCACGGCGACGAAGGCCGCCATGAACTTGGCCACGTCGAGTGCGTGGATGTTGTCACGCACCTGTTTGCCCTTGTAGCCGAATACGCGGTACTCGCGGCCCTCGAGGTTGCACTTCACCAGGTAGCTGAGGAAGCCGTGGAGCTCGACGCCGCTGTGGTTGGGGCCCGTGAGGCAGCCGCCGCGCAGGCAGCAGGTGGGCATCTGGAAATAGCGGCCGTACTCTTGTACCATCACGTCGCCAGCGACCTTCGAGGCGCCGAAGAGCGAATGCTTCGACTGGTCGATGGTGAAGGTCTCAGCGATGCCGTGCTCGTAGGCCGGATCGGCGTAGTCCCAGCGGGTTTCGAGCTCCTTGAGTGCGATGGAATTGGGGGCGTCGCCATAGACCTTGTTGGTGCTCATGTGCACGAAGGGCGACTCGGGGCAGGCCTGGCGGGCGGCCTCCAACAGGTTGAGCGTGCCGACGGCGTTGGTGTCGAAATCGTCGAAGGGGATCGCGGCGGCGCGGTCGTGCGAGGGTTGCGCGGCGGTGTGCACGATGGCGGAGGGTTTCACCTCCTTGAGGAGCGCGAGCACGCCGGCACGGTCGCGGATGTCGAGCTCGTGGTGGATGAAGCCCGGCAGCTCGCGCACGAGGCGGTGCTGGTTCCACCGGGTGTCGCCCTGCGGGCCGAAGAACACGGCGCGCTGGTTGTTGTCCACGCCGTGGATCGTGTAGCCGAGTTCGCGTGCGAAATAGCAGCAGACCTCGGAGCCGATGAGGCCGGAAGACCCGGTGACGAGCAACGTTTTGGCCATAAGTGCGTGCGAGCCTTGGAAAACCCGCCGCAAATGCAAGCGCGCCGGGGCCGAGGTCGCGGGGCCGATGTGGCCGAACGGTGGCCTCTGAGATATGTCAGATGGGCCATCTTTCATCCGAACACGGTTTCAGGACGCTCAGCCCAGTCTGAATATCATAAGGTTATGATTTACAGTATTACAACGTATGAGCACCCTTGACGCATGTATCGCACATTTCACCTCCAGCATCAGCAGCCTGCGCAAAAGGCAATGGGGGCGCTCGGCATCACGCTGCGCATACTGAAAAACCTAAAACCTGACCCCTTTTGCCTTTCTCTCATAGAGCGTGCGTTTCCCGGTGGTGTAATGGCGTTACGCGCGGTTAGTGCTCGGGCGGGCAGGCCGGTTGGGGTTTATAAGGCTTTCGCTGGCAAGCTCGGTAGTGGGCTAGAACGAAACCACCTAAACGTCGCAGCGGTGTTTAAACGAATACCACATGGCGAAGGCCTTGTTGTGGCTCTTCAAGGAAGAGTTTCACAAGCTGGTTCCGAGCACTGGTCGTTTCATTCATCTTTGGACCAGTGGGCGGACCGGATCATTAAGGGCCACGGGCGGAAACCTACCGTTGGAGAGTATTTCTCGGAGGGCTTGCCGGCTGCACTGATGAATACCGAATTAGATCCATATGCTGCTTTAGTTTTGGCTGACGCTGCTGAGCGGCAGGCGTCGCACTACGGATATACGGCCGAAATGCTGCTTGACTGGATTCCTTCAACAGCCGTTCGTCGTTAGGGCAAATGAAACCGTCTACGTGGCAACTAATAGAAGAGATCAACGGTTACCCGCTGTTTTGTGAGATTGGGAAGAGACCGCTGGGCGACAAATTTACTTTTGTTGCATCTTGGGACCGAGCTGTCGGGTATGCGCAGGAACGGAAATGGATCAATCTCACCTACGCGTGTTTCAATAGAACAAGCAGCGCATCATCCGCAACTCGAGGTGCGGAGTGGAATGTATTTGCTGAGAAGACAAAGGTCTTGCTCAAAAGCGCAGAGGAGAAAATCAGTCGTGTGTTTACTGAAAGGAATGCGCCTTGGTCTCTTGCCAGTGCATGCGCGCTAGATCTATTTTTGGCGGTCGCAGAAGAAGAGTACAGCGACGTTATTCGTCCCCTATTCTTTAAACCAATTCTATTGCCGGTCTATGCAGCCGGCCATTTCCCGTGTGGCTGGAATGGCGGAACCGTTCCAGGATCAGAAATCGGTGGCACATTACGTTCACTTCCGCCTGGCAAGATTAGGGTTCACTAGCTGCCCCCTTTGGCCCCTTTATAAAAAGCCAAAAAAAGCCAAAGGGGTCAGGTTTTAGGTTTTAATATTTGACGAACACCCGGTGCCGCAGCAGACACCGAAGCATGCCGCGCCAGCTACGATTGGAGTACCCGGGGGCTTGTTATCACGTAATCAACCGTGGCAACTATCGGGCGGACATCTTCAAAACCGAGGGAGCCAAGGCGGCTTTCGAAGGGTGCCTGTTCGAGGCCTGCGAGAAATCGGGCTGGGTGCTGCATGCGTTTGTCTTGATGAGTAATCACTACCACTTGGCGTTGGAGACGCCGGCTGGGAATCTGGTGACGGGGATGCAATGGTTGCAGGCGACGTTCGCCAATCGCTTCAACAAACTGCGCGGAGAGCGGGGGCACCTCTTTCAGGGTCGCTACAAGGCAC
>Ga0209717_1005140_pt1 | contig 10484 bp, 7 predicted proteins | sample AD_UKC048_MetaG_FD_184418 | JGI IMG/M metagenome (GOLD analysis project Ga0209717, IMG submission 184418) | Active sludge microbial communities of municipal wastewater-treating anaerobic digesters from USA - AD_UKC048_MetaG (SPAdes) (version 2) | ecosystem: Engineered > Bioreactor > Anaerobic >... | reverse complement strand
TGGCCGCGACCAGGCCCCAGAGCACGCCGACCAGATCCACGGTGGCGTCCCCGACCAGGTCCAGCACCAGCGCCAACCCCAGGATCGAGACCACGGTGCCACCGACGGTCAGCCGGCGCGGACGCTGCCGGTGCCGGACCCAGAGCCAGCCGACGACCAGCACGATGCCCATGTACTCCAGCAGCAGCGCGACCGCGACCGACAGGTGCTGCACCGCGTTGAAGTAGGCGACCTGGCAGCCGGCGATCGCGATCAGCCCGAACGCGGTGATCATCGGCAGGTTGCGGCGCAGGACCGACCACCGGCCGCGCAGCGCCACGATCGAGGGCACCAGCAGCACCACGGCGGCGATGCTCACGCGGGCGGTGACCGCGGCGGCCGGGGTCCACCCGGCGTCGATCAACGAGCGGGCGAACGCCCCGGAGGTGCCGAACGCCGCCGCGGTCAGCAGGGCCAGCAGCAGGCCGAACCGAGGTCGGTGCGACAGGCTTGGGGTGTGGGTGTGATCGCGGGTCAACGGACACCTCCCGTCATGAGTCATCGGTACGTACGCTAGTGACATTAGAGTTCCGAACCGTCAGGAGTCAACATGGTCTTCACCCATGACACGGAGGTCGCGCTGGCCGCGGCCGCCGCCCTGGTGAACACCGCCCCCAACCCGGACACCGGTGACGCCGAGGAGCTCGCCGATGTCGAGGACCTCGACCGGTTCGTGCGGACCTGGGGATGGACCGGCAGCCGGCACCGGGACGAGGCCGAGCTGGCCGCGGTGCATGCGCTGCGGCCGCGGCTGCGCCCGATCTGGGACGCCGACGTGGACGGGGTGGTCGAGATCGTCAACGGCCTGCTGCGGGAATTCCAGGCCCTGCCCCAGCTGGTCAAGCACGACGAGTGGGACTACCACCTGCACGCGACGCGTCCGGATGCGCCGCTGGCCGCCCGGATGGCGGTGGAGGCGGCGATGGCCCTGGTCGACTTGGTTCGGGCCGGCGAGCTCGAGCGGCTGCGCACCTGCCAGGCCCCCGACTGCCAGGACGTCGTGGTGGACCTGTCGAAGAACCGCTCCAAGCGCTTTTGCGAGTCGGGCTGCGGCAACAGGATGGCGGTGGCCGCCTACCGGGCCCGGCGCTCGTCTCTATAGTCCGGCCATGATCCGTCGCGGCGCCGACCCGACCACCGACACCCGCTGGAGCCGTGCCCGCACCGCGCTGCGCCGGATCCTGCGGCCACCGATCACGATCACCGACCCACCCGCCGGCGCGTTGGCCCAGTGGGACGTACCGGTGCCGATGCGGGACGGCGTCCACCTGCGGGCCAACGTGTTCCGGCCGCTCGGGGATGGACCGTTCCCGGTCCTGCTGTGCGCCCACCCCTACGGCAAGGACGACATCCCGCTGCACCACCGGACCCGACGGGGCTACCGGCCCTCGCTGCAGTACCGGCTCATGCGCAGTGCCCCGGTCACCCATTCGGCCTGGACGTCGTGGGAGGCGCCCGATCCGGCCCACTGGGTGGGCCGCGGCTACGTCGTCGTCAACGCCGACCTGCGGGGCTGGGGCACCTCGGAAGGCGAGCCGACCGCCCTGTCCGCCCAGGAAGGTCTGGACGTGCACGACCTCGTGCAGTGGGCCGGCACCCAGCCGTGGAGCAACGGGCGGGTGGGCATGAGCGGGGTGTCCTATCTGGCCCTGAGCCAGTGGGCGGGGGCGGCGACCCGGCCGTCGCACCTGGCCGCCATCTGCCCGTGGGAGGGCTTCACCGACTGCTACCGCGACTTCGCCCGACCCGGCGGGATCCTGGAGACCGGCTTCCTGACCGTTTGGGGCACCGCGATGCGGCGCCGCAGCCGGGGCCGGGTCGACCTGCTCGGGCCGGCCCGCCGGCGCCGGGAGTTCGACCAGTGGTGGGCCGACCGCGATCGGGACCTGGCGCGGATCGACGTGCCCGCGCTGATCTGTGGCAGCTTCTCCGACCACAACCTGCACACCGCCGGCTCGTTCGAGGGCTTTCGGCGGATCGGTTCGGCGCACCGCTGGCTCTACACCCACCGCGGCCCCAAATGGGCCACCTACTACTCACCGGAGGCACTGGCCGCCCAGGCCCGCTTCTTCGACCATTTCGTCAAGGGACAGGACACCGGCATCGCCGACCAGCTCCCCGTCCGGCTGGAGATCCGGGACGACCGGACGACGATCACCCGGGTCGGCGACCACGCCGACTGGCCGCCGCCCGGCATCGGCTGGCGCACGCTGCACTGTCGCCCGGACGGCACCCTGACCGACCCCGGGACCGACACCGACCCCGGGGCCGACACTGGCACCGACACCGACCCCGGGGCCGACACTGGCACCGACACCGAGAGCGACATCGGGCCGACCACCGTCGGCTTCGCGGCCCGGCGGGGCCGGATCAGCTTCACCCACCGCTTCGCCGCCGACACCGACGTGGTCGGCCCGATGGAGTTGAGCCTGACCCTGTCCGTGGACGCCGGTGACGACCTGTCGGTGTTCGCCGGCGTCCGCAAGTTCCGCGACGGCCGGGAGATCACCTTCGAGGGTTCGTACGGCTTCCAGGGGGACCTGGTGACGCACGGCCTGCTGCTGGCCTGTCACCGGGCGCTCGATCCGAGCCGGTCCCGCGACGGGGTGCCCTGGCACCCGCACACGGCCCGGGAGCCCCTGGTCGCGGGCCGGCCGGTTCGGTTGCGGATCGGCCTGCTGCCCTCGGCCACCCACTTCCGCGCGGGCGACGAGCTGCGCCTGGACGTCCAGGCGCATTGGTTCCACGGCCGCAACCCGCTGCTGGGTCAGTTCCCGGCCGGCTACCGGCGGGTCGGCCGCGGCACCGCCACCCTGCACCTGGGCGCACCGGGCTGCGACCTGCGCATCCCGGTGCTCGACCGGGACGATCAGGAAGCGCCCTTCCTTGCGCAAGTTACTCGCCAGTAATAACCTGGGTTAACAAACGCCGGCCCTCTCGACCACTCGGGCACGTCGCGGTGCCCGGGTCGCCACGTTTCGTCAGCCAGCAGACCTCACGTCAGGGAGCACGCAATGTCGCACTACCGTTCCAACGTTCGAGATCTCGAGTTCAACCTGTTCGAGGTGCTCGGTGCCGGTGAGCGGATGGGCAAGGGCCCGTTCGCCGAGATGGACGCCGACACCGCCCGCAACGTGCTGCACGAGTTCGAGCAGGTCGCCAGCGGCCCGGTCGCCGCGTCGTTCGTCGACGCCGACCGCCACCCGCCGGTCTACGACCCGGCCACCTTCAGCGTCACGCTGCCCGAGTCGTTCAAGAAGTCCTACCGGGCCATCGTCGACGGCCAGTGGGACCGCCTCGAGCTGCCGACCGAACTGGGCGGGTTCGGGGCCAGCCCGAGCCTGCGCTGGGCCGCGGCGGAGCTGATCCTGGGCGCCAACCCGGCCCTGTTCATGTACTCGGGCGGCCCCAACTTCGGCGCCGTGGTGCACCGCAACGGCACCCCCGAGCAGCAGCAGATGGCCCGCACCATGATCGACAAGCAGTGGGGCTCGACGATGGTGCTGACCGAGCCGGACGCCGGCAGCGACGTCGGCGCGGGCCGGACCAAGGCCGTCCAGCAGCCCGACGGCACCTGGCATCTGGAGGGCGTCAAGCGGTTCATCACCTCGGCCGAGCAGGACCTGACCGAGAACATCGTGCATCTGGTGCTGGCCCGCCCGGAGGGCCCGGGGATCGAAAGTCGGCCCGGCACCAAGGGTCTGAGCCTGTTCATCGTGCCCAAGTTCCTGTTCGACCCGGCCACCGGAGAGCTCGGCGAGCGCAACGGCGTCTTCGTCACCGGCGTGGAACACAAGATGGGCCTGAAGGTCTCGACCACCTGCGAGCTGAGTTTCGGCCTCAACGGCAGCCCGGCGGTCGGTTACCTGCTGGGCGAGCGGCACGACGGCATCGCCCAGATGTTCCAGGTCATCGAGTACGCCCGGATGATGGTCGGCACCAAGGCCATCGCCACCCTGTCCACCGGCTACCTCAACGCCCTGGACTACGCCAAGACCCGGGTGCAGAGCGCCGACCTGACCCGGGCGGCCGACAAGACCGCCCCGCGGGTGACGATCATCCACCACCCGGACGTGCGCCGGATCCTGATGCGGCAGAAGGCTTATGCCGAGGGCCTGCGGGCGGTCTACCTGTACACCGCGTCCTGGCAGGACCGGATCGCCGGCGGCGAGCTCGGCGGTGGCGAGCTGGCGATGGCCAAGCACGTGAACGACCTGCTGCTGCCGATCGTCAAGGGGGTCGGGTCGGAGCGCGCGTACGAGAACCTGGCCCTGTCGCTGCAGGTCTTCGGCGGTTCCGGTTACACCCAGGACTACCCGATCGAGCAGTACATCCGGGACGCCAAGATCGACACCCTGTACGAGGGCACCACCGCGATCCAGGCCCAGGACTTCTTCTTCCGCAAGATCGTCAAGGACGGCGGGGCGGCGCTGGGCGTGATCGCCACTGAGATCGCCACCTTCGTCAAGACGAGCATGCCCGAGACCCGGGACGGGCGGTTCAAGGAGGAACTGGCACTGCTGGGCACCGCCCTGGCCGACGTGCAGGCGATGGTCGGCGCCCTGGTCGGCTACGCCATGGCCGCGGTCCAGGACCCGCCGTCGGTGTACAAGGTCGGCGAGCACGCGGTCGCGCTGCTGATGAGCGTGGGCGATCTGCTGATCGGCTACCTGCTGCTGCGCCAGGCCCTGGTCGCCCAGGCCGCGTTGGACGACCTGCCGTCGGACCGGGCGGCGGCCAAGGACAAGAACTTCTACGCTGGCAAGCTGGCCGTGGCCCGGTGGTTCGCCCGGAACATGCTGCCCGAGCTGACCGCCCGCCGCGCCATCGTGGAGTCCGCTGACCTGTCGTTGATGCAGGTCGACGAGGCCGCCTTCTGATCGGGCCGGCGCCGCGCGGGCAGCTCTAGCGCGGCGCGGGCAACTCGATCTCGGCCCGGATCCCGCCCGCGGGTCCGGGCCCCAGGCGCAGCGCGCCGCCGTGGGCCACGGCCACGGCCCGGACCAGGTCCAGGCCGGTGGTCGGACGCTCCGCGCGGCCGGCCGGCGGCGGTGCCGGCTCCCCGTCCAGGCCCTGCCCGTCGTCGGTCACCGAGAGCACCACCACCTCGTCGGTGACGACGGCGGCCAGATCGATGAAGCCGCCCCGGGCGGCGTTGGCCAGGGCCCGGTTGACCAGCGCGATCAGGGCTCGTCGGAGGGCGGCCCGCGAGCCGTTGACCCGCGCCTGCACGGGGATGGTCACCACCACCGTGGCGTCCTGCTCGTCGGCCAGCACGGACATCGACATGGCCACCTCCTGCAGCAGCTCCCGCACGTCGACGGACTCGGCCGCACCGGGTTCGGGCCCCAGCCGGGCGCCGGCGGCCAGGTCGTCCGCGATCTCACCGAGCACCCGGCTGTCGGCCAGCAGCTGCCGGATGGCCGGCAACGCCGGATCGTCGGGCGGGGTCCGGCGGGCGATGAGCTGGGCCCGCAGGTAAACGACGGTCAGCGGGGTCTGCAGCTCCTGCCGGGTGTCGGCGACGAACCGCTGCTGACGCCCGATGACGGCCAGCAGCGGCGCGACCGACCGACGGGCCAGCAGGACCGCGAGCAGGCCGCCCACCAGCACCCCGACCACACCCGCGACCAGCAGAGCCGCCGGGGCGACGGGCACGTCGGTCTCGGCCGCCCACAGCCGGCTCAGCCCGAGCGTCAGCCCGACCGTGAGTACGACAGCGACGAGCACCGTCGCGGCCACCGCCACCGTCAGCTGCCGAGCCGGCCGCCGGCCGGCAGGCTGCTCGGCCCCGCCACGGTCGCGGCGATCCTCGCCCGGCTCGGCGATCCGATCCACGTCCCTCTCGACACCGTGCGGCCCGGTCATCGCGCTCGCACCGCCTCTCGTCGCCGGATCGGAATCCGGCCCGTCACGCCCGCCCTCGGCGGCGCCGACGTCCACGATCTCAGATTGCGCCCGACCGGGTGGGTCAGATGTCCGCGGATGGTTGACCGAACCCCCACCGACCTCTATCGTCTGTGGCCTGACCACCTATGGTCAGACCACAGGATCAGATCACAGGATCAGATGACGTCCAATGACTCAGAGGAGAGCCATGGTCAAGCGCCAGCTGCCCAAGCCCGCCGAACTCGCCGAACTGATGAAGTTCAAGAAGCCCGAACTGAACGGCCGCAAGCGTCGCCTGGACAAGGCCCTGACGATCTATGACCTGCGCAAGATCGCCAAGCGCCGGACGCCGGCCGCCGCGTTCGACTACACCGACGGAGCCGCCGAGGCCGAGCTCTCACTGACCCGGGCCCGCCAGGCGTTCGAGGACGTCGAGTTCCACCCGGACATCCTGCGGCCGGCGCCCGACGTCAACACCTCCACCACCATCCTGGGCGACACCAGCGCCCTGCCGTTCGGCATCGCCCCCACCGGCTTCACCCGCCTGATGCACACCGAGGGCGAGATCGCCGGGGCCGGGGGGGCCGGGGCGGCCGGCATCCCGTTCACCCTGTCCACCCTGGGCACCTCCTCCATCGAGGACGTCAAAGCGGCGAACCCGCACGGCCGCAACTGGTTCCAGCTCTACGTCATGCGGCAGCGGGAGATCTCCTACGGCCTGGTCGAGCGGGCCGCCCGCGCCGGCTTCGACACCCTGATGTTCACCGTCGACACCCCCGTGGCCGGCTACCGGATGCGTGACAAGCGCAACGGCTTCTCCATCCCGCCGCAGCTGACCCCGGGCACGATCATCAACGCGCTGCCGCGGCCGTGGTGGTGGATCGACTTCCTGACCACCCCCACCCTGGAGTTCGCCTCGCTCTCCTCCACCGGCGGCACTGTCGGCGACCTGCTCAACTCGGCGATGGACCCGACCATCTCCTACGACGACCTCAAGGTCATCCGCGAGATGTGGCCGGGAAAGCTGCTGGTCAAGGGCGTGCAGAACGTGCCCGACGCCGTGCGGCTGATCGACCAGGGCGTGGACGGCATCATCCTGTCCAACCACGGCGGCCGGCAGCTCGACCGGGCGCCGATCCCGTTCCACCTGCTGCCGCAGGTCGTCCGCGAAGTCGGCCGGGACGCGACCGTCATGGTCGACACCGGCATCATGAACGGCGCGGACATCGTCGCCTCCATCGCCCTGGGCGCGAAGTTCACCCTGGTCGGCCGGGCCTACCTGTACGGCCTGATGGCCGGTGGGCGCGAGGGCGTGGACAAGACCATCGCCATCCTGCGCAGCGAGATCGAGCGCACCATGGCCCTGCTCGGCGTCTCGACGCTGGACGAGTTGGAGCCGCGGCACGTCACCCAGCTGGCCCGGTTGGTGCCGGTCGCCCCGTCGGTCGCGCAGGCGGCGCTGCCGCTGGCCCGGTAGGCCTGCGGTCGCCGGCCCTACCATCGGTGCGGTGCCGACTGCCCAGATCCCCACGCTGGCCGAACTGGACCGGACGATCGCCGGCTGCCGGGCCTGCCCCCGGCTGGTGGAATGGCGGGAAGAGGTGGCCCGGGTCAAGCGGGCCGCCTTCCGCGACCAGACCTACTGGGGTCGGGGGGTGCCCGGGCTGGGGCCGGCGGACGCCCGGCTGCTCATCGTGGGCCTGGCCCCGGCCGCGCACGGAGCCAACCGGACCGGGCGGATGTTCACCGGGGACCGCAGCGGCGACGTGCTGTTCGCCGCCCTGCACCGGTGCGGACTGGCCTCGCAGCCGACGTCGACGCACCGCGGCGACGGGCTGACCCTGCGCGGGGTGCGGATCACCGCCCCCGTGCACTGCGCCCCGCCGGACAACCGGCCCACGCCGACCGAGATCGCCACCTGCTCGGCGTACCTGCGCCGGGAGCTGGCGCTGATGGCCCCCACGGTGCGCGTGGTGCTCACCCTGGGGGCCATCGGCTGGCAGGCGATGCTGCGCGTCCTGATCGCGGATGGCTGGCCGATGCCGCGACCCCGGCCCCCGTTCGGCCACGGCCGCGAGGTGGCGCTGAGCCACCCCGACGGCCGCCGGCTGACCCTGCTCGGCTGCTATCACGTCAGCCAGCAGAACACCTTCACCGGCCGGCTCACGCCGGCCATGCTGGACCAGGTGCTGCGCCGGGCCTGGGCGCTGACCACCGACGAGCCGCACTGATCGCGCCGCCGCAGCGGCCGATCAGCGGGGCCCGCGGCCGGATCAGACGTCCTCGTCGACCCAGTCCAGCGTCTTGGTGACCGCCTTCTTCCACTGCCGGTACAGCCGGTCCCGCTCCGAGGACTCCATCGAGGGGTTCCAGCGCTTGTCCTCGGCCCAGTTGTTGCGGATGTCGTCCTCGGAATCCCAGAACCCGACGGCCAGGCCGGCGGCATAGGCGGCACCCAGGGCGGTGGTCTCGGCCACCACCGGACGGATCACCGGCACGTCGAGGATGTCGGCCTGGAACTGCATCAGGGTGTCGTTCGCGACCATGCCGCCGTCGACCTTGAGCGCCTTGAGCTCGACGCCGGAGTCCGCGTTCATCGCGTCCAGTACCTCCTTGGTCTGGTAGGCGTTGGCCTCCAGCACGGCCCGGGCGATGTGCGTCTTGTTCACGTACCGGGTCAGGCCGACGATCGCGCCGCGGGCGTCGGACCGCCAGTACGGGGCGAACAGGCCGGAGAACGCGGGCACGAAATAGCAGCCGCCGTTGTCGGGCGCGGCCAGTTCCTCGATCTCCGGCGCCGAGCTGATCAGCCCGAGGTTGTCCCGCAGCCATTGCACCAGCGAGCCGGCGATGGCGATGGAGCCCTCCAGGGCGTACACCGTCGGCTGGTCGCCGATCTTGTAGCAGACCGTCGTGAGCAGGCCGTTCTTCGACGGCACCTTCTCGGTCCCGGTGTTCAGCAGCATGAAGCAACCGGTGCCGTAGGTGTTCTTGGCCTCGCCCGGGGACAGGCAGGCCTGGCCGAAGGTGGCCGCCTGCTGATCGCCCAGGATGCCGGCGATGGGCACTCCGGCGAACGAGCCCTTCTCGCGCCCGTTGCCGTACACCTCCGAGGAGGACCGGATCTCCGGCAGCATGGAAAGCGGAATGCCCATCTCGGCGGCGATCCCGGCGTCCCAGGACAGCGTGTCCAGGTCCATCAGCATGGTCCGCGAGGCATTGGTCGGGTCGGTGACGTGCAGGCCGCCGTCCACCCCGCCGGTCATGTTCCACAGCGTCCAGGTGTCCATGTTGCCGAACACCAGGTCGCCGGCCTCGGCCTTGGCCCGGGCGCCCTCGACATTGTCCAGGATCCAGCGGACCTTCGGACCGGAGAAGTAGGTGGCCAGTGGCAGACCGACCTTGGCCTTGTACCGGTCGGCACCCCCGCCGAGGGCCCCGAGCTCCTGACAGATGGCGTCGGTGCGGGTGTCCTGCCAGACGATGGCGTTGTGCACCGGCTCGCCGGTGGTGCGGTCCCAGACCAGGGCGGTCTCGCGCTGGTTGGTGATGCCGACCGCGGCGATGTCGCTCTCGTTCAGATCGACGTGCGCCAGCGCGTCGGCGGCCACCAGACGGGTGTTGTCCCAGATCTCGATGGCGTTGTGCTCGACCCAGCCGGCCTTGGGGAAGATCTGCTCGTGCTCGCGCTGGGCGACCGAGACGACCCGGCCCTCCCGGTTGAACAGCATGCACCGGACGGAGGTGGTGCCGGAATCGATGGCGGCGACAAACTTCTCACTCATGTGCTGCAACTTCCCTTTCATTGCTTCCACGATGAAGCGGTTGACCACTTGGTAGGCACACGGCCGGGGCGCCCGGCCCGGATGGGTCCGGGCGCCTCGCCGATCACATGGTGCGAAACGGCGTCAGGACACGCCCGGGAAGATCCCCGGACCACCCAGCGCCAGGAACAGCAGCGCGCCGAGAGCGCCACCGATGAACGGGCCCACGATGGGAACCCAGGAGTAACCCCAGTCCGACGAGCCCTTGCCCTTGATCGGCAGAATCGCGTGCGCGATGCGAGGTCCGAGGTCACGAGCCGGGTTGATCGCGTACCCGGTCGGGCCACCGAGCGAGGCGCCGATGCCGACGACCAGCAGGGCGACGAACAGCGGTCCGAGACCGGACGGCGTGCCGCCCGAGATCAGGATGACGAACACCAGGACGAAGGTGCCGATGACCTCGGTCAGGGTGTTCCAGCCGTAGTTGCGGATGGCCGGACCGGTGGAGAAGACGCCGAGCTTCTTGCCCGGATCCTCCTCCGCGTCGAAGTGCTGCTTGAACGCCAGCCAGGCGATGATCGCGCCGAAGAAGGCGCCGGTGAGTTCGGCGGCGAAATAGATCGGCACCTCCGACCAGGGGATGCCGCCGTTGTCGGGTCCGGTGATCGCCAGGGCGAGAGTGACGGCCGGGTTCAGGTGGGCGCCGCTGCGGAACGCGACGTACACGCCCGCGAACACGGCCAGACCCCACCCGAAGTTGATCAGCAGCCAGCCTCCGCCCTCACCCTTGCT
>Ga0209717_1005138_pt1 | contig 10488 bp, 7 predicted proteins | sample AD_UKC048_MetaG_FD_184418 | JGI IMG/M metagenome (GOLD analysis project Ga0209717, IMG submission 184418) | Active sludge microbial communities of municipal wastewater-treating anaerobic digesters from USA - AD_UKC048_MetaG (SPAdes) (version 2) | ecosystem: Engineered > Bioreactor > Anaerobic >... | reverse complement strand
ACTGCACGACAAAGGTGGAATCGCCAATGCAAACAACAATATAGGCCTGTTGTACAATGACCTCGGAAACTTGCCCAAAGCGCTGGAATATTACCGGAAAAGCCTCGAACAACACGAAGCGCTCGGTGAAAAATACGGCACCGCACTGGCGTACAACAATGTCGGTTCGGTGTATAATTCGCAGGGAGAATTTACCAAAGCACTGGAATACTACGGCAAAAGTATCCGCCTTCGAAAAGAACTGGACGACCAGCAAGGACTTTCGAAGGTGTACGGCAATATCGGGCAGTTGTACAAAGAGCAGGGCCAGTACAATAAGGCGCTGGAATACTATCAGTTGAGCCTGGCCATCCAGGAAAAAATGGACGAGCAACCCGGACTCATTGACTCTTACTATAACCTCGGTGTGCTGGCACAAAACGAAAAAAACTACCACAAAGCCATCGATTGGTGCCAGAAATCGCTGCAACTCGCCCGCCGCCTGGAAAGTTTGCGCCCGCAGCGAAATGCCTGCGATTGCCTGTATGAATCGCACAAAGCCCTGGGGCACGTGGCAGCCGCCCTGTCGTTTCACGAGCAGTTCGGAAACCTGAACGACAGCCTGCAAAAAGAAGAGGTAAACCGCCGCCTCGAACAAATGGAATTTGTACGCCAGGTGATGGCCGACAGCCTTGGAAATGAAGAAGAAAAACTAAAAATCGAAGTGGTGCACCAGAACGAAGTGCGCAGCAAAAACCGCACTCTGAACATCGTGCTGGTCGCCGGACTGGTCTTACTGGCGCTGGCACTGGCCTTCTGGGGCCGAATGCTGTACTTCAGAAAAAACTCCCAGATTTTCCAGAACAAGGCCGAATACCTCGAAAAACAACGCCTCCTCAATGAAATAGCCCTGCTGAAGACCCAGGTGAACCCCCATTTCCTGTTCAACAGCCTGAGCATCCTCTCGTCCCTGGTGCACGTCAATCCCGATTTGTCGGAACAGTTCATCGACCAGTTGTCGCGCTCGTACCGCTATATTCTGGAACAAAAAGAACAGTCGCTAGTGAGTCTGCGCACCGAACTGGAGTTTATCCGCTCCTATTTTTTTCTGCTGAAAATCAGGTTTGAAAACAAATTCGACCTGCAGGCTCAATTGCCCGAAGAGGCGCTCGACCGCTACAAAATTGCACCGATGACCCTTCAATTGCTCATCGAAAATGCGGTGAAACACAACCGCATGTCGCTCAAAGAACCGCTTGTAATCGAAATTTCCATCGAAGGAGATTTCCTGCTGGTGAAAAACCGGCTGCAACTGCGCCCGCAACGCGAAGCCTCCACCGGTACCGGCCTCGCCAATATTATCAACCGGTATGCACTCCTGACCGACCGGGCTGTCCGCGCCGGCGAATGCGAAGATGCATTCCTGGTAAAAATCCCTTTACTCGACAATTAAATCAACTTGAAAACATGAACACAATTAACTCATTTCGAACAATCATTTTACTCAGCCTGTTTTTTCTTTCATGGAGTCTAAATGCTCAACAATGGCAAAGGGTAAATGAACTGCCCTCGACGCAGATGTCGGTGCTTTACACGCAGGGCGATACTTTTTACGTGGCCGGCTTGAACAAACTTTATTTCAGCCTGAACAATGGCAATACCTGGGATAGCACTTCGGTTATTCAACCTGCGCTCGACTATATCACTGCCGTGCAGGTTTGCCACAACCGATTGTATGTGAGCACATTGGATATTGGCATCTGGAGCAGTGCCGATCACGGGAATACCTGGCAGGCCGACAACGCCGGACTTGCAGGCGCGGGGGCGGAGGATATTTCCGGGCTCGCCGTTCGGGGCGACAGTTTGTATGCCAGTACCTACGGTTCCGGCGTTTTTGTAAAAAATACGGTGATCAACAGCCCCTGGAGCGCATACAATCAGAATATGCACTGGGGTAATGTGGAAAGTATCACCAACATCCACGACAAACTGTTTGCGGGCGCCGGTGGAAACGGCACGATGGCGCTGCAAGCCTACCCGGGCGATACCTGGAAAGAAGCGACTTTCGCACAGTTTGGCGGGGAAGTCAACTCTTTTCTGGGTGTCATTCAACAGGGCGAAATACTGCTGGCTGCCGGCAACGGCGGATTATACCGCAGCACAGATGACGGCACCAACTGGACGCCATTTAACCCCGGCGTCGGTTTTATCGGTTCGGCACGTTTTACCAAAAACGGAGACCGGGTGCTGGCGCTGCTCATCAAACCTTCCGGCGCCGGTTTTATGCGGTATACCGACGATGCGGGCGAAACCTGGAACAGTTTCCAGCCTGCACTGACCGGAAGCGCCGCTTTTGATCTGGCATTTCACAACGGCAGCCTGTATGCTGCACATGGCAACGGACTCTGGCGAATGGCTGCGACCACGCCTGTCGACGAAATTCCTGCTACAAGCGGCCCTGAACTGGGTCAGAATTTTCCGAATCCGTTCTCCGCAAGCACCCTTATTCCGTTTCATCTGCCACTATCTGGCAAAGTTGAAATCTCGGTCTTCAATGCTTCGGGAGCACTGGTGCACACCCTCTGGAACGGTACACTTCCCGCAGGAAAACATGAAATGGAATTGGATGCTGGAAATTTGCCGGCAGGTATGTATTTTTACCGTATAGCCACCGAACAGGGCGTGGCTACCGAAACCATGCTGATCCAGTAATAATGCCCTCCTTCTTTTAATCCCTTTGACACACAACCAAGTCCCTTCTTTTTGCATAGCAACAATATGAACACCATTATCATTGAAGACGAAAACCTCACCGCCCAACGGCTGGAAGGTATGCTGCTCAAATGCGATCCCGGCATCCGGGTACTTGCCACCCTGCCGTCCGTTGCGGAATCGGTGCAATGGCTGCGCCGAAATGAAATGCCCGACCTGGTATTCATGGATATTCACCTGGAAGACGATCTGTGTTTCAAAATATTCGAACTGGCGCCGCTGACCGCACCGGTCATTTTTACGACGGCCTACGACGAATACATGATCAAGGCTTTCAAAGTAAACAGCATCGACTATTTGCTCAAACCGGTGAATCTGGTTGAACTGATGGCTGCGCTGGACAAATACAAAGCCATTAAAGAGCAGTTTTCCAAACCCGATTTTAATACCCTGCTTCAATACATCGGGCAGCGTGCGCCGGAATACAAAACGCGGTTTATGATTACCGTGGGCACCAAGATCCGCAGCATCGAGACGAGTGAGGTGGCCTACTTTTATTCCGATGAAAAGATCACGTTCCTGGTCACCCAGGAAGGGCAGCACCTGCCCATCGATTTCAGTCTGGATAAACTGGTAACGCTCCTCGATCCGCAGCATTTTTTCCGTGCCAGCCGGCAGTTTTTGGTGGGATTTTCATCCATTCAGGCCGTTCTGACGCATTTTAAAGGAAAATTAAAACTGGAACTTGCCCCCAAGGCACGCCACGAAGTATTCGTCAGTGGCGACCGCATGGCGGATTTTAAGGATTGGCTGGGACGTTAGAATGATGAATGATGAATGATGAATTTTTGCCACTCATTTCCATTCCTAATTTGTTGTACAAGTGATTGAAAATCAATCAATAAAGAAGGCGCTGATAAATGGAAAAGACGGAGAAATTCATCATTCATCATTCATCATTCATCATTCATCATTCATCATTCATCATTCATCATTTTCTCGTCAGCCACCACCCCAGCCAGGCGCCCACCAGTCCCCACGACACCACGGCGTCAATCAGATAGCCGATAGAGTGTGTATCAAACCAGATGGTATTGGTGTAGTTAATAGTAAGGTAACCGATCACGCCGACGGCAAGCGAAGACAGGAGTGCTGTTTGTAAATCAAGTACCTGGAATTTCAGCAACAGCCAGACCAGCAGAAATACGCTTACGAAGTCGACGAGTATGCCACGCAGCATGTTCATGCCCATGTTCGTATTGAAAGATTTGTGGTAAGCGATCGTTGCCCAGGGCTGCGTGGCGGCATTTTGCATCATGGCTTCCTGCTGTTCCTTGGTGGCGTCGGGTGGCAGGGTAGGGACCATGTACTGGCCTGCTTCGGGAAGATTCTGGGTGAGGGCTTCGATGATCTTGTCCTGGTTGGGCGTGTAGGTAAATTCCTTGCCGTGGATGTTGAGGGCTGTCCACGATAAAAACTGCCAGAGGAAAAGCAGGACACCGCCTACCAGCGTTGCAATCAGTTGTTTTTTCATTTTTTATGATTTTGATGTTAGAAAACCATGTATGGTAAGGGGCGGGTTTAGAGGGTGGGCACTAAAGTATTTATTCCGATCATTTCCCCCAAATTATAAAACAAATAATTTTAAATTTTTCGACATACGGCAATCACCTTCCTTTCTTCCACGTCCGTAAATGCGAAAACATACACCTCCCCGCCGTCGGAAAGGCTCAGTTTTTTCCGGACCGCCTCCGCATTGTCCGGGAAATTCCGCGTACTCACATTGGCTTTTCCCGCAGGAATAAGCGCCTGAACCGCCTTCCGGTCGTATTTGCAAACGGCTTCGATAGAAAAACACCGGCCGGGAATGTCGGGCACAAATGCTTCAGAAGTATACAAATGTGTATGCTGGTGCAGTTTTTTTAGTCCGAAACGGCCGGCAAACGCCCGGAAAGCGCCCGCTTTCAGCACTGCCGGATTGGGTTCGTACAGAAACCGCTGCGGCAGGGCATAGTCCACACCGGTTTGTTGTTCTTCCCCGTACGTGAACTGAAGATCCCGCACGGCGCCGTCTTTTTCAAGCAGCACGGCATGCACGTTTATTTCCGGGAACGGAGTAGGGGAGCGCTCGATCAGGTACAGCACCTCCCGGCATTCGTCGCCCGACGCCACCACCCAGATGTTGCTGACAGATCCGAGGTGATGCGCGGCCAGGCTGATGTCGAGCATCGGCGCCGTTTTGAGCAAAATCATGGGCGCTTTTTCCAAGGCCAATTGTTTGATTTCCAGGATATTGGGGCCACAATCCTGCAACTGGAAAACCTTGCCTTTGTGCGTGTGCCTGCGCGACGGATCGAGGTACAGCAGATCAAACGTTTCGGTGGTATTTTGCAGAAAATCCTCCGCCGTTGCGCATACCAATGTTGCATTATCGATACCCAGCGCTTCGAAATTATGCCGGGTTATTTCCAGCAATTCCGCATTCGGCTCCACGTACGTGATCGATTGAAATTTTCGGGCAAAAAACGAACTGTCCACGCCGAGTCCGCCCGTCAGATCGGCCATTTTCCCGCCCCGAACAAGGGTTGTTTTAAACTCCGCCGTCGCTTCCGAAGAAGCCTGTTCCATGGAAATGGCCGCCGGAAACCGCAAGCCCTGCCGGTACCAGGAAGGCACTTTTTTCTGTATTTTTTGCAGAAAATCAATTTGTCCGGCCACGTACGCTACGGGTACATCCGGATATTTCCGTGCCGAAAGCGCTATGCGCTGCGGATCGTCGAGCCGGTGCGCCCAGATGAATGCCTGGATAGTTGGGTCGGGAAGCATGGGGGCGAAGGTAGTGAGTGATGATGGGTTTATTGGTTTATGGGTTTATGGGTTTATTGTTGATGAGGGTTTATAAGGGTTGATATTAAGCCGCTCGAAAAGATTGAAGTTGTTCATTCATCGAGTGGACGAATATCAACCCTTATAAACCCTCATCAACCCTCATCAACAATAAACTTATAAACCCTAAACCCATAAACTTATCAACCCATAAACCAATAAATAAAGGATATTTGCCCCCACTTGAACAAAACACTGAATATCACATACGTTGATGGCAAAGCATAGGATCCGGCGGGAAGACGCCCTGGAATACCATTCCAAGGGTCGCCCCGGAAAAATCGAAGTAGTACCCTCTAAGGAAACGGAAAATCAAAGAGACTTGTCGCTGGCATATTCGCCGGGAGTAGCAGAACCCTGTCTGGCGATTGCCGAAAACCGCGAAGACGTTTATAAATATACCGCCAAAGGAAACCTGGTGGCCGTCATTACCAACGGGACGGCCGTACTCGGGCTCGGCGATATCGGCCCGGAGGCCTCCAAACCGGTGATGGAAGGCAAGGGCGTTCTGTTTAAAATCTACGCCGACATCGACGTGTTCGACATCGAACTGAATACCAAAGACGTCGACAAGTTTGTGGAAACGGTGAAACTGCTCGAACCCACCTTCGGCGGCGTCAACCTCGAGGACATCAAGGCGCCGGAATGTTTCGAAATAGAACGGCGGCTTCGGGCGGAAATGAAAATTCCGGTCATGCACGACGATCAGCACGGAACGGCCATTATTTCGGCTGCAGCCTTGCTGAATGCGCTGGAAATCGTAAAAAAACGCCCGGAAAACATTCAACTGGTCGTCAACGGCGCCGGAGCAGCCGCCCTTTCCTGCGTGCGGTTGTATCTTTTGCTCGGCGTAAAAGTCGAAAACGTCATCATGTTCGACAAGGATGGTCTGCTCCACAAAAACAGGCCAGGCATCAGCGAGATGCACCAGGAATTCGCTACGGACGCCCTGCCCGTCAACGCCACGCTGATCGATGCCATGGTGGGCGCCGATGTATTTCTCGGACTCTCTGTCGGCAACGTCGTCACGCGCGAGATGATTCGCCTGATGTCGCCCGATCCCGTCGTTTTTGCCATGGCCAACCCGGATCCGGAGATCGGTTACGACGAAGCCATGTCGGTCCGCGAAGACCTGATCATGGCCACAGGTCGCTCCGACTACCCCAATCAGGTGAACAACGTGCTCGGATTTCCCTACATTTTCAGGGGCGCTCTGGACGTACGCGCTACTGAAATTACCGAAAACATGAAACTGGCTGCCACCAAAGCCCTGGCCGACCTGGCCAAAAAGCCGGTGCCCGACATGGTGAACATGGCGTACAACGAAAAAAATCTCGTGTTCGGCCGCACCTACATCATTCCCAAGCCCATGGACCAGCGACTGCTCACCACCGTCGCACCGGCTGTCGCACAGGCCGCCATGCTCGACGGCGTGGCACAAAAACAGATTTACGACTGGGACGAATACCGGCAAGGGCTTGAAAAACGACTGGGACTCGACAACCAGATTTCCCGCATCATCACCGGAAAAGCCCGCCGTGCGCCCAAACGCGTAGTGTTCGCCGACGCGGAAAACCTCACGGTGCTCAAGGCCATTCAACAGGTACGCGACGAAGGCATCTGCGAGCCCATTCTGCTCGGCGATATTCCGGCGATCGAAAAGATTATTCACGACCACAGCCTGGATCTCAAAGACATTAACATCATCGATACGCGCAAGCCCAAGGACCCGGAAATGGCGCAGCGCTATGCCGAACTGTTTTTTGAAAAACGCAAACGCAAAGGCATCGTGCACACCGACGCGCTGAAGATGATCCGCAAAAGGAATTATTTCGGCGCCATGATGGTCGAAACCGGCGACGCCGATGCCCTGATTTCCGGGCTCACGCGCAACTACCCCGAAACGATCCGGCCCGGTCTGGAAATCATCGGCCGGCAGGAAGGCGTGCATCGGGTAGCGGGCATGTACATCCTGCTGACGAAAAAAGGGCCGCTTTTCTTTGCCGACACCACCGTCAACGTCAACCCGACGGTGGACGAACTGGTGGAAATCACCGAACTCACCGCCCGCGGCGTCGAACGGTTCAATATCAAACCGCGCATCGCCATGGCAACGTATTCCAGTTTCGGGAGCGCCAAAGGCGACGATGCCGTGAAAATGCGCAACGCCACGGCCATTCTACAGAAAAAACACCCCGACTGGATCATCGAAGGCGAAATGCAGGCGCACCTGGCGTTTAACATGGAACTGGTGCAGGAAAATTACCCGTTTTCCAAAATATCCGGCGAACCCGCCAATACCATCATTTTCCCAAACCTTTCGGCCTCCAATATCGCTTACAACCTCATGAAGGAAACCGGCGATATCGAATACATCGGCCCGATCCTGCTCGGCATCCGAAAACCCGTTCACGTGCTGCAACTGGGTAGTACCGTGCGGGAAATTGTTAATATGGTGGCGTTTGCGGTGGTGGAAGCGCAAAGAGGTTGAGATTGTTGAGAATGTTGAGGGGTTGAGATTGTTGAGAATGTTGAGGGGTTGAGATTGTTGAGAATGTTGAGGGTGCTTCGCTCAGACTTCTTTGAATATCTTGGGCGAAGTACCCTCAACAATCTCAACCCCACAACATTCTCAACAATCTCAACCCCTCAACATTCTCAACCCCTCAACATTCTCAACAATCTCAACACCAAAAAATCCTTTCCATCAACATCCACTTCTCCCCCGGCCGGGCCGTCGGCAGCGCTTTTTGGTAGCGCCACATCAGGTTTTCCCATTCCTGCACCTTCGGATTGGCAGCATCGGCTGCGGCCTTTTTTTCGAATGAAAAATCGTCGCCGGCTTCGAGGATCATGAACAGCCGGTTTTCGATCCGGTAAATTTCCAGATGAAGAATATCGGAGTCGCGAATGCTGTCGAGAATTTCGGGCCACACCGCGCGGTGCATGGCTTCGTATTCGGCAATGAGCGCCGGATCGGGTTGGAGATCAAGTGCGAGGCAGTAACGCATGTGTGTGTTTGGTGTTTAGTGTTTGGTGTTTGGGGCGCGTTGCTCTTGGGAAAGTAGCGTATTATAGGTCATTAAACAGATCGAAATCGCCATGCTTTATGGGACCGGCCTTATTCAAATCCCGATTTTGCGCCATTGAAGACGGCAGAGAGCACCCATGTTTGAGGCCCGACGCAGGCGGGGCGAGTTTGGGTGCGAACCCGTCCCGACTGCGTCGGGACAAAATCGCAGGATTTGAATACAGCCTTGATTTTTGGTCCTTTTTATCAAGAAAAAGGACAGTGGAAACAGATGCTTAGGCCAAGTCAAAATTTATTGGCACACAACGCACAGAAGCATCAAAACACTTGATTAACATGGCCATCAACAGATCGAAATCGCCATGCTTTTGCTTATGCCAACCCGTCCACTCTACGAGGAAAATGGCCAAAAACGCGTCGTAGAGTGGACGGGCCCCGACAGGGTGACAAACCGGCATCTGCTATTATTTGAAACGAAAAAATTCGAGACGACTTATGTTGGTCTGAAACAGAATATCCGGCCGTTTAGCCACAGTTGAAAAAGCCAAGAGCAACGCGCCCCCAAACACCAAACACCACACCCCAAACACTCACCTCGTTTCCCGTTCAAAAAACACAAAACCATTTTTCCGGTACAATTCATGGCAGCCCGGCAATTCCGGCAGCCCTTCCAGTCGGTTCACTTTCGCTACGAAATACACCTTTTTACCGGGATTCCCGCGGGTCAGCATGTCTGCATCGTCGATGTGCGTATCGCCAATTACCGGCCGTTTACCAGCGTAATAAAGGTGCGCAAAACTTTTAAAACCCATCGGTTTGATAAAACAATCTTCCTCCGATTTGCTTTCATAAAACTCGATCGCTGCCCGCTGCGAATATCCTTCGATGTTGCAAACGATCAGCAGCAAAGTCATGGAAGTGAACGCCGCGCCGCCGACAAAGGCGATTTGCGCCGATAGCCAGGCCTGCCTTTTCCACCAGAAATAAGTAGCGGCCAACGTGGCAGCAATGAGCAGTACACCCGGCAAACCCTGCCAGTATTTCCACACCACGTCGGCGTCGAGGTTGGCCAGTGCAAAGGCGTCGTTGGCAAAAAATGGTTTCAAACTGTCGATATGCTGCCCCAGGTACGGAAGTGCGGCTACCGCAATACCCGGAATCAAGCCGAGAATGAGTAAGAAACCGGTTATTTTCGGGTAAATATCCCAGCGGATAGCCCGCCAGATGGTGGCGGCGCCCAGGTACGTGAGCGGGAAATAACAAAGCGAGGAATAGTGCACGATCTTGGTCTGCACGATGCTGAAAAGAATCAGTACCACCCAGAAAAGGATCTGCATCCAGGTAGCAAAATCCGAACGTTCGCATGAAGCCAGCGTATCCGATTCCAGCATTTCATCCTGCGACTGCCGGTCGCCCCAGAGGTTGGACAAGGCAAAAATGGACACCGGGAAACAACCCAGCAACAGCACCACCGCATGATAGCCGAAAAAGCCGCCATGCCCCGCATCCTGCGTGGTAAAAAGGCGGATCTGGTAGGTAATGAATTCGCGCACAAACCACGGCCCGTGCAGCGCCACCTCCATCCCGAACCACAGCAGCGCAGCGGCCGAAGCGGCTACGGAAAAGATGACCATGTGTTTCAGGTAGCCGCGCCCCTTGAAACGGTACCGCGCCCAGTAAATCACCAGCACCAGCATCACGATCAGGTAGGCAGTCGGGCCTTTGGTAAGAATGCCCAGGCCCAGCATCACGCCGCCCAGCAGCAGGTATTTGTATTTAGCCCAGAACGAACGCGGTGTTTTTACGCAGAAAAACTGCCAGCGGAATTCAATAAATCCGTATAAACCGCAGAAAATGAAGAAGTTAAACCATGGATCGAT
>Ga0209717_1005133_pt1 | contig 10491 bp, 4 predicted proteins | sample AD_UKC048_MetaG_FD_184418 | JGI IMG/M metagenome (GOLD analysis project Ga0209717, IMG submission 184418) | Active sludge microbial communities of municipal wastewater-treating anaerobic digesters from USA - AD_UKC048_MetaG (SPAdes) (version 2) | ecosystem: Engineered > Bioreactor > Anaerobic >... | reverse complement strand
ATTAAACAGTTTTGGTGAGAAATATTATTCGTATGGTGCTACCGGCGACGGTGCCAGTACCAGCGGTACCAGTAGTGCCTATGGCCCCCGCTTTGACAATCAGATGTATTACCAGTATGACCCGGTTAACCAGGGCCGCGGGAACGACCGTACCATGTGGCGTCCGTACAAGGATAATATTAAAGGCTTCTGGAGAACGGGTAGTACCATTACCAACAGTGTTTCACTGGAAGGAGGAAATGATAAAGGCTCCGCCCGTTTATCCCTGACTCATTCTAAAAACGAATGGATCATGCCAAATACCGGTTATGAGCGAATCACGGTTCAGACCGGTACGAGCTATAAACTGTCAGACAAACTGAAAATAAATACCAAGATCAGTTATACCAATAAAAACAGTGATAACCTTCCGGCAACCGGGTATAATAACCAGTCCATCGCTTATTTCATGATCTTCCAGAATCCGAATGTGGACTTAAACTGGTATCGTGATATCTGGAAAAAAGGCTTTGAGCAGGTGGACCAGATCCATCCCTTCAGTTCCTTTATCGATAACCCGTTCCTGATTACCTATGAAATGACCAATGCAATCCAGAACCACAATATTGTTGGAAGTGTTTCAGCTAACTATGAGATCACTAAAAAACTGGAGCTGATGGTGCGTTCCGGAATCAACCTGATTGATGAGGAAAGAAGCCAACGCCGCCCTTTCAGCACGGCCAATTACCTCAAAGGATATTACAAGGAACAGGCGATCAGCGATTTTGAATCCAATACCGATTTCCTGCTGACCTATAAAAACAAATTCAACAAAGACTTTACCCTGACCGCTTCTGCAGGTGGCAATAAAATGGTGCACCGCTATAACCGGGTGGATAGCTATATCGACGGACTGGTTATCCCCGGGGTATTCAAGTTGAACAACGGACTGGCATCTGCACAGGTGAAAGTGACCGACAAAAACTATAATGTAAACAGTGTATACGGTCTGGCCGCTATCGGTTTTAAGGATAAATACTTCCTGGACATCACGGCCCGTAACGACTGGTCAAGCACTTTGCCATCCACCAACTGGTCATTCTTCTATCCCTCGGTAAATATGAGCTTTATCCTCAGTGATATCCTCCGTTTACCGGCTGCTGTATCCTATGCCAAACTTCGTTTATCGGCTGCTAAAGCAGGAAATGACGCGGATCCTTATCAGACCCAGAAATATTATGGCACCAGCGAATTTGCCAGCTCAGGATCAGTGGAAACCATTCTTTACAATGCCCGCCTGAAACCGGAAATTTCCACCAGCTATGAAGCAGGACTGGATATCCGTTTCCTGAAAAACAGGATCGGGCTGGACTTTACATTCTACAATAGTGAAACAGAAAATCAGATCGTACAGGTACCGATGAACTGGGCGACCGGATACAGTGCTGCATTTTTAAATTCCGGCAAAGTGCGTAACCGCGGTGTGGAAGTCGTATTGAACAGTAAAAATATCAGTACGAAAAATTTTTCCTGGAATACCACGATCAACTGGTCAAAAAACCAAAACCGGGTACTCTCGCTGGCTGAAGATCTTGGAGGTGAAGACAACCAGATTATCGGAACCGGAGGGAATGCGACCCTGATTGCCAAAGTTGGTGGTAGTACCGGTGATATCTATGGATTTGGTTTTGTCCGCTCACCAGATGGACAAATCATCTACGGTACCAATGGGTTGCCGGTTCGTCCTACAGACATCCAGTATATCGGTTCCGCTTTCGCAGACTGGAAAGGCGGTATCCAGAATGAATTCCGTTACCGTGATTTCCGTTTCAGTTTCCTGTTCGACGCATCCTATGGTGGAATCATCTATTCACAGACACACCATAAAATGACTGAACAGGGAAAACTAAAGCATACTTTACTTGGCAGGGAAGACAACTTCATTATCGGAAATGGCGTGGTAGATGCAGGTGGAGGACGTTATACTGAAAATACAATTAAGGCACTTCCGGTTGATTACTACACAGAATACTATCGCCGGGCCAATGTGGAAGCCAATTCCTTTGATGCTTCTTACCTGAAACTCCGCGAAGCCAGGATCGAATACTCATTGCCAAAACGTATGCTTGGTAAATCATTTATCCGCCAGGCCACGTTCGCTCTCTATGGCCGTGACCTGTTGCTGTTTACCAGCTTCCCCATTTTTGACCCTGAAACTGCTGCATTAAACGGTTCAACGCTTTTACCCGGTGTGGAAATGGGACAACTTCCCTCTACCCGCACGATGGGCGTTAACCTGACCCTTAAATTCTGATCTGCTGACTTTAAAAAACTAATCTGATGAAAGCACTCTATAAAATATTGGCCCTTGCAACCGGAATCAGTTTCCTGTTCAGCGCCTGTACCAAAAATTTTGAAGAAGTAAATACAGACCCTAACCGGATAGAAGCCATCAGTCCGGGCACTTTACTGAATCCTATTCTATACGAAGTGTCTTCCTTTAATATGAGACAGGCAGACGGTATCACGTTTAACCTGATGCAGGTAATGTTGCCGTTTCCCAGTTCCACGGGAGGCATTCACCGGTATGATATAACAGAAAACACCGGCAACAGTACCTGGAATACCTACTTCAGGTGGATGAAGAATATCAAGGAAATGCATGAAGCAGCTGTAAACGCCCAGGATCCGAATTACCAGGCCATCGCCATGACGCTGAATGCCTGGGTGACTTCAAACCTGACCGACTGCTTTGGCGATATTCCATATTCAGAAGCACTCAAAGGCAATGAACAATTATTCTATCCGGTTTTTGATAAGCAATCTACCATTTATCCCAAGCTGATCAGTGACCTGGATTCAGCCAACAAATTATTCAACAGCAGCCGTACCATGTTGTATGGGACAGAAATTCTGTTTGCCAATAATGTAACCCGTTGGAAAAAATTCTGCAATTCCCTGCAACTTCGTCTCCTCCTCCGGTTGTCTAAAAGAACAGAACTGGATGTCTATACAAAAATCAGGGCCATCCTGAATAATTCCGCTCAATATCCTGTATTTACCAGTAATGCTGAAGCAGCCGTGCTCAATTTATCGGGGATCACACCGCTGATGTCACCCTGGGGCCGCCCGATCGATTTCACCACATTCCGTGCTGCAGGTAAATTTTTCCTGGATAGCCTGAATGCCATGAATGATCCCCGCCGGGCAAAATTCTGTTCACAGGCAAAGAGTCTCACCTCCCCTTTCCCAAACATCGGATATGCGGGTATTCCTCACGGCTATGCCGGAAATGAAAGTCAGTTTACTTTTACTCCTTCCAACCTGCTTGTGGCACTGGTCACTGCACCGATGATCGTCCCCTTATTCCCTTACTCAGAAGTGGAATTCATCAGGGCCGAAGCAGAATGGAAAGCCGGAAATAATACAGGAGCAAAAACAGCTTATGAAAAAGCCGTTAAAGCGGCCATGGAACAATGGACTGTCACTATGCCTGCCGATTATTTCACCAATACTTTTGCCGCTTATAATGGCACCCTGGAACGGATCCTGTTACAGAAATATTATTCCCAGGTTTTTGTGGATTACCAGCAATGGTTTGAATACCGTCGTACCGGCTTTCCCACACTGCCGGTAGCTGCCGGTATGCTGAATAATGGCGTGATGCCCTCCCGGTTCTTGTACCCCATTTCAGTAAAAGTGAGTAACCCGGATAAATACAATGAAGCCGTAACCGGTATGGGTGGTGATAATATTAATGTGAAAGTATGGTGGGAAAAATAAATTGATGAGTTACCGGAAGAGGCTGACCTTAGATAATAAAGTCAGCCTTTTTTAAACAACTGAACCAGCAATATGAAAAGAAGATTTTTTATTCAGCAAATCGGATGGATCACCGGTGGGGTGTTGCTGACTCCATTTGTAACCTCCGCTGCTTTCAGCAATAGTGGCCGGATCATAAAAGGAAAGGTCAGGGCAAATGGCAAAGGAATCGCCGGTGTAGTCATCAGCGATGGGTATTCCGTCGTTACCACAGATAACAAAGGCCGTTATCAACTCAGTCTGCATGCTGACGCCAGCAGTGTTTTTATGTCAACGCCGGCTGGCTATGCATTTAATCAGGAACAGGGGATTGCAAGACACTATATACCCGCCAGCAAATTGAACCGCCGCTCAGCTGATTTCGAATTGGTTCGTCTGGGCAAGGATGACAATGAGCACCGGTTTATCATCTGGGCTGATCCACAGGTAAAAAATAAATCAGATGTCGAAAAAATGATGACTGAATCCGTACCTGATGTGCAACGACTGGTGGCTGGGGCAGGATCAGGCACTTTATTCCATGGCATAGCCGTCGGAGATATTGTATGGGATGAACTGGGCCTTTTTGCCGAGTATGATAAAGCGGTCAAACAGATGGGCATCCCGTTCTTTCAATGCCTTGGCAATCATGATATGGATTATAATAAAGGAGATGATTCCGTTTCGGATGACAGTTTCCAGGAAACATATGGCCCCACTTATTATTCCTTTAACCGGGGCAAAGCACACTATGTGGTTATGGATGATGTACGATACCTGGGTAAGGAACGGGAATATGATGGGTTTATCACCCAGCACCAGCTGGACTGGCTAAAAAAGGACCTGTCATTTGTCCCGAAGGATCACCTGGTAATTCTCTGCCTGCATATCCCTGTTCACAGCGGCGTGAAAAACAACCAGGATCTCTATGCAATACTCGGCGACAGGAATGTACACATCATGTCGGGACATACACATTATAATGTAAATGATATAAAAGGTAATATTTACGAACACAATCACGGGACAGTCTGCGGCGCCTGGTGGACAGGACCTATCTGTGGTGATGGTACGCCTTGTGGATATGGTGTATATACCGTAACCGGAAATGAGCTCAGCTGGCATTACCAATCCACCGGAAAGGAAATAGACTACCAGTTAAAGATCTACCAGCCCGATAAACCAGGCCAGCCAGAAGAAATTCTGGTGAATATCTGGAATTATGACCCGGCCTGGAAGACAGAATATTTTATTGACGGTATCAGTCAGGGTGCATTGACCCAAACCGAAGGGTTTGATCCATTGGCCTATGCCAGCCTATTGGGACCCGATCTGCCAAAACCAAGGGGATTTGCAGAACCGAAAAAAACCAATCACCTGTTTAAGGGGCTGATCAATAAACCGGGAAAGGAAGTGAAGGTTATAGCTACTGACCGGTTTGGAAAATCGTATAAAGCCATGCATCAGATAGGGTAAACGAATAAGCGGTTGCCTTTATAAAGGCAACCGCTTATTAACTGGCCCTATTTATTTTTCCACTTCTTTATATATTCTTCCGCATTATCCAATAAAGTACGGAAGTGTTTGTCTACCTGTTTCTTGTTATATGCTTCATCATAATGATAACCGGTGGCATCATTTGATGTTTCGAGATTCTTCGGATCAATCTCATATGGCCCTGCAATTCCAAGATAGGTTTCCGGCTTTTCTCCTTCTTCCTCTTCAAATGTGATTCTGAAAAGAAAAAAACGCTTTTGCCCGCCGCTAAACTCAGCCAGCCGCTCTCCCAAATACTCAATGGCAGATGGCGTGTATTCATCCGAGGCATAGGTAAATAATTCGGCTTCTGCAAAATTCCGCTGACTCAGGTATTTTTCCGGAAACAGGGATGCCTTCCCCAGACCCTTGAGCTCATTGTACAAATTCAGCCGGTATTCATTATCGGCCGCCAGTTTCTCCAATTCTAACCGATCAACCGGTTGACCATTTTTAACAAGACGCATTGCCGCCACACTTTTCAGATAAATTTCCTTCCCTTTTAAAAACCGCTGCAGCAACTGATTGGATTCATCGCTATTGATGTGGCCCAGGAGATCCAGCAGGTTACTGTAACCCCAGCTCCATACATCCTCCTGATTAAGTATATTGCCTTTGAGCAGCGTATCTGCTATATAATAGATATCCCGCGTATAGGGCTGCAGCATTTCCCTGCTCACCAACCCGCTATCCAGCAGTTTTGCGGTGTACGCCGAAACATTTTCCCAATAATGTTCGTTTTTCAATAATCGCAATATCTCCGGGTAAAAGAGCTGGGTAAGTTCCAGTGAATCTGTGATCCGGTAACTGATAGAAGATCGAACGCCCGGATTTGAAGGTGGCTTGCCGAGGAATAATTCTTTCCATGTCTCATACGCATACCGGTTCTTGTAATTCAGCAGCACATTCAGCAATTCCAGCTGATCGCTTCCCCGTTCGGCCAACAAATGATAATTTGACTTAATAAACATCACTGTACTGCTGTCAGTAACCGGTTCTATGGCCCTGATCAGTTTTCCCCGGGCATTATTCCATGAAAGTGTATCGTCGAGATAGGTGCCGAGCAGTGCTTTATGCAGTAAAGGCAGATCTGTTTTATCAAAACTGATATCCCCGATCACTTCAGCGGCTTTTGTAAAACGAAGACTGTCCCTTGAAGAAAGCGCTTCAAATAACGCGGCAGCTTTGTTTTTCAATACCGAAGAAGTGGTATGGTCATTCCGGATGCGGAACTGTTCAAAAAACTGAGAATGCGATTCGTCTGACACCAGCTTCGCCGGGATAAAGCTGATTAATGTATAGAGTGTATCATCATGCAGCAGGTAACGTAGTCGCTTTATCATACTGCCTCCTGAAAGCTGTACCAACTGCTCCACGCCCCTGATCTTCCCGTTATGAACAATAGAATATTTTAGCAATGAGTCATTATAGCTTACACCTGTTTTTGCTCTTACCCGGTAAAAAGCCGTATCGGATTTCACCCAGAATAATGGCGGAAGTATATCTTTTACCACTTCATAGGAAGTCACTTCATTCGGATCAAAACTGGTATAATGGATACGGGTACTGTCCTCCTCCTCTTCATCTGTTGCCCTGACAAATTTGTCCGGCGCCATACTGCTGAAACTGAGATTATCCGCTGTTTGCACGGTGAAAACCGTTTTCTTCAGCTCTTCCAGTTTTAGTGACTTGAAAAAATGATCCGGTCCTTCCTCCTCTTTCTTGGATACATGCCCCATGACCATCATGGTATAGATCCGGTTACCCCTGACGAGGTTCTGCGTTTTATAGAACAATGATTCTGTATCAGATTCGGCATCAAAACGCAATAAACGATGCCCCTGGTAACCAGTAACTTCATCCCTGAGTTTAACCACATCATCTTTCAATAAATTTTCCTTGAATTGTTCAAAATAAAGCGAGTCCCCTTCGAGGAAATTACCGGCAGCAACATCCCTCACCTGGAAAAGATAGTAAAGACCTGCAGCAGGATCTGTACAATCGAATACCTGGAAATACCAGCCCGAACCTTCTGCCTGCCGTTCAAAACTTTTATTTCTTTTCGGCACTGCCGGCATTTTTACTGAAACCCCTTTTTCCGGCAGACTGAATTCCTTCCAGGTTGACGGGGTACTGCGGTTAGCGGTTTCGCCGGCTTTAAAGGAATAGAAAAATTTATCTGCATCCGCATTACTGATTTTATAAGAACCCGAACTTCCCACCATCAGGAAAAATACACTGTTCCCTTTTTTCAGCATTTGTAACCTGAAGTTCGATAAAGCGCTGTTCACCATCCCTTCTATTCCCTTAACCTCCTCCCGGCTGAACTTTTTTATATTCATTACTTTCCCACCCATTGACATGCCCATTTTCTTAAAAGAACTTTCCAGTTCATCATCTCCAAACTGTGCAATCGTATGACCTGCCATGAAAAAGTTCATCGTTGTAACGTCTATAAAGACTTTCATTTTTACCAATTCTCCATAAAGATTGTATTCCGAGGGAATGCCCGGCATATCCACTTTGTACAGCCCATCCGTCTGCCCCACTTCATACCAGGCCAGTGAAGGCAGTCCCGCCGCGTATTTTTCAGCCGCCTGGGTACTGGTAGATATGACCGGAGTTACGGTATAGCCTTTATTTCGCAATAAAATGATAACGCCTGAGTCACCGGGAAGATGGGCTGCCCCTACTGCATAAAACATGCTCCGGAGATGGCTCAAACTATCCATACTTCGGGCCATTTTCAGATTGCGGTTATTAAAAACAAGCGTTTTACTTCTGGCACTCCGCTGGTTCAGGGCAATCTCTTCAATCTGGTTCAGGTCCTGAGCCAGGTACACTTTAATCATATTGCCCAGCGAAGTAAGAAGGATCCGCTCGGGCTGCTTCATTTCTTCGCCCTCGTCAATATCTTTTCCCAGTTCATCCCGGAGATTCAGCTGGTCATTCACTTCTTCCACCGCACCCAGCCATTTCCCCTGCTTCATCGCCATTCCATATAAATAGGCATCCAAAATCGTTGGCATTTGACCATGCAGGAGCAGACTCCTGAGTTGTTCACTGCGCATTTTCCTGAATTCCTTTCGCAGGTTGCGGGCTATTTTTTTCGCTGCATCCGGTTTACCCGCCTGCGGATCCTCGCTTGAAGATGGCGGCGCAATCATCACCGCGGAATCCACCATTGCCTCGCTGACCACTTCCTCATCTTTCAGATTTCTGTCTTCTACCAGCTGTAAACTCTTTGTCAGCAGCGAATCCATATACTCCCTGAAATCCACTTCTATCGCAAATCCTTCAGCCCGTTCGAAATGATGGTAAAAGGAATCCCCGAGGTTAAATACCCGTTTGTCCTGCAGGTGCATTGTTCCGAACAGATAAGAAGGTTTTGTAAGTCCGTTTCCGCTGATCTTCCATAACAGGGTTTTGGGCCAGTTGTTTTTCTGCGCAGTGGCAGTGGAAAGAAGGAATACAAAAAAAAGGAAAGCAAAACTGCTCCGGAACACTCTTTTCATAGTGTAAGGTTTGATTGAAAATAAGAAGAGATATGATTTGTTCTGCACAACAGGTGTTAAAGATAAAATCGTATTTCTATTTCTCTTATCTTACCTCCATAATTTTTCCTTATGGCTGAACATTATATCCTGGCCCTCGATCAGGGCACGACCAGCAGCCGCAGCCTGGTCGTGGATAAAAAGGGCGCCATTATTGGCCAGGCCCAGAAAGAATTCAAACAGATTTTCCCGCAACCCGGCTGGGTGGAACATGATGCCAATGAGATCTGGAGTACCCAGTTCGGCACGATGGCCGAAGCGATGGCGCAGGCCGGGATCAATACCAAACAGGTGTCCGCCATCGGCATCACCAATCAGCGTGAAACCACTGTAGTCTGGGATAAAATCAGCGGCCAACCCATTTATCATGCTATTGTCTGGCAGGACCGCCGAACTGCTGCCTATTGTGATGAACTAAAAGCGGCGGGATTAGCCGGCTTAATTCAGGAGAAAACAGGACTGATCATCGATGCCTATTTTTCCGCTACCAAACTGAAATGGATCCTGGATCATGTACCTGGTGCCCGGGACAAGGCGGTTAAAGGTGAACTTGCTTTTGGCACCATCGACTCCTGGCTTACCTGGAAACTCACGAATGGCGATGTGCATGTAACCGATGTATCCAATGCTTCCCGGACCATGCTGTTTAATATTCATTCCCTGCAATGGGATGAGGAACTGTTGCGGATCTTTGATATCCCTCCGGCTGTACTTCCCGTTGTAAAACCCAGTAGTAAAATATATGGGGTTACCGGGCAGATCATACCGGATTCCAGGATTCCCGTAGCAGGCATCGCCGGTGATCAGCAGGCGGCATTGTTCGGACAACTCTGCACCCAACCGGGCATGGTGAAGAACACCTATGGCACGGGTTGTTTTATGCTGATGAATACGGGTGAAAATGCCATCACGTCAAAAAACAACCTGCTCACTACCATTGCCTGGCAGATTAATGATAAAACAGAATATGCGCTGGAAGGAAGTGTATTCATTGCCGGTGCCGTGGTGCAATGGCTGCGGGATGAATTAAAGATCATCCGTAAATCTTCAGATGTGGAGAAACTGGCGGCACAGGTAAAAGATACTGATGGTGTATATATAGTTCCGGCCTTTGCGGGTTTGGGCGCACCGCACTGGAACCAATATGCACGTGGTTCCATTTTCGGACTGACACGTGGAAGCAGCAATGCCCATATTGCAAAAGCGGCACTGGAAAGCATCGCCTACCAGACCTATGATGTATTAAAAGCCATGGAAGCTGATTCCGGTATTCAGATAAAGGAACTTCGGGTGGATGGCGGCGCTACTGTCAACAGTGCACTGATGCAGTTCCAGAGCGACATACTCAATTGTAAAGTGGTACGGCCAAAAATAACCGAGACCACCGCATTGGGTGCCGCCTACCTGGCCGGACTAGCGGTAGGTTTCTGGAAAAATGTGGAAGAGATCCAGCAGCAGTGGCAGATCGACCAGTCCTTTGCCCCTGCGATGGATACCGATAAACGTAATCAGCTGGTGAATGGCTGGCAAAGAGCCGTTAAAGCCAGTATTGCCTGGTCTTCGGCAGGCTCAGACTGACAACAGCTAACTTTATTAACAACAGCCTCACCCTTCGGCAAGC
>Ga0209717_1005124_pt1 | contig 10503 bp, 10 predicted proteins | sample AD_UKC048_MetaG_FD_184418 | JGI IMG/M metagenome (GOLD analysis project Ga0209717, IMG submission 184418) | Active sludge microbial communities of municipal wastewater-treating anaerobic digesters from USA - AD_UKC048_MetaG (SPAdes) (version 2) | ecosystem: Engineered > Bioreactor > Anaerobic >... | reverse complement strand
TATTCTTCAACAGTAGGTGGTGTTTTACGGCTGACCAGGTATACCCCTGAGAAGATCAGCAAACCCGCCATTATTTTCTCTGCTGTAAAAGCTTCGTTCAGAAACAGGGCCGCAATAATGGCGGCAAAGACCGGCTGTGTATAGATGTATGAACCGGTTATACCTGCACCCAGGTGTTTCAGTCCAACAATATTAAACGTATAAGCGAGGAATGTGCCGCAAAAAACAACCATACCCAGTGCTGCAAAATGAGTCCATTCAAAATCCGGCCAGCTCGTGGCCGCAAATTCAGTCCAGCCAAAAGGCAGGATCATAAAAAATCCGAAGGTGAAAACCCAGCGGATCACATGCAGGGGCGGATAAACCTGCATCAGGGGTTTTACAATGATGAAGTAGACGGTATACGCCATGGCATTTACCAATATAAACAGATCACCGTTTAAACTGGCCGTACCGTTCTTTTCTTTTGAAAGAATCAGCAGCAGGGCTCCGCCGATTCCCAACGCAAGCCCGAGTGCTTTCTGAATGGTGATTTTTTCTTTCAATACCCAGAAAGCGAAAACCGTAATCAGCAAAGGGGTGCAGAGCATAAGCAGCGAAGCATGGATGGTGGACGTAAGGGTCAGTCCTTTTACAAACAGCATCTGGTTGATGGCCACTCCGCTGAGTCCGCAGGCAATAAAACGGGGAATATCTTTTCGCCGGATTGCTGCCGGTGTTTTTCCAAAGGCCCAGACCATCCAGAAAAGTAAAAGACTGATGCCCACCCGGAAAATATTCAGGCCATAAGCGCCCACATGTGAAGGCGAGATATGTTTCACCAGGCTCAGGTTGAGCGCAAAAAAAAGGTTGGTGAATAAAACGGCGATATGGGCCTTGCTGGTGATTTTCAACGGGGCAAAGATAAAGGGAAACATCAGCGGAGCGAAGTCAGTAAGCGGCTTACTGCAGTGCTCAATTCATTTTTTCCGGAAGAAGGAAAGGGCTGAAAGGAGAATCGGTTGGCTTTATCAAGTGCATCATCCATTGAAAAAGAGGACTGCTCAGCTGCACTGGCCGTTTTCTGTTGCAGATGTAGCTGAGCGATATATTCCTGTTCGGTTTGTCCGGGTGTGGCTACCAGTATACTTTTTTTATTCAGCGCCGCCAGATCCATGAGGGTGCTGTAGCCGCTCCGGCAGATGACCATACCTGCTTTATGCAGTTCTTCGTTGAGCACCTGCTGGGGCAGGTGATTATAAATCCGGATCATATTGGTGGAAGGCATCATCGATGTGTTTCCCGGTAAACCCCGCACCAGGGTAGCGGTTCCATTATAATGAACCAGTTCACTGATCAGTTTTTCTTCCAGGAGGGTACGTTGTGGTTCAGGTCCTGAAAGCAACAGCAGTAAATGTTGCGCTGTTTCGGGCAGATTCAGTTTTTCAAATCGCGAAAGCGGGCCGATATAGGTAACAGGTATTGCGGGTTGCAGATCAGGATGGGATAAGTCACCGGCCAGTCCGGGCCGGGCCGCATGATCAGGTACCCAGCAGGCAGTGAAGCGTTGTATAAACCGGTAATTGATTTTCTGTAACCAGCGTTCGGCTCTTTTGCTCCCGGGTACTTTGATACAGAGCTGATGGGTCATAAAGATGCATGGAATTTTTTTGTGATATAGTCCATACCGGTTGTCGCTGATGACCGCATCGATTCCGTGGCCGGCGACTTTTCTTTTTAACCAACGGCCTTCCAGCCAGATGTTGTTTAAAATACGGGGCAGCTGTAAAAGCAGTTTAAAGAAAAGACCTCTTTTTGTTTTTGCATATTCCACCTGGTAGCCGGGTAAGTGTAACAGGGGGAGTTCGGGGAAAGCCTCGCTGAACAAGGCGGCCTGGGCTCCTTCCCCGGCAAGCCAGACATCGGCCCCCTGGGCCTGAAGTTCCCGGATCAGGGGAAAACAGCGGGTGGCATGCCCGAGCCCCCAGTCCAGCGGGGCAACGAGGATACGGGGTTTTCCTTGTTTTTCAGGGTATTTGGCCTGATCAGGCTTATTATTTGGTGAAAAATGGATCAGCGGTATACTATTTTGTTCGTAAAATAGTTTTAATTTAGAACATTAAGTGTATGAAACAAATCAACAAAATCGCTTTAGCCCTGTTATTCATTATTCTCCTTGCTTCCTGCAACCGTAATTATTATTCCGGCTCAGGTAAAGGAGGAAAAGGTTGTGGCTGTCCAAGCCACAAAGGAATGACCGGATACTAAATCACCTCTTTTGGAATGAAGCCTTTCAGCAGAAACATTTTATTGTTTTCCAGAGATGAATTCATGAGCGAACAAGCGATTGAAAAGGAAGTCTCCTATCTGAACGGCATCTTAACCATTGCCGATACTCCCGAAGCATTTTGTAACGCCAACGAACTGGTTGACCGCAACTCCATCACTTCCAATCCCCGTAAGATCCTGAAAGAAGCCGGTCATTTCAGAATGAGGGAATTCAGGTTTCTGATTAATAAGAATTAAGAAGATACAAGAAATACATTCCCCCGCAGATAGCGCAGATCAATACACGCAGATGGCGCTGATGATATTACGGATATACGCGAAATACAGTTTCCCGCAGATAGCGCAGATCAATACACGCAGATGGCGCAGATGAATACACGCAGATACTCGGGTACAAAATTTTTTCAGGCCAATTCGCTTTAAACCATACTATGTATTTTCTGCGTAATCTGCGTGTATTCATCTGCGGAAATCTGCGGGAAAAATTCAGCAGGTCAGAGCGCAAGGCCAATAAGCGCCTCCCGCAGCTTACCAATCATTTCACCAATTTCTTCTTTCTTACAAGTGCCCACGCTCAGGCGATACCAGGGTGAGTTCTTAGAAGCACCAAATGCATAGAATGGTACTACCGCCAAACCGGCTTTATTGAGTAAGTAGGCGGTTACATCAGCTTGTGCAGCGAGCACGTTTCCGTCTGCTGTTTTTTTACCGACCAGGTCCAGTTTGATTGTCAGGTAGATGGCGGCTTCAGGGGCAATCGCTTCCACCGCAAAACCTTCTGCTTTCAGCGCGGAAAATCCTTCATAAATGCGTTGCAGTCTTTCTTCGATCTCGGCTTTAAAATGAACCAGGTATTTTTTTATGGCTTCCCGGTTGCCGAGGTAATGCGCTACGGCTTTTTGTTCCGCCATCGGAGCCCAGGCGCCGATATGCGTGAGAATGGCTTTCATTTTATTGATCACCGTGGCAGGACCCAGGCCCCAGCCCACCCGTACACCTGTAGCGGCAAATACTTTACTGATCGCATCAATAAAAATGGTGTATTCCTTCATTTCCGGACGAAGCGATACCGGGTTGTAATGTTGTATAGCTCCATAAGTAAGGTGCCAGTACATCTGGTCAAACATCACATAGAGTTTCTTCTGTCCTTCACCCCGGGTTTTATTTTCTTCAATCACCAGGTCACAGATTGCTTCGAGTTCTTCTTTGCGGAATGTGGTGCCGGTTGGGTTTTGCGGAGAGCAAAGGGAAATCAGCACCGCGTCTTTGACATGCGGACGGATAGCCGCTGCTGTTGGCATAAAATTCGTATCGGCTCCTGCTTCGATCACGACATGCTCACCACTCACAAAATGCGTGTAATGATTATTATTCCAGGAGGGCACCGCGTAAATGATCTTATCTCCCGCATCGCAGATAGCACGGAATACGGTATAGATCAGCGGACGTCCGCCGGAAGCCACCAGGATCTCGTTGATGTTATAGTCCAGCCCCTCCTCATCTTTTATAAATGAATGAACCGCTTCCCGCAGGTCCAGGTTGCCTTCTGCTGCCGGATAATTGGTGAAATGCCTGCGGTAAGCTTCCACAATCGAATCTTCCAGTTCTTTGGGAATAGGGAAAATAGCGGGATCAAAATCACCGATCGTGAAATTATAAATCCGTTCACCCTGCCTGATTTTTTCCCGTATTTCGCCACCGAGTTTAACGATTTCAGAACCGATTAATGTTTCCGACAGGTGAGAGAGTTTCATACTGATTGTTTGTGGCGCAAAGGTAGGGATTAGTAAGTACGAAGTACGAGGTACGAAGTACGGGGTACGAAGTACGGGACTCACCACTGACCACTCACCACTCACTATTCCACCAGCATCCACACCCTTGTCTGCCATTTCGCCGTGTCTTTGACCGTGGCCGGGTCATTGAGGTATTGTTCGATCACGGGTGCTTTCTCTTTTAAATTATGTGAAGCAATATATTGTCGAAGGAAGGTCCAGGCGGCCAGTGTTTTTTTATAATCACCAAAATGATCCGTATAGATCGCTTTGCTTCCGTTGATGGTTTCCATCCGGATGATGGGACTGCCCAGCTCTTTTCCTTCGGGCAGTGGAATAGCCGCCGCCATATCGGTCAGCTGCTGCCGGCTGTCCCAGGTAAAGTATAAACCGGTAGCAGTACCGGGTTTTATTTTCTGACGTTGTGCTTCCGCATTTAATATCGAAATATGGCCCGCATAAAAAACGGGGATATCATTCCATTTCACTTCCTGGCGGATCAGTGCATAGTTGGTCTCCGGAAAATCCACTTCTTTTACATCGTAGGCGGCCGATTGTCCGGAAGGAACGGTTACTTTCTCGACTCTTGCTTTCAGGGCCGACAACCCTTTCTCAAATTCAGGGCCCAGGTTCTTTTCTATATCCGAAAAGAAATTGAAAATATTCCAGGGCCGGGGTGTTTCACTTTCAAAATGCCAGCTGACCGTAGTGAGTCCGTTCAGCTCACTGAGGGTAAAGGACGAAGAAGCATGTCCCTCTTTTGGTTTGATAAAATGTATTTTCTGGCTGACCATTTTACCCGGTTCGAGTGAATCGATTGTTATCCGGCCTTCTCCTGAAATTTTGGGATCACCGGTCCAGTGACTGGACGCCCCTGCGCTGCCATCCGTTCCTGTGTATTCCAGCTTTACCGTGGAATCATGCTGGTTCCAGGACGACCATTGGTTGAAGTTTTCAAGCCGGGCCACCTGTTCATACACCACGGCTGCAGGCGCCTGGATGCTGATGCTTTTATCGAGTGATTGTTTTACCGGGACTAACCAGGAAAACACCATAACGACCACAATCAGGGAGACAATAAAGAAAATAAACAGGCGCAGGTATTTCATAATTTATAGTATCAGAATCCTTTCAATGGCTTTTTGGCTTCTTCCGTTTCGGGTTTCAGCGTTACGCGAATATAGCGTTGCAGATTGATATATTTCTTTGCTACGTCCTGCATCATTTTCCCCGTCAGTTTATCGATCTGCTGTTGCTTCTTCAGCAGTTCTGCAGGATCAGCACCATAGAAATAAGCTTCCAGCAATCCGTTGGCCCAAAAACTGTTTTGTTTGATATCCACTTCCAGTTTCCGCTTCTGTTGTTCTTTGATTTTCTCCAGGTCTTCCGGGCTGACGCCTTTCTGCATGATTTTTTTCAATTCATCCAGTGCGGCCTTTGTCAGGGTATCTGCATTTTCCGGGGCGCAGGGAAAACTGATACTGAAACTGACATTGCCATACGGAATACGATTCATGGATCCGCCGGCACTCACGCCGTATACCCCGCTTTTTTCCTCACGAAGCTGCTCTACCAGTTTAATATCCATCAGTTCTGCCAGGCTCTTTAGTGCATAGGCTTCATTTCCGTTATAGACCGCGGGAGTCATAAATACAATATTCACCGTACTCTTGGGTTCGCTGCCTTTATTTATTGTTTTATCTACTTTGCCCTGTGGCGGACGGATGCCGAGGTCACGGAAATTTTCCTTTTTTGGCGAGCCGGGCAGGCTACCGATATATTTCTCCAGTAATGGACGGATTGTTTCTTCATTAAATGAACCGGTGAAGATGAACGTAAAATCACCGGCATTGGCAAAACGTTCTTTATAGATCTGGAAACTGCGGTCCAGGCTGATCTTATCAAAATCCTCCGGGGTCGGAATTTTTCCGCCACGGGGGTGATTGCCGGTCAGTATTTTTTGTACTTCTCCGCTGAAGAAAATATCAGGGTTGGACGCCACATTCGCATAGAGTTGTTTCTGCCTTGTTTTAAAGGATTCAAACGCTGCGGCATCTTTTCTTGGTGCGGTAAAATAGAGATAGAGGAGCTGCAGCATGGTTTCGGTTTCTTTCGGAATCGTACTGCCGGAAAGGCCCTCACTTAATCCGCTGATATTGGGTGATACAGACGTGTTTTTTCCTTTCAGCATATTTCCCAGGTCGACCGCAGAGAAGGCGCCCACACCACTCTGATTGATAATAGCGGAGGAATGGATGGCCGAATAATAATCCGCGTCTTTGACCAGGGAATGACCGCCCTTACTGAATGCCCTTAACAGGATTTCATCATTCTTAAAGGTTGTCGGTTTCAGCACCACGGTGGCTCCATTTGATAAAAGCAATACAGTAGTGCCTACTTCTTCATCTGTTTTCGTCCGCAGGATCTTCCCGCCTTTGAGCTGGCTGGCATCCATCAGGTTCTTTGCCAGTATTTTTTCTTTATACGGACTGATTGCTGCCGTTTCCACCGAGCTAAGCACGGCTTTTACTTCTTCTGCAGATGGTATTTTGATGCCTTCTTTATCCGGGGCATTCAGCGTGACCACCATATTTTTATTACTGATCCATTGGGCGGCCAGTTGGTTGACTTCCGGGAGTGTTACCGAAGCGAGATATTGTTTTACAAAATCATATTCCCATTCGATACCGGGAATTGGTTCATCCACCAGGAAATTGCGGATATACTCTTCCACATAATTATAGGATTCCTGTTTTTCCCGTTCATTGAATACGCGGTCATAATAACTCAGGATCTGTTTTTTCTGCAAGTCAAATTCAGAGGGGGTGAAACCATGCAGGAGGATACGCCTGTTTTCTTCCGCTAATACATAAAGTGAACGGCGCATACCTGTATCACTGGTATTGGCAAACAACTGGTATGCGTTTTTGGACCGGGCATAACTTTCGCCATAATAGGATCCGGCACCCACAAAGGGCGGATTGGCCTGCAAGGTCAGTTCGCGGAACCGGTTATTGAGCATGCCGGTAAATAATGAACCGTTCATATAACGTACATAATCGCCCACGGTGGTTTCCGGCAGCGGATCTTTTTTATATAGGATTTCCACAGAAGGGAAGGCGGTTTCCTTGTCCTTGGCCACTACCGTCAGTACTTCATCATGATCCGGCACCGGGAAGTTTTCCCGCTTACGGGGTGTGCCGGCGGCAGGAATATCACCAAAAATTTCACGGATCTTTTGTTCCATATCATTTACATCTACGTCGCCTACCACAATGATAGCCTGCAGATCGGGCCGGTACCAATCGGTATAAAACCGCTTCAACGCAGCATGGGTGAAATGTTGCAGCGTTTCGAGTTTCCCGATCGGGAGCCGCTCCGCATACCGGGAACCCTGGTACTGGACCGGCAGGGTTTGTTTTAACATACGCTCATCTGCCCCGCGGCTGAGTCGCCATTCTTCAATCACCACTCCTCTTTCTTTTTCAATTTCAGTGGAATCAAGCAGGGCATTATGCGCCCAGTCCTCCAGAATCTGTAATCCTTTATCCACGAGTCCGGGTTTGTCTGTTGGTACGGGCAACATATACACGGTTTCATCAAAACCGGTATAGGCATTCAGGTCGGCCCCGAATTCCACCCCGATACTTTGCAGGTAGTTTACCAGTTCGTTTTTGGGGAACCGTTTGGTGCCGTTGAAATTCATGTGTTCCATAAAATGGGCCAGTCCCAGCTGATCCTCATCTTCCAATACGGAACCGGTATTGACCACCAGCCGTAGTTCCACCCTTTTTTCCGGTTTGATGTTGTTCCGGATATAATAGGTCATTCCATTAGACAGTTTTCCGATTTTGACCTTGGGGTCAACCGGCATCGGTTGTTGCGGGTTGATCTGAGCAAAAAGGGAGACACTGAGAAGAAGCAGGATAAGGGTGTTGTATAAGCGGGAGCAGGTAGGCATACAAGGAACATTTAATAAGTAAAATTATTACATCGCCGCTTTTAAAACTAAAAATCCCGGCAAGTGGTTGCCGGGATAGTTACTTATTAGTTTATTTTATTATTGATTCGTATTTTCTTTATATTTTTTTGCGGCTTCGTTTGCTTTTTGAAAATCAAGGATCACCCCATTGATGCAATAGCGAAGGCCGGTGGGAGGAGGACCATCATCAAACACATGACCCAGGTGGGCTTTACAGCGTCCACACTGTACTTCTGTCCGTTCCATACCATGGGTATTATCGGGGGTATAAATGATACTTCCTTTGCTGATCGGTTCGTAAAAACTGGGCCATCCGCAGCCGCTTTCAAATTTAGTATCACTTTTAAACAGGGCATTGCCACAGGCGGCACAGTAATAAGTGCCCACTTCCTTAAAACTTTCAAACTTACTGGTCCAGGGACGTTCCGTGCCTTTCTGACGGGCAATCTGGTACACATCCGCCGGTAATATTTTTTTCCATTCCTCTTCCGGCAGCGTGATTTTCGAGGTATCGGAATTGGAATACACAGGGTTATTTTTCTTGAGGCTGTCCATGGTTGCTGTTTTTGCGGGTGATTGATTGTTCTGCGAATAGCTGCATTGCTGCAATAGCCCGCAGAACAGGACGAGGAAGCTGAAGCGCATGATTGGTTTCATATTCATTCTTTAACAAACATACGCAAACAAGGTTTGGCCGGTTTCCGGCATCGGGAACTACTGACATTTGTTAACATTTTGATGGCAAATAAGAATCCTCTTTAAAAGTGAGCGATGACAGGCGATTTTCAGTGCTTGTATGTTATATTTGTCCATACACCAACATAGCTATCTGATTATGTTTAACTTAATTCTCTTTGGCCCTCCGGGCAGTGGTAAAGGCACCCAATCCGACAAACTGGTCGAAAAATACGGGTTGAAACATTTGTCAACCGGTAACCTGCTCCGCCAGGAAATTGCGGACAAAACCCCGCTCGGACTGGAAGCAAAAAGTTTTATTGACAAAGGGCAGCTGGTGCCTGATGAAGTGGTGATTGGTATGGTGGATTCTTTCTTTGAGCTGCACAAGGATGCAAAAGGATTTTTATTTGACGGCTTTCCCCGCACAGCTGCCCAGGCTGTAGCACTCGATAAATTACTCGACTTAAAAGAAACCGGTATTGCGGCCGTTCTCGCCCTGGAAGTAGGGGAGGAGGAACTGGTAAAACGCCTGCTGAACAGGGGCATTACCTCTGGCCGCAGTGATGATACCAATGAGGAAGTGATCCGCAAACGCTTTGCCGTGTATAGCACCGAAACTTCTGCGGTAGCCGAACATTATAAGGCGGCGCATAAATTTAAATCAATAAAAGGAGAAGGATCTGTGGATGCCATTTTCGATTCGCTTTGTGCTGCGATCGATAAGAAAATGAACTGATCAGATTCGTACATCATCTTCGCCGGCCCGCCGCAGAATATCTTTTTCTTCGGCAGTCAGTGAATTGTATCCGCCCTGGTTGATCTTATCCAGAATGGCATCAATCCGTTCGGCTGTTACATGTGGCGTTTTAGTATAAGGCGTAGTGCCGGTTTTGTAAAACAACTGGTCTTTTATCGGCGGCTGTCCCTTCCGGGGTTTATCCGGGTTAAAGAGATCATTTATCCAATCGAAGAAATTACTCATCCACTCACTCCAGTCATATCCCCTGCGAATAAACCAGATAAAGAGGTACCCGGTTAACGCCCCGGCCACCGGCGGCACATAGGCGGTTACACTATAAAAAGGCAGGGTGGCAATAGAAATCAGCAGGTAAAAAGCGGTCAGTATCCAGAGCGGAAATCCGCCGTTCAGCAGTGGGAAAATGCGGTACCCGGGGGATACTACGGTAGTGGCAACGGCAATGGCGGTGATGCTGGCGGCTCCTCCATAATAAATACTGGCTGCAGGATGAGCTGCGTTGGCCGGGAGCAGATTGGCCGCCAGTAAAAAGCCAATCACACCTGCTAATCCGCCGTAAATATATAAGGGAACAATTTTCCGGTTACCGGTCAGGTCCTGCATGATATAACCGAACGTCCAGAGCCAGAGCATATTAGCCAGGGTCATCCAGACCCCGATATGGGTGAACATGGACGTAAGCACAGTCCAGGGTTTATATAAGAGATCCGAAAGACTGGCCGGCAAAACGGCCAATGGTATTACTTCTGCGTTGAAATGAAGGTCCACTTCCGCCTCAGTGCGGTAAGTGTAATAATAGAAAACCTTGGTCAGGGCGATGGAAATAAAAACCACCAGGTTGATTACAATGAGGCGGGTGACCGCATTATTGCTCTGCCCGAAAGTGATTCGTTGTCTGTATGAAGGCTCAGTGTAAGTCATAATGTAACGCTGGCAAAGGTACGGGTTGGGAGTAAGTCATTTTACCTGTAAAACGTGCGGCGGTTTCTTTTGTTCCAGAAATACACCAATAAAAAACCGGTCAGGGCCCCGCCCAGGTGGGC
>Ga0209717_1005123_pt1 | contig 10505 bp, 6 predicted proteins | sample AD_UKC048_MetaG_FD_184418 | JGI IMG/M metagenome (GOLD analysis project Ga0209717, IMG submission 184418) | Active sludge microbial communities of municipal wastewater-treating anaerobic digesters from USA - AD_UKC048_MetaG (SPAdes) (version 2) | ecosystem: Engineered > Bioreactor > Anaerobic >... | reverse complement strand
ACTTCGCCAGTGAGGATGCCGCGTCGATGGGCAGTGGCGTGCTGGTCGAGATCGAGCATCGCGACGCGCCGAGAAAAGTCCTCCGCTACCTGCTGACGTGCGCCCACGTGGTGCGTCGGAAAATCGATGGATCAGGCGATTGGGGTGGCCCTGTCCACGACGAGATCCTGTGCTGGCGACCGGGTCAGGGTTATACGCGAACCTACCTTGGCAAGCGGCGCTGCGGTGAGCATCCGGATATCCACGGAGCAACCTTGAGTGCGCTGTCGCCCTGTGGCGGACGACCCGACGCCTTGCCCGATGAGCTGCGTGTCGCCACCAACGACTGGGTCCTGCTCGAGATCAGCGATCCGGAATTCCAGAAGGAAGGACGGCCACTGCGCTGGAGCGCGCTGGAAGACGGCACCCTCGTCACGATCGTCGGCTATCCGGGCGGCGCAGGGCTGAGCCGGCATGCGCCGGGTACGCGTATCTGGGGGAGCGGCAGCCTGGTCGAGAATCTCGCAACGGGTCCGTTCCACCAGGAGCGCACACCGGAGCCGGGCATGCTGAGCCTCTCCGGTGTCGATGAGACGCGTCCGGGCATGAGCGGAGGCGGCCTGTTCGATGCTGCCGGTGCCCTGGTCGGCCTGCATCGTGCTGCCGACGACATGGCCATGCAACGCAATGCGATCGCAATCACGCATATCCGCGATGCGCTGGATACGCGCAGCAATGCGTGTCCGACCACACCGACTGCGGAGCCGGTCCCGTCGAAGGCATTTCGCGTCGCGCTCGGTGCATTCGTGATACTCGCGATAGCCGCTGCGCTTGCATGGTCCATGTTCGGCCCTCGCGAATGCCTCCTGCAGGTTCGCGTGACCGCAACACCGCCGGCACGCGCGGTCGACGCGCTACGCGGCGATGGTGTCACCCAGTCGCAACTGCTGGCTGGCGACGGGGCGGCCTTGCTCACTCTCGAGCGCATGGCGCCACGCGAGCGGTGGAGCCTGAGCCTGCGCTTCCGTGAATCGGATTCCGCAAAGATCAATCTGATCGGCTGCCCGGATACCTCGGGCGACTACACATTGGAGGGAGCACATGTCGCACTCGCTCCGCAATAAGCTGCTCTGTGTCGTGCTCGTGTCGCTGGCAGGATGCTGGGGTGACAAGACGCCGGCTCCGGTCGTCGTCCTCGGCAGCGTGCGCGATGGGGCAACCGATTCCGCGCTGGAAGGCGCCGAGGTGATCGCCAGGCTCGGATCGAGGACGCAGGGCAGGGCCTTCAGCGACCGCGAGGGCAATTTCCAGATGCAGTTCGACGCACCCGCCAGTGACGGCGCGCAGGCCTTCGTGCTGTCGGCCAGTCTCGGTGGCTATCGCGCGACATCGACTCCCTTCTCGATCGCCAAAGGCCGGACCACGGCAAGCAGCTATCCACTTCATCTGGTATCGGACGCGCTTGCGTCGTGCACGCGGGAGGCCGGTCCCGCGGTGGTCGTCGGGCATTTCCGTGCTCCGCTCGGGCAGCCGGATCCCGATCTTGCCGATCGCATCGCGGCAGCCCTCCAGTACGACCTCGATGAGAAGGTGCAGACGACGCGTCTGGTCAACTCGAAACGGCCTGGCATCTTCGCCTGTGGCGACGTGGAACCGAAGGATCCCGAGCGCTATGGCAGCTTTGCCCGATTCCTCGGCGTGGACGCGTTTGTCGGTGGCATCGTGTCGAGCCCGGGCTCCAGCAATGTCCGGGTCCAGATGTTTCTTGCCGATGGATACGGGTTCATGACGTCACCGAGCCGGGTGGTCAGTGACGGTGTGGACCTCAACGATCCGAGTCTGTCGCGTTTGGCGCCCGAGGCGATGACCGCGGTGATGACTGCCCTGGTCGTCGGCTACAAGCTCGCCAACAAGCCGGAGGAATGCGTCGAGCTTGTCGGCGTGTCCGAGCGCCTGCTCCCGGTGCTGCCGGACGCACTGGTCCGCCTGCGCGAGGAATGCCAGGCGGTGCTGCCGAACCGGGGGTTGCTGTGATGCGCGGCGCCCTGCTGATCGTGCTGGTCCTGCTCGGCGCGATGGTCGCGCGCCCGGTTATGGCCATCGTGCATGTCGACATCAACGAGGAACTGGATCGCATCAAGGAACTCGGCATGCCGGAGGACCGCGGCAAGGTCGTGCCAGGCTTGAAGGAGGACATCGACGGCATCCTGGCCGGCCGCATCCTGCCGCAACGCATCCCAAATGCGAAATACCGCATCGCGGTCTTCGAATTCGAGGACCCCGACCATACCGGGCTCGGCAGTGCCGTTTCAGCCCTGATCGGGCGCGAGATCCTGTTGAGCAGCGGACTACGATCGCTCGGCGTATTGCGTTATTTCGGCTCGCTTGAGCCGAGCAGGGGCCATCCGCAAAGCTATTTCGACAAGGTCGATCTGGTCGTCGCCGCGCAGCACGCGAACCTGGCCGTATGGGGAATGATCCGTCGCGACGGCAACGACATCGTCGTCGACGTACAGGCACAGATCCCCGATGCGATGGTCGAGGACTATTTCACCTGGAAGCTCACCCTGCCTCAGGCAATGGGCGGCGAGACCTTGCTGGCACGGGTATGGCCGACCCGAATGCGGATCCAGCGTGCGCGATTGCCTGCCGGTTTCGCGCCCGCGCTGCAAAGGATGGCCGATGCCGTCGACGTCGTGCGCGAGAGCCCGAGCGACACGGCGCGCGTGATCGCGCGTATTCCGAAGGACACAACCTATTCGGTGCAGGAAGTCCGCGGCGACTGGGCGAAGTTCGTCATCAACGGCGAATCCGGTTGGACGCGCCGCGCCGTGCAATGCACGCGCGAATGCGCGCCATTGCTCGCTACCGCCGGCTTCGTCGGCGCCTTGCTCAGCTTTGGCAATGGCGGGCCGGTTCCGGCGGTTTCGAAGGATCTTTCGCGCGACGCGGCGGTTGTGGCCCGACAGCTCGCGGTACTCACGAGCCTGCGCAAGAAGGAGTTTCACCCGGCCAGCTATTACCTCGAGCGCTGGGATGACGGCCATGCGCGCGATTTTGGCGCGCCGTATGCGGATGTGCTGGCGCTCAGCAGCCTGGCTGCGCAACTTCAGGAACAGCGCGGCCGGGAATACGACACGATCCGCCTCGACGACGACGCCGTGCGCAAGGTTGCGACCGATCTGGCCCGCGCTTCGCAGGACGATCCTCGCAACGTCGAGGTGTTGAACAATCTTGCGGTGCTGTTCCGGGTACTTCGCGACGAACGCCGCGCGGGCCTTGCCAGCCGGCTTTCCGCCGCGGCACAGCAGCGCAGCGACGTGGAACCTGCGCAATGAACGACTTCGCGCAATGGCGCCACTGGGCGGGCAGTCTCGACGATGTCGCTTTTTCGCAGCTCTGGTTTGCATTGGGTGCGGTCACCGCATTGCGTCCGCAGGGCGGCGAATTGGGTGACTGGATCGGCGAGCTCTGGACACGGACCACGCGCGACGAGGAGCTCGGCTGGACCATGCCGCACTTTGGCGATCCGGTCGGCCTCCGGCTGCGCAGTTCAACACCAACGGATTGGATCGCGCGCTGGAATGCCCTGGTCGGCAACCGCCTGCAGAAAGTCGCGGTCAGGATCGCCGACTGGAGCGCCGACGAAGCGTCGATCGAGTGGCTCCACGCTCTGCGCGGCATCGCGACCGTGGCGTCGTTGCGTCTGCCGCTGGTCAGCACAAGCATGCTCGGCTGGCCATTGCGCCTGGCCGCACGACAGGAAATCGATCATGCGTTGTTGCAGGATACGCTGGCTCGGTGGCCAGCCAGCGCGCTGGCGCAGGTTGTCGGTGCCGATAGCGAATCCTATGCCTGCGACGTACTCGTGCTGTCAGGCGGATTCGATCGCGTTTCAGCGATGCTGAGCGGAGGCGAAATTGCCGCGAATTTCGTCGTCGCGTTGTTGCCTGAACCCTTGTCGAATCCGGATCGCGCACGTTTCTTCGCCTTGTTCGAAGCGAGTCAGTCCAGCGGGTTTGCACTTGTGGAAAACGCAACAGGCATCGATCTCCCGGGCAGGCTCAACCGCTTCGTCGAAGAGCTTTCGCACGCGCGACGCGTCGATGTCGCCGCTTGCCTCGCGCTCGATGGCTTGCCGCGCCCGGCGATAGTCGGTCTTTGCGACGATCTGGCCCGATTCACGATACGCAGGGTCGCTGATCGCTTGCAGGTGCGCTCGAAGGATCTGCTGCGCGCTACCACGTCGTTGTCGAAACCGCTGCAGGACGAACTGGATGCGATCCTGCCGCGTTTGCCTGCTTCGACTGCAAAGGAGGCGCCACCCTCGTCCGGCCTCGAGTCGATCGGTTCGGAAACGGTGCTCGGCCCTGGCGGACTCGAGTCGCTCGGTGGCGATGGCGAGACAGTTCCGCCTGCCGCGTCCGCTCCGCTCTCGGGATCGATGCCCGACTATGAGCGCATCGAAGCGCCGTACGACCACGAATGGGGTGGTGCGAAGGATCTGGTCGCGGCGGCCGAGGCGCTGGATCGTGCCGAAGCGGCCATTTCGGTGAACCGCTTTTTGCAGGCGCGCTCGACGATCGTGCGCGATCTCGAGGAAATTCCGGCCACGCGGGGATTTGTCGTCGGATTGATGGCAAGGGTGCGGGTCCACATCGGGCCACCGCTTCACGACACCAGCCACCTGCCGGAGCCTTTTCCCGAAAACGCCCTGCCACAGGAACTCGACAGCTGGGATCTGCAGGTCTGGCTGAGCGAGCCGGACCATCTGCGCAAACCGATCGGCGCCGGCATCATTCTGCGGCGCACCGGCAGCAGTACGGCGTGCACATTCGAGTTCACGCCGGAAACGACAGGCCCGTTCAACGGCCGCATCAGTGTGCTTTTCCGCGGGCGCGTCATCCAGACCGCCGCGCTGCGCGCAACCGTGGTTGCGCCCGATGCTGCGCCAGCCGATGGCCTCGCACCGACGCTGGAAAGCATCATCCAGGTCAAGCGGAGCCTGTCCAGTCCGGATCAGCGTCGCTTCGACCTGGCTGTCGTGTTCAATCACGCGGCAACCGACCAGCCTGTCGCCCATCTGACGGGACACGCGACAGCGTGGATGACGAACCTGCGCGCGGTCGAGGCAACGGTCAAGGATCTCTCGGAACTGCTCGGCGGTCCGGCGTGGAGCGCGCGGGATTTCAAGCAAGGCCTCGACAGCAGCAAGGGCAAGGTACTGCTGCGTGAGTTGGCCCAGCTCGGCAATGTGCTGCATCTGCTGCTCGTCGAATCGCGCAAATCCGGCACGCTTGATGCCAGTGGAATCGATGTGCTGAAGGGTGAGTACATCCAGATCGTCAGCACGCACAGCGATGCGATCGTTGTCCCGTTCGAATTCGTTTATGAATTCGACGCTCCGAATGACGATGCCGAGCCGTGTGCGAAGTGGCGCGAGGCAGTCCAGGCCGGACGTTGTCCGAACACCTGTGTGCAGGATGCGACGTCATTCTGCCCAATGGGGTTCTGGGGGCTCAGCAAGGTCATAGAACGCCATGCACTGCAGGCAGAACTGGCCAATGCAGGCGAAGTCGGAGTGAAGTCCGAGCCGGTGCCCGGTCGCGACACGCTGAAGATTTCCGGCGCTGCCGTGTATGGATGCAGTGACCGGGTCAAGGATGCACAACTCGATCCGTTGCGGCAGCGCCTGGCCGCGGCGGGAATCGCCGGCGACAAGGCCGACGATTGGGGGGCGTGGCTGCAACTGGTCAGCCAGCGGGATCGGTCGGTGCTGATCGCGCTCGCGCACTCCGACGGGTCGGGCTTTCGTGCAACGGTCGAGATCGGCGGACAGGCAATCAAGACGGCCACCATCACGCCGGGACATATCCGCTCCGCCACGCCGGGCAGCAGTGGTCCCCTCGTTGCGCTGCTCGGATGCGACATGGCCGGAACCAGCGACGCTTATGCCAATCCGGTAGTGGTATTCAGCACGCGTGGCGCTGCCGTAGTCATCGGCACGATCGCGACCGTGCTCGCGGAGGATTCCGCCGATGTCGCTGCGCGCCTGATCCATGGACTGACTTTCACCGATGCCATGCCGACGCGTCGGCTCGGCGAAGTGATGCGTGAACTCAAACGCCAGGCATTGCTCGACGGAGAACTCATGCCCCTGTGCCTGGTCAGTTTCGGCGATGCCCGATGGTTGTTGTCCAATTGACGGAGGTCCCATGTCGAACCCGTTCTTCCGCATCGAGATGCTGCCGGCCAAGCACGGCGACGCCCTCTGGATCGAGTACGGGACGCCGGACAACCTGCGGCGCATCCTGATCGATGGCGGCCCGATCAATGCCTGGCCGGAAGTCTCCGCGCGACTGCAGCAACTACCGCCCGGCGACACCGGTGTTGAACTCGCAGTGATCAGCCACGTCGACACCGACCATATCGAGGGCCTGGTCCGCCTGATGGCCGAGCCGTTCAAACGCTGGCTGGTCAAGCCGGAAGAAATCTGGTTCAACGGCTGGCGGCACATCGGCGAAGCGAAAAATCTCGGTGGCCGCGAAGGCGAATTTCTCAGTGCCTTGATCGTGCAACGTGCTCCGTCGCGCTGGAACAAGCGCTTCGGCGGCAAGGCCGTCTGTACGGGCAAACTGGCGGACGATCGAGTCGAACTGGCCGTCGGCATGCGCCTGACCCTGGTTTCGCCGAACGCCGCGTCGCTCGCCGCGCTCGAAAAAGACTGGCGCTCCAGCGTCAAGAAATGGGCGATCATGCCCGGCGACCTCGAAGCGGCCTGGGCGCAGCTCGTCGACGAGAACAAGTTCCATCCGGATGCCGAGCTTACCCTCGGCCCCGGCGATCTCACCGCCGATCTGCTGAGCCAGCTCAAGGGCAGGGATTCCGGCGCGGCGAACGGCAGCAGCATCGCCTTCCTCGCCGAATTCGGCGGCAAGTCGTGCCTGTTCCTCGCCGACGCCCATGCCGGGGTGGTCTGCGAAACCCTGCGCGACCACGGCTACACGAAGGACAAGCCACTCAAGGTCGACGCCATGAAGATTGCCCACCACGGCAGCAGGAACAACATCACGCCCGAGCTGCTCGAACTCGTCGATGCGAAACACTTCCTGGTCAGCAGCAATGGCGACAAGTTCGGTCATCCGGACAGCGCGGCCATCGAAGCGGTGATCCTCGGATCGCGAAGAAAACCCACGCTGTGGTTCAACTACCTCTCGGACCACAACGCCAAGTGGAAGGCCGAATCGCTGAAACCCGGCGCTCGTTTCCGCACGAAGTACCCCGCCAAGGGCAAGAGCGGAATCGTCGTGACGCTCTAGCGGCGCGCGGGCTTCGTCCGTTGGCGACCCGCAATGTCCTGCCTCCGGTTTGATTCTCGGCGGGCATCCTGCAGGCCGGCAGCCGATCGGCTGCGCGCCGGACGGATGCGCATGGACCACAGTGGCCATGAACTGCATTCCATTTCGCTCGGGAATGGAGCCTGCCCAGGCTGGTCGGAATCATGACCCTGCGCAGGCAAGGGTGCATTTGCGCGCGGGCGAATGTCCAAACGGCCCGCCCGACAGCGTTCCTCGAAACACGCCGCGACCCGCGACGGCGATTTCGAGGAGCATTCCATGGATGCGCGCTTCATCTACAGACCGAACCCGATTCTTGCTGCAGTGATCGTCCTGGCGGCGCTCGTCGCGCATCGCGACGTCCTCGCGCTCACCTTCCTCGTCGGTGGAGATGGTGCGTGCGACTACAGCTCCATCCAGGCCGCCATCAACGGTGCGGCAAGCAATCCCGGGCCGGACGGAATCCATGTTGCCAACAACGCGAGCTATACCCAGCAGGCGCTGACCATCGGCACGCAGGACCTGATCATCGAAGGAGGATATGCGACATGCGCCAGTTCCACTCCTGCAGTGGCCAACATTGTCGTCAACGGCGCCGGTGGTGCGGCGGCGCCTGTCCTGCGCATCAGCGGCAGCGGTGTGCGTGACCTGCGCAATCTGTCGATTCGCGGGGGTGATTCGACGGGCACGAACTATGGAGGCGGCATCCAGTTCAGCGGCAGCGGTGACCTGATCCTGCGCAACGTCGCAGTCACCAACAACACCTCAAGCTATGGTGGCGGCATCTACTTCAATGGCAGCGGAGGAGCCGCGATCCTCACGCTCGAAACCGACACGGTGATCCTCAACAACACCGCGCAGAACTCCGGCGGCGGCATTTTCATCAACGGCAGTTCACGGCTTTTCATGTTGCGCGATCGAACCACCGTGCAGGGCAATACGGCGGTGAACGGCGATGGCGGTGGAATCGCGTTGCAAGGTCCCGCCCGGGCGGATATCGCCTCGCCCGGCTATATCAATTTCGGCGCGATCACCGGCAATACGGCGATGCGCGGCGGGGGCATCGCGATTTTTTCCACAGGAGACGGCAGCGCCAGTGCACGCTTTTTCGGCGTTGATGCGAGCAGGCCCGTGCGCATCAACAGCAACAAGGCGAGCAATTCGGGTGGAGCGATCTGGTTGCGCGGGTACGCGTTTGTTTCAGGAGGATACGATTCCTCGGAAGCCTGCGCTGTCGATGCACTGATCGACGGCAATACCGCGAGCGATGGTGCAGCGGTCTATACGGACCAGGACAGTTTTCTGGGTCAGAACGCCCAGAGCCTCTTCATCATGAACAGGGGATGTTCCGATCCGGGTCCTGAGCCGATTCAGGCGCTCGGTCGCATAGCTTGCGCAACCGGCGTCAACAGCTGCAATTTCATCGCCAACAACCGGAATGCCAATGCATCAGGCGTGGAGACCGGCGGAGCGCTCCTGCGATTCAACCCGGGCGGCTACATGGCCATGCAAGGCACGGTGCTTACAGGGAATGTCGGAGGCAATGCGCTGCGGGGTGCCGACACCCTGCTCGGGATCGACATGGCCAATACCCTGATCGTGGCGAACTCGTTGTCCAGCGACGTGATACGACTCGCCAATGATCATTTGAAACTGACCGACAGCACGATCGCCAACAACATCAACGGCGGCGCCACGCACCTGATCCGCTTTGACGACACCGGCGAGCTGGACATGCAGAACAACATCATCTGGCAACCGGGCAAGTTGACCCTGCTCTATCCCGGCGGAGGGCAAAACCTGAGTTCTGACGACATCCGCTACAACGTGGTCAGCGATGTCAGCACCTTGCCGCAAGGACCCTACAACATCCAGGCGGATCCCCGCTTCATTGATCCAGAGGCAGTCAATTATGGCCTTCGAATCAGTTCGCCGGCGCTCGATTTCGCCCCGCCTGTCGCGGGAAATGATCTTGGTATCGACGGTCGCCCGCGTGATCAGCAGGTTCGGCCGGGGCCGCCGCGTGCCCTTGTGCGCGATGTCGGCGCGCTCGAGCGCCAGCCGACCGATCCGTATCTGATCAATGGAACCTACGATGTCAGCCTGCGCCTGTGGGCCAACAATTTCCCCGACTACACACGCTGGAGCGCGCTGGGCGATGGCTCCGGCTCCACCGAAATGTTCATCCCCGGTGACCAGACCGGAGAGCCAGGTGGTTTCCAGATCGCCAGCATCTACGGACTGACCCAGTGTTTCGCCGTGCCATGGCCCGGCGCCTATATGCTCAGCGCGCGCGGCCTGACCCGCGCGGACGGCTCGGTCAATTTCCCCGACACCGCGACGGTGAACTGGCGCCTGCGCTTCAACAGCCCGAATTGCACGGGGCCGGCCGATGCCGAAGGCGACTTGTACCTGCCGAGCAACATAGGTTGGAACAGTCCCTTTGCCCCCAGCAGCATTGCGATCGCCACGTCCAGCTGGAACTTCCAGACCACGCTGGAAATCAGCCCGGGCGTGCTGCAGAACTTCAGCGACCCCGCCATCCAGAACCCGCTGTATGCCCGTCTCGACAATGTCGTGCTGCGATATCTGGACGAGGGCGATCTGATCTTCAGGAATGGATTCGAGATCGGCAACTAGCGTTGATCTCCGCCCGGCACCATGCATCATCCGCAGCCGTTCCAGACATGCCAGCGGAGTCCGGCCACGTCGTGAGGAGCTTGAGCGTGACCGACGACTCGAGGATGTCTCGACTGGCGTGCCCGAGAATGTATAGTTGACCCGGCATGGCGGGTACGGTGCCCGGCCAGGAATCGCGGAGAGAGGTCATGGGTCTGATTCAGGCAGTGGTGGGCTCGGTCGGTGGTGCGCTCGCCGACCAGTGGAAGGATTTCTACACGATTCCGGACGGCCTGCCGTCGACGGCGGCATTGTTCGCCGCGGTGCCGCAGGGCACCAACGCAGGTCGAGGTTCGAATACCAAGGGTTCCTCGAACATCATCACCAACGGGTCGAAGATCGTCGTTCCCGAAGGCTATGGGCTGCTGCTTTTCCAGGACGGCAAGATCACCGGCCTCGCCGCCGAGCCGGGCGGTTACGAATGGCGCTCGGATGACATCAACTCGAAGTCGATCTTCTCGGGTGGCGGCCTCGTCGAGTCGCTGATCAAGCAGAGCTGGGAGCGTTTCA
>Ga0209717_1005122_pt1 | contig 10507 bp, 7 predicted proteins | sample AD_UKC048_MetaG_FD_184418 | JGI IMG/M metagenome (GOLD analysis project Ga0209717, IMG submission 184418) | Active sludge microbial communities of municipal wastewater-treating anaerobic digesters from USA - AD_UKC048_MetaG (SPAdes) (version 2) | ecosystem: Engineered > Bioreactor > Anaerobic >... | reverse complement strand
GTAAAGTTACCAAATTTTGAATCCCAGGTATTATTTAATACGTCAAAGCAATAAGCTTCCCAGTTGTATACTCCATTCGGGAGGTTTAAACTATAATCCTGGCTGGAGGATAAGTTATTATACTCATTTCCTCCAACTATCAACTGACAACTAAAGTTTCCAGAATAGTTTACATCAAAGTTAAAAATTAAAGGGTTTGTTGTTTGTTCTGGCGGAGCAGAAACATTCAAAAATAGTTGCTCTTCAGATTGAGATATTTTTTCAATTTCTATAACAATATTAAAAACCTGCTCACTTAAGTGAGGAACAATCCAAGAGACCTTATCTATAAGCCCATTCCCGTTTTCATCGTAATACCCCACAGAAAATTCTTCCAAGTTTGTAATATCCCTGCTTTCTCCACTTTCCCAATATATCTTTATGTTCTCTTCTTTGGCTTCTGTAGTTAGGTAGGAGTAAACCACAAGTGGAGAATCAAAATAATCCAGACTTGAAAGAATCACCTCTTTTTCAAGTTCGTTTATCTCATTTTCTGAAACTCCGTTTTCTCTGAGCTGTTTTCTCAATTTATCAAAATAGTTATGCCTTCTTAAAAAAGCACAGGCATGGGCGTAATCATCTACCCCGCTAACACCGAGAATTGTAACGGCTTCATCAAGAGCCGGGCTGTGCGGCTTAATCCCTGCGTCTTCAAGAGCTTCTCTTGCTGATTCAAGTGCCACAAGCTGTGCAGGATCAACACCTTTCATTGTGTTCGGAGGGAATTTGTACTTACTGAAAGGAAATTCAAAATCATCAATGAACGATCCCTTTTTTGTATATGATTTGTCAATTACCGAAGTGTCTTCGCTGTAATAATTTTCCCAGCGCCAGTATTTTTTCGGCATATCTTTTATGAATGTCCTTCCGCTCAAAACATTTTTCCAGTACTCTTCAACATTTTTAGAACCGGGGAAAACGCCACCCATTCCGATAATCGCGATGTCATACCTTTTCATTAAACAACTCCCGATATGTTAATTTTTAAATTTTTCTCAAAAGCACCGATGTTCCTGACATTAATAAAAATCATTCCTGCATTTTCCGCCACAGCACCGTCCGTATCATTCCTGTCACCTATAAGAACAGCGTTTTCAGGCAGAACACCGAGTTCGCCGAAGATCTTCATAAGCGGTCTCGTCTGGGGCTTGAGTGCACCTTCCTCTTCTCCCGAAACAAGAACATTAAAAAGTTTTCTGTCTATGTTCAGGGCATCAAGCCGTTCTTCAATAAATCCGAAATCGGAAAGGACTGCTGTTTTAAAATTCAGATTTCTCAGTGTACAGGCAACCCTTTCAATTGATTTGTTCTTGATGCAGTTTTTTGCCAGAGCACTGATAAAATCTTTTCTGAAGTCGGTAAGATACCATTTTTTAACATTTGTCTTTTCGGTACCTGTCAAACCTGATATGCGGCCGAAAAGTGTATCAAAATATTTCTCACCTGATCCGTGATCTTCTTTTCGGAGTTCTTTCATGACTTTTCTGTGAGCGGAAAAAAGTGTCAGGTGTCTGATGTTGTGAAAAAGAAAAGCCATTTTTGTAAAAAACCCTATTCGATAAAAAGTGCCGTCCAGATCAAATATGACCGCCTTAATGGTTTTTCCGTTAAATTCTATTGCCATCTCTTTCACTGTCATAATGTTTAAGCATGTTTTCAATTATATCATGCCATTTTTCGGCAAATTCTTTCGTTTCTCCTTCGATCTTGACCGCAGGGAAGAATTCTATGCTGACATCGATTCTTTTTTTCCCAAGATAATTGATCAGTTGAGGGAGCCCTTTTTTTGTTGTATCCCACTTATGAACAGACCTTTCGGGAAGATAATCGATAACGCAGGGCTGAACGGTTTTATCCAGTTTTTTTGCCATTGCAAAAGCGCCCGGTTTAAACGGAAGTCTTTTCGCGTCGGGACTCGCTTTGCCTTCGGGGAAGATGATTATTCTGCAGAAATCTTTTGAGAATTTAAGAAGGTCTTTTGCCGCCTTCCTCATAGAAGAATTGTCCTCCCTGTCAACAAAGAAGTGTCCTTCCCTTGAAAGTGCCGGCCCGAAATAGAACGGTTTTTTTGCTTCCGCTTTTATCATATAAACGGCAGGAAAAATGCTTGACATTATCGGCACATCAAGAAAGCCGAGGTGATTGGATATTATTACTTCGCCCATCGGTTCAGGAAGGTTGTTCTTCCGGTGTATTTTGATGCCCATAAGCCACGCAAGACCTTTCCCCCAGATATGTATTATGCGGGGGAACCGCCTCTTTTTTGAAAACAGTCTTGGAATATCAATGAAAATGTTCTGCATGAACAGAGTCCACAACAGTATCAGAACAACTCTGTAGCAAACTCTTAACGTTTTGATTATATTCATTTTTTGCCTTAGCCGTTTATCAATAACCACCGGTGTTCGTTTTCCCGGTCGTCACTATGACTTGCGAATTTATCCTCCGGTTACAGAAAAATCAACTTTTATATTACACAATTATAAAGCATTTATAAAACATTAATAAATTAAAAGCAAAGACAATTTGTTCCCTTCGCTAAAATGATTATAACAAAAGTTTGACATACAGAAATTAGAGATATAATAAAGCGAGTTGTTTTAAAAGAGGTGCTAATGTTCACAATACTCAAAAGCGGTTCAATATCCGGAATAGAGGGAAGTGTAATAGAAGTTGAAGTAGATATTTCAAAAGGGCTTCCCGGATTTTCAATAGTAGGTCTTCCTGACAGCGCGGTGAAGGAGTCGCGGGAAAGGGTCAGGACGGCGATAATAAATAGTGGACATAAGTTCCCGCAGAACAGAATAACGATAAATCTGGCTCCCGCGGGAATTAAAAAGGAAGGGGCGGGATTTGATCTTCCGATAGCAGCGGCCATAATATCTTCAATTTATTCCATGGAACCGGAAAAGATAAACAGATATATGATAGCCGGAGAACTTGCATTAAATGGCGATATCAAGCCGGTGAGGGGAGTTCTCCCTTTGGCCATAACGGCAAAAGAATCGGGGCTTTCGGGAGTGATAGTTCCGGCCGAGAACGGGGATGAAGCCGCTGCAATAACCGAAATAAATGTTGTAACTGTTAAAAATCTTGGAGATATACTGGAATTATTAAAGGAAGGTCCGGTTAATTTTCACAAAACATCAGATGTGAGAATTGAAAAGAAACATATTTACGATTTTTCAGAAGTGCGTGGACACGAACAGGCAAAAAGAGCCATAGAGATAGCCGCTGCAGGCGGGCATAATATTTTAATGGTAGGTTCTCCCGGAAGCGGAAAGACAATGCTCGCAAGGAGGATCCCGACTATTCTGCCTGAGCTGGAAAGAGAGGAAAGCATTGAGACAACAAAACTTTTCAGTGTTTCAAATCTTCTTCAGGGAAAAGGACTCATAAATGAACGACCGTTCAGAAGTCCGCACTCGTCCTGTTCACATATCGCACTTGTCGGAGGAGGAAGCCCGCCTAAACCCGGTGAGGTCAGTCTTGCACATAACGGAGTTCTTTTTCTTGATGAACTTCCTGAGTTCAACAGAAACGCACTCGAAGTGCTCAGACAGCCGATGGAAGATGGAGAAGTAACCATTTCAAGAGCGGTGCATACAATAAAATATCCTTCAAGTTTTATGCTTGTGGCTTCAATGAACCCCTGTCCATGCGGTTATCTGTTTGACATAAAAAAGACATGTACCTGCAGTTCTTCGGCTGTTCATAAATATCAGCAGAAAATTTCCGGACCGTTACTTGACAGGATTGATATCTCAATAGTCGTGAACTCTGTTCCCTATCAGGATCTGCGGGCAAAAGGCACTGGTGAGAAAAGTGATGAAATAAGAGCAAGAGTGGTAAAAGCGAGGTCGATCCAGAAGAAAAGGTTTGAAGGAATGTCTTTTTATACCAATGCAAGAATGCAGGCGTCAGAGATAGATAAATACTGCATGCTGGATGAAAGTGCGGAAAAATTGTTGAAGAATGCAATGGAAAAAATGGGCATAAGCACCCGCGGCTATTCGAGGATCCTGAAAGTGGGGAGAACCATTGCGGATCTTGCGGATAAAGAGAAGATAGAGGCATCACATATTGCAGAGGCGATTCAGTACTACAACAGAACAATGTTTACAGATTCGGTTTTTTAGAGCATTTTAAAGAAACATCACTGATTTTAATAACTTGCAAAAAAATACAATATCTAGTGTGTTTTTTGTTGACAACCTACAAGGGATAGTGTAATTTACTCCTCGTCGGAATTATAAAACTATTTATCTGGCGGAGATTTATTGATGTTCAGTCTAAAGAAAAGAGACGGTTCGCTTGTTACTTTTGATCTTGTCCGGATCAAAGAAGCTATCAAAAAGGCATTCGATGCAACAGAAATGATTTACAACGAGGATATCCTTGATATTCTCTCTTTGCGTGTTACTGCGAATTTTCAGTCCAGGATCAAAGACGATGTGATCATGCTGGAAGATGTTCAGGACTGCGTAGAAAAGACACTCGAGCAGACTGGTTACACCGAAGTCGCAAAAGCTTATATTCTTTACAGAAAGCAGAGAGAAAAGCTCAGAAACATGAAGTCAACGATGGTTGACTATAAAAATATCATAAACAGCTATGTAAATAACGAGGACTGGAGGGTCAAGGAAAACTCAACTGTGACTTTCAGCGTTGGCGGGCTCATTCTTCACAACAGCGGCGCTGTTACTGCAAACTACTGGCTGAGTGAAATATACGATGAAGAGATCTCAAGACTTCACAAAAATGGCGATTTCCATCTTCATGATCTGTCAATGCTTACCGCATACTGTGCCGGCTGGTCACTTAAACAGCTCATTGAAACGGGGCTCGGCGGTGTTACAGGAAAAATAACTTCAGCTCCGGCAAGCCATCTTTATACAATTGCAAACCAGATGGTCAATTTTCTCGGTATTATGCAGAACGAATGGGCGGGTGCACAGGCTTTTTCAAGTTTTGACACATACCTTGCCCCTTTTGCCAGAGTTGACGGATTGAATTATAAGGAAGTCAAACAGGCAATACAGGCATTTGTTTTCGGCGTAAATATTCCGTCAAGATGGGGAACACAGTCTCCTTTCAGCAATATCACTCTCGACTGGATCTGTCCGGACGACCTTAAAAATCTTCCTGCAATAGTCGGTGGAAAGGAACAGAAATTTACATACGGCGACTGTCAGAAAGAAATGGACATGGTAAACAAAGCATTCATTGAAATAATGATAGAAGGTGATGCTGAAGGAAGAGGATTTCAGTATCCGATACCGACTTACAACATTACAAGTGAATTTGACTGGGAAAGTGACAATGCAAAGCTTCTTTTCGAAATGACAGCAAAATACGGCACTCCTTATTTTCAGAATTTCATCAACAGTGACATGAAACCGGGTGATGTAAGAAGTATGTGCTGCCGGCTTCAGCTTGACAAGAGAGAGCTTCTCAAAAAGACGGGCGGACTTTTCGGAAGCGGTGAGAAGACAGGAAGCGTCGGTGTTGTAACCATAAACCTTCCGAGAGTTGCACACAATGCAAAGAATGAAGCAGAGTTTTACAGCCGGCTTCAGTATCTTATGGGTGCCGCAAAGAGAAGTCTTGAAGTTAAAAGGACTGTCTGTACGAAACTTCTTGAGCAGAATTTTTATCCTTACACAAAAAGATATCTCGGTAATTTCAACGCCCATTTTTCAACAATAGGTCTTATCGGAATGAATGAAATGTGTCTTAACGCATCATGGGTAAAACAGAATATCGCATCTCAGAAAGGGTTGAAATTCTCTCAGGATGTTCTTGATTTTATGAGAGAGGAATTGAAGAGATATCAGGAAGAGACAGGCAATCTTTACAATCTTGAGGCAACTCCGGCGGAATCAACGACATATCGTCTTGCCAAGATGGACAGGGAAAGATGGCCCGAGATCAAAACTGCCTCAATAGGCAAGGAGAAACCTTTCTACACCAACAGCTGTCATCTTCCTGTTGACTACACGACAGATCCGTTTGAAGCACTTGAGATCCAGGATCAGCTTCAGACAAGATTTACAGGCGGAACAGTTTTCCACACATTCCTCGGCGAAAAGCTCCCCTCATGGGAAGCTGCCGCGAAACTTGTCAGAAAGATATCATACACTTTCAAACTTCCTTACTTTACGATCTCGCCCACATACACCATCTGTAACAAATGCGGATATTTCGCAGGTGAACATGATATGTGTCCAAAATGTGGCGACAAAGTTGAGGTTTATAGCAGGATAACCGGATACTACAGGCCGATCGAACATTGGAATGAAGGGAAAAAGCAGGAATATGAGAAGAGAAAGGAATATGTTCCTGAGCATGAGAAAATGAGAAAGATCTCTGATTCAGGGAATCATGTCTTTAAAAGAGGAGAGAGAGTTGAAACAGCTCAGGAAACTCTTTTTACGACAGGAAACGGCAAGTTGAGCGATGAAATATCAAGGTCTAATGTTTCTCACAGTTCTTTAATAAATCCGGGGCTAGGAAGCGGAGTTGACCCTGAGATCAGATTTCAGCAGAAAGTTATGCTTTTTACGACAAAACACTGCCCGAACTGTCCGAGAGCAAAAGAGGAAATGCAGGGAACGACAAATCTTCAGGTCATTGATGCAGAGGAAAATTTTGATGTTACAAGAAAATACGGCATCAGATCGGTTCCTGCGGTAGTGGTTGAAGAAGCCGGTGCATACAAAACATACACAGGAATATCTGACATCATCAAATACAAAAGAGAACTCAATTTAAGATAATTCAAAAAAATTCTGAAAAATAATGTAGTAAAAAAGCGAAAGGGGTGCCGCAAGATTGTGTGTCGGGAGGGATTGGCAGCACCCCTAAATTTTCGCAAGTTGATCCGCTTCCGCTTTTTGAATAGCGGGAAAGCGTTTGTGTGTGTGAGGATCATATTTTCATTTAAGAAAAAACCATTTTACGCATTGATAATAATTTAACCGAAAAAGAGATTCGTCCATTTCGTTAAAGTAGAACCGGAAAAAAATCAAGTGCAGGTTCGGATTGATAAATCAAGACCGCCAAGGTGCTGAAATTGTTTGGTTATTGCTTTTCTTATTAAAGTTTGCGAAATAATTTGAATAAGTATAAAATCAGCAGGTTTTTTTGTTTTAAGGAGAAAAAATGTTTTTCAGGAACAGAAAATGGGCTCTTGTGTTGTCAGGTGGAGGAGCAAAGGGGATCGCCCACATCGGGGTTTTGAAATTTCTTGATGAACACAAACTGAGACCTGATATGATTGCAGGGACTTCTGCAGGTGCAATTATCGGCAGTTTTTACTGCTGCGGCATGACAGCTCTTGAAATAGAGGACTTCATTCTTAATGATTTCGATTACAGGGATTATTTAGATATCAGAACGCTCCATCTTCCCGAAATGACGATTACAAGAGCTTTGCAGTTTGGAGAAAGTCTAAAAAATCTTTTTTCAAGGACCGGGATTGATTCAGGCGGTAAAATTTATCTGAAAGTGCTTGAACTTACTAAGGAAAAAAACTTCGGTGAAGAGGCAATACCGTTTTATTGCAATTCAGTGGACATAATTAATCACAGACACATTATTCATGATTCCGGAAAAATTGCAGATGCAGTCAGAGCATCGTGTGCCGTTCCCGGATTTTTTGCTCCATACAAGGTTGAAAATGCACTTCTTGTTGATGGCGGGATTTATGAGAACATGCCTGTTTTTATTCCCAGAGAAAAAGGAATAAAACATGTTGTGGCAGTAAATTTAAATGCTTATAAGCCGGTTGACATTAACAGGGTTAAGACCGGTGCGGAAGTTATGGTTGAAGCAATGTTCATTTCGAGCAGAATAAGAAAAAGAGAGGGGATAGACAAGCCCGATGTTGAAATAATTGCAACTGACGACAGGCCCAACAATGATTTTTCAAATCCGAAAGAACTCATTGATCTTGGATATGGAAAAGCCATTGAAATGTCTAAAGAAATTAAAGATCTGATTCTTTCTCCAGTAAAGAAGCTATTCTTAACGAAACTGTAGTTTACCGCACATCTTTCAAAAGGCGAACCACAAAAAGCATTTTTAAAAGGACATTTTTGTAAATAAGGACGAAATTCACTTCTATTTATTTAATTTAATGACTGCAAGCTGCTTTATTTTCACTTTTTTGGAGGTTTTTATGAAAAATTTAATGGTTTTAATCATGGCAATTTTTCTTGCTGTGGTTTTGATTTCATGTGGTGATGAAAAGAATGAAACGGGTGACACTGGAAATACTGGAAATACCGGTGATACCGGTGATTCCGGGGATTCCGGAAACACTGGAAATACCGGCGATACCGGTGATACAGGAAATACAGGAAACACTGGAAATACCGGCGATACAGGAAATACAGGAAATACAGGCGATACAGGGAACACAGGCAACACTGGAGATACAGGTGATACGGGAAACACAGGAAATACAGGAAATTCAGGTGACACGGCAGTAAACATAACACTTGTTGAAAATGTAATTGACGATAACCCCTACAATCCTGCTTTTGTAAAAGTTGCAGATCTGGATGTTGACGGAAATCTTGATATTATATCGTGCGAATACGGTCCATCCGGTTTTTCAAACACAAGTATGGAAGGAAAGATCCAGATATATTACGGAACAGGAAATATTGCGACTTGGAATAAACAGCAGCTTGACACAGGAACTGCTGTAAAGTTTCCGCATCCTCCTGTTGTTGCGGATGTTGACGGTGATACGGATCTTGATCTGATAATTCCAGGCGGATTCCTTGCCTGTGAAGCAAATCCTCTTGGCGGTCCCTGTGGAACGATCTTCTGGATGGAAAACAAAGGCGGAACTTGGGAAAGACATGATATTGTGCCGATGGGGGATCCTTCATTCTATTTCGGAATAGAATATGTTGATTTTGACGGTGACGGAATTAAAGATATTGTTACAACAGCAGAGAAGTTCACAAAGAACATGATGGGCTCAATTACAGCGCGTGAAGAAAAACTTTTATGGTTTAAAGGGACTGATTCAGGAATAAGGTTTGATACAACAAAGAAATTCATTTCAGAAAGTCACGGCGGCCCTTTTTCAAGAGTTATAGATATTGATGAAGATGGAGACTTGGATATAGTAGCTGCTCAATATTTCATTGATCCCGAAGCACAGCCATCGTTTGTCTGGCTTGAAAGAGTTGCAATTGACAACTGGACTCCGCATGCTATCAACAATGACAGCGGTGAAGGGTTCCAGATAAACATAGTTGACGATCTTTACGGCGACGGTGTCCGTCGCGCAGTAGGAACAAATCATACTAATACTGCTGCAAATTCATCCAGCGCAATGGAAGGGCTTTTTGTGTTTGATATTCCTGAAGACCCGACACAGCCGTGGACAAAAAAGCTTATCTCTGACGGCATAAAGTCAAGAAAGGGAAGCAGTATGGCACCGATGGCGGCTCCAGGTGTTTTCGGTATAGGCGATCTGACAGGTAATGGTTTGATGGACATCGCTCTTTCAGGTGACGGTGATGCAAGAATTTTCTGGTATCAGCAGACTTCCGCAGGTGAGTTTACTCAGCATATAATTGGCGGCGAGCCAGTAGGATCACAGCCCGAAGCTCCGAATTCCCAGTATGGGCAGGCAGGTGGAATGACAATAGTTGACCTTGATGACGATGGTCAGAGTGAGTTGATTGTAACTCTTTACGAAAGTAACAAGCTGATCATTTATACAGTTCAGAAGTAATTTCCAGGCAGTTTCATTTTTTAACATTCGAGGTCTAAATGAAAAAGTTCTTAATATTACTGTTTATTTCATTGTTCTTGTTGTCCTGCGGTGATAAAGATCAAAAGAGTCAGGATTCCGAAAACAATGATGAATCGACAGATGAAACGGCAGATGTTGATGAATCCGTGAGTGATAAAATTGATGAGCTTTCAGATGTTGATGAGATAGAGAATAATGGTGATACAGGCAATACCGGAAACACTGGAAATACTGGTGACTCAGGTGATAGCGGGAACACAGGAAATACCGGCGACACGGCCGGGGATGAAGATGAGGAAACGCCTGACGAAGATGAAGAGCTTGAAATTCCTGCCGGAACTATAGGATTTGAAACCGGTATGCCTGAAAGAGGAATATATTCAAAAGGTTTTACATATTCAGTTGATGTTATGGGAGACTTAGTCGATCTATATGTTCCTCTTTCAAATACAGATAAAATGAGTACTGCGATCTATATGCAGGGTGCAAAAGTAGACAAAGGGTTTTATTCAATTTTTGCAAAAGCCCTTTCTGCATATGGTTTTGTTGTTGCGGTTCCTAATCATGCTAGTGTAACATTGTTTCTGTAAATTCATTTTGACCTCAAAAAAAAGGTTGAAATGAACTTGCAAAAGTGGGTCAAATCTGCAACCTTCGATTTGCACAAAAAGGAGGTGTAGACATGAC